>Ga0209066_10001233_pt1 | contig 34601 bp, 36 predicted proteins | sample All_14_2_FD_187198 | JGI IMG/M metagenome (GOLD analysis project Ga0209066, IMG submission 187198) | Freshwater microbial communities in response to fracking from Pennsylvania, USA - Allegheny Zone_MetaG_DW_15 (SPAdes) (version 2) ... | reverse complement strand
GAATTGTCCGCCTGCCCACCCTGAATCTGCTTTTTCCCCCGGCCCACCCCCGATAGGCTGGAGCGCCGGCTGGAACCCGGGCCGCACTATGGCGTATGCCGGCGGGTCAGAAAAGACCTTCCAGGACGCTCGGTACAGTGAAATATGTAACCATCTCGGGGGAAACACCCGAAAAGCCCATGTCGGACAGTGAAAATCAAAGCATGACACGATGCACAAGGCGGATTTTCAACCAGTACCTGCCACTTGGGCTGGTGCTGATTCTGACGGCCTGCACGCCCGACCGGGCCGAGCGGGTACCGCAGTTGGCCGCCGACGGTCTGGAACAACAGGCTGATGTGCTGCAGACATACCAGCGCATGGCGAAAGCGGACATTCTGGTACTGGGGGAAATCCACGACAATCCCGACCACCATCGCCTGCAGGCCAAGGTTCTGACGGAAATGCTGCGGCGCGGCCGGCGACCGGCAATCGTTTGGGAAATGATCCCGCGCGGCATGCAGGCGCTGTTGGACAGCTATGTCGGCGATGCCGACAGCTTCGGAAGCTTCATGGCCTGGAACGAGCGCGGCTGGCCGGACTGGCAGATCTACCAGCCGATCGCCGAGGTGGCACTGGCGGCGAAATTGCCGATGCGCGGCGGCGACCTTGACCCCGCCACGATCCGGCTCGTCTCCTCCAAGGGCTTCGACACCGCTTTCGGGATGGATCGGGCACGGCGCCTGGGCCTGAACCGGTCCCCCTCGCTGGATATCCAGGCCTCCATGTTGCAGGAACAGGCCGATGCGCATTGTGGTCTGATGCCGGCGGCCAGCCTCGCCCCCATGGTGGATGTGCAGCGAGCCCGCGATGCGGCCCTGGCAGAGGCCGCCCTGTTTGCCCTGACCGCGCCCGGCGTCGATTCGGTGATCGTGATCACCGGGGCCATTCATGCCCGTAAGGATCGGGGCGTGCCGGCCGTGCTGGCCCATATCGCGCCCAGCGTGGACGTATTCGCCCTTGGACTGCGCGAAGGTGAAGGGGCCGCCGGGACGAAAGGGGACCTGCCAGCCAACCTGTTTGATGCTGTCTGGTCCTCACCACCCGGACCGCAGATAGACCATTGCGCGGAGTTGCGCAAAAGGCTGGATGCAAAATCCCGTTAACGCCACGGCAGCAAAACCCGTTTTCCAGTTCCCATCCGTTTGCCCTGCCCCGCGGCGCTTGCTATAACCCCGCGCTCGGGCGCCCAATTTCGGGGGGACCGGCAAACCGGGGTCGGCAGGGCCATGCTTCTTCTGATCGACAATTACGACAGCTTCACCTGGAACCTTGTCCACTATTTCGGTGAACAGGGCGCTGCGGTGGAAGTACGCCGCAACGACACGCTGAGCGTGGAAGACGCGCTCGCGCTCGGCCCCAAGGCCATCGTTATTTCCCCCGGCCCCTGCGATCCGGACCGGGCCGGGATTTCGCTCGACCTCATCAAGGCAGCGGGCGACAGACGTATCCCCCTGTTCGGCGTCTGCCTGGGCCATCAGGCCATCGGCCAGGCCTTCGGCGGCCGGGTGGTGCGTGCGCCCCAGCCGATGCACGGCAAGCTGTCATCCATGCATCACGCCAATGACAGCCTGTTCAAAGGGCTGCCCAACCCGGTGCGGGCCACGCGCTATCATTCGCTGGTGGTGGAGCGCGACGGCCTGCCGGACGCGCTGCAGATCACCGCCCAGACCCAGGACGGGCTGATCATGGGCCTGAAGCATCGCGACCTACCGATCCATGGCGTGCAGTTCCATCCCGAGAGCATTGAGACGGAACAGGGCAAGGCGATGATTGCCAATTTCCTGGCACTCGCTGCCTGACGCCGCGAAGGCTACAAGAAAGTCGATAACCGAAAGGGACCGGAAGTCCATGACCGACATGCCCGATTTCAAATCCCTGCTGGCGAAGGTCGCGACCGGAGCCAGCCTGTCGGTGGAGGAGGCGGAAACCGCCTTCGACGTGATGATGTCGGGCAACGCCACCCCGTCCCAGATGGGTGGCTTCCTGATGGCCCTGCGCGTGCGCGGCGAAACGGTGGCAGAGATCACCGGGGCGGCGCGCACCATGCGGGCGAAGGCTGCCCATGTGAAGGCGCCGGATAACGCGATGGATATCGTCGGCACTGGCGGCGACAATGTCGGCACCTGGAACATCTCCACCGCCACGGCCTTCGTGGTGGCGGGCTGCGGCGTACCGGTCGCCAAACATGGCAACCGGGCCTTTTCTTCCCGCTCCGGCGCTGCGGATGTGCTGACGGAGCTGGGCCTGGATATGGAGGTGCCGCAGGACAATCTGGAACGCGCCCTGGTCGAGGCTGGGATCGCCTTCCTGCTGGCTCCGCGTCATCACGGTGCGATGCGCAATGTGGGTCCGACCCGGGTGGAACTGGGTACGCGTACCATCTTCAACATATTGGGGCCGCTGTCTAACCCGGCCTTGGTCAAGCGCATGATGGTTGGCACCTATGACCGCGCCTGGGTCAGGCCGATGGCCGAAACGCTCGGCAATCTGGGGACTGAGGTCGCCTGGGTCGTGCACGGCTCCGACGGGCTGGACGAGGTTACCACCACCGGCCCCACCTATGTGGCCGAACTGCGCAAGGGCAAGGTGAGCGAGTTCGAGATCAAGCCGCAGGATGCAGGGCTGCCGCGCGCCTCCCTCGCCGAACTGAAAGGCGGCACGCCGGCGGAAAATGCCGATGCGCTGCGCGCGCTATTGAAGGGCGCCAGGAATGCCTATCGCGATATCGTGCTGATGAATGCCGCCGCATCGCTGATCGTGGCCGGCAAGGCCGCCAATCTGAAGGATGGCGCGGCGCAGGCGGCCCGTTCCATCGACGAGGGCAAGGCCCAGGCTGCGCTCGACGGGCTCCTGAAATTTTGCGGACGGAGGGGTGCCTGATGGCTGGCGACGTTCTGCAGAAAATCTGCGCCGACAAGCGCGACCATATCGCCGCCTGCAAGGCGCGCGTGCCGGAAGCGGAAATCCGCCAGCGCGCGGAAAATGGCCCGCGCCCGCGCGGCTTCCATGCCGCCCTGGCCGCCAAGGCTGCGGCCGGCGAATATGGGCTGATCGCGGAGATCAAGAAGGCGTCGCCATCCAAGGGGTTGATCCGGCCGGATTTCGCCCCGGCAAGCCTGGCGCGGGACTATCGCGCCGGGGGGGCGACCTGCCTGTCGATCCTGACCGACGAACCCTATTTCCAGGGCAAGGATGATTACCTGACCGCGGCGCGCATGGTGGTGGACCTGCCGGTACTGCGGAAGGATTTCATGCTCGACCCCTATCAGGTCTGGGAAGCCCGGGCCATCGGGGCGGATTGCATCCTGCTGATCATGGCAGCACTCGACGATTCCCAGGCAGCGGAGCTTGAAGCCCAGGCCTTCTCGCTTGGCATGGATGTGCTGATCGAGGTGCATGATGCCGAGGAGCTGGAACGCGCGCTGGCGCTGCGAAGCCCGCTTCTGGGCATCAACAACCGTAATCTGAAGACCCTGGCCATCGATCTGGCGACCACGGAAATCCTGGGTCCGATCGTCGTCCAGGCCGGCCGCCTGCTGGTGGCGGAAAGCGGGCTCTATTCCCCCGCCGACCTGACCCGCATGGCAAAGGTCGGGGCGCGCTGCTTCCTGGTGGGCGAATCCCTGATGCGTCAAGCGGATGTGACGGCGGCGACCCGTGCCCTGCTGGCACGTGACGCGGCCTGATCGGACGGAAGTCATGGCCGACCTCACCCATTTCGATCCGGACGGCAATGCGGTGATGGTCGATGTTTCCCCGAAGGCGGAGACCGTGCGCATCGCAACCGCCCGGGGACGGGTCAAGATGCTGCCCGACACGCTGGCGCTGATCCGCGACGGCCGGGCGAAAAAGGGCGATGTGCTGGCCGTGGCTCAGCTTGCCGGCATCATGGCGGCAAAAAAGACCAGCGATCTGATCCCGCTCTGCCACCCGCTGGCGCTATCCTCCGTCAAGCTGTTCCTCTCGCTCAACGAGGCGGCCAATGCGGTGGAGATCGAGGCAACAGTGAAGCTGACCGGCCGCACGGGGGTGGAGATGGAGGCGCTGACCGCCGTTTCCGTCGCGGCGCTGACCGTCTATGACATGCTGAAGGCGGTGGATCGCGGCATGCAGATCACGGATATCCGGCTGATCCACAAATCGGGCGGCAAATCGGGCGAGTTCAACGCGGAGTGACGGCGGCATGATTTCCGTGGCGGAAGCCAGGCAGCGCATTCTCGACTCCCTCTCCCCCCTCGCACCCGAACAGGTTCCGGTGGTCGATGGTCTGGGACGGGTGCTGGCAATACCGGTCGCGGCGCGGCGGACCCAACCACCCAAGGCCGTTTCCGCCATGGATGGTTATGCCGTGCGCGCGGCGGACATCCCCGGTGTACCAACGGTGTTGAACGTGGTCGCCACCATCGCCGCCGGCACCGCGCTGGAAAACGTGATCGGCCCTGGACAGGCTGCGCGCATCTTCACCGGCGCACCCCTGCCGCCGGGCGCCGATACCATCGTGATCCAGGAAGATACGCTGCGCGATGGTGACAGGGTCACCGTGACCGAGGCACCGCGTGCCGGGCAATATGTGCGCGCGGCCGGCCTCGATTTCCGGGAAGGCGACGTGCTGCTGCATCCGGGCCAGCGGCTTGGCGTGCGCGATGTGGCGCTGGCCGCCGGCATGAACCATCCCTGGCTGACCGTGCATCGCCGTCCGCGCGTCGCGATCCTGGCCACTGGCGATGAGATCGTGATGCCGGGGGAGCCCATCGGCCCCAACCAGATCGTCAGTTCCAATTCCATCGCACTGGCCAGCGCCGTGCGCTGCTTCGGCGGGGAGCCCATCCTGCTGGGCGTGGCGCCCGATGAACGCGGCGCATTGCGCGCCATGGCCCAGGGCGCGGAAGGTGCCGATATCCTCGTCACCTCCGGCGGGGCCTCGGTCGGGGACCATGACCTCGTGCAATCCGTGCTGGGTGAAGTGGGACTGGAAGTCGATTTCTGGAAGATCGCGATGCGGCCGGGCAAGCCGCTGATCTATGGCCATATCGGGCGCACTGCCATGCTGGGCCTGCCGGGCAATCCGGTTTCGACCCTGGTCTGTTCGCTGCTGTTCCTGGGACCAGCGATTGCAAAACTGTCGGGTCTGGCCGATCCCCTGCCCGCCCGTTCCTTCGCGATTCTGGGCCGCGATCTGCCCGAGAATGACGGACGAGAGGATTATCTGCGCGCTACCCTCGATATCGGGCCGGATGGAACACCAACGGCAACTCCGTTCGACAAGCAGGATTCCTCCATGCTGGCGACGCTGCAACGCGCGCAATGCCTGGTGATCCGCCCCATCCGCGCCCCGGCCGCCAGAGCCGGTGACCACACGGAAATCCTGCCCTTCCCGTCCGCCAGCATGGGTTTCTGACCCAGTTTCCCAGCCGTGTTCGCGCCTGTTCCGGCCAGGGCCAGTCGACATTCAGGGTTGGAGCGTGACTTGCCTCAAACCCCGACTCTTTCGGGAATTTCTTTCGGGCGCGGCGGATTTTTGCCCTGAATGCGTCGGGCCGTGCTTATGGAGAACCGCTCCACCGCACCCGACCCTCCTGTTCAGAACCAAAACCCGACACGCGACCCAAGCCCGAAACCTGAATGTCGATTGACCCTAATGCTTGACAGGGTTTTAGAACACAAATAGAACCAAGGCATGTTTGATCTTTGTTCCAGCTTTCCGGCAGGCGCCGGGGCAGCAAGCCTATGCGGGAAGCAAGCTAGCCAGAGGAGACGGCCGTGCTGACGCGCAAGCAATACGACCTTCTGAGCTTCATTCATCAGAAGCTGCAGGAAACAGGGGTGTCCCCCTCCTTCGACGAAATGAAGGAGGCGCTGGACCTGAAGTCGAAATCCGGCATCCATCGCCTGATCGTGGGGCTGGAGGAGCGCGGCTTCGTGCGGCGCCTGCCCCATCGTGCCCGCGCGCTGGAAGTGGTGCGCCTGCCCGACAATTCCGCACCGGAAGAACTGCCGACCCGCAACAAGCGCGTCGACCTGTTCCGCTCGCAGGAATTGGGAACCCGCAAGGCGGTGCTTCGCAATACCGGAAATTCGGTCCAGCTCAACCTTTATGGCCGGATCGCCGCCGGCACGCCGATCGAAGCGCTGCGCGACCAGAGCATGATGGTCGAAGTGCCGATCACGCTCTTGGGCAAGGGCGAGCATTACGCGCTGGAGGTCGAAGGCGATTCGATGGAGGAGGCGGGTATTCTGGATGGCGACACCGTCATCATTGAACGCGCCGAAACCGCCGAGAATGGCGAGATCGTGGTCGCCCTGGTGGAAGGCAGCGAAGTCACGCTGAAGCGCTTCCGCCAGAAAGGCGCATCCATCGCGCTGGAACCGGCGAACCGGCGCTATGAGACCCGCATTTTCGGACCGGAACAGATTCGCATCCAGGGGCGGCTGGTCGGGCTGCTGCGGAAATACTGAAAGGCCCTGATGCCCAACGTCGTGGTCGGGCTTGCCCCGACCACCTTGCGCCAAATGGACAAAGGCTCTCGATCAGGCCCGGGGCGACGAAATCTATAAAGCCGGTACAGAAGCCGTGCCTCTACCCTATTCATCCAGCGCGATCTGATCTTCGCTGTCCGCGCCTTCCCACAGCTCCTGCTGCTCGAAGAGCGGCTCGTCCTGTTCACCGGGAAGCAACTCGGGTTCGGCATCATCGGCCCGCATGGCGATAGCCCCCATGCCCGGCCGCCGGTCGAGCAGCCCGGCCGCCTTCAATTCCTCCACCCCAGGCAGGGCGTCCAGCCCTTCCAGCCGGAACGCATCCAGGAACAACTCGGTCGTGCCCCAGGTGACCGGCTTGCCGGGCGCACGCCTGCGCCCGCGCGGACGAATCCAGCCGGCTTCCAGCAATTGGTCGATGGTGCCGCGATTGGTGGCGACGCCGCGTATTTCCTCGATCTCGGCCCGCGTCACCGGCTGGTGATAGGCGATGATCGCCAGCGTCTCCATCGCCGCGCGCGACAGTTTGCGCGGCGCCTCCAGCGAAACCCGCATATAGCCGGTCAGATCTTCCGCCGTGCGGAAGGCCCAGCCCTTGCCGATGCGCATCAGATTGACGCCGCGATTGGCATAGAGCCCCTGCAGATCCTCGATCAGCGCTTCCACCGGCGCCCCATCCGGCATGCGGTCGACGATGGCCTCCGGCTCCAGCGGCTCGGCACTGGCAAACAGGATCGCCTCCAGCAGGCGCAGCAGGTTGAAATGGTCGAGGCTCATACCGGCTCGCTCTCATTGCGGCGCTTGAGGAAGATCGGGGCGAACTGTCCGCTCTGCCGGATGTCGAGCACGCCTTCGCGCGCCAGCTCCAGCGAGGCCAGAAAGGTCGCGGCCATGGCGGAGCGGCGCACCAGCGGATCGCGCAGATTTTCGGGCAAGAAGCCTTCCATGGTCGACCATTCGGGCGTATCGCCCACCAGTCGCCGCAGCCGCTCGATCGCGCGATCCATGGAATAGAGCTGCGTCGGCACGATGCGTAGCGTCGAAATCTGTTCACGCTGCTTGACCGAGGCATAGGCCTTGAGAAGGTCGAACAGGCTGACCTGATAGATCGGCCTGCGGTCGATGGTAACCGCCTCGGGCATGCCGCGCGCAAAAAAATCATGGCCAAGGCGCGGGCGCGCGCCCAAGGCCTTGGCGGCATTCTGCATGCCCTCCAGGCGGCGGAGCTGGAAGGCCAGACGCGCGGCCAGCTCTGCCGGGTCCTCCTCATCCTCCGCATCCTCCTGCACGGGGATCAGCAGGCGCGATTTCAGATAGGCGAGCCAGGCCGCCATCACCATATAGTCGGCCGCGATCTCTAGTTGCATCTGACGCGCGCGTTCAATGAAGGTCAGATATTGCTCGGCCAAAGCCAGGATGGAGATGCGCTTCAGATCCACCTTCTGATCGCGCGCCAGGGTCAGCAGCAGGTCGATGGGGCCTTCGAAACCATCCAATTGCAGCACAAGCGCATCGGATGGACGCAGCGGTAGAGCCACATCCTCCTCGAATTCCGGCTTCCCGTCCGGTACATGCCCCAGCTCGCCTGTCATGCGTCCAGATTAGCGGCGGAAGGACATCCGCGCAAAGCGCCAAAATGCGGCGCGGAACTCAGCGCCGTCGCCGCTTCAGGAAGTCCAACACCGCGATCACCGCCCAGATCGGCAGTACGATGACGGCACCGGTCACCACATAGGGGGCCGCCCACTCCGCCGTCTCGATCACGCTGCGCCAGATATTGGCGACCGTCTCGCCAAAATTCTCAAAAATGCGTTCGGGCTGAATGTCGAAAAAGACCAGCACGAACCCCACCACAAAGCACAGAATCGCCAATTTGACGATGGTTGAAACCGTTCGTCCGATCCCCTGTCCGACCGGTCGTCGCGGCGCCGGTCCGCCTTCTCCACCCAATGCCATTCTTACCCCCGAAATCATGCAATGGCGACGCGATTGCGTCCGCTTTCCTTGGCGGTATAAAGCGCCCGATCCGCCGCCTCAACCAGATCATCCAGCCGGGGATAGGTTGGAAAGCAGGAAATGCCACAGGAAATGCTGCAGTGGAAGGCCAGCCCATCATGCCGATGCTCGGTCGTCTGGAAGCTGCGCCGGATTTCTTCCATGACCGAGAAGGCGGCATCCGGCGGCGTACCGGCCAGTGCCACCGCGAACTCCTCGCCCCCGAACCGTCCGATCACATCGGTAGTACGCAGCCGCTGCTTCAGCAGATTGGCCAGCGCGCGGATGACGCGGTCCCCGGTCGGATGGCCATAGGTATCATTCACGGCCTTGAAGTGATCGATATCGATCATGGCGAAGGCAAGCGGCTGATCGGAACGGCGCATGCGCGACAGTTCCACCGCCAGATGATCACGGGTGGAAGCTTGATTCAGCAGCCCGGTCAGGCTGTCGCGCAGCATCAGCGAGCGCAGTTCGCGGAAACGCCGGGCGCGGTTGCGTACCGCCGTCACCAAATGCTCGGCCTTCATCGGCTTGACCAGGAAATCATCGCCGCCGACCTGCATTGCCATGTGCTGCTTGTCGCGATCCGTTTCGGAGGAGAGATAGACGATCGGTATCGACACATGCGCCGGATCCTGGCGGATCGCCGCAGCCAATTCATGGCCATGAACGCCGGGCATATACAGGTCGATCATCACCAGCTCCGGCCGGAAATCGGTCAGGCCGGACATCACCTGCATCGGGTCATTCACCGTCAGCACACGAATCCCGGCCTGTTCCAATACGGCCTTATAGAACTTGGTCTGGACATCCTCGTCATCGACCACCATGACCCTAAATGCGTATTGATCACGGTCTTCCAGCATCTGCTCCAGCCGATCAACCACATCAATCGGGTTGAGCGGACGCATCAGATAGGCCCGCGCCCCGGCCCGCACCGCGCGCAGCCGTCCCGGCAGGGTCGCATCCTCGCCCACCAGAACCAGATTCGGTCGCGCCGCTTCGGGCAGTTCCGCGATGGCGCCGACCGCGCTTTCCCAATCGCCGTCGGGCGCGACCCACCCTTGGGTAAGCAATACGAAGCCCGGCCCGGTTTCCGCCAGCAGGCCCTTCAGACCGCGCAGCGTTTCTACCGGCGTGACCACGAAGCCAAAGCCGGCGAGCTGCTCCATCAGCCGCTCATCCTCGGCCTTGACATCGCCGCAATATAGAATTCGGTTGACTTCACCCAATTTGCCGCTCCCCTCCGCCAACCTCAGGCGGATGGGCACAGAAAACGGCAGCCTCCGGGCGAGGTCAATGAAAATCCGGCCCCTCCTGCCCATTGGTCTGACGGAAAGGGGTATGGCAGGCCAGCGCCGTACGCAGTTCCGCCTCTTCCGCCCGTTCCGCCTCCAGGAAGCGGGCCACCGCATCTTCGAACCCCTGATCGGCGAACCAATGGGCCGAGGTGGTGACGACCGGCAGATAGCCGCGTTGAAGCTTGTGTTCCCCCTGTGTGCCAGCCTCCACCCGTGCCAGGCGCCGCTCAATGGCAAATTCGATTGCCTGATAGTAACAAAGCTCGAAATGCAGAAAGGCAAAGTCCTCAATGCAGCCCCAGTTGCGGCCGAACACGGTATCCGTACCGATCAGATTCAAGGCCCCCGCAATCGGCAGATCGCCCTGGAAGGCCATGACGAGCAACACGCTATCGGCCATGCGCTGCTGCAGCAGATCGAAGAAACCCCGTGTCAGATAAGGACTGCCCCATTTGCGGTCATAGGTATCGATATAGAAGCGGTGGAAATGGTCCCAATGCTCCGGCTTCAATGCCGATCCCGTCAGGCGCTGCACCCGAATGCCGGCCTCGGCTACCGCGCGCCGCTCCTTGCGGATCTGCTTGCGCTTGCGGCTTTGCAGCGCGGTCAGGAAATCCTCGAAATCAGTATAGCCGGGATTGTTGAAATGATACTGATGGCCCTGCCGTTCCAGAAAGCCTGCGGCGACCAGGGCCGCCTGATCGTCCGGATTGGTGAAGTTGACCGCCAATGTGGCGCTTCCCCGCAACTCCGCCACCCGGATCAGGGAACGGACCAGCGCGTCGCGCATGCCCGCCGGCGCTTCGGGATGCAACAGCAGGCGTGGCCCCGGCACCGGCGTGAAGGGCACAGCAGACAACAATTTGGGATAGTACTGCCCGCCGGCGCGCTCATAGGCACGCGCCCAGCCATGGTCGAAAATATACTCCCCCTGCGAATGGCCCTTCAGATAGAGCGGCGCGCAGGCCAGCAGCCGTCCCGTTGCATCGCGCAGGGTCACATGCTGCGGCAGCCAGCCGGTTTCCGGCCGAACCGAACCGCTCTCCTCCAGCGCCTGCAGGAAATCATGCGACAGGAAGGGGTTCTGCTGCCCGGCGCAGGCATCCCAGTCCGCCCGCCCGATCGCCGACAAGCGCTCGTGGACGGCCAGTTCCAGACCGATACTGTCGGATTTCTGCATGCGCGCTTCCCCCAATGCCCCGGATGACAGGGCCAATCGCTCGTCGCCTACAAGATGGCGCGACAAACAGGACGATCAAGCGGAAGCAACGTGGCGGACCATTATTTTGCCTTACCTGCACAGCACAGGCCCTTGCGACGGAAGAAGCCGTCTCCTGCGTATCAGACGGGCTGGCGCTGCGCCAGCACCGAACAATGCAGCCGCCGGCCGCCCGTCGAACTTCTGAAAGGGAAGCGATCAAACCATGACCACAGGCAAGCTGAATGACAGGCGGCAACCGGACCGCCGGGCATTGCTGCGCGCGCTCGCAGCCAGCCCAGCCCTCGCCATCCCGCTGGTGCTGTCTGCGGGCCAAAGCAGAGCACAGGCCGCCAATGACGTCGGCTTGGCAGCGGCGACCATGGGCCTGATATCGACCAATATCTGCGCCGTCATGCCCGAAACCACCGAAGGCCCCTATTACATCGACCCCAAACTGGTCCGCCGTGTGATCGAGGAGGACAGGCCCGGCATTCCTCTACGCATGCAACTACAGATTGTCACGTCCGATTGTCGTCCGGTGCCCACCGCCCGGATCGATATCTGGCATTGCGATGCGCAGGGGAACTATTCCGGCTATGCCAGCCAGGGCTCCGATGCCGGTCTCGATACGCGTGGCCGGACCTTCCTGCGCGGCACGCAGTTCAGCGATGCGCAAGGGGTCGTGACCTTTGAAACGATCTATCCCGGCTGGTATCGCGGCCGCACGACCCATATTCACTACAAGGTCTTCCTGGACGACAGAACGGTGCTGACCAGTCAGGTTTTCTTTCCCGATGCGCTCAGCGAATATGTCTATGAGAAATCCCCGGTCTATCGTCGCGCGGAACAGCGCGATACGCTGAACAGCATCGATTCCATCGCGGCCCAGGCCGGCGAAGGGGCTTATTGCGCGATCCGCGAACAGCAGGATCGTTACAGTGCCGCCCTGGTGATCGGCATCGATCCTGCGGCGAAATGGACCGAGCGGGCGCAGGGCATGAACGGCCCGCCACCCCAGGGGCCGGCCAGGCTGGCCGGTCCGCCCGGCCTGCCCGCAGACGGTCAGGCCCTGCCGCCCTTCACGCAGCGCCAGGATACGACGCGAATCTTCCCCGGTTCTTGATGAGGGGTCAGTTCAGCCGATAGGCCGGGGCCGGTGTGCCGAACTGAAACGGCAATACGCCGGCACAGCCGCCAAGGCTGATGGCGGAAGCCAGGGGCTGCGCCATCACGGCTGCGGCCCCCGCCTGACGCATTCTCGCCGCGCTGTCGGGACCGGAGGCGGCCACTACCCAAAGACGCCCGCCAAGCTTCATATCGATCGGCGTTACACCCGCGGACGCCAGTATCAGGAAAGCGGACGTGCGGTCGCGCGTTCCGGCGTCACCCAGCCAGACCAGCAGCCGATCATCCGCCTGGGCCTTGTCGGCCCCGCGCGAGGTGAGCGCGATCCAGGCCGCGCCCACCACACCCAGCGCCAGCAGCGCCGAAAACAGAACGGTCAGGTGCCGGATCATTCCGCCGGGCCGGGCATGGGGGCCGGTATCACCCCTTGCGCCTTTTCCTGGATCGGCAGATGCACCACGGCGGCGAATATGCCAAGCCCAACCCCCAGCCACCACGCCAGATCATAGGCGCCGTAATGGTCATAGGCCCAGCCGCCAACCCAGGCACCCAGGAAAGCGCCAACCTGATGGCTGAAGAACACGATGCCGAACAAGGTCGCCATATAGCGGGTGCCGAACATGACTGCGACCAGACCGGAAGTCGGCGGCACGGTGGACAGCCACAACAGCCCCATCGCCGCGCCGAAGACATAGACCGAGACTTCCGTCACCGGCAGGCTGATGAAGATCACGATCACGACCGAGCGCAGGAAATAGATCGCCGACAGTAGATAGCGCTTGGAAAAGCGGCTGGACAACATACCGGCGGAATAGCTGCCGATGATGTTGAAGCCGCCGACCAGCGCCAACGTCGACGCGCCAAGGGCCGCGGGTAACCCCATATCGGAAATGAAGGCCGGAAAATGGGTCTGGATGAAGGCGATATGGAAGCCGCAGACAAAGAACCCTGCCAATAACAGGCGATAGCTATGCGAGGCATAGGCCCGCCGCAGCGCTTCCTTCAGGCTGGCCGCCTCCAGCCCCCCGACATTCGCGCCATGCGCCGCAGGCTTGGTCCGCAGCGCCGCCGCCAGCGCCACCATGACCAGGGCCATGGCCGCCATGATGAACAGCGCGTCCTGCCAGCCATAGGCGCTGAGCAGCCCCTGCCCGATCGGAACCATGGTCAACTGTCCGAAGGAACCCGCCGCCGTGCCGAGGCCAAGCGCCCAGCCGCGCCGTTCCGGCGGCAGCAGCCGCACGAAAGCTGCCAGCACGATGCTGAAGGACGCCCCCGCGATGCCGATCCCGATCATCACACCCACGGTCAGATAGACCATGGAGGGGGTGGAGGACACCGCCATCAGCGCCACGCCGGCTGCATAGATGACGGCGCCCGTAGCCAGCACGCGCCCCGTGCCATACCGGTCGGCGAAGGCCCCCGCGAAGGGCTGCCCCACACCCCAGAGCAGGTTCTGAATGGCCAGGGCCAGGGCGAAGATTTCGCGCCCCCAGCCATAGGTCGCGCTGATCGGCTCCAGGAACAGCCCGAAGCTGGCCCTTATCCCGAAGGACAGGGCAGCCAGCAGACATCCGGCCAGCACCACGAAGAACAGCGCCGGCCCGGCGGCGCGCAGCGATTGCGACATGGCCATTCGAACTCCTCAGGACCCATGATTGGATCGGAGCAGCTAGTTAAACACCCCTTCCCCTGCGCGACAGCCAGCGTCAGGGCGTAATTACGGTGCCCGGATGGCACGAGTGGCGCGTTTCGGCGCCACTCGAACCTTATCAGGTTTGGGCCCAGGATATCAGGCGATCTCGAAGACCGCATCCACCTCGGTGGCGACGCCGCGCGGCAGCGAACCGGCGCCGAGCGCCACGCGCGCATGGCGGCCGGAATCACCGAACACATCCTGCATCAGTTCAGACGCACCGTTGATCACCTCCGGATGCTGGGTGAAATCATCCGGGCAGTTGACGAAGCCCTGCAACTTCACCACGCGGCTGATCCGGTCCAGATCGCCGCCCAGGGCGGCCTTGGCCTGGGCCAGGATGTTCAGCGCGCACAGGCGTGCGGCGGCCTTGCCATCCTCCAGCGAGATATCGGCACCGACCTTGCCAACATATTTCAGCGCACCATTGTCCATCGTCACCTGGCCGGAAACGAAGAGCAGGTTTCCGGTCAGCACCGCCGGCACATAGGCCGCCACTGGGGCCGCCGCCTGGGGCAGCGTGATCCCGAGTTCCACCAGCTTCGCATCGATCTTTCCGGCCATGGCCCTATTCTCCGTCCTGAAATTGTCTGGATGCGGCACCCGTGCCGCGCGCCCGCGCTTTATGCCCGCAAGGCGCAAGCCATGTCTATCATCGTGGAATTTGCGCTGTTACACTGAGCAGTCGCAGCAGGAAGGATCGCCGTGGTGAGTTTTCAGATACCGGGCGTGCTATATTTGGATCGGCCCCGGGGTTCCGAAGTGCCGCTGCTTCTGGATTCGCCCCATTCCGGCGCGCACTACCCGGAGGATTTTGGCACCCGTGTTCCGTTGCAGGTCCTGCGCCGGGCGGAGGATTGCCATGTCGACGCCCTGTTCACCGGGGCAACCGCATTCGGGGCGACGCTGCTGGCGGCCCTGTTCCCGCGCAGCTATATCGATCCGAACCGGGCGGAAACGGATCTGGACCCTGCCCTGCTGGCCGATGGCTGGCCGGGACGGATCAAGACCTCGGACAAGGCAAAGCTGGGACACGGGCTGATCTGGCGCGTCTGCCCGCCGGACTACGCCATGTATGACCGTCTGCTGTCGGTCGAGGAGGTCCGGCATCGGATCGAGGATTACTGGCGTCCCTATCACGCCATGCTGCGCGGTCGGTTGGATGATCTGCACCAGCGTTTCGGTTGCGTCTATCACCTGAACTGCCATTCCATGCCGGCCAGTTCCACCCCCGCGCGGGCCGTGCGCAACACGCTGCGCCGGGCCGATTTCGTACTGGGTGACCGCGACGGACAATCCTGCGACGGCGAATTCCGCGATGTGGTGCGCACTTGCCTGGAAGAGATGGGCTATCAGGTCCGCATCAACGATCCCTATCGCGGGGTGGAACTGGTGCGCGCCTATTCCGACCCGTTCCGCGCGCGCCATTCCCTGCAGATCGAGATTAATCGCGGCCTGTATATGAACGAAGTCACGCTGGAACCACTCGACGGGTATTGGACGCTGCGCCGCGATCTGAACCGCATGGTGGAACGGGTGGCCGAATTCGTACGCATCACCGCGCGCAGGCAGGCCGCCGCCGATTGATGGGGATTTGCCATGGTGGTTGCCGCCTTTGATCCGTTCGAAACCTTTCTGGATATGAAGCCGGATGGCGATGCCACCCTGCTGCCAGTCGATGCGGAATTCTGGCAAGGGCTGGCCAGCGGACGCATCCCGTTGCATGGCAGCCTGTTCTGCTTTCTGGAATTCGACGGAGGCTGGTCGCATTGGGAAAGTCATCCGGCGGGGGATGAGTTGATCCTGCTGCTTGGCGGCGCGGCGGAAATCGAGCTGGAAACAGCCCCGGGAGCAGTTGAAACGATTCGGCTGGATACGAAAAAAAGCGCCTGTCTGATGCCACGCGGCAGCTGGCATCGCGTGCGCGGCGAGCCGGGCAGCCGTCTGGCCTTTCTGACGCCAGGGGAAGGCACGCAACACCGCTGACACGCGTCGATGTCATCGCTATACCTCCTCCCCAGTACAGTGACCTGGGGGCAGGATGATACGCCGGTTGGGGCGAGAATTTAGGGCTGGTGTGGTAGGCGTCCTCGTCGGGATTCCGCAAGCCATAGCGTATGGGCTGATTGCCTTTGCCCCGTTGGAAGTCAGCGGTGCCGGAGAAGGTCTGCGGGCGGCCTTCGTTACAGCGGTTGTCTTTGGCCTATGGTGTGCGCTCGCAGGACGGAATCCCACTCTGGTCGGCGGCCCCCGCGCCATGACGGCGCTTCTGGTAGCCGGGACCATCGCCGAAACCCTGTCCCGCGGGTTGTCGCCAGAGCTTGCTGTGGCTGCGGGATTCGCGGCCGTCGCCCTGTCGGGCGTGATCCAGATCGCCTTCGCGCTGGCCCGGCTGGGGCGACTGGTAGCCTTCGTCCCCAACCCCGTGCTGCTGGGCTTCCTGAATGCATCCGCCATATTGGTGATCATCAGCCAGGTCCCCGTCGCCCTGGGACTATCGGCTACGAATGCGTGGCCCTGGCCCCTGACAATGATCGCGACCGAGCCGGTGCTGTTGGCAGGATTGACCGCCGGCGTCACCATCGTCATGCAACCACGGTCAAAGTCCCTGCCGGGCGCGCTGATCGGCATCGCCCTGGGCACCGCCTGCGCCCATCTGCTGCCCGTCCTGGGGCCCGCCTTCTCGGGCGTTGGCGATCTGCCCAGGCTCGATCTGGGAACCATGGTCGGGACAACACCGATCGATGCCGCCCGGCTGGTGGACGCGGAGATGTGGACGACGCTATGGACGGCCATCCTGCCCGCGGCCTTCGCCATCGCACTTCTGGGCAGTTTCGATACGGTGCTGTCCCTGGCTGCCCTGGGCAGCCCGGAAGGACGACCGCAGGACCCGGACGGGGAGTTGTTGCGACACGGGCTAGGCAATCTCGTGATGGGATTGCTGGGGGGCCTGCCCGGTTCCGGTACGCTGACCCGCTCGATTTCGATCCGCGACGCCGGCGCGGCCGGCCGCATCGCCCCCGCCCTGGCGGCGATATTGACAGCCGGGGCGGTGCTGGGTTTTGGCGGACTGTTGGGATTGATTCCGATGGCGGTCAGTGCGGGCCTGCTGATCGGCACCTCGCTCCTGGCCATCGACGCGGGAACACTGAACACCGCGCGACGGCTTGTTCTTGGTCGCATCGAGCGGCCCAGACTGGTTCTGGGTGATCTTGCCGTGACCGCGGCCGTCATTCTGGTGGCGGTTGCTTTCGGACTGATCACGGCTGTCGGGGCCGGCATCCTTCTGGCGGCCCTGCTTTTCGTGTTCGGCCTGGGTCGCGGGCTGATCCGCCGGGTGCAACGCGGTGACCGCATCCGTTCGCGTCTGCTGCGGCCGCAGGAAGAGCTGACGGCGCTGGAGCGCCATGGTCGCTCCATTCGCCTTATCGAACTGGAAGGCGCGCTGTTCTTCGGATCCTGCGACCTGCTGGAGGCCCAATACCTGGCCGCGCAGTTGGATGGGGTGCGCTATCTGATTCTGGATCTGCGCCGGTTGAACTCGGTCGACAGCACCGGGGCCGCCTGCCTTGCCCGCCTTTCATCGGGCTTTTCCAGCCGCGGCGGAGCCCTGTTCCTGGCACATCTGGAGCGAGAGCAGCGCCGATTTCATGGCGAGCCCCCACCACCTTCCGGGACAGAGAGACGCAGCACGGAAGCCGGCCCGCGCTGGATCTGGCTGAAGCTGGCCGAACATGGGCTGTTCGCCGATCTGCCTGCGGAACACTGCTTCGCGGATGCCGATTCCGCCCTCGCCGAGGCGGAAACCCGGCTGCTGGCCGATCTCGGCATCGGCGGGCCGCGCAATGCCTTGTTGGTCCGCCATCACGCCATGGAAATCCTGGAAGGGTTGAGCCGCTCCGAAATCCGGCTGCTGGCTCACCATGCCCGAACACAGCATGTCGCGGCCGGCGAGCCCCTTTTCCATAAGGGTGATACCGACAGCACCGCCTGGCTGCTGCTGTCGGGTCGGGCAGAAATTCGTCTTCCGATTCCCGGAAGCCGCCGCACCCGCCGTCTTGCCACCATCGTGCCCGGCGGCGTATTCGGCGAAATGGCAATGCTGGACGGCCAGCCGCGTTCCGCTGATGTCGTGGCGATCGAGCGGGTCCGCTGCGTCGGGCTGGATGCGGCGGGTTTCGCAGAAATCCGCCGCAAGGCACCGGAGCTGGCGCTGAAGCTGATGGCCAATCTTTGCCGCCTCTTCGCTGACCGGCTGCGTCTGGCCAATACGATGATCGCCGAGTTGGAGCGCTGATGCCCAGGCCGACCGCCGGCTTTGCCATCAGGTCTGGAATTGCTCCATCAGGATGCGTTCTTCCAGCGAATGGCCGGGATCGAACAGCACGGTTACGGCGGCGGATCGATCCTCCCAGACCTCCACCTTCACCACATTCTGGGCTTCGACATCGTCGGCTGTGGCGGAAACCGGGCGATGCAGCGCATCCATCACATGGAAGGTCACCCTGGCCGATTCCGGCAGGATCGCGCCGCGCCAGCGCCTGGGCCGAAACGCCGAAATCGGCGTCAGGGCAAGCGCGCCTGCGCCGATAGGCAGAATGGGGCCATGGGCGGACAGATTATAGGCGGTCGATCCGGCCGGGGTCGCCAGCAGCACACCGTCGCAGACCAGATCCTTCAACCGTTCGCGCCCGTCGATCTCGATCCTTATCTTGGCCGCCTGGCGCGTGGTGCGGAACAGGGACACTTCATTGAAGGCGAGGCCCTCATGGGTCACGCCGTCCAGATCGGTCGCGCGCATGCGCAGCGGGTGCAGCACCTCCGCATTCGCTGCCGCCAGCCTCTCCGGCAAGCTGTCGGACGCATAGATATTCATCAAAAACCCGACCGTGCCGCGGTTCATACCGTAGATCGGACGCCCGCGCGGCAAAAGGTTGCGCATCGCCTGCAGCATGAACCCATCACCGCCCAGGGCAACGATGATATCGGCCTCCTCCACCGGAACCGGAGGGTAGCGCTCTTCCAACTCGCGCAGCGCGGCGCGCGCCCGGGGATGCGGGCCGGCCACGAAAGCGATCTTCACGCGCGAAGACATGCGAATAATCCTAAATCTCGAAAGACCCCAAGCCGGGAGGGATGTATTCATAGGCGAGGGTCCGGCCCAAGGCAAACCGCAAGAGGATGAGGCGATGAGCATCGACGGAACAGGAGTTCGCGCAATCTGCTATGCGGCAATGTTATGCGCCGTGCTGGCAGCACCCGCCCTGGCCCAAGCACCGGATGACCGCCATGCCGGCTACTACTATCCCGAACCGGTATCGTCGGAGGTCTATCATGCCCGCCTGCCCGCCGACACGCAGGCCGGTCGGCGCGGTCGCATTGCCTTCGTGACCGCCCTGACCCAGCAATTGCTGCAATCGGAAGATCCTTACGCGCTGGCCCTGTTCGCCAAGGGCGAAGAAGCCGACCGGCTGATCCTGCTGTCTCTGCGTGAAGGTCATCTCGACACGCTCTATCGCATGCGCGGCTTCCTGGCGGTGATGACTGCCTGGGCGCGTACCACCCCGGTTCTGCAGAACAGCGAGATCGCGGAGAATCTGACCTTCCTTGACCTGCTGAAACTTCTGGGCTTCACCCAGATCACCGTTTCCGATGGCAATCGTTTCGCCCATCGCATCGAGATCGAGTGACATCATGGTGCATCTCGCCGAAGCCGTGCTGTTCGCCAACGAAACCTTCTACGCAGCCTTCGTGCAGGGTGATTTCCGGACCATGGCCGCCCTCTGGGCGGAAGACCGGCCGGTGACCTGCCTGCACCCCGGCTGGGAAGCGCTGCAGGGCCGCGATCAGGTGCTGGCAAGCTGGCAGGCGATCCTGCGCCAGCCGCCCAAGCTGCGCTGTCTGGCGGCACAGGCCGTGCTGACGGGCGAGGATGCAGCCTATGTGCTGTGCTATGAAGTGATGCAGGACACCATCCTGGTCGCCACGAACATCTTCGTGCGCCAGAACAAGCTGTGGCGCATGGTCCATCACCAGTCCGGCCCAACCCGCGCCGCCCCGCCCCAGGAGAATGCGCCGGATCGGGGACGAGCGAATTAGCTGGCTATGGGTCATTCGGGCCAGGCGGCAAGCGCCTGTTCCGCCACCGCATGCAGCGTTTCCCGGCTGAAGCCAGCCTTGGCCTGAACCGCCATGCCATGCAGCACGGCCAACAGGAATGCCGCCAGGACATCGGGCCTGGATGTCTCCGGCAGATCGCCCTCGGCCTTTGCCCGCTCGAAACGGTCGCGAAGCTGGGCTTCACCGGCCGCGCGCGCCTCGATCAGGGCCTGCCTTACCGGTTCCGCATCATCCGAACCTGCCAGCACGCCATGGATGCCAAGGCATCCCGTATGGTCCGGAAACCGGGTATTGAGGTCGACCGCGCTGAAGAGGATATGGGCGGCCACCGCCCGCGCCGTCCCCAATTCAAGGGCCTGGGGGATATAGTCCAGATACCGCTCGTAATAACGCGCCAAGGCATGACGGAAGAGCGATTCCTTATTGCCGAAGGCGGAATAGAGCGCGGGTCTCTCCACCCCCGTGGCCTGCGTCAGGTCGGCATAGGAAGCCCCCTCATAGCCCTTGCGCCAGAACACGCAAAGCGCGGCATCCAACGCCTTTTCCACATCAAATTCCCGATGACGTCCCATGAGATCGACCTGATTGCTTTTACCATAACGGTCATTATTAAATTGCTTGACGGCTCGCGTCCAGTTTCATAACACTCGTTATCGTAACAACCGTTATGAAATTGCTGTCGCCTCTTCATACAAACAGGCGGGCGGCAGGAAACCGAAAGGATATCCCATGTCGAACATGTTGCGGGGCAAGGTCGCCCTGATCACCGGCGGTTCGCGCGGCCTTGGGGCCGCCACCGCCTCGGCCCTCGCCGCCCATGGTGCCGATATCGCGATCAGCTATGTCGCATCGACCGAAAAAGCCGAAGCTGTGGTCAAGACGTTGCAGGCCCAGGGCGTGCGCGCCATCGCCATCAAAAGCGACCAGGCCGACACGGCCGCATCCAAGCCGCTGATTGACGCCGTGATGGCGCATTTCGGCCGGCTCGACATCCTGGTGAACAATGCAGCCATCGCCGTGCAGGGGAAAATGGTCGACGACCCCGATCTCGACATTGTCAATCTCGACCGGCAATGGCAGATCAATGTGCTGGGCGCGGTGGCGACCACACGCGCGGCAGCCCCCGTGCTGTCGGATGGCGGCCGGATCATCTTCATCGGTTCGCGCCTTGGCAGCCGCGTTCCCTTCCCCGGCGTCGCCGACTATGCGGGAACCAAGGCGGCAATCGCCGGCTATGCGCGCGGCGTTGCCCGCGAACTTGGCCGACGCAACATCACGGTCAACACCATCGAGCCTGGCATCATGCCGACCGATATGGCGGCCGATGTGCGCGACAACCTGCCCGATGCCGTCATGGACCTGCACCCTATCCGGCGCATTGCCACGCTGGAAGAAGTGGCCGAGACCGTCTGCTTCCTGGCGGGGCCGAATGCAGGCTACATCACCGGTGAAGCCATAAGCGTCGCCGGCGGCATCGGGCTTTAGGGTCAGCCGCCTGTCGTGCTCATATGTCGGCCGGCGCCCTGCACGCCACGGCGCCGGTCGATGATGAAATCATGGCCCTTGGGCTTGCGGGTGATGGCATCCAGGATGGCGCGCTCCAGCGCGTCATCCCCTTCGCTGGCGCGCAGGGGCGCGCGCAGATCGGCCGCGTCGTCCTGGCCCAGGCACATGAACAGCGTACCGGTACAGGTCACCCGCACCCGATTGCAGCTTTCGCAGAAATTATGGGTCAAGGGCGTGATGAAGCCGATCCTGCGCCCGGTTTCCGCAACCTGGACGTAACGGGCCGGACCGCCTGTGCGATAATCGATCTCGTGCAGGGTCCAGCGCTTTTCCAGTTCCGCCCGCACCAAGGTCAGCGGCCAATACTGATCAATGCGATCCTCATTGCCGATATCGCCCATCGGCATGACTTCGATGAAGGTCAGGTCGAAGCCTTCCCGGCCGCACCAGGCGACCATGTCATGCACTTCCTGGTCATTGACGCCCTTCAGGGCCACCGCATTGACCTTGACGGCAAGCCCCGCCTCCTTGGCGGCTTTCAGCCCATCCAGCACCTGGTTCAGTCGCCCCCAGCGGGTGATGGCCTTGAACTTGTCAGGGTCGAGCGTATCGATGGACACATTGATCCGTTTTACCCCGGCGCGCGCCAGATTGTCGGCATGCTTGGCCAGTTGCGAGCCATTGGTGGTCAAGGTCAGCTCTTCCAGCGCGCCGCTTGTCAGATGGCGCCCCAGCCGGTCGATCAGCCATTCGATATTACGGCGCACCAGCGGTTCCCCGCCGGTCAGGCGCAGCTTGCGCACCCCCAGCCGCACAAAGGTGGAGCATAACCGGTCAAGCTCTTCCAGCGACAGTATGTCGGCCTTCGGCAGGAAGGTCATGTCTTCCGACATGCAGTAGACGCAGCGGAAATCGCAGCGATCCGTTACCGAAACGCGCAGATAGCTTATTGCCCTGCCAAATGGATCGATCATCGATGCGCCTACCCTACCCTTGCCGTCCTGGATAAAGACGTTTCCGTCACGCGCGGGCCTTGCCGGACGGTTTTGTATTCCGGCCCTCCGGCTCAATATAGGCCGATGGCGGGGCGGCGCAACCACGCCTCTCCCACAGATCAGGGGCTCCACGGTTTTCCCGTTTGCTTACGCATGGTTAAGCACTCTTCCCCTGGGGCTGGAATGGGCGATAATCCCGAGATCGGGCAAGCCAGGATGGCTAGGGGCTTTCCATATGCAGACAGTATGTTCCGCAGACGGGGTGGGCCGTGGCGGGGGGCATCCCCGCGGTATCAGGACAGGCATCAAGGTCGCCGCATTCCTGCTCGGCCTGAGTTTGGCTTCAACGGCGTCGGCACAGGCACCAACGTCGCTGCCGCGCCCCGGTGCGACACAGCCCCAGATGCCGGCCGAACCGCAAGCCGAGACGCCGGAGCTCAAGGGCAAGCCCACCGACCCGTCCGTTCCAGCCAATGCGTTGCAGGCCATTCAGCCCGAGACCATCGCAGCGGATATGGCCCTGGAAAGCGACTGCGTGGTGCTGCGTTCCAGCGCCATCGACGGGGAACAGGCGGTCACCATGCATAATGGCTGCGACCACGCGGTCACCGCGCTGGGCTGCTTCCGCGTCCTGCGCCCCGGCGGCAACATTCAGAAGCCCGGCTGGTATTGCGTGCTGGCGCCCGGCTTCAAGCGGCGCGACCCGATCACGCTTAGCCGAGGTGCGATCTACCATCCCGGTTTCAAACGCGCCGGCTGTACCGAGACGCAGCAGGAATGCGGTGCGCATCTGCAGCGCATCGCATTCAATGTGCATCAAAGCCAGGTCGACCCGGACAAATTCGATCAAATCCTGCGGTAACCTGACCTCACCACCGCCCGAACAGAATACGCAGCGTCACCGAGAGGGGAATACCGTCTTCCGGCGCCATGCGTGGATCGAAGGGATCATAATCTGCCCGGCGCAGCCTGCCTGCGGCATGGCGCGCCACCGCCCCCAAAGCGCATAGTGGCCGAATGGATTTGTCTGCCCGGCGGCTGTGGCTTCGTGCCCGTGCAAGGGTCTTTTCGGCACGCCGGACGCAGGCTTCGACTGCGGGCCGCAATTGCGGTCCCGGCCGGGCCGCCTGCAACGCATCCGGGCCAACACCCGCCTCAGCCATCGCATCCAGCGACAGTACGGCCCGACGCAGTTGCAACAGCACCGGCATGGCCCGCATCAGCCCGGTCAGGCCATGGGCAAGGCCGATTGCCCGCAAGGTCGCTTCCGAAGCCCGGTCCCCGGCCCCCAGAATCCGCCCGGCCAGCACCATCAGCCCGCCATTGGTGGCGTCGAGATAGTCTTCCTGTTCCCGCACCGTCACGAAAGGGCTGTCGTCCAGATCGCGTGCCCGCGCATCGATCAGCCTGTCGAACAGGGCACGCGGCAGATCATGCGTGGCAATGGTCCGCGCCAACCCCTGCACAACGGGGTGATGGCGCGGCGTGCCGGCCTCAATCCCATCCAGCGCGTCACGCCACCATTGCAGCCGGATTTCACCCAGCATGGTCTCGGAGACGGTTTCGCGTACCCGCGCGACCTCCAGATTGAAAGCAAACAGGGTGGCGAGCGCGTCCTGGCGATCTTCCGGCACCAGGCGCAGCAGCAGGAACCGATCACGGTCCAGCCGCTCCACCATGTCGCGTGCATAGCGGGCGTCGGCGGAAGCGGTCACGACGCCAATGCCTTCATGCTGCGTTCAAGCCAGGCATGCGGGGAAGCAGCGATTTCCCGGGCCAGATCACGATAGGCCTGTACGATGCGGGCAAGCCCGGCCTGACCGAGTTCATCCAGCACCGGGCGCATTGCAGCCTCCGCCCGTTCAATCGCATCCACATGACGCCCGGCTTCGGCCAGAACGGCCAGCAGAACCGGAAGGAATGGCTCGACGCGGGCCTGTGACGCAGCCTGACGCAAATCCACCTTCCCCATGCCCAAGTCAGCCAGAACCCGTGTCGGAACGCTGAGCAGACGCGGATCGCCCGCCGCATCGGCCACCAGATCCCTGGCGATATGGACAAGATAGCAGTAATGGGCAAGAACGGGCGCACATTCTGCTGCAACATCAGATGCTTGCACCGATATCCGGATGTCATTTATGCGCAAGGCCAATATATTCAGAAAGGCTTCCGTCGGCCCTCCACTGGCACCGACGGAATAGCGATAGAACCCCGCCCAATCCGCCGGCGCCCTGCCCGCGATGTCCTCGGCCAGAGCTTCCGCCAACAGGTGCCAGGGCCGCGCCGGCATGCCAAGCCCGACCGCGACGCCGGCCAGTTCGACCAGCACCGGATGCCCGCCCGTCTCCGGCTCAAGCCTCCCTTGCAAAGCGGCCTCGCAGGATGACAGCCAGATCCGCAAGGCGGCCTGCGCCGCCTCGCCCGTCACCCCGCTGGCGGGATCGGGCAAGGCCTCGTCCACCAGATCATCAATGATGCGCATCGAGGCATAGGCCGGGCAGAACAGACGGTAGCGCCGTCGATCCAGCCCCGAGGCAACCGCCATCAGCCGCGAGCGGGAACGCCGCGCGATCGCTTCAGACCGGGCGATATCGGCGCTGCCATGCGGTTCCGGCGAGGCGTCCAAACTCTTCTCTCCTGCTGGGCGGAAGACCACAACTGCGGCCAGCGATACGCGTTCACAGGCACTATGTCCATGGGGGCACAGGCCCGCCAGCAGGCTTGCGCTTGGATTTCGTCGCGGAAGGCCCTATGTAGATTTACGCAGGCGCGACCTTCCGACAGGGCGCGCGCCGCAAAAGAGACCTCAACGGACCGACTGCAAAGGATAAGGGATCGTCATGGCATTCGAACTTCCCGCTCTGCCCTATGCGCAGGACGCGCTGGAGCCGCATATCACCGCCAACACGCTGAGCTTCCATTACGGCAAGCATCATCAGGCCTATGTCACCAATCTGAACAATCTGGTGAAGGACACCCCGCTGGCCGACCAGAGCCTGGAGGAGGTCATCATGGCTTCCGCCAAGGACGCCTCCAAGGCCGGCATCTTCAACAACGCCGCCCAGGTCTGGAACCACACCTTCTATTGGAATTCGATGAAGCCGAATGGCGGTGGCAAGCCCACCGGCGCGCTCGCGGCCAAGATCGATGCCGATTTCGGCAGCTACGATGCCTTCGTGACCGAGTTCAAGACCGCTGGCGCCACCCAGTTCGGCAGCGGCTGGGCCTGGCTGGTGCTGGACGCCGGCAAGTTGAAGGTCACCAAGACCCCGAATGCCGACCTGCCGCTGGCGCATGGCCAGACCGCGCTTCTGACCATGGATGTCTGGGAGCATGCCTATTATCTGGACTTCCAGAACCGGCGCCCAGACTACATCTCCACCTTCCTGGAGCATCTGGTGAACTGGGATTTCGCGAACGCGAACCTGGCGAAGGCGTAAGGCCCCACCTGTCCAGATGGATGGAAAATGCCAGGGGCGGCCGCAAGGCCGCCCCTTTCGCTGGGCGATCAACCCCGACGTTCCAAAACCGCGACGGGCTTCAGGGCCTGGGTCGCCCCCCTCCCCCTTGAGAAGTAATCTGCCGGAGGCCACGATCCGGCGGCGTAGTCGCCCCTCGCCAAACCCGACCCCCGGCAGACCAGGAACAAGGGCTGCGAACACGCGCCCCTGTCCACTCCAAGGTTCCCGGACCTGCCCCCGCAGGGCTCCGGGACCTCGGGATCGCTGTATCAATATTGCGGAATCCTGCGCTCCGCCTGCAATTCGGCACGAACCTTGCCGACGTCCTCAGGCTGTTCCTGGCACTTATCCCGCATTGCGCCGCAATTGTAGTGAAATCCATGCGCCGAAATGGCCGGGAAGATGGCATCGTCATACGCCCCGTCCAATGCGACCGACAGGCCTGCCTGCCGGGCTTGATCGCCGATGCTGAATGCGTTCTGCATGATCCTGCCGTCACAGGATGGCGGTAACCGCACAACCAGAATCCCGACCCGCGCCGCTCGCAGATGGGCCATCAGCCTTGTCAACGGCTCGTCAATACTGTCCGCGCGCAGGACGACAGCTACTTCTCCCACCAGCAGGGACAGGCGCAGAATAAGCTCCCCCAGCCTGGCCGTGGGTATGCCGCCTGGCACATGCCAGATACAGGCCGTCATCAACTTGCGATAGGGCGTCGGAACCTCGCGCAGCAGGCCGGTCAGTTCTGAAAGGCCCTGCCGGCTGGCCAGCGTATCGAAATGCACATTGAAGAACAAATGGGTGCGCCGCTGCTGCCGGATTTGCCGCACCATGTGCAACATGCCCTGCTCCAGCAATCTGATGTCGAGCGAGACGTACTCCCGCAGGCCCGGCTCTTCGCCCAACACCTCATAATCGGTATACGGTTCGTCATCGAAGGCGCCCGTTTTGGTCGGGCGGACCCAGCAGGTGCGGCGGCCGCGATGGATCATATTCGTGACCGGCCAATATCCGATCTGGACCGGCCGTTCCGCGAAACCCTGCAATTCGACGCGCAGGGATACACGGATGTCCTCGCATTCCCGGTCCCCCCATTCCTCGGCGAACCCGCCACCGAGCAGCCCGGAAACCGGCCCCTGGCTCAAACTATCCTGAAGATCGCGGTGATCGGCAGTCCGCAACAGATGGGCAAAAACCGCCGAAGCATCCTGCTCCGGCCCCAGTGTAAACCCAGCTTCGGTTTGCTCCGCCGTGCGGACGGTCATGCCATCCAATTCGCTGTCATCGCCAAACAGGGCGGTTCCCACCGTCCGCACGATCCGCAGAACCTTGGCGTCCGTGACATTGGGTTGCGGCGACGCGAAGACGATGATGAAGGCGTCCTCCTGGCAGGGAAGAAAGATGTCCGCCGCGTCGCAGGTCTCGCGGATGGCCTTCTCCACGAGAGCAAGAACCAGGTTGCGCACCCTCGGCCAACGATGCTCACCAAGCCGACGCCGAACACCTCCCAAGCCCAGGCAAATGACCTGGCCCGGTTTGACATCGTTGGTCCGGATCCGCTCTTCGAGCGTTCGCAATACAGTGTAAATGGCGTTAATGTGGGCAACCCCCATAACCGTACCCTCCAGGCGGCTCGTGTTATGTTTGATGGCGACGGAAGCAAGGTGCCGTCGCCCCCTCGTTTTGGTCTCGCCTATCTGCTGGATTAGCGCAGCTTTGAAGCGCCTGCACCCGGATATAGAATTGAATAAAGGACAAATTGCATCTAAAATTAAGCATTGTAGCATATAGATACCGCTGTCGCCTCTGTTCTGGGAATGGCAGCCTGTTCCAAGTATCCGAGTTGAAAGACAGTTTAGGGATAAATAATAGATTTACACTATTATGCATTGCGCAATAAAAAATTCATACCCTCACCCTCATTGCGGGTTATTCAACTCTTTGATGCGAGGTTTGCGTTGTTTCCCGCCTTTGCCGCGCCAACCACCATGCCAGCGATTCACGGCCTTCAATTTTTTCGCTACCCATGGCTGTATAACCTACCCCTCCCATTGCGACGGTATAGGCGCGGTCGCGCAGCGCGGACGCGGCAATCCCCGCTGCGTCCCGCGCCCCGGCCATAGCGAGCAACGGCGCGACCTCCCGCCGTCTCCTGCAAAGGTTGCCGCAGCGCGGCATCGTGGTGTAGGTTTGTGGTTCGGGGTCTGGGGCCAACTGGGATTTGGAGCGGGGATTGCGATCAGGTCGTCCTGTTTCAGGAACGAAAGCGCAGAAAGGTATTTGCCCTTTCACGCAATTTCGGCCCGGACGCGAGCGATCGCTGCCTATCCCCGTACGGAACGCGGGGGATGTCGGACCTGTATGTCTACAAACCCTAGAGGGCTCAGGGAGTTCATAGCGTGTTCCTAGTTCCGAACGCGCCGCAGGGAAAGACCGGAACCGTGTTGAACCGCCACGGCTGGACGGTGGAAACCTATCGTGACTTGACGGATGGCGTCGGGCTGGGCCTGTTCCAGACCACGGCGGATGGCCGTGTGCTGTTCGTAAACCACAGAATGGCGCAGATTCTGGGCTATAGTGACGTGGATACCCTGTTCGAACAGGAGGGCGATCTGGTCGAACGCCATTATGTTCGTTCGGCCGACCGGGAACGCTATCGCGCGGAAATGGAACGCGCCGGTGAAGTTGCCGATTGGCAGCTGGAAATCCGCCGCTGCGACGGTTCCACCATCTGGGTCAGCGAAACCGCGCGTCTGCTGGCCGCGCGGGATGATCGTCCGGCAAGCTATGTCGGGGTCTGGGTCGATATCTCGCAACGCATCGCAGAGCAGGAACGCCTGGCCGATGCCGAGCGCAGCTTCCAGCAATTATTCGAGAATGCGGTGGAGGGGCTGTATCGCTCCACGGTCGATGGCCGGATGCTGCGGGCCAACAAGGCCCTGGTCGCAATGAACGGCTATGAGACGGAGCGGCAGCTGATCGACGCCGTCACGGATATTTCCGTCGAATGGTATGTCGATCCGGACCGCCGGCGGTTGTTCCAGGAGTTGATTCATAGCCAGGGTGAGATCAAGGGGCTCGAATCCGAAATCTATCGCCACAAAACCCGTGAGCGGATCTGGATTTCCGAGAATGCCCGCGCCCTGCGCGACGAAAGCGGACGCATTGCGGGCTATGAAGGCTCGGTGGTGGACATCACCGAACGCAAGCGCGCCGAAGCGGAGCTGCGCCGTGCCAAGGAAGAGGCGGAAGCCGCCAATCGCGCCAAAACCCAGTTCCTGGCGAATATGAGCCATGAGCTGCGCACCCCGCTGAACACGGTGATTGGCTTTACCGACTTGATTCAGAAGCAGATTTTCGGCCCCGTCGGCGATCCGCGCTATCTGGACTATCTGAACGACGTCCATGCCAGCGCCACCATGCTGTTGCAGTTGATCGAAGACGTCCTAGACATTGCCAAGCATGATGCCGGCAAGCTGGAACTGGATGTCGCACCGATCGACCCGGCAGCCCTGATCGAGGCGGTCGGCCGCATGCTGTCGGAGCGCGCGGCGCGCAAGGCCATCACGCTGGAGGTGGAGCCACGCGATCCCCTGCCGGTACTGTATGGGGATGAGCGGCGGCTGCGCCAGGTGCTGATCAACCTTCTGTCCAATGCGGTGAAGTTCACGCCGGAAGGAGGGAAGGTCACGATGGCCGCCGACTATGTCGACCGGCAGATTCGCTTCACCGTCTCGGATAACGGCATCGGCATTCCCCTGAAGGATCAGGAGCGGGTCTTCCGCCCCTTCGAACGGATGGGCTCGGTCATGGTCCGCCGCGAGGAAGGGACCGGGCTCGGCCTGCCGCTGTCGAAAGACCTGGTGGAACTGCATCACGGTACGATCACGCTCACCAGCCAACCCGGCCAGGGCACCACCGTCACCGTACTGCTCGACCCGCGGGTACTGAAAGCCTCGGACGGAGACGGCATCTGACCCTGGGGCGGGTCAGTCGCTCGCCTCCGCTGGCAGTTCGGCCCGCCCACCATGGGCCTTCCGCCGATTGGCCTGGATGGATTCCGGCGTGACGATGCCGGCGGAAATGACCAGTTTCACCGCCTCCTCCACGCTCATATCCAGCAGGATCAGCTCTTCCTCCGGCACAATCAGCAGGAAGCCGGAAGTCGGGTTGGGTGTCGTCGGCAGAAAGACGTTCACCAGCCGTTGTCCGCCCAGCTTGTGATGCACCTCCCGCGCTGCATCGGCGGTCTGAAAAGCGACGGCCCAGACGCCCTTGCGGGGATACTCCACCAATACCGGCTGGCGAAAGGCCTGGGATTGCTGCGCCAGCACCGTCTCCAAAATCTGCTTGGTCGCGCCATAGATGGTGCGGACCACCGGCATCTTGTCCAGGATGGCCTCGCCGATGCGCAGGAAGAAGCGTCCAACGAAGCCGGCGGCCAGCCAGCCGATCAGCGTCAGCCCAACCACCAGCACCAGCAGCCCCAGCCCAGGCACGCCAATCGGCAGATTCAGATAGTCGCGAACATAGAAGTCCGGATTGTAGCGCTGCGGAATCAACGGAACGATGCGGGAATCGACGAATTCGATCAGCCAGACCGCGCTGAAGGCGGTGATCGTGATCGGCGCGCTGACCAGAATGCCGGCCAGGAAATAGGCGCGCAGCCGCGCGAAGACGCCGCGCCTGGGAAAGTGCGAGGGGGGGGCCTGCGCCTCTTCCAATTCCGGCGATTTCTCGGACATATTCCCTCACTTGGTCAGACGCAGACAGGCTGGCCGGCCAGCCTGCCATGCCGCATGGCCGTCAGCGATTGGATGGGGACTATATCCATCTGAGAGCGGGCTGGCAAAGCGCCATCCAGCCCGCGTGAGGGCGCTTTTCCCCGGGCCCGGAAATTGCCCCGCGCCGCCGGCGCCGGAACATGTCCCCCCTCGCAATGCTCGACATCTGACGTTACTATCGCGCCACAAAATAAGGGGCGTGGGGCATGGCGGACCGCAGTTTATCGGGCATACGGCTTTTTGACGGGCTCCAGCCGGAGGCCATCAAGGAATTGGAGAAACGCTGTACATGGCGCAACTTTGACGCTGGCGATTCGATCATCGACAGGAACTCCGATTCGCGCGACGTGTTCTTCATCACCAGCGGCATGGCCCGGGTGGTGAATTATTCCTTCTCCGGCCGGGAAGTCACCTTCGACGATGTGCAGGCCGGCTCCGTGTTTGGAGAGTTGGCGGCGCTGGACGGCCAGCCCCGCTCCGCCAATGTCGTGGCGCTGGAACCGACCATTGCCGCCTGCATGACCCCCTCCGTCTTCCGGGAAGTGCTGCTGCAGCATCCGCGTATGGCGGTGAATCTGTCGCTGCGCCTGGCGCGTATCATCCGCGCTTCGGTCGACCGCATCATGGATCTGTCGACCCTGGGCGCGAATAACCGGGTCTATGCCGAATTGCTGCGTCAGGCCCGCCCCCTGGCGGATGAAAACAGCCGCGCCGTAATCAGCCCGGTTCCGATCCACAGCGATGTGGCCAGCCGGGTCTCCACCACCCGCGAAACCGTAGCGCGCGTCTTTTCCGAACTGACCCGGAAAAAACTGATCCGACGCGATGGCGACCGATTGATCGTCTCGAACGTTGATCGGTTGGAGGAAATGGTGGAGCAGTTCCGAGGCGAATGAAAAAACACGGCACCCTGATCGCGTTCCTGGCCGCCCTGGCGGTCGCCCCGCTGTCCCCGTCACAGGCATGGGCGCAGGACCCCGTGCTGGAATCGGTGGCGGCCGACGGCCCCTTCCCGCCCCCGGTGGCGGTGGCGCTGCGCGCGCGCGAGGATAGCGAGCTGAACGCCCGCCTTCGCCCCGTGCTGGAGGAGGAGTTGAAAGCGCTCGGGATCCTGTCCGACGATTGGGCACGCGCCAGCCTGTGGTATGGCACGCTGTCGCCAGCCGCCGCCGCCTCGCGCAGGCCGCTCGGAGAATTGCGCGCGGATTCCCGCAGCGGGGTGGATATGCGCATGAACGTCATTTCCACCACCGATTCCGATCTGATGGGCGGGCGCAAGGAGAATTCGCCGATTCCCCGCCCCTCCGACGAAACCAGGCCCGATTTGGACGCGGCCGCGCTGCGCCTCACGCTCGAACTGTCGGATACGGAGGCAATACGCTGGCGCGGTCAGGCCAGCCTGCCGGAAATGGGCGGCGATCCCTATCCGAATTATGAAACGCTGCTGCGCGCCCTGCTGCCCCGGCTGGCAACGGATGCCGGCTGGCGCTAGTGCTTGTCGTCAGTTGAGCCAAAAGAGCATTGAAACCAGTTGGACGGCTGCGACGAACGTGCTGGCAAGTTTGTTCACAGCATGTTGCAATAGCCCGGACGCCTTTGAGTTTGCTGATGGTCGCGGACGATGGTCGCGTGAGCATTATGTATTCGTTATCGCAGTCATCTGCCAAAGCCTTGAAGATGCGTTCAAAAGCACCGTTTCGCACCATCGGCGAAGCCGCTTGTGTGTATTCTTCCAATCGTGAAAGCGAGCAGGAAGGCCTGCAGTTGGCCGGCGCTAGCTAAGCTCGGCGCGCTTGTCCGTTTCAAACCCCAACAATCCCCTGATCCGCACCGCAGCTCTTCAAGGACATTGGTCAAAATAGGAAGGAAGCGAATTCTCGCCGCGCTCTTTCCCCGGACTTGGCCCCGGCCAGGGCATAGTGCCGGTTAAGTCCTTGGAAAGATTGGTGAGCCCGATGGGATTCGAACCCATGACCTACTGATTAAAAGTCAGTTGCTCTACCGGCTGAGCTACAGGCTCGCTGTCGCGGATGGCGAAGCGCGGCGGACCATATTGTCAGGAGCCGAGCCGGTCAACCGCGTTTTGTGGCCATGCGGCGTTTTACCGATCAAGGACCCATTTCCCGGCCAGTGCGGCATGGCGACCGTATCAGGCGCCCTTACAGTTAATCCTCAACCACCCCGGTCGGATCATTAAGCTTCGATTTACCTATTGCTGCGACATTAACCATAGTAAGGAAAGCTAAACGTCGAGCGCATGCGCGCGACGTAGGTTATGCTATGTCATACCCAGGGATGGGTTTTCCTGGAAGATTGATTGGGGGATCAGATGTCAGCTACCTGGGCAACGCAGGGCCGCGCTGTCGAATCCGGCCTGCTTGGGCGGATCAAGCTATCTCAGAAGATTTCCGGTGGCTTCGGCACCATGATCGCGTTGGTGGCCCTGCTGGCCATCCTGGCTGTCTTGAGCCTGCGCGCGACGGAATCCTATTTCACCGAATACCGGGACCTGACGCGCGGAACCACCGCCGCCGGAGAGATCGAGGCGCAGACCATGCGCGTGCGCATGGCCGTCAAGGATTTCGTCCTGTCCGGCCGGGAGGAGGATGCAGGCCATGTCCGGGAATTCATGGAAGGCGCGCATCAGGCGGGCAGGAATGCCGACAAGATCATCAGCGATACACAGTTGAAATCCAGGATCGGCAGCATCACCGACCTTTTGGGCGATTATGAGATGACCTTCGAGCAGGTCGCGTCCGACCAGATGGAACGGCGCCGGCTGGTTGGCGAGGAGTTGGAACTGGTCGGTGACCGACTGCGGGCCGATATCGCCTCCGTCGTGGAATATTCCAACATCGCCGCCGACAGCCTGTCGACCTATTATGCCGCGCAGATGCAGGCCGCGTTGATGGAAGCGCAGCTGAACGGTTACAAATTCCTGATGTATGAGGCCAAGGAGGCCGCCGACATCACCCGCAGGGAGCTGGCGAACGCCCAGCAGCAATGGCAGACCCTGAACTATCGGGCCAAGGATGCCGAGCGCAAGGAACGCCTGGCGCAGATCCAGAAGGATATCGAAAGCTACGCAAACACCTTCGAAACCGTGGTAAAGCTGACAACGCAGCGCAATGACCGCCTGAAGAACGGCCTGGACCGGTTGGGGCCCGAGGTCATCGGCAACGTGGACGCCATGATGGAAGGCGCCCTGTCGCGCCAGAGCGAGCTGGGTGATCAGGCGTCGTCCGAGATTTCGCAGGCCACGATCAGCACCACGATCATTGGCGGTGTGCTGCTGCTGGCTGGCATATTGATGGCCGTGTTGCTCAGCCGGGCGATCTCCCGCCCGCTCTCCGGCATGACGCAGGCGATGCGAACACTGGCCGATGGCGATACCGGCATCGCTATTCAGGGGCAGGCACGCGGGGATGAAATCGGCGACATGGCCCGCGCGGTACAGATCTTCAAGGACAATGCCCTGGCCCGTGAAGCGCTGGAACGCGAGCAGCGCCTGGAACAGGAAAAGCGCGAAGCCCGCGCCAAGGCGCTGGACCAACTGATTGCCGCTTTCGACGCCCAGGTGCAGCAGGTGCTGAACGGCATGACCGCCGCGGCGGATGAGCTGGACGCCACGGCCCAGAGCATGAGCCATACGGCGGAAGAGACCTCGCAGCGTGCCTCGACGGTCGCGGCGGCAACCGAACAGGCAACCGCCAATGTCCAGTCGGTCGCAACTTCTTCCGAGGAATTGTCGGCTTCCATCGGTGAAATCGCCCAGCAGGTCGGCACCTCGCAGCAGATCGCCGTCAGTGCGGCGACCGAGGCGGATCAGGCCAATACCGTGGTCACTGGGCTGGTGGAAAAGGCGGGCGAGATCGGCCGGGTGCTGGACCTGATC
>Ga0209066_10001232_pt1 | contig 34612 bp, 49 predicted proteins | sample All_14_2_FD_187198 | JGI IMG/M metagenome (GOLD analysis project Ga0209066, IMG submission 187198) | Freshwater microbial communities in response to fracking from Pennsylvania, USA - Allegheny Zone_MetaG_DW_15 (SPAdes) (version 2) ... | reverse complement strand
GCAATTGAGGATATATCATTCTGCGTTGCCGATGGGGTGATGCCAGAAAACGCGGCTATATAGTGCTTGTTGGCTACTAGATTTACATCACCCTGTACGTTGGTTGCAGTATAAACAATCGACGTGTTGCCAAACGTTCCGCCTGGCTCTACCCAAGTATATTCTAAGCCCCATCTAACCGCCATAGCCGTACCATTGGCCGCCGGGATGAAATGCACATGGGGGTATACGTCCGTCCCCTTCCAACCGTGCGGGAATTGGATTGTAAAAAATAGCTCCTTCTCGCTTCCTGCAACGGCATTGTCAAACGAATACAACCATACCCCACGACTACCCGCGCCATTGGTTAGATACACCTCAAAAGTTGGTGAATTAGCCCCAGTAGTGCGTGCGTTTGGCTCCACGCGCAGATCATCGAATACCGTTGCATTGCCCAGAAACTTTAGGGTGCCGTCATTGTCAAACTGCGAGACGTTACCGCCCGTAATATCGCCAATCTGTACCGCGTCGGCAATGGTCATCCGTTTGGTCTCTGTGGCGGCCAGCGTTACGGATAGATCAATCTTAGCGGTACGGGTCGCATGGGTGGCCGTAGTCCAGACTACATCAATCGCGCCTGCAAGTTGTTGGCTTGTGGTCGATGATTTCAGTAGCCACGATTGCCGCGCTCCCATGCCAGCCGCGCCAGCAGAACCGCTGTCATGGTCGATTGCCTGAACCGTGCTAATCGCGTTGGCGGTTGCGTCGCGTGTGTAGGCGTGTAACGGCGCAGATGATACTGCGGGTGTAGCGGCCAGTAACCCTAATCCTGCAATCACGCCCGTTGATGTTACTGCAAGGCGACGGCTAAACGTGCCCGCCACGTAAACCGAGAATAGCATACGGCCTGTGTTATCCGCCCCGTCGCGTGTGGCCGCAATCGTAGCGATATTTTGAGGGTCTAATGTGTCATCCTGAATTGACAAGGTCACCTGTGGCCCGTGCCCGTCAACCATATCGCCGCTACTGGTCAACCGGAATACGCCCGCGCTTGCAATCGCGTTGGTTGTTGTAACCAATCGTTCTGCGCGTATTGGGATATTGCCTTCAACGACGAAGTTTTGCTGTTGCGAAAATGTCTGTTCGCGCTCTAGCAATGCCAGTGTGCCGTCCTGATCTGGTAACGTGTAAGCGCGTGCCGCCGTTAGAATCGCCTGAAGCGTAGCCGTCGCGCCCGTGAATGACGTATAAAGCCCGCTATCTTCCTGAAACACCTCACCAGCCGCGTTATTGAATTGCGTTACTTGCCCTGGGGTTTGTCTATTCCGGTATGTCATAGGATCGCCCAGACTACGCCCGTTGACTGGATAGTTATCACGTCATATTGCGCAGAGATAACCTTTGTAGCGTCGCCGTTGATCGTTTCACCACCTGCCGCCGCGATGGTTACGGTGTAGACAGACGCGTCAGACTTGCGGATATTGTATACCCGACCCGTACACGTTGCCGCAGATGGTAACGTCACGGTGATTGATCCACCCGTCACAACCGCGTCAATCGTGTAGTGTGTGGCGTCTAATGTCAGGTTTGCGATGACGGCAAGATACGGAAACGCCATAGCGCCCGTGAATGTGTTTGTGCCCGTCCACGCGTTATTAGCGCCGAGTAAACCCGCTTGCGTTACGCCGTAGGCAATCCAATGCGACTGCGATGTATCGTACATCACTACGGCGATGTCGTTGGTTGTATCCAGCGTGATAGCCTGACCGCCTAAGCAATAGATATTTCCGAACCCGTGCCGTATTCTGACATTGCGCGAATCGTCCTCAATTCGTAATAGCCTGAATTGGTTGTCACCCGTTGCCGGAATAGTGATATTGTCTAGGTCATCGCTTGACGCGTCCGCCTGGGTATCGACGCGGTGAAAGGTTTGTGTAGTCGTGATACTACCTGACGCTATTGTCAACTCGGTCGGCGTGTCAAATGACAGATAGCCCAATGCGTTGAGCGTGTGCGCGAGTCGGGTCTTTAGGTCAGTGGCAGAAGCTTTAGGGTTTGTACCCAATTCGGTTTGGATTGCCGTCACCTCGTCATACACCACGTTTACATCTGCGGCCTCTGCGTCATCCACATTGTCGACCTGTGCGGTAAACGTTTTGATTGCACCTGGATAAGTTGCCATAGATTGCTCCTGTTGCCCGCTATGGGCACACGTTATAAATCATAAACGATTCGATTGTAACCCGTAGGTTGCCCATCGGCATAGCGTTATATAGCCCAACCGTCAGGCCGTCTGTTCGACCGTCATACCCATCGGCTCCATAGGTTGCCCGTGCCCGCATTTTAGCATCTGGATTGATCGAACCATAGAAATATCTCGCCGCATATGGCGCATGAGGAATCGCGTCATCATCCCATATCTGATCTGACGAGTAGGGTAACGGCAAACCGTCCTGGTTTAGGATGTCGTGAATGTAACCCTCTGGCCCTAGATCGCCGTTGTTATATCGCCAAAACCCGCTAATGCCGCGAATGCCGTACAACTTGCGTTGTGCCTGAAATTCAAAACCGACCGGCGTACCAATAAAGTTATTGGGGTCTAGGGTTACGATTGCCAGCGGTGCCCCAATGGTTGTATACGCTTCGCCGCCTGAAGGAATGTCGAAAATCACGGATGTAATGCGCCGCGCCCCTGACAGGATGATAGGCCCACTAAACTGGTTTGGCCCGCCGTATAGGTCGAATGTAGCTTCGTAGTTTGCCCCACCAGCGCCGCCCGCGTTGAATGTCACTTTAGCGCCTGGGATGAAACCACCTGGAACCCATCCTAGACCGGAGTCTGATGCAATTTCTAATCTGCAAACCATTTCCCACCTTGACGGGTTTGCATGGGTTGCCCCGCCGCGTGCCACAAATGACGTTTGTGCCCGGATGAAAGAGCTTCCCGTATTCTGGACGCTCCTCATCATCTCCGGAATCCACTGCGGCCCATTGGCGGGGGAATCTGCCGGACAATTTACAATCGGGTCTCCTGTGTCAGGTGGTTGTGTAGGCGGTGGCGGATTATTACCGCCGCCTGGTGTATCCCCATCGCCTCCGCCGTCTGGGTCGATGATCTCAATAATGATTTCCCCATCGCCTACAATCGACTGCGTTGACTGCAACACGTTTATCAGGTGGTACGTAGTCTGTACATCCTGGCCTGTTGGGGATAGCCATTCATGCACCACCTTACCGAGTCTGTAGGTGTTGTCAATTTCCTTTTTCGCGGATGTAAATGTTACGTAATCTTGAAGCTCTACCCCGAATTGTAGCGCGGGTGTCGCACAATTGCGCATGGTGATGACTGGGTTTTTCGATGCAAAGCGCAGATGCCCTAACAGTAATGAGGCATACGCCGCGCTAAAACCCGCGTCCTGCAGGAATGCGTTATCCAACACGAATGACGACCGCAACGATGCCGGCACGCTATTGTCCTCTACGGTTGTCTTGACTTTGGTACTGACCTCTTGCATTTCAGACTGTGATGCGCCCGGCACATAGCGCCGTTGTCTGACGGGGTATGACGTTAGGAACTCGCTTCCCCTGACCTTTAGATAGGTATCACGTGGGGTTGTGGCCGCATTCGATATTGTGACGGTGCAAGACTTTGGCGTAACGTTTGAAAGTTGTGCCGATAATGCAGGAACCGCCACGCCGCCAACAATGTTACTGATGCCGACACTATAATCACGACCTGCAACGGGTGTAATGGGAATCGTGGGATTTGAGAACGATATATCAAAGTCAATCGAGGATGACCCTGGCACAATTAGGATGCCAGACGATGCCCACACTACGCGCTCGGTAGTCCTAATCCACCTGTTTCCAAACGTAGTAACCCGCGTGCGTTTCTCGTCCCAAGGTTGCGCAATCGTGAATTGCTTCAACACGTCGGCCTGATCAATTACGTGCGTAGGTTGCGAGTTGTAGCGTAGCGAGTAGTAACGGATTTTACCCGTCCTGTCACAGAAGAACTGGCCTAGTGAACCCTCTGCAAGCTCGTTGAGTATATCCATAGCGTTTTGATCTTCGACGCTAAAGAGCGTTATTGGGTTGTCACTGGTCGTAATATCACGATTGTGATAATCCACGTTATCCAACACGGCGGTAATTGCATCGGTCGTGTTCGTGTTGAATTTCATCTCAACGGTTGCATCTTGACGCGATAAACCTTCCATATCGTCAACGCATTCGACACTGACCGCGTCGCCACTGCCTGACACGGGTCTAAGGTCGCTAATCCACCCCATAAATACGGGGTAACTCGTGAAACTGTTGTTTACATCGCGTAATGTAATCCTTACTTGCTTATCACACGCCACGAACGGGTATAGCGGGCTACTCGTGTTGTATGGGTCATAGCGGCCGTCAGTATTGTCGAGCGTGAACGAGGCACGCCCTGGGGTTGACGGCTCTAATCCGTCTCCATTGCGCGATACAAAATACTCCTTGCCCCGTTCAATTCGCAGAGACGTTACCTTGTCGGCTTCATTCGCGCCGCTAAAGCTGCCAGTCCAGGCTATCTCTATTACCCACACATACGGCGCGGTGTACGTAGGTTGTGGGCCTGGGGTTTGGCCGGCGCCCCATTTGCTTGTACCCCATTTGAACGTTCCCCATTTCGCCATTATGCGCCCGCCCGTCTGATATTCTTCGTGATGAACGGGTCTAGCAATGCTTGAATCTGTTGCGCCCCTTGCAGGTCTACGCCGTTGTTTGTGTAGTACACATTCGCCCCGCCATTGCCTCCGCTACGCCCTGACAATGGGATAACCTGACCACCTGACGCGCCCATGCGTAGGATTTCCGGCCCGCGCTCGCCGACCATGTAGGATTGTCCAGGCATAACAGGCCCGCCGTTTGCACGGCCAGCCAGCCCGACGGTTTTAGCCATTGCAAGGCCAGCTTGCTCGCCGCCTAGTGCGTATGCGCCTAACGATATTAGTTGTTTGGCAATCGTTACAAGCTTGTCCCAGTTGGTAAACACGAGTAGGAACAATGCCGCGAGTAGTCCGGTCAGGATGATGACGGGTGCACCAATAGCCGCGATAGCCGCGCCTAGTCCAGTAAATGCCGCACTCAACCCGCCCGCTCCTAGTACGCCTTGCAGTAGCCCAATGGTTGCCATGACCTGACCGATAATTGACACGATAGGCCCCAATGCCGCGACTACACCGATAGCCGTTACAATCGTTTGTTTGGTCGACGTATCGAGGGCGCTAAAGGCTTTGGCAAGATCCCCAATACCGCGCACAATTTCGAGGATTGACGGCATAGCTTCCTGCAGGACTGGCAATAATCCAACCGCTAATTCATCGCGGATCTTAGCAAACTCAACGCCAATGGGCGCTAAAGTATCGGCAATCTCTTTGTTTTGGCTTACCCATTTGCCCAACGCGAGTACTGGCAGGGTCGTAATCGCCGACAAGCGCATACCTAAGCCAGTGACTTTCTCGCCTAGCTCTTTCATGTTGACGGATACTTTTTTTATCGTACCGCTTGCCTTGTCTCTGGCTACAATGTCGATCTCAACCTTTTCGGTCATGTTTCATTCTCCTTTCACGGTATACCGCGAATCGCCGCCAGCGGTTGAACCATATTGCAGGGCCTTGATGTACAACCCATGGCGGTACGCCCCATTCCTCGGCGGCCTGCAACTCGTTCACCCACAATGGCGGCTTGCCGTTGGCCTCTGCCCATGCGATTACGTCGTCAAGGTCTCCACCACTGACTTCAACGCGGATAAAAAATCCTTTTTCACGTCTCCAAAGTCTGCCAGTGATAAGGCGCGTAGTAGCTTCCGCCCTTCTACGGGGTCGATAGGTTGCCCGTCTAGCGTAGTCATACATCGCGCCATTAGGGTAAGCGTTCCGGTGATGGTGGTTTCCGTATCTTCTAGGTCGCCTACGGTGATAGCGTCAGGGTCAAGTAAGAATTTGAATGTCATGGGTTATCCTATGGAACCGTTGCCAGTAGATTACAAACAAGGAAATTCGCGTAAAGCGCGGCAGTCGCGTTGTAGACTGCGCGGAAGTTGACGGTAACAATGTCATTGCCGTCGCGTGATTCCAGCGGGTCAACGGAAGTAATCTGCATTGCTAGATCTACGCGATACTTTTTGGTTGAGTACGTTCCGCCACTGCCTGACAACGTCGAACCGTCGAAGTCCATACGCACTAGTTTCGTTGTGCCAGCTGCAAAAGCAGTTTCAGCGCCTACGCCCGTAGCGTTGTATTCTAGCGTCAATGATCCGGTAATATCCGGCCCAATGTTCTTGATAAAGCTAAAATTCAAAGCGCCGTCACCCGTCCACTGCGCACGCCAGCCCGTATTGACTTCCATCGTGAATCCCATCCAAGTAGCGCTGGTCAGTGTGCCGCCCAACGTGCCGCCAGCATCGTCAAGATAGAGCTTCCCTTTACCGAATAGGATTTCCTCTACCGCCGCAAGCGATAAAGCACCCGTGAACGCATTCGCCATTTTCGACTGGCCGCGCCACATAGCCGAAACCTTGACGGCCTCACGCGGTACGCCTGACAGGGTGATAGTCTCAACGTGCCCGTAGCCCATGCGGTACGCCTGTTGATCGTTGCCAACCTCCAGGGTGTAGGTCTTGATTGTATTTTGCGCGGTCGTTGGCATAGCGTAGGTATAGACGTATGCCGTAGTCGTTCCGCCGTTTGCCGTCGCTGATACCGTCTGTACACCTGCCTCAAGTAGGTGCAATATCTGCTCAAACGTTGCCTCACTCTCTGGCATTTCATAGGTTGCGCCGATTGACGGGAAATAACCTCTATCAATCGGGCCTAGATACCCAACGTTTTCGTCAGGGATAACGCGCTCTTGGTCTGCCACGATCGAACTTGCAGGCGCTCGATAGATCGTAGTTGCCGCAACGGGTGTTCCCGCCGTAGATTCCCGTCCCAATTGTAGTTTACGTAGTTTTGTAATTGCCATGATTTACCTCATACACTCGTAATTAGTTTGATGCGGGTCACGGTTAGGATATACCCGACCACTGGCACGCCTGCCCACTCTGACGCGGCGAATTGATACGTGATGGTGTCATAGGTTGAAACCGTTCCGCCCATCGTCGGGTCGCCCATGATCTTATGGGCTAGAGCTTCGGGTAGTCCAGACAACCGACGCATAGCCTGGAATAGGTCATTGCGATAGGTTAGAATCTCGATACGCACATTGTGAAAATCGCGCCCATCATCCGCCGCAACGGTTGAGAACTCGCCGCTTTCAGGGTACGCAATGCACCATGTCGTATTAGCCGCGTTATCGTTTGGGATTGTAGGGGCTTGTTGGATGCCTGTTACTGTGGCGGCCTGTCCCTGAATCCATGCAATAGCGTCTTGTATTGCCATTAGGTAAGCCTCACGTAAGGTTGTAGCATAGCTTCAACGTCGGGGTCGACCTTTCCAATCGCGATAGGTTGCCCAAATTCAGCCGCGCCTATCACGCCAAATGGACTATTACGCCGTGCCCACACTCTAGCCGATTGCAGTATGCACGCCTCGCGGATATCGTCAGGGACTGCCGCCCATCCCCAAAGAGCAGTAATCTTGACGCTATTGCGTTGTCCCACGCTAAAGGAATGGTTTGACCAGGGGCGTAATTCGATATACGTATATGGCCATTGCCCGCCATACGACACGATAGGGGACAACCAGTAATCAGCCGCCACAAGTGCGGTTGAATATGTGCCGTCCATTGTTTCATCAAGCGCGATGGATGTAACCGCCGTGAAGTCATCGACGTATACACGGCACGCGGCTTGTGGGGTATAGATCCTCTCGGTCGCAATAGCCTGCGTGTAAAACACGCGTCCCGCCCGCATATCAATCAGCCGCGAGACTGCGCCTATCACAAGCTCCAGGTCAGTGTCTCGGTTTGCATCGGTGTCGGTGATGCCAATGCGCTGTTTCACCTGCGCCAATGTAGCGTAACCGTTTGTAATTGCCATTATTTCACCTCCAACGATTGCAGGGTCTTTTCCCCACCCGCCGCGCCAATGATACGATCCACCTCAACCATGTACTGCATGTTCTCGCGGTAGATTCCTAAATGCGCCCCGCAATCAAACGCGGCTTGAGTTTGTTCGTCAATAAATGCGCGGACTTGCGTCAATGCGGTACTGTTGCCGGATTGTAGGTAGATATTCCAAACGTATTCAAGCTTGCCGCCTGCATGGTACATCCGCGCCCGGTGGCCTTCGCCGTCCCGTTGCGCTTGTGCCGCTCTACGCTCAAACTCCTGTCGGCTAATCGGGTCATTGCGTGCGCCATAGCGTTCAGCTTCTGACAATGCGCCGGATAACTCAGATGCCGCAAGCGCAGTGTCACGCAATTCGAGGATCAACGCCATGGCTTTTTCATGCTTCTTATCCGTCAACGCGCGTGCAAGCTTTTTCTTGACTGCGGTAATGTCACTGTCCGCCTTATTCCATGATTGCTTCAATCGGTCAGCACGTTCCGTGAACGTCTCGGGTGGTAACTGTGTTTCTCCCTGATAGCCGTAGAGCGAATCCTTGTAATGCACCTGGCCAGACTCGATATTGACGGTAATCCCTGCGCCCATTGCCACGCCCAACCAGTAGCACCAGTTAGGCAATTGACGGTGATACTCGGTATTACTCGATAGCTCAACGCCGTAAATCGAGATTTCATCAAATCCGGAATGAATAGCCAGCGCCATGGCGTACGCGGGGGTCGATGAAAACCAGCGCAATTGCGCGGCGGGTAAATCAGAGATGATATTGCGTAGCGGGTATGTAACGCTATCAGGTACGCGGTTGTCGCGAAGTTGCATGTAAATCGTTTTACCATGCGCCTGTTGTAGCCATTCCCAATGTCCCTTATGGGTCATGTTGTTGGGGGACGTGTAGACCTCGGAATTGTGCATCTGGAAACACGCATCCCAGCGTTTGCACCAATCCATTTGTGGGGCTTCGTTGAATACCCAGATGGTTATATCTTTATCGTCCCAGGGGGCGTTTTCGCGTGTTGCGGGGTGACTGCCTACGATTGCAAGCCTGTTCATGTGTCCTTCTGGGGGTGGTTGATCACTCCACCCCCGATTGTCAGCCGCCTATAACTAGGTGGTACTAACCATTGTAGCGCCGCGATAACGCGGGCTTACCAACCCAACTGCGCTTACCAGCGTAGCCGTGCCGCCAGCGGCGGGGGTCACAGTCAGGCGCACCCACCGCGCATCTGCCTTAGCAGTCTGTACCGCGCCGGGGTCTAATTCAACCCATAACATTTTACCGTCATCGGTCGACGCGATTGACACGCCTGCCGTAGTCGCGGCGGTTACTGCGCCCCAGGTGTTCGCGTCTGCAACACCAGACAAACGGTATTTGAACGCCACAGCCGACGCACTAGTACCCGCCTGAACCGTTGCGCCTTCAACCGTCACGGTTACAACTTCATCGGTCGACGTGGTGGCGATGTTTCCGAAGTACGCGAGAAACGCCACAGAATGAGCGGTTGCCATGTCGATGTACTGCGTGCTAATCGCAGTGGCGGCGGTATCTACGGGCGCGATGCCCGGAACGATGTTGTCATACATTACATACGGATTCATGTCATAACTCCTAGGTTGCGGAACCGAGAACAACGAACGGGCTTTGAGTGTTCGAACCCTTGAACGGGGTCAGGGGGCTATTCCACACGGGAGCGCCGTCAATGCGATAGACAAACCGGAAGGCGGTTTCGTCCGTCAGGAATTGAACGTGAATGCTAGAGGCGGCTTCGATGTTCCCGCGCGTGATGGTCTGATACTGCGATAACGAGGCAAGCATAATATCGCCGGTCGTGTTCAGGCTTGCGCTGTACTCATTTTCGATGACGGGAGCGCCTAACATCTGGCCGTACTGACTGCCAGCCAATCCACCGGGCGGCACAAATACAGGCCAGTTGCCGATGGTCATTTGAGGCAGTTGAGGCATAGCGTCCTGATTGATCAACCAAACATAGTCATTCACGCCAGCCCAACGCCGAGACCACATGTTGAGAATATCGGCGGCCTTGATTGCCGCGCCAGTGTCGCGGGTCACAGTCACAAGAGCGGGGCTATTCATAATGCCTAACGGCTTGCCTGCGCCGTCTCCGTTGTAGATTGCATCTTCAGCAAGGAAGCGCAATTCTTCGGGAACCGTGCGATTGATCCACGATTCCAGGGCTTGCGCGTCTGCGAGTAATTCATCAGTGGCATAAGCTACGGCGGCTACTTTCTTCAATTTCAATTCCAACTGACGGAATTTCGGTTTACTCGCGGTTTTGGTTGCAGCTTCTGCCAACCAGTAGCCTTGCAATCCACCCCAACGGCTTCCAGTAACGCGAGAAGTTTCATCAATCGCGTTGTAGGTCATCCCGTTACTGTTCGCACCTACAGTGTCCTGCGCAACACGCGAGAGGATATTGCCAGTCGAGTACATCCGTTCAAGGATCGTAGTCGCAAGGGTCGATTGCACAAGATAGCCGCCGTCAGACGGCACAGTCTCGTTCATGCCCGACGCTTTCATACTGCGCAAACGCGGGTCTTCACTGCGGGGGCTAATAGCGGCCATTTTCACGGCGGCCAAAAACTCGCCAGCGCTTGCAAAAGGCTTATCCGCTTCATCGCGGGTTACGGTTACGCTTCCGGCGGTTACAGTAGCCGGGGCGCTTTTGATATAGGTGTCAACCGCTTTCGTTGCTACGGATGACATCAGGGCTTCTAATTCTTCAGGGGTCATGTGTTCCTCGTGTTCTTGATTGATAGGGTTAGGGTTGATGTACGCTTTGAGAGTTACCGCGTTGTTGCGCGGCTCTGCGGGTGATGGGGTCAGGGACGCGTCTAGTCCTAGAGGCCAGCGCTTGACGCGATAGGCGTTGCCAATCCGTTCGGTCTCGACCAAGTGAGACGCCGTGCCGGATGACCACCCCAATTTGCCGTCTTCGGCCATTTGATAGATAGCCCGTTCATACTCGTCACGCATTGCCAGTTGGGCTTCCACCCACACGCCGACGTCATCCGCGCGTAGTGTGCCACTGCCGATAATGCGCAGTTTGATCCGGTCGTCATAGCCGTGATGGTAGAGTACGGGGGTAGTCGTAATTGTGCCGAAGTCGGTTTGCGCGTCGAAGTAGTCACCAGTCAAGTCGGTCATAGTAGGGGAACCGTAGCGCACTAGATACCCGCCGACTTTCCCATCGCCTAATGCCTTTACTGCGCCGCCATGAATGACCAGGGTCTTTTCAGCGTCCATTGCGGGCATATCCTCATCATCCTCGTCCTCTGGCTCCATCTCGTCCACCAATCCCGCGATTACACGGGCGGCTTGCCTAATCTCTCGTATGCGCCGCTTATCCTCGGCGTTGTTACGTCTACCTGCCTTGATAGAGATAGGATCACCTCCCGTCTGTGTTACCTGCTCTTGATTTTCTTCTGCCATTATTCACCTCGGTTATTGGCGACAAAAAAGCGCGGTCACGGATGTACCCGTGCCGCGCCGTCATTACGTCGCCGATGGCTAAATTATTGCCGCACAGTCAGACTGTGCCTATTGGCAACTACAGTATATCATAGTTGTCAACTATCTTGTAATGCGCCTGATTGCACGTTTGGCCGCGCCTTCTGCAACCCGACCAATGCGATCTTCGCGCTGTTTGATAATGTCCCTAAGCTTCAGCCAGCCGACCATGCGATTTAGCCGCGCTTGCTTTACGTCATCGTGCGAGTAGACGGCGGCTACTGTCTCGTTGGCTAAGATGCTCGTTGCACCGTTGCCAATCTTGCGCCAACCGCGCCGCATGTCACCCGTACGCCGATAGGGTACGCTAATCTGATTTGTGCGCAATGCCCAGAAGAACCAACGCCGTTGACGGTCACTGAAAAAGGCCACGCCATAAGCCGCTTTGCGTGTTACTCGTTTCGGTGGCGGATATTCCTGCAACACGTCAATCAAGAATTTTGACACGCTATCAACTACCGCATCTTGAACGGCTGGCACGACTTTGTTGAGTACCGACCTAACACGCGGGATACCCTGAATATCGATACCAACAAAATCACTCACGGCAACCTCGGCAACTTGCCCCGTCTGACTGGCTTGTCTGTTACCTGTAACTCACAACCGCATTGCCATCCCTTGCATTCAAGCTTTGCATTAGGCGGGTTACGCGGCAATACTCCGGCAGTGTCCCAAAATGACGCACGCTTTACGATGCCGTTCAGCTTGACACATGACGGGCAATGTTCCTTTTCGGGGTCATAAACCCATTCGATTTTCGCGTCTTTGCCTAACAGTGTAAGCGCCTCTGACCTGACACTGCCAAACCTTGCGCACCACATATCTAAGCGCGGTGATATGACCTCGGCATAGGCACGTTCACGGTCTGGGTCAGTAGCCACGCCGTCAATGTAGTCTAGTAGGTCAGACACGTGAGACTTTTCCTCGTCTATGATTTCCTGACGGGTGGATATTTCATCTTGTGATAGATCTTCAAGCGGTATACCCAATTCTTTAGCGGCCTCGTTGAAAGCGTCCGTCAAGCCAAATTTGATGATAGCGTTCATGCGGGTGATGAACACGCCGCGACTACCACGCTTGAAGTATTCCTGCGCCGCGTCCCTGATTTCCTGGCAATAGCGGCTTGCGCTGTAGGCCTTGATTGCATCCCCATACCCTGCCGCTTCAATCTCTGCGTGCAACATATCTAGCACGCGCTTGACGGTATCGCCACAATCGCAATTAGTCATGTGTAGCCCTCACGTAAGCTAGAATCTCATTCGCCCGCGATAATTCATCAGCTAATCTATCATTAGCCGTCTCGGCCTGCTGGTCATGGTTGTGTACGTCGAACACTGCGCGGACTGCCTCAATCGTATTGCACTCGCGCAATGCCTCATGCAGGTCGTCTCTCTGCCATGCGGGGATGATCTCGGTTGTAAATTCTACGTCGGCCGCCTTACCGCGTTTGATTGCATTCTCGGCTTTCCTACGCCATGCCGCCAACACGGAACGGGTCTCTAACTCGGTCGCAGCAGGCGCAGCCAGCGCAGCAGATTGTGTATTATCTTCAACGTTTGGCTGCTGCTGCTGCTGTTCTGCTGCTGTTGGCTGTTCAGGTTGCTCGGGTTGATCTTCCTCGGTTTCAATCTCTGGGTCTAGATCTTCGTACTCCATGCCGTTGGGTAATTCGATGCCCAACACCTGCGCGGCTACGGACGGCTTCATGCCTGACGCGATATAGGATTGATACGCCCCTGCTTGTTCGGCCGCATCTTTCTGGAAGATGTCCAGGGTTTCATAGCGTGCTTCCATGCGATAGCCAGACAGCCGATGGGATGCCGTGAACATTTGCGTATTGAGCGCCTCGCTAATCAGGTCGCATTCGGGAATAATCGTACCCTCGTAGTATGATTTTTCATCCATCTCACGGGTTGCATAGTTGGCCGCCGCCGACCACATGCGCGATTCAGGCACGCCCATAGCCGTAGCGATATCCTGCCGTTGTTCTTTGGTCAGGCTATCATTCTGTAACGATTCCAGCCCTTCGCCGATGATGACCGGCTTGACGTTATCGCCGCGTAGTACGATAGCGCTCCACGCGTTGCGGATGCCAGTCACTACGTCTTCCCACCACGTTTGGAGTCTCTCGGCTTCAGGTTGCGAAGTGTTGGTAACGGTAAGTACCGACGCTTTGACGGCTCCCCTACGGAAAAACTCCGCCACGAATCGCGAGACGTTGAATAATGCACCCGCCGCCATTAGCGCCGCCTCGCCTGCGGACGTAGCCCCTGGCCCGTTTTCCGTAAGATAATCTGGGTCGTAGATTGCTACGATATTTTCAGGCGATACATCCATGGTCTTACTGCCAACGCGCCGCTTGTAACCCGTAATCAATCCGGTCTCGGTATCGTATACCTCAGTGATTGAAGTAGGTACGCAATACTTTACGGCTTTGATTACCCCGAATTTGTTAGTTTCGAGGAATAGATAGGCTTTGCCCATCATGGTAATGGACTGTTCTAACAGGTGCAACGTCCGGCGCGGGTTAGGCCAAAAGCCTAGAGCGTTGCTGTAGCTAGATAGCTGGTCAACATCCACGTCTCCGTTGACGATGTACCAGGCCATACGACTTACGTTGTTCGCACGATCTCGCACGCCACGGAATAGCCATGGTACGCGGGCATAGTAGAGCGCCTCGCCCTCTAGCCCATGCCGACCGATAACCTCCCACCCGCGATTACTATCTACGTCCCACAACGATACCGCTTTTGTGCCGTCAAAATAAAGTTGTTTGGTCACTAGTATCTACTCCCTGCAAATACACTGCCTGCCGAAATTGCATCCCACGCAATCGCCAATGACATTACACAATCATCGTGCATTCCCGCCGGTGCCGAATAACTGAACGAACCCGACAAGTTGCGCTTACCCTCGAATGATAACAACTCGCCCATGAGGATAGGATTATTGATGATCTTGATCTCGCCATGTTCAAACGCCGATTGTAGCGCGGTGATAATCATCTGCTTACTGCCTGACGTTGTTGTAAATGGTACGATAGGCAAGCCGCGCAATACCAATCTGTCAATCACGGGTTGCCCAATGCTATTGGTTTCAATCGCCATAGTCATAAGCTTCCAGTGTTGATGCAATGCCGCTAGACGATCCTCAAGTACGTTGTAATCGACGCGGTTATAACGATCCATATACACCAACTCTTTGCTTTGCGCGTCTAGTACACATACAACGGTATAGTCTACCGCACTTGCAACGTCCACGCCTGCAATGTAGCGATGCCCTGGGATGGGCGATTCCAACACGTCAACCGTAGCGGATTCTTGTAATCGCCGGAACACAGCGCCTTGCAAGTCGACAAACTGCGCCATGTATTCCTGTTGGAACACGATTTCAGGCATATCTAACCGCGCCGCTTCAATCTCGCTTGTCGCTATGTACGGATTGCCTGACGTTGGAAACTGGAATGACTGCCATCCGTCCTGACCAGACAACCCGCGTAGGAATAGACCATGAAACCAGTTATGACCGTTTGGGGTCGAGATGAACATAGCGCGGCCTAGTCTGTCAGATAGTGCCGGTCGCAACTCCTCAACCCATGCCGATTCTCGCACGAAAGCCGCTTCGTCGATGACTAGATAGTCTAACCCTTCGCCACGTAAGCCGCCCTCGTTATCCGCGCTTCGGACGGCCACGCTTCCACCGCCTGGGTATCTTACTTCCAGGTCGCCTAGTCGTACATCTGCACCCGTGATACTCCGGCTAATTCTCGCTAATGGTTTCCAACCGACTTTAGCAACCTTGTAACTCGGTGCAATCCACCAGGCCGTACCGCCATGAACCGCGCAGTCAATGCACTCCATGACGCCTAGACGAGTCTTACCCCATCGACGGCCAGCGGTGATAACCTTCAGCCGCGCGGGTGATTGATGTACTTCGCGCTGGCCTGCATGGGGATGCACTCTAACTGTTACGGTCATTCGGCTACAGTATCCCAGTCAACCACGATTTGCACAGCGCCGCCGTCGGCTCCGGTGATTTCTTGACGCTCAACATAGCCGCGCCGTTTGGCCTGGGTCTTCAGGAAGAAACAAACGGCCCAACCTTCACCCGCAAGCGCCGCCTTGTATAGCGACGATTCAACGTTATCGATCATTGACTCGCGAGATTCCTCAATAGCGGCTTGCACACTCGGCCTAGTACGCAGATAGTTGTAAAGCGTTTGCCGCGAGATTCCAAGTAGTCTCGCGGCAGTTGTTAGGTTGCCTGATGCTTCCCTGATCTTCTCAATTACGTTGTCTATCTCTAGTTTTGTCGTTGCCATTCCTCCTCCCTTTTATGCGTAAACCATGTAAATCGTTTTACTTGTCTAGTCTGCCGTCCAGCTGTTGCCGGATTTTCGCCTTCTGTTGCGCGTCAAGGAGTACGTCAAACCTTGCATCATCGGCGATGATATGATTTTGCAGTGTGGTCATTACCAGGCTCACGTTACGCGATAATTCATTGACCCCGCTTGTAATGCGCTCCATAGCCTGACGGTATTCGGATATTTCCTTGCGGTCTCGCTCATGGTCAGCTGCGCATTCGTTTTGCATTCGCGAAATGAACGCCTGCCAGTCCTGCGCCTGTTTCGTGAACATAGCTTCCTGCCAAACGCGTTGTTTCTCTCGTTCCGCACTACGCGCATCGTCCTCTTCCCGTTGCCATTGCCGCCATTGCTTTAGAGCCGACCAGCCCGCCCGCGCCATAAGCGTCAAGACCAGAACCATGACACCAATTACCGTGAATTGCTCCCACAACGTTGACGGGGGGATTATGGTTTGCGCGTCCATTTGCTCCCCAGGTCATACCAACCCGTTGCCGCCATACCAATCACGAGACCAATCACCACCTGTTGAATCCATGGCGCGAATGATGGGAACATTACGCCGACCTGATAGGCAAGCGAGATGACCAGGCCTAACACGAGTGCAAGGATGAAAGCCCCGCGCCCGCTGATACCGAATTGCTCTTTTGCCGCTTGCACTAGTCCAACTACGAGAGCCAGTGCCGATATACCGCCAATTGCTAAGTCCATGTATGTAAGCTCCTATGGTGATAAAACGAATGCGCCGCTACGCCTCCCACCCAGGAAACGCAACGGCGCTATGGATAATCTACCAGTAATAATCAGATTATAACATAGGTGTCAACCACTCCCCTACTCGTAATCTTGTTGCAGGCCGTGCATGTCGCAAACACCCGCGTTATTGCATACGTTTTGCAATAGTGTATCAGTGGGGGAGGGCGCTAATAGCCTCGCGTGCCGACTGTGTAAGGATGACCATACCGCGACTGTTGGAATTAGCCAACCGCTTTACCAACAACTCACGCCGTAGCGCTTCGATCTGCGCCCTTGTGAATACACCATCAGCCAGCTTGTAGGTTACTGTCTCGTGTCCGTTTGAGATATACTCCGCCAATGCCCGCCCTTGACGCGGTGTAATCGACAATGGCACGCGCCTGTTGCCTACCGACAACCATACTCGCAACGGGTCGACGCTATGCGTGATGGTTGCGGTCGTCTCGTATCGCGGTACGGCTTGCCAACCTACAGGCGCTGTAGCAAGCTCAACTGACGGGCTTGTATCCTCTGGTACATTATCAATCATCTCTGCCTCGTGTAACATGTGAACGCGTGCATCCATAAGCACCGCCGACGCGAACCAACCCGCCGCGCCTACTACGCCGAATAGTTGCCATGCGCCGGATAGGTTGCCCGTAGCGCCTGCAACGGATAGCCCTACGATACCGCCTAAGCCAAACCCATTCAGTGTTGGCGCGATGACCATTGCGATTAGTGCGTCATATCTGTTCATTCGCGCACCTGAAACACTTTCCGCTTGTTGGGTAGATTGCATCCGCCGCGCACGAAGTCACGGATTACGTTGTAATTTACCCCGTCAGTGACGGAACACAACTCTTCGCACTCCTCAGATTGAAGGAATTCGATTTCATCCTTTTTGGTAATCCTGAATTTGTACTTGTCGTTTTGCCCGCCGTCATCAACGCCCAAATGTTGAATTGCGCCTAGAATAATCGCGCAAAGGAAAGCGTTCAATGGCGCGTCTTTCCCAATGATCCTGCCGCGTTCATCCCTCTCAATTGCGGGTGAATAGTCTGGTGCTTTATCAATAATTTGATTGATTCTTCTCATGTGTACCCTCCCAGTACCTAACTGTTTTTAGGGCTATTCGGAATAACGTGTGGAAATAGGTAGGAAATGATCATTCCGAATTGCACTCACCAATGTGGAAATCTTCACACCGCTGAAGTAATCAGGGCGTGGCCTTGCGGGTGGAAACATGTAGTAGGCCTGCTGGTCTCTGAGAATCCCACGGCGGAGGGTGGTGGTTTTTGCGTTCTCCGGCGCATACAGAATGCGCGCCCGGATGACCTCGAACGAGTAACCCCGGCCCATGCGGTTAGCCAGCTTCATCAGGCCGTTAAGGGATTCGGTGTAGGCATTGGTGGCCTGGTGGTCGAAATAAGCGAAAATCTCATTCCGCCAGTTCTGCATTGCGGTCAAAAGAGGCCGGAAGGCAAACAGCCCATCAGCGGGGATTTTGGTTTGCCAATCGGCATATTGCTTTTCGGCCTCTTTCCGGTCTTTGAGTTCCCAAATATCGTACAGTTCCTCTTTGCGTTCGTAAGTCTCTTTGAGAAGGGGGAAGGAACCAAGCCAGGAATCCAACAAGATCAGATCTTTCGCTTCCAGGTCTCTTTTCCTTCTGAGAAGAATGAAACGGTCGTGCATGAGCTGGCGGCGCTGGCGATCAGTGAGTTCAGCTCGAACATCCTTCCGAACAGCTTCCAGTGCATCACTCGCCATCCTTATGAAGTGGAACTTATCCACCACGACTTGGGCCTTTGGAAGATACTCATTCACAATCTCTTTGTAAGGCGTCCACATATCCATGCAGACGAGCTGCACGCGGTCCTTTTCAGGCAGCTTCTTGAAGAACTTCACCACCTCCACCTTCTTCCTGTTTGGAATGAGATCGAGAATGCAGCGATCCTTGACGTTACTGAACACGCCACGATACCCACCGGCGATCTTCAGTTCATCGATGCCCAGCCAGTAAGGAGCCAGGATAACCCGCTTCTTTTCCTCGCGCTCCACGTACTCATTGAAAACGTTACGGATTGTCTTTTCATCCACTCCGATTTCAGCAGCCATCGCCGTAAAGGTGCGCTTGAAAACCTCCCGTTCGATGTAGCTGACCAGGCGCTTTGTCATAAAGTGGTCTTCGTTTATATCGGGGAGTGGCTGGATGTAGGTTTTCCCGCAGTTCTGGCACTTGTACCGGTTGCGAATCGCCCGGATACCTACCCGCTTGCCGTGGATGGGAGTATCCATAAAGAGCTTTTCCTTCGTGCCGTGTCCGTAGCGGATCATGAACCCGCAGTGAGGGCAGCCAGCAGGCTCGACCTCGTAAGTAGCATCGATGACATAGTTCAGGTCGGTTTCCTGAACTTTCAGAACGTTCCAGTAAGGAAGATTGAGAAGATCGGTCATTTATCCTTCATTGCTTTATCGATCAGGATTCGTAATAGTTCGCTGGCGGTTATCCCTAACCGTGCAGCTTCTTCTTTGATCCACTGGATTTGGTTTTCGTACAGCCACAATCCGGTCTGCACCATCTTGCTGCCCTGCTTGGGCGGTCTACCGCGCTTTGGGTGGTCATTCTTCGGTAGCATTCGGAGCCTCCGTGGTCACATGCTCAGTATCCCTGTATTGTTTCTTGGCGGCATCATATTCTTCTTTCGATACTTCGCGCATTCCGTGGCTCAAATACCAGTTGGTCCACATGTTTTTGTTCCCAATAGAGGTTGGTCTTACCCTCGCCCCTCCGGCCTCTCCGAGAAAATAGAGCGTTTTCATTTTGAAGTTTCCCGTTTTAGCTCATCCAGCGCGGTTCTGGCGGTAACGAGAATGCAATTTGGCGCATGGGGCATTTCTCCGCCAAAAGGAGAAAGCACATGCTCGCCGCAAATTGGACAATTGCCACCATCGCACAAAGGGATGCCAGAAAGTGTAATTTCTAGTAAAGATTGCAATTTCTCAGCCCTCCTAAGGATGACCGCAGCTCCTTTTTCGGTAAGAGAAAGCCTGGCTTCTGCGACTTCTGCGCGATCGCGGAGCTTTTCTATTTCTTCGTCAAATCTAACAAATATGCCATCCGTGCCTACCGGTTTAGTTGACAGCGAAGGCGTGACATACGTCGCCGCCTCATATTGGTTTTGACATATGTGTTCATCGTTGCTGTCGTATATATTGTCACAGAACGGACACGCTACCATTTTTCGACCACCAAACGTGCTCATTCGTATCCTCCTTAGTGCCTACGAAAACAAAAGATCTAGGTCGATAACGTTTTCTTTGGTGTATACCATCCCTGGCATTGCATCGCAGGTCCGGGTTTCGATCATCTTTACGGTATCACAGCCTTTGCCCTTGATAAACCTCAGCATATCGGGAATTTCGTTTTGGTTCTCGACCAAAAGCCTGTGCGGCACACCAGCGCAGGGTTTGTACTCCAGCTTCCAGGTTGTCTTTACTGCCTGCATATGCTCTGCCATGTTTGCTCTCCTTTTGTGCTTGTTATTACCCTGTATTTATTATATAACGTTATATGATAAATGTCAAGCAACTATTAAAGAAAACCACCTATCAATTACGATAGGTGATCTACACGTTGATCCGATTTTTGAAAGGAGTGTACAGGCTTGAAGAACATCGATGATCCACACACTAATCCGACTTTTGAATACAGTGTACAGAGGAATGTTCTACATGAAAAACCGAATACCCGTTTTTAGTGCGTAACCAGATACCGACTGCCCCGATAGCCAGTAACATTACAATCGCGCCTGGGCAACACGCGCCAATGCCCCAATCTCTCACGTCCCCACTCGCGGCTATAGCGGCCTCGGCAATCATGCCCGTTTGCGCCACTTTGGCCTGGGTGTCTAGCGCGTGCTTTGCAAGATCGGCTTGCGTGTCTAGCGCGTGTTGGTAGTAGGCAATATCAGGTTGTGGCGTTGCATTGCGTAGCGCGTCAAGCTCCTGCGCCTGCTCAGATGCCGCCGTGATGACGACCAACGCGCCGATGACCAGCGCAAGGAATATTGTGCCAGTGATTAGAAAGCCTTTCATGCGTCCCCGTCCTTCCGTTCGCGCAATGCAAATAGTATGTCATGACCCAACGCCACGAATAGCGCAGTAATGGCTCCGAGAGATATGCTCCTATCACCGCTCTCAGTCTTTGCAACTGTTCTTTGCGCAACTCCGGCGCGTTTCGCAAGTTCCGACTGACTCAAGCCATGCCGCCGCCGCATGATCAATAATGCCTCGCCTATTGTGTAGTTGAGTCGAATTGATTCGTTCTTGTCGTCACTCATTCGATCCTCCCGTTAGACTAACGCCATTCTTTCGCAATGGTTGATTCTAATAATTCTAGCTTCCGGCGCAAAAGAGCGACTTCCGTTTCAAGTACTGAAATCTGCGCGGTGACAGCGTCTTTCCTGATATATTCCACGTCGCCTTTCTCATGCTGTTCGCTACACCAATCTATCTCTCCGTAACAGTTCTGTAACCAGATTCTTTCAGGCATGATTTCAGTCATTCAATCCTCCCGTAGTCAGTCCGCTCAACGATATTACCCGCAGTATCAACAATGTATCTAACCCACTCAATATTACACGTCTCACATACCCGCACATGATTGACACGTTCAGCCTGCCCCGTCGCCATTGAGTAATCCATACCTGAAACCCTATCCACAAGCGCATTGCCACAGCGCGGGCAATAGCGCACGCTTGCCAGTCTAGAGCCTGTGGCGTGTGGTCGATTGATCCACTCGGCAAGTGTCATGCCAATAAAGAAACCTGCAAGCACGATTATAAATATTGCAGGCAGTAGTGTTGTTATGTTCATTCCTTGCCTCCCTTTGCCTCATATTTCCCGCAAGCAGGCCAGCTCACGCGCCAATCTGTAGACGGCCCCCGTGTAGGTTTGGTCATGTCGCACTTGTGATAGGTTGTGTTGATGCCAGTCGCTACGCAATGCGCACACGTGCGGCAGGTCTTTCCGTCAGGGCCAGCGCCGTAGAGCTTGATTACATCGCGGTATAACTCGCTGCCGATTTGCGGCACGGTCGCAACGTCGGTAAACAAAGATTGCAGATTATCACTCATGCCGCCGCCATCCGCCTTCTCGATGGCCGCGTGTAGCGCCTCATTCGCGCACACCCAATAGCCATTTACCCTCGTGGGTTTTAGCACACGCATCAGGGCGATTACCTGACATTCGGCCATATCCTCCAATCGACTAACCCCGGTAATGTAATGCAGATAATGGCTGCGGCTCGGTTCGTCAAGCATGGAGTGCAACGCCTCCCGTGTAATCTCGTAATCGTTTGGCCCTAACATCAGGCTTTTTTCTTCGGCGATAGCTACCAATTTTATAAAATTGGCGCGGAGTTCGTCAGGGGTATGTTTGGTGTCACTCATGGCTTCACCTATCCGATCTTGATCTTGCGCCCGCAAGATGGGCAGCAGGTATAGTCAATACTGCCGTTATCAACCGCCCATTTATCATTACATCCGGTAGAATACGTTACCCAATCCGCGTTATCCCCCATGCTTTGCCACACGCACACGCTCTCGCGCTCCGCAATCAATGCTGTAGCGGTCTTGAGCGCCTCGATCTCTGCACGCGCCTTGTCTAACTCGGTGGCTAAATACTCTTTTCCGGTGTATTCTCTGCGCAATGCTTTTCTAACGCGCTCAAGATCAATCTTGAGACCAGCGGCGTCATCTAGCTGTTTGCGTAGGTCGTCAATCTCGGCTGTAAGTGCCAGCACGTCATCGGCCAACTGAGGCACGAGCGCACGAGATGCCGCGATAAAGGCGGCGTTTCCTGACGGGCTATCGTCATCATATACCTCGGCAATATCCATAGCCGGTAGATTTGTGCTTTCTGGTGAATAAATTGCCAGAGTTCCGTCGCTCCTGCCCCATACTCGCCACTCCCCCGCCGTTGCCTTGCTTGCCAACTCCCGCGCCTGCTTTGCGCGCATTGTCATTTCGATCATCATCTGTTCGTCAGTCATGATTTAGCCTCCGTCGGCCCACGTTGCCCCTGATAGCGCCCCGTCTGCGCGTAAGTCTTTACGGGCTTATGCTCCATTCGCGTCAACTCGATTTGTACGATCCTCATGCCTGCCGTCAACAGGAAAGGCCGATGGGCATGAAGCTCTAGCGTAATCTGTCCGCTAAAACCAGGGTCACATAAACCCGCAAGCGCATGATCTAGCCCTTTACGTGCCATTGACGATTTCAGGTAGATATGCCCGACGCAGTCATCGGGTATGGTTACAACCTCTAGCGTGCAGGCTAAAATAGCCATACCTGGGCGTAATATCATACCGTCAACGTTGGAAGTGTCACCCGTCTCTAGGTTGATAACTTTCGGAGCAAGGCATAGATCCACGCTTGCAGGATTGACGTTCGATACCGTGAACGGACTGATGCCACCCTCATTGCCCCACCATGCTAATTGACTGTCACATAAAATCATTTTCAGCCTCCCATAATCAATTTTATAAAATTGATAGCGCGGCCATCTCTGACCATGACGCTCGTTACCCGTACTACGCGCCAACCTAGACACGCCGCCGTGTTGTACTTCTCGCAGTCTGCTTCAAAGCCACTGCCCCGCGTGTGCCTACCGCCTGCCCATGTCGCGCCCTCTACCTCTACCGCTATTCTCTCGCCAACGAATGCGAAGTCGAACCGCCATTTTCTCACGGGGTGAAAACGGTACTCGTGAACGGGCGTAAGTCGAGCTGATTGCATCTGCGCGAATAGCAGGGCTTCCAGGCTATTCATGACGATATGCCCGCAAACGTGAACAGGTCGATAACCTTACCATCTGACTCGGCCTTCGCAAGATTACGCGCCGCAACGGTGAAATAGCTTTCCTTCAACTCCACGCCCACGAACCGGCGCCCTTGCTTGATTGCACAATGCCCCTCGCTTCCGATTCCTGCAAACGGTGATAATACTGTATCGCCTGCGTTTGTCCATAGATCAATCGACCGTTCGATAACGTCAAGCTGTAGCGGGCATATGTGTTTTTCATCCATGTTGTCACGCCCAAGCTGATAGTTGAGTACGCGCTGTTGGTCGATGTCAAACCATACCGGACTTGCATAGCGCTGCCATACCTGGATTGAATAATCACGATCCGAATCGTACGCCGTTGGTGGCTCCTGCCCGATGTACCGATGACCTGTACCATTAGACCCTGGTTGTTTCAGATTATGGCGCACTGGCTCGATTGATTCCGTGCCGTCGATCCCGTCCCATTTCCGAAACACGAGTAGGTAATCAGCCATGCCCTGGCGGCACACCTCGCCGCGTTGCGTAAAGTTTTTGTGCAATAGCCCGTGATTCTTTGTGCGTTGCATCTCTGTAACGGGGTCTTTCCAAATCGTTACCCGTGAATGGTACGTCCAACCAGCTTCCTCATGTGCCTTGATGATCATGCCGGGAAAGTCCTTCAGGCCAGCCGCCCCATCGCGGTTGTGGTATAGCGGTAAATCCTTGCAGTGTACCGCGCTTAGACGCCCTGGCATAGTTACGCGGTGCAGGTCGCGGATGAGATATGAATAGTGCGTGAAGAATTCAAGATCATCCGCGCTATTGCCCATATCCGCGATTGAATCGCTGTAGATATACAGATTGCTAAATGGCGGAGAGTAAACCGAGAAGTGAATACTATTATCGGGAATGCCATTGATAACTTCGCAACAATCCCCATTGTATAACGCATACGATTCGCCGATTGCTTGATCTAGTACGTTCATGCTGCCACTCCCTGTAACCACTCTGGTAAAACCATTTCGATAGTTGGCCGATACAATTCGCGTTCACGCCGCGCCTGCATTCCTAGTCCATTCTCACGCATTGCCGCATTCATCGATTGTTGCATAACGCGATGATCTACCTGTTTTCGCTCCAGCGTCTTGAGTATATCGCCTTCGCTTTCAGCCGCCACAAGGTAGATGTTCACGTCACGCCGTTGTCCGAAACGCCATGACCGCCGCGCCGATTGGTAAAACTTCTCGAATGAGTAGGTTGACGACACAAAAACCTGATTAGCGCAGTGTTGCCAGTTCATGCCGTAACCCGCTATTTTCGACTTCGTGATAATGATCCTTGCGCGGCCGTCCGAAAACGCATTCAGGCGTTCTTCTTTGAGCGCGATACTGTGACTTCCGCGCACCTCGATTGCATCCGGCAGTAACCCGTTGAGCAGATTAGCTTCCTCGTCGGTTTCGCACCAGACTATCCACGATTCTGACGGCTCTCGGTTGATAACTTCAGCGGCTCGATTGCATCTGTCTATTACGGTTGCGGACTTTTCCGCCCACATTTCCGTAGCCGATAATGTGCCGTCAACGATCAAGCGCCCGCTTTCCCATGCCCGCGTATGGTCGACCGATACGGTTTCGTTGATGATCTTCATCGCCGGCATCTGGAACGAATAGCGTTCACATTCATCTGGATAGCCAAGGTCTGAAGGTTTCGACATGCAAACCGCCCAACTTGTTACCCATCGCCAGTAGTCGTGTTCCGCGTGTTTCTTTAGCCGATAATTACCCGCTTTCATCGAATCGTTGATAAACCACCGTTGGATCATCTCATTCGACGGCATAACGTTCAGGAATTCCGCATGATTGCCCAATTCCAGATGGTCATTAGGCGCGGGTGTCGCGGTGCAGGCGAGTTTGTAGGGCGTAGTTTCAAACATACTCAATATCATGCGCTTTGTGATTCCCGTGTAGTTTTTGAGTACACTCGACTCGTCTAGCACCACGCCTTGCCACAATGAACCATCAAACTCTTTGAGCATGTCGAAGTTTGTGATATACACGCCTGGAGTAGTCGCCTCGTCTTGATGCCGTACATACCGGATTGATAGCCCGATTTTCGCGGCTTCTGCAATCGTTTGATGACTTACCGCCAGCGGCGCAACTATGATTACCATGCCGCCAGTGTGCAGCTGTACTTGCCGCGCCCACTCGCATTGTTGCAAGGTCTTTCCTAGTCCGCATTCCTCGAATAGCGCGGCCTTGCCCAATTGAAGCGCCCACGTCACAACTTCGGCCTGCCAATCGAATAGCATCGGGTGAATAGCAGAAGCATCAACCGCAAACCCGCTATGCTTTACCGTGATTTCCTTGCGTGATAAAAATTCTGTGTAATCTTGATCCATTGCATCCCTCCAAGGGACGTTACTCATGCTTTCCCGCCACTACAACCCGCTTACCTGGCCATAGACCCGCCGTAAGGTCTTGCGGTTGCGCCTGGATACCATGTACCTCGCGCATGTGGTCAGCGCAAAATAGCATCAAGCACCGCTCTAACGGGTAAAGCCCCGCTTTCCGTGCCGCTAAAATCCTGCGGCTGTAATCGTTACAATCATCGCACACGTTTACCTCCAATATGATCATGCGCGGCTGGCCACGTTCGATATAGATCTGCTCTTTCTGAATAATAACCGTTTGAAACCCCAAACCACCGGATAGTAACCGAGTCTAGGTTTGTGCGCAGAATGTAGAACGTCCACGTTCGAGATTCGAAGTCAATGCCTTTGTCTTCCTGCTCATTATTTCCTTCTTCCCGCGCCTCAATGATTTTCTGCCCGACTAGTCTATTAATATCCCCGTCAATACTTTCGATGATAACATTCTCGCAACATTCCTGATAATGATACATCGTATATTGACTGCCATCATCGAAGCTAAAATCAATGCGATCTTCGATTACTGCGACTTTCGATAATATCTTTCCTACGATTTCTGATAATTCTGCTCTTAACACATTATCCCTCACAATCCTTGCATACTTGTTGGATCATCCAGCGCATGGTTTCGCCTATCGACCTATCCTCCGCAAGCTTGCGTATCTGGTCATATTCTTCAGCCGACACGCGAAAGATAATCATGCGCTCCCGCCCCATGCCGTACTCACGCCGTTTCCCTGTCAATGTCACCTCCTTATCTGATGATAGATCAATTGTATCACAATTTCGGCATAATGCAAGGGGCATTATTGCGTTTTCTCAATCTCTAGGTCGTCAAGCTTGTTGTAAATCGGGTCGAAATACAACCACTTTACATAGTTTGCCGCGCCTAGTTTTTGCTTTAGCACCGACAATACCAATTGGTTGTTACCCTGCACGGTTTGACCGTAAAACTCTTGCCCCTCTTTGCGATACTTGCGCGGCCTGACTACGGATAGAATTTTATCTGATGCCTGCTCAATGTTACTTGTCCACTGCCCATCTTCCTGACGCGGCATTTCGTCCGGGTAGTCGTCAACCTCGCGCTTTGCCTGCACGCCCAACACTACTGGGCACTTCCAGACCTGCAAGGCCAGACGCTTGATCATGTCGAGATTGTTGGAGATTCCAACGGTCTTGCTTTCGGCATTCCCGGCATAGGGTAATAGCTGTAGGTAGTCGATGAAAATAATATCAATCTGCTTGTGATGAACGTCTCGGATTGTCTTAACGTCCCGCGTGATAGTCTCGATGTTGATTGTATTCTGTGTGCCGTTGATATATGCGGAGTATCCAGAATACCATAGCGGTAGGTTTCGCCGTTCAATCGAATGTTTCAGGCATTCCGCCCATTCCGCGTCTGTGATCTCGCCCCGCGCCATATTGGTAATCGATATGCGCCTATCAGCCGCCAGATTGAACGCATACATTTCTTCAACCATCTGTTCTACCGTCACATACAAAACCACCCTATCAAACAATTTGAGCGATAATAACTGCTCCGCCCTAGTGCGTGCCGAGAACGTCATAACTCCAGATTTGCCGTTACCAGGCCGCCCGATGATTGACATAACTTCACCCGAAAACAACGGCAATAACTGATTGCCTTTCGCGTCGACCGTATCAACGGATTTCACGCCCAACGGTACGGATAAATGTTTGTTTTCGCGCCGGTGGCGGATATGTTGCGCCCCGATTACGCCGATTTCCTCAGGGGTAAATAACGTTTGTGCCTTGATCTCGTTTGTTGCCATGATCCCTCCCAGGGACTACCACGATACTTCTGGCATAAGCTTTTGCTTTTTGCCGTTGTTATTGCCGTTCAGCGCGGTTTCTTGTTGTCTTTGCGCGGGTATATCGCCTGTTACCGCCCATTCCGTCAACCACCCGGCATTAGATGCCTTATAATTACGCGCCCGCCACGCGCTATACATGCGTTTCAGGTATTCCACCGTTCCACTACCATGTAGGCGGTATTGGTCATGTAGTGCGCCCATCACGATATTGACTGAATCGCTCCCATTGCCCCTATTCGTTGGGATACTCGGCATTCCGGTTACTTCAAACCATATCTGCATCAGTTGGCTATCCGTCAGTAACGATGGGTAGCTATTCCATTCAGCAAATGATCCTACAGGTTGATTGACTGGTGGTTTGTAAGTTGATTGCACTGCCGGGGTTTCTGAAAAAGCGTCGTGATAATCGTCTGTATTATTATTATCTTTATCTATCTCTAACTCTATACCGTTGCATGCAACGTTTTCTGATGTTGCAACGCCGTTGCATGCAACGTTTTTTGTTGCATCAATAGCCTTTTGAGCGTCTTCCTTAGCCTTTTGAGCCGCTAATTTGGCTTTTTCGCGGCTTCTTCGTGACCGTTCAGTACTATTGTCCTTTTTAGCCTGCCGTTTCTCCCAATTTTTGATACGATAGGCTCCATTTTCGTCAATCTCAAGCATGTTCATTGTCACAAACGTTTCAATCAATTGTTGCGTGCAACACGCATGCAACATCAAAAAGTGTTGCGTACAGTGTGATTGTTCCGTCAAATACATTGCACCGCGCACGGGTGAAGTATTGGCAAGGCATAACAAGCTTGTCCACGCGCCTAGAACCTCGTTTCGTGTCATTTGCAACTGGTCAGCAATAGCAAGAATCTTGTCATCCTTGCAGGTTTCAGAATACGCCTTATACCACGCCATCGGTTGATTCGCCATTAGTCACCGTCCTTATAGATAGCCTTCCTGTTCATCACGTCCGCGTTATGTGTCGGCTTATAAATACATGGTGCATGTCGGCGTTTCAGCACTGCAACAATGTACCCGTCATCAATCAACGCCTGAAGGTGAGCGTCAAGAGAACGCTTTGATATGCCACACCCGGCGGCCATTGTTTCTTCAGACACGCAACACGCCCAATCGGAAACCGGAGTAGATGATTCGCGCTCAATGTACGCGTAGACTATAGCGCGTGTCGGCCCGTATTCGCGCACCATGTAATCAAGGACTAGAAACTTTCTACCCTGACTAATTTTCACTGCTCCGCTCCTTTGGATTAAATAACTCAACCCCTGCGATTTTTGAATGTGTCCTGCCAGGGATACATCAATACGATAGGGGTTGAGGGGGTTGCCTCGTATAATCTAATCGTATTGATAACAGTCCCTGGCAGGTACTGATATTATACCATATCGCCAGCGACATTACTACAATCAACACGAGGCTAATTCCTAAATAGGTCTAATAATTCTCGCTGGTCGATGATACCCGCATTCAGCAGGTCGTCAATCTTTTCGGGCAGTAATATCACGTGCGCGATATTGCCTATCTGCTCCCGTAACCGCATTGCTTCAGTTCGTGCGTCAGGGTCTAGGCATATCCATACACGCCGCGCCTGACGGAATTGCTGTATCCATTCCGGTTTGTAGCTCTTTCCTGGGATGCCGACAACGGATAATTCAGGGAATATCGGTTCACTATCGCCCGCAATGCCTCCAGTCCACAGATTAGCCTCGACTACCATGGCTTTTATTTCGCCCTCAACGATCAGCAGTCCGCCTCCGTCAATGCGCGATTGTCGCGGTTGCGTGAAATACAGGTGATTGCCAGCGCCCGCCATGTGCGGGCGGTACTTGCCCCCTGGTGGATTATCCATAAGCAATCTATGGCGGAGTCCGATGCAACGGGTTTCGACAATTACTTCGTTCATCTCGTCATAGATCGCCCGAAGATAGGGAATGGTCAGGCTTGCGCACTCGAAATATTCATCGCCGGACTTCCAGATTTTAGACGGACAATATCCCAACATGAACATATCAGGCCAGTCAAACGATAATCCCCGGTCTTGCCATAGCGCCAGCGCTTCAACGCTCTCGTTCATAATTCGATGATATTTCAGGTAGTCGGCTTCATGGGTCAGGCATGCCCACACTTCGGACTGCGTGATAGCTTCCTCGCGGCGTTGTTGGGCTTCATTGCGTGCGCGTTCCTGCTCCAATGCCTGCATTTCCTGCGCGGTAATATGCCGATTCAACCCCATGGCTTTGAGCGTGTCGCGTAGCTCCCATCCAAACGCAAATTTGGTAAAGTCGGCATAGTCGCCCCAATGCCCACCGCTTGCAGGGTCGCCGCAACACTGACGGCAGAACCACCCGCGTTCATCGTTGACGCGGAAGCGGTCTTTACCGCCACACTTCGGGCACGGGCCAGCCCATTCATGCGCTGAGGTCTTGCGCAGTCTGACGGTTGCGCCTATTCGGTCTACTAGTTTTTCGTGAAGCTCTGGAATCATACGCCCATCCCTGAAAATAACTCAACCCTTACGTGGTTGTTATCCCGCCAGAGATAACGCAATAGCGCGTAAGGGTTGAGAATGGTACTCTAGATTATATAGTGCGTTATGCCTGGCGGGCACTTATATTATACCACTTACCACCCCATAGCGAGAGGCACGAACCATAATACCATCAAGAGCGCGATTGTCACGAGTAGGATTTTCGCGCCTTCAGCCAGTGCGCTGATTACGTTACTCATGACTGCCTCGCGTAAGTGCGCTTGAGTAATTCGCGGGGCGTGATTAGGCTTCCCATCGTTTCGTGAATCGCCACTTTCAAGAGCATCTCTTTTGCCGATGCAACGCCCATGTTTTTGATACCCATAAGCCGCTTGATGTTTCGATCCATGCGCATTTGTTCGTTGACTGGAAGCGTCGAATAGATCTGGTCGAATAGCGCGACTGCGTCAGTGTTTGTCATGGTCATCATTTCAGCGGCGGCCAACTGGCCGGAGCACATCTTTTCCGTGCGTGCAACGTGTTTCATGCCTGATTCTCCCAGTGTAATTTGATAGGTAGTGTGTACTCGTGTCCCTGGCGGTTGCAGAATCTCGCGAACCCCAGACTTACTAACTCAACGGCATAATCACGCGATGCGGTGGTAATGCCGCAGTACTGTCCGCCGTTGACGTGAATGATGTAGGCGGGTTGCATAGCCAGCACGTCATGAAGACTAGGCGATACGATACTAACCATTGTCTTTATCCCCCATTATTTCAGCTGGTACGCGGTCATTCAAAATGACCTCAATCGCGGTAAGCTTGCGGAGGCGGTCGTCAATCTCTGCCTGGGTCAGGTTGGGTTGTGTCAGGCTCTTGTTGATACTGCCAGTCATCCCCATGAGAGTTTCAGTATCCAGGTCGCCATAGCGTACGCCGTCACGGGTAGTAATCTCGCACGCCTCGGCGGTCGTCATGAGTATGTTGGGTTGCGCGGCAGGCATGAGCGCAGTAGACGCGGCGGGTTGCGCGGGTTTGGCTGTTTTCGCGTTTTGCTGTTGCACGGGTTTGGCTTGCGCCTTCGTCTCGGTCGCGGTGTTGCCGTCATCGTCTTGATCCGAATACAGGCCGACAATAGAGGCCAACGCGTAACGTCTCAGATAGGTGATGATAGAACCTGCTACTTGCGCGGTAGATAGACCTTTCGACTCCACGATTGTCATCGCGCAGTTAGAAGCCAGCCACTCACCCGACGCGTGCATGAGTAACGTCTTGACGGACACAAGCGCCCCGTCAATTGTTACGATTTGCGACACTGCAAGGCCGTTATCTGCTAATGGCTTTTTGGCCGCTTTGATGACCTCCCCCAAGTCGGCGTACTTGTTGTGCAGGAAAGGATTTGTTGCGGCCATAGATGCCGCGCCCATTGCGCCCTGTGCCTTGCTTAGAGCCGTTGCGAGATTTGCGATACTTTCAGATTGCATGTGTTACCCTCCAAGTAGATTTAGCCCATGCGGGCAATGGCCGCGCCCACTGTGAGGCAGACGCGGCGCGGGATTACTAGAACGGTATTTCGTACTCAGTAGGTCGATCTAGCACCGCGCCACACTCTGGGCATACCAGAATATCATAGCTCACGTCATCCCACTCTCCGCAGTCTCGGGACAATCCGCCGATAACCTCAACCTGCGGGTTATCATGGGCGCACGGCACAGGCTCGATAACCCAATCAATCAGCGTGTTGGTCTCGTTCAGGGGGATACCGTATTGATCCCCGCTGACGGAAGTGACTGCCCAATAGGTCTTGCCATGTGTGGCGGTAATCATTCCGGTGATTGCCACGCGTTGGCCGCGTGTAACGTCGTAAGCGTGTAAGATTTGATCCATTGTGCCGCTCCCTGTCTCTAAGATGTATCTATTATAACCGCTATCGTTGGGGGTTACAATAGATTTTAGACATTGCAATAATCTTGTAACTATCATCACGCCATTAGATCATCGCATGATCATACAATCGCGTATAACGCCATAAATAGCCACGTAGCGCGATTTTACGCGTATCTATGCGTTACGCTTCGCATTGGTCGATTTTCGCGCCACTGTAGCCTTTTTTGCCATTCTCGCGGCTTGCCTCGGCCTTGCGCGTCGACTTGATTCGGCCTAACTGTTGTGCGGCCTTAGCCGAGTCAATGCGTGCCTGCGATACGCCAAACTCTGCCATTGACGCAGGCCCCATGTTTGCATAAGCCCACCGGATACGCGATTCGATGCCCATTGCGACAATCGAGTAATACCCGGTATCATCGATCCTCACGTCTTCCCATGCACCCGCCGCGTCTAGGATTTCAGTATCCCAGGTGGCGTAATTGGCGACTACATCCGACCCGTTCACCAGTGCCGTCAATGACTGCGACAATAGCCCTGGCGTATGCTCATATGAGCCGCGTGCGAATACGCAACGGTTGGCGGTGTCGAACACGAATAACTGTAATCCACCGCCCTGATCCTCAACGACTACGTATCTACTTCTCATTGTTGCGCTCCCGTTTCGGCTTGACTGAGCCTCATCAGTCGCGGCATCTACCGCGATACGGGCCGGTGGCTACTCGCGCCGGAACGAGAGGGTGATTAGCGATATACCCAGAACCGTCCAGCTGCATAGATGTAATTTGATATATTATTCACGGTATTGTATACCGAACTACGTAAGTCAAAATCATCAACTCCCTTGATCTCAATGTCAATATCGCACGGGCAAATATTTATTTCTATGCGGGCATTGGGAAAACGTTCGCGAACTAATCCGGAAACTTTATTCAGATACTTCTCGTAAGATGCCGGCACGTCGATTGATTCCAATTCGCTTTCGGTCATACCGCCGATCATGCCGTCATCGTCAATGTTGATGGTGATAGTAGTCATTTGTGCCGCTCCCTTGTCTGTCTGACTGCTTTTGTCTCGCTCGATGTATACAGTATACTCCCTATCGTTAGGGGTTGCAATAGGTTTTAGTGTTTGTAACTATCTTGTAACTATACAATACAATGCCCCCTGCATGTGGGGGACATGCAGAGGGCAAACCTTGGGAGGGCATGATCATTATATCACGTTATGGCAATGGGGGGCCTGTAAATCCCATCGACCGCGCCCATGTGTCAAGCGCTTGTGCGTAGGTCGGTTCCTGCGCTCCTACGGCGAATTGATGCAATGCGGCCTCGCTTCCGTTGAACCAATCCATATCAAGTTGTTTACTCTCAACGCCGAAGCTTTCACCGTCGCCTCTATCCGTATACTGCCAGAACGTCCATGCAGGCCAGCCGTCATGCCTGGGCGCAGATACGCCGTAGTGTGCAATCCACAGCGGACATTGTGAGGATAGCCATTCAGGTACCGGCGCAAGCGATAAGAGCATATCAGGGTTAGAGTAGAATATCACCCGCTTATGACCTAACTCGCGCATACGTAGCAGGAACGCGTTGATAGCCGCAAGCATCGCGTCACGTGTTGGCCTGCCCCATGCAGCGCGGTACTCAATATCTAGGACGGGTGGTAATTCGCCTGGGTCTCCTGCAAGACGCGCCGCGAACATATTCGCCTGATTGACTGCCGGGAATCGGTAATCAAAAAACAAGTAAGCTCCACGCAGTAAGCCCGCCGCCTTCGATGCCCGCCAGTTGTTATTGAAGTCGGGGTCAGGGTGAATATACTGCCCGGCGCGGATAAAAACAAACTTAGCGCCCGCCTCGTGCATTTTCACGAAGTCAATCCCCTTGACGGTTGAATTATCGTCCTGCCAAAACGACACGTCGCACCCTAATGTCATGGGCGTTGGTACAGTGTAGGTTGACGCGGTAATAGGCATATAGACGGTACTCATCCCAACCGGACTTTGGTCATGTTCGTACCATGCCCGGCGGCCAGCAGTGTATTGATAGCCGCAAGCGTGGTGTAGACCGCCGCAATGTCGGCAGTGGTAAGTCCCTGGCATTGGTCATCGGTTAGGGCAGATGATAGACCGAGATAGTCCCAATCCTTGCGTAGCGCATCAAGCTGCTTGATTGCATCCATCGCCTCGGTAGCGGCTTGACGGACTTTCGTAACATGATCTGACATTTGTTGAGTAGTTGCCATAGTATGCTCCTAGTTGAGATTACTTAGTATATTCCGATTTACTGCCAATCTGATCAATTTCATAATGCCAATCAACGTACAGAAGTCCCGCCTTGTTGGTGTAGGTGTCGGCAGCGTTGGCAGAATCGCGGAATAGCCTGCATATCGCAATTGAGGATATATCATTCTGCGTTGCCGATGGGGTGATGCCAGAAAACGCGGCTATATAGTGCTTGTTGGCTACTAGATTTACATCACCCTGTACGTTGGTTGCAGTATAAACAATCGACGTGT
>Ga0209066_10001231_pt1 | contig 34626 bp, 33 predicted proteins | sample All_14_2_FD_187198 | JGI IMG/M metagenome (GOLD analysis project Ga0209066, IMG submission 187198) | Freshwater microbial communities in response to fracking from Pennsylvania, USA - Allegheny Zone_MetaG_DW_15 (SPAdes) (version 2) ... | reverse complement strand
CCAAAGTCGCAGACCAAAGTCGCAGAAATGTCCCGTCCCTTCGCCGGCATGACCCGGATCAGGTTCTAAGGGTTCGGCACGCAACCATCTCAGCCCGGCACGACGCCGAACACCCCTCGGAAAGCCCGACAATGGCATGGGGCTGACGGCCAGGTAAAGTCTTTCCGGCCTCATGGGTCCCCCCGGGCTGGAAATTTTCGCCCCCGGGTATAGTCTTCTCCCGTAACGCCCGAGAATCGGGGGGACAAAGGGAGAGAGACATATGACACCGGAATTGGCCGTTCTGGCCTGGAGCACATTGCTCCTGCTCGTGCTGATCCTCATATCCGCAATGGGCAATCTGCAAGCCATGGGCCCCGCCTGGGGCATTGGCAACCGCGACGAAGCCTCAACCGCGACGGGCTGGGTGCCGCGCACCCGCCGCGCCTATATGAACCTTCTCGAAAATCTCGTGATTTTCGGCCTCTTCGTCATCATCGGCCATCTGGCCAACATCCACACCGACATGACAGTGCTGGGCGCGACGATTTTCCTCTATGCCCGCCTCGTCCATGCCATCGTCTATGTGCCGGGCATCACGATCGGCGGCATCCGCACGCTGGCCTATTTCGCAGGCGTGGTAGGCACCGTCATGGTGCTGTGGCCGGTAATTTCATCGCTGCTCGCCGCTGCGCCCGCACCGATGTAATGCGACCGACGAAAACTGAAAAAACCGGGCGGTAATCCGCCCGGTTTTGATTTTCGTCACGAAACGATTTCTCAGTCTTCGAACGGATCCTTCATCAGGATCGTGTCCTCGCGTTCAGGCGAGGTCGAGAGCAACGTCACCGGCGCTTCAATCAGCTCTTCGATATAACGCACATATTTGACCGCCTGGGCGGGAAGCTGCGACCATGAGCGCGCGCCATATGTCGTGTCCTTCCAGCCTTCCAGCGTTTCATAAACCGGCTCGACCCGCGCCTGCGCCGCCGCACCGCCCGGCAGATAATCAATCCGCTTGCCGTCGAGCATATAGGCAACGCAAACCTTCACCTCATCAAAGCCATCCAGCACATCGAGCTTGGTCAGGGCGATATCGGTGATGCCCGAGGTCTTGATCGCCTGACGCACAAGCACTGCATCAAACCAGCCGCAGCGACGCTTTCGTCCCGTCACCGTGCCAAACTCACGACCGCGTTCGCCCAGACGAGCGCCCGCCTCATCAAATAGCTCGGAGGGAAACGGACCTTCGCCCACGCGTGTCGTATAGGCCTTGGTAATGCCGAGAACCGTATGGATTGCCGAGGGTCCCATGCCCGAGCCTGTCGCGGCCTGCGCCGACACCGTGTTCGACGATGTCACATAGGGATAGGTGCCATGGTCAATGTCGAGCAGCGTGCCTTGTGCCCCTTCAAACAGGATGCGCTCTCCCTTGCGACGCATCCCGTCAAGCAGTCGCCACACACTATCCATATAAGGCAGAACTTTCGGCGCAATCTCCTTGAGCTGCGCGGTCAGCATCGCGCCATCGACAAGCGGCTGATCAAGACCACGACGCAGCGCATTGTGATGCACCAGCATCTTCTCAACCTTGTCGGCAAGTGCGTCGAGATCGACAAGGTCCATGACGCGCAAGGCGCGCCGACCAACCTTGTCCTCATAGGCCGGACCGATGCCACGCTTGGTCGTGCCAATCCTGGTGCCAACCGTCGAATTCTCGCGAATTTCATCAAGCTCGCGATGCAGAGGCAGAATGAGTACGGCATTTTCGGCAATGCGGAGTGTCTGGGGCGAAACATCGACACCCTGCGCCTGCAAGCGGCCAATTTCGTCAATCAGTGCCCAGGGATCGACAACCACGCCATTGCCGATCACCGAGAGCTTGCCCGGTCGCACAACGCCTGAAGGGAGCAAAGAGAGCTTATAGGTCACGCCGTCTATAACGAGCGTGTGGCCCGCATTGTGTCCGCCCTGGAATCGCACCACCACATCGGCGCGTTCCGAGAGCCAGTCCACGATCTTGCCTTTGCCCTCGTCGCCCCATTGCGAGCCGACCACTGCCACATTCGCCATGATTTCAATGCCTTAGGAAGATGGGGCTGATGCGCCCAAACAAGCCAAAAGCCCCCATGCCTTTCGGCAGGGGGCTTTGGCAGTTTCTAACGGATCAATGACGGGAAGGAAAGCAGATATACGGGCGGACAGCGGCTTATCTACGCCCTGTGTTCCCTTCTGGGAATAATCCATAAAACGATCAAGAGTGGCTCCAGTCACCATGCCCTGCGTTTCTGCCGGTTTCGCGCCCAAGCAGCTTGTCGGGTTGCCCGTGGCGGCGCGCTATTCGACAGTTTTCTGGACCACGATAGGAGCCTCCAATGCGCAATTGTCCCGCGCCCGCGGCGACGAAAAAAACAAGGCTGCCATTTGGGCTGGTTGTGCCACCCTGTTCCTGACAGGAGAGGCACAAAATGAGCCAACAGATCAACGACCTCATCAGCCGCATTGACGCCATGCAGGCCGAACTCGAAGCGGAGTTCGCCAAACAGAGCGCGGAGCTGCGTTACGGTTTTGAGCATGGCCGCGCCGTGTTCGAAGAAGAAGTTTTGCGCCGCCATCGCGAGATGCAAACAAGGCTATGGGCCTATATCCGCAAGGCCAGGCCGATGGTCGTGCTGACCGCACCCTTCATCTACAGCCTGATCATCCCGCTTGTGCTGCTCGACCTCTTTGTCAGCCTCTATCAGGCCGTCTGTTTTCCGGCCTATGGTCTCGAGAAAGTGAAGCGCAGCGACTACCTGATCTTTGATCGCGGGCACCTTGCCTATCTCAATGCGCTCGAAAAACTCAACTGCGCCTATTGCTCTTATGCCAATGGTCTCATCGCCTATGTGCGTGAGATTGCGGGCCGCACGGAAGCCTATTGGTGCCCGGTCAAACATGCCCGCAAGGCGATCAGTGCGCATGAGAAGTATCGCGACTTCGTGGCCTTTGGCGATGCCGAAGCCTATCGCAAGCGCGTGGAAGACCTCTCATCCAGCTAGCGATTTCAGCCGTCATCCCGGCAACAAGTGCCGGGATGACCATGGCCCTGTTCGACCATCTCAGAACGAGAGCGCCTTGACCTGCACCACATGCGGCAGCGCCTGGATTTCGGCAAGCACACCAGCCGGTACATCGCCATCGACTTCGATCAGACAGATCGCATCGCCGCCCGCCGATTCACGGCCGAGATTGAAATTGGCGATATTGAGCTGCGCCTTTCCGAGGATCGAACCCAGCGCACCGATAAAGCCCGGCTTATCCTGATTGGTGACGTAAATCATGTGAGCGCCGAGCGAGGCTTCCATATTGACGCCCTTGATCTGGATAAGGCGTGGCTTGCCACCGGAGAACACCGTGCCCGCGACGGAACGCGATTGCTTTTCCGTCTTCACGGTGAGGCGGATATAGGTTTCATAAGCGCCGCGCTGCTCGCGCTTCACTTCCGAAACCTGAATATTGCGTTCCCTGGCAATGACGGGCGCCGAGACCATGTTCACATCGGTGAGCTGCGGCTTGAGCAGACCCGTCAGCGCGGCATTGGTCAGAACGCGCGTATTCATCTCGGCGACATCGCCTTCATATTCGAGCGTCACTTCCGAAATGCCGCTCTCGGTGAGCTGGCCCGCAAAGGAACCAAGCTGCATGGCAAGCGTCACGAAAGGCGTGAGCTTCGGGGCTTCTTCCGCCGAGACGGACGGCACATTGACCGAATTGGTGATCGCACCATCAAGCAGATAATCCGACATCTGCTCGGCCACCTGAAGCGCCACATTTTCCTGCGCTTCCATGGTGGAGGCGCCCAGATGCGGCGTGCAGATGATCTGCTCCATGCCGAAAAGAATATTGGTCTTGGCAGGTTCTTCTTCGAACACGTCAAGCGCGGCGCCAGCCACATGACCCGATTCAATCGCGGCCTTGAGATCGGCCTCCACAATCAGGCCGCCACGGGCGCAATTGATGATACGAACGCCCTTCTTGGTCTTGGCAAGATTGGCGGCATTGAGAATGTTCTTCGTCTGCGGCGTCATCGGCGTGTGCAGCGTGATGAAATCGGCGCGCGCCAGAAGATCATCCAGTTCCACCTTTTCAACGCCCATATCCGCGGCGCGCTCCGGCGTCAGGAACGGATCAAAGGCGATGACTTTCATGCGCAGGCCGATGGCGCGATCGGCAACAATCGAGCCGATATTGCCGCAACCGATGATGCCGAGAACCTTGGCGGTGACTTCAACGCCCATGAACTTCGACTTTTCCCACTTGCCGGCATGGGTCGAGGCGTTGGCCTGGGGAATGTCGCGCGCCAGCGCAAACATCATCGCGATGGCGTGTTCCGCCGTCGTGATGGAGTTGCCAAACGGCGTATTCATGACGATGACGCCACGCGCTGTCGCGGCGGGCAGATCAACATTGTCAACGCCAATGCCAGCGCGACCCACAACCTTGAGATTTGTCGCCGCCGCGAGCACAGCGGGCGTCACCTTGGTGTTGGAACGAATGGCCAGACCATCATAATTGCCGATGATCTTGACCAGCTCATCCTTGTCGAGACCCGTATTCACATCCACTTCAATGCCGCGATCCTTGAAGATCTGGACGGCAGCAGGCGACAGCTTGTCGGAAATCAGAACCTTGGGCATGGAAGCCTCCATAAATTGTCTACCCTCACCCTCCCGCTCCCCCTGTGGGAGAGGGGAAGGGTGACCCTCCAAGCCCTCTCCCCTTTGGGGAGAGGGCTGGGTGAGGGGATAGTGACGAAAAACAAGACGGAAAAGATCAGGCCGCAGCCGCGAGCTTCGAACAGGCCTGTGCATAGGCCCATTCGATCCACGGCATCAGCGCGCGCATGTCGGCGGTTTCAACCGTGGCGCCAGCCCAGATGCGAAGACCGGCAGGCGCGTCGCGATAGCCATTGATGTCATTGGCGACGCCTTCCTTGTCGAGCAAGTCGGCAACGCTCTTGGCAAAGGCCGCCTGATCATCATCCGACATGGCTGTGATCCTGGGATCGGTGAAACGCAGGCAAACGGATGTGTTGGAACGTGTTTCGGGCTTCACGGCAAGATAATCGATCCAGCTCGTCGCCTTCACGAAATCGCCGATCACCGCAGCATTGGCATCGGCGCGCGCCATCAGGCCCTTGAGATTGCCAATCGACTGCGCCCAGTTGAGCGCATCGAGATAATCCTCAACGCAGATCATGGACGGTGTGTTGATCGTCTCCCCCTTGAAGATGCCATCAATCAGCTTGCCGCCCTTGGTCATGCGGAAAATCTTGGGCAGCGGCCAAGCCGGAACATAGGACTCAAGACGCTCCACCGCGCGCGGGCTGAGGATCAACATGCCATGCGCCGCTTCGCCGCCCAGAACCTTCTGCCAGGAGAATGTGACGACATCGAGCTTGTCCCAGGCGAGATCCTGCGCGAAGGCGGCAGAGGTCGCGTCGCACAATGTCAGGCCCTTGCGGTCAGCCGCGATCCAGTCGCCATTGGGCACGCGCACGCCCGATGTCGTGCCATTCCAGGTGAAGATCACGTCATTATCAAAATTGACGCTCGAAAGGTCGGGCAACTGGCCGTAATCGGCTTTCAGCAGACGCGTATCCTTGAGCTTGAGCTGCTTGACGGCATCTGTGACCCAACCTTCGCCGAAACTTTCCCAGGCCAGCATGTCGAGGCCGCGCGCGCCAAGCATCGTCCACATCGCCATTTCAAAAGCGCCAGTGTCGGAAGCAGGCACGATGCCGATCTTGTAATCGGCCGGCACATTCAACACATTGCGGGTTTTCTCGATGGCATCAACAAGACGCGCTTTGCCAGGCTTGGAGCGATGGCTGCGACCGATCAGGGCTGTTTCGAGATTTTTGACGCTCCATCCCGGGCGCTTGGCGCAAGGACCGGAGGAAAAGTGCGGATTTACCGGACGCACGGACGGACGCTCAGTGGCGGTCATATGACTACCCTCTCAGATAGATGCCTTCCGGTGGGGGAAGGTGGCCCGCACCCGATATATGACGCCGCAAGGCGGCTGTCAAATGATCCCCTCGTGACAGGAAAACATGTGCAGACCGCCTGAAAAGAGGATCAGAAACTGATCTCGCCCTTCAAATAATCGGCACAACGTCCGCGCATGATGACGCGCTCCCCTGCCAGCGAACACCAGAGCGTACCGCCGCGCCTGGAGACCTGACGGGCCACAAGCTCGCTCTTGCCAAGCTTGCGCGACCAATAAGGTACAAGCGTGCAATGCGCCGATCCCGTCACCGGATCTTCGTCAATGCCATGGGCAGGCGCAAATACGCGCGACACAAAATCAAAGCCCGAACCCTCATCACCAGGCGCCGTCACAATCAGCAACAGATCAAGTGGTGTCAGCAACTTCTTGAGCAGGGCAAGGTCAGGCGTCAGCGCCTTGACCTCGTCCGCGCGATCAAAAATCGCCATCAGATGTCTGGATTTCGTCCAGACGCGGGCGCGCCCTCCCAAGGCTGCCGCGATCTCTTCAGGTGCCGGGTAGGGTTTGACGGCATTGGCCGGAAAATCCATGGCTATGAGATCGCCTTCGCGTGTGATCGTCAGGCGACCGCTTTTCGTCTCGAAATGAATCTCGGGCGCGCTGTGTCCCAGATACGTGTAAAGCACATGTGCGCTGGCAAGCGTTGCATGTCCACACATCGGCACCTCGACCTCCGGCGTAAACCAGCGCAGGCGATAGGCCTCACCCTCGGGCACGAAAAACGCCGTCTCGGCAAGATTGTTTTCCGCCGCCAGCGCCTGCATCACATGGTCTTCAATCCAGCCCTCAAGCGGCACAATCGCCGCCGGATTGCCTTCAAACACATGATCGGCAAAAGCATCAACCTGATAGATCGCGGCTTTCATGAAAGCACACTCCGTCTTCCTGTTGTTATCGAAGTCAGTTGGGTAAAAGGTCTTCTTCCTCGTCGATACCGGCGAGAAAATTCAGCGGTCCGTGTCCCGCCCCAAATCCCGGCGCTGTCTTGATCGCTTCATGCACATAGTCCCGCGCCATTTCCACGGCATCGCGCAACGGCACGCCCTGCGCATAAAGCGCGGCAATGGCCGAGGCCAGCGTGCAGCCCGTGCCATGCGTATGGCGCGTTTCGATGCGCGGGCTCATCATCACCTCGATGCTGTCATCGGTTGCCAGCACATCGAAAATCATCTCGCTCGCCATGTGACCCCCCTTGAGCAGCACAGCTTCGCAACCAAGACCAAGCAGCGCATCGGCCGCCGCCTTCTGGTCCTCCAGATCGCGGATCACGCGCCCCGTCAGGCGCTCGGCTTCAGGGATGTTGGGCGTGACCAGCAGCGACATCGGGATGAGCAGTTGCTTCATGGCATCCACCGCATCATCCATCAGCAGCGAGGCGCCGCCCTTGGCAATCATCACCGGATCGACAATCAGCGGGATCGGATCGCGGCTGCCAAGCTCCTCCGCCACGGCTTCGATAATCTCGGATGTTGCAAGCATCCCGGTTTTGATCACATCCGCGCCGAGATCATCCAGCACGGCTTTCATCTGGGCGCGAATGATGCCAACGGGAATATCATGAATGGCGCTGACGCCCAGCGTGTTCTGCACGGTCACGGCCGTCACGGCCGTCATGGCAAAGCCACCGAGCATGGTCACAGCCTTGATGTCGGCCTGAATGCCCGCACCGCCGCCCGAATCCGATCCCGCAATACTCAACACACGGCCCAGCATGATACGTGCCCTTTCCCGATCTCGCTGAATAGCGATTGGCACGTTACGTCAGGCGCGATTGGCCCTCAAGCAATGATAAGCAGAACGTCGATCAGGCCGCCGCTTTCTCGATCACGGCGCAGATATCATTGACCACCGCATGAACAAGGGTTTCGTCGTCGCCCTCGCCCATCACCCGGATCAGGGGTTCGGTGCCGGACTTGCGAATGACGAGCCGACCGGAGGTGCCAAGCCGCACCTTGCCTTCTTCAATGGCGTCTTTGACGTCCTTGGTCGACAGCGGTTCGCCGGATTTGAAACGCACATTCTTGAGAAGCTGCGGCAGCGGATCGAATATGTGGCAAAGCTCGCTCATCGGCTTGTTCGCTGTTTGCAGCACCGCCAAAACCTGCAAGGCCGCAATCAGGCCATCGCCCGTCGTCGAAAAATCCTTGAGCACGATATGACCGGATTGTTCGCCACCGACATTATAGCCATGCTGACGCATATGCTCGACAACATAGCGGTCGCCGACCTGTGTGCGGACGAGATCAAGTCCCATGCCGTTGAGATAGCGCTCCAGGCCGAGATTGGACATGACCGTGGCGACAACGCCGCCTGCCGTCAGCATACCCCTTTCTTTCCAGTACCGGGCAATCAGCCCCATGATCTGGTCGCCATCGACAATCCTGCCGTTTTCATCGGCGATGATGACGCGATCGGCGTCGCCATCCAGCGCAATGCCAATGTCAGCCCGGCGCTCACGCACGGTCGCGCACATGCGTGCAGGCGAGGTCGAGCCAACCTCATCATTGATGTTGAAACCATTGGGTTCTGTGCCCACCGTCACGACATCGGCGCCAAGCTCCCACAAGACTTCAGGCGCCACTTTGTAGGCCGCGCCATTGGCGCAATCGATGACAATGCGCAAACCCTCAAGGGTTCTGGCGCGCGGGTAAGTGTGTTTCACATGCTCGATGTATCGCGCCTGCGCGTCATCGACACGCTTGGCACGACCGAGATCGCGCGGCCCCGCCAATTGCGATGACAGGCCATTATCCATGTGATGTTCAATTTCGCGTTCGCGATCATCGGAGAGCTTGAAGCCATCGGGACCAAAAAGCTTGATCCCATTGTCTTCGAATGAATTGTGGGAGGCCGAGATCATGACGCCAAGATCGGCACGCAGCGAGCGCGTCAGCATGGCGACAGCCGGCGTTGGCAGCGGCCCGAACAAAAACACATCCATGCCCATGGAGGTGAAGCCCGCGGTCAGGGCCGGTTCGATCATATAGCCCGACAGCCGCGTATCCTTGCCGATCACGACGCGGTGACGATGGTCGCCACGCCGGAACACCAGCCCCGCAGCCATGCCCACCCGCAACGCCGTTTCCGGCGTCATATGGCCCTCATTGGCCTTGCCTCGTATGCCATCGGTTCCGAAATATTTACGCGACATGGAAGAATCGATCCTTGACTGACATGAAGGCTTGAAGCCCCCGATAGTTGTCCCGCTTTGGGTCGATTGCGGGTCTGTTCCTGCATCGGTTGCGGTCTTACTCGGGCCGCCATGCCGGGCGTTGCAAATATAGGACCGCTACGAACCGGCGCAGCTAACGTTTTCTTGCGAAAGATTTCAGCCTATTGGCCCCGCCGATAGGCCTGCAAAACCGCCAACGCATCCCGCAGGGGGGCCGGCTCATGGGTGCGGATATAATCTGCCCCGCCAGATGCCGCCAGCACTTCCGCCGCCAGCGTTGCCGGGCCGGACTCATCCGGCGCGCGCCCCGTCACCTTGCGCAGGAAACTCTTGCGCGACACGGAGACCAGAACCGGACGTCCAAACCGCGCCCTGATTTCGCCAAGCCGTCGCAAAACCTCAAAAGAGGTTTCAGGCTTCTCCCCCAGAAAAAACCCCATGCCCGGATCAAGGATCACACGCTCGGGGGCGATGCCCGACGCAGCAAAGGCCTCAAGGCGCGCCTCAAAGAAGCGGCAAATATGCGAAACAATGTCCCCCTCAGGCGCGGGCCGCCTGTCAGCCGGGCCACGCCCCTGCACCGAATGCATGACGATGAGTTTGACGTCAGACGCCGCGAGGGCAGGATAGATCAGAGCCTCCGGAAAGCCCTGAATGTCATTGAGATAGGCAACGCCGCGTGACAACGCGTAGCGCTGCGTTTCGACCTGGAAGCTGTCGATGGAAAGCGGCGCACAGCCATCCAGTGCGTCCAGCACAGGTGCAAGACGCGCCATCTCGGTCGCGGCGCTCACAGGGGCTGCATCGGGATTGGAAGAAGCAGGACCAATATCGAGAATATCGGCGCCCTCGGATATCAAGGCGCGCCCCTTTTCGATCGCCGCCTCAGGTGCCAGATAACGTCCGCCATCGGAAAAACTGTCCGACGTGATGTTCAGGATGCCGAGGATCTTGGGGGTCGAGGTCATCCGATTCAACCCGCTTCAGGCAGCAGGAAACGGGCCACCAGTTCGTGAATGACAATATCAAGCTCGCGCTGACTGACACCGGCAAAAACCATCAGCGCCACAGTATGTCCATCGCCGAGATAAAGCCGCGCGGCCGCCTTCACATTGAGCGAATGAGGCATCAGCCCTTCCCGTTTGCCGCGGGCAAAAACCTGTTCGGCAATCTTGTGCAATCGCGCCTGCACATCGACATAGCGCGGCCAGATGTCAGCCCGCACACCTGTGCTCCAGTCGAGCCATACTTTCAGAAGATCAGGGCGTGTCCTGGCTTCGTGGGCAAATGCCGTCGCAAGGACCGTCAATGCCTCCCGCACGCCATGACGGGACGCGAGCGAACTTGAAACAATCGGCTGCAAAAAAGCCTCAACCTCATCCAGCACGGCCGCAACGAGGTCATTCCGGGTACGAAAATAGGAGTGAACCGCCGCCACGGAAACATTCGCACGCCTGGCCACATGCGAATGCGTGCCGCGCGCCAGGCCATGTTCGGCGAAGGCAGCCATGGCGCATTGCAACAATTGTTCGCGCCGCGCCTCCGGGCTCAGTCTTGTCCGCGTGATTTTATCTTTTCCCGTCAATGGCTTCGGTCCTTCGCAGCAGGTCTTTTCGGCGCGCATCATACCGATCAGCCGCCCCCCGGGCGAGCGCAACATGAGTCTTTTAATGTCAATTGACACGAGGCACGTTTCTTATTGATACTTCACTCAATAGTGCGGCTCGGGATGAGCCATTGGAGGAGCAAGCCCATGTCCATGACACTTGAGCGCAGCGACGCGCAATCAATGCCACTCGACAAAATCGACGTCAGCAATCCTGACTTTTATCTGAACGATACGGCTGGCGAATATTTTGCCCGCCTTCGACGTGACGATCCGGTGCATTACTGCGCCAACAGCGCCTATGGCCCTTATTGGTCGGTCACGAAATATCACGACATCATGCATGTCGACACCAACCACCAGATTTATTCCTCCGAAGCCAGGCTCGGCGGCATCACAATCGACAATGCGCTTTCCGTCGCCGAAGAAGGCGGTCTCGATCTGCCGAACTTCATCTCCATGGATCCGCCACGCCATGACGAGCAGCGCAAGGCTGTCAGCCCCATTGTCGCACCGTCAAACCTTGCCAAACTCGAAGTCACCATTCGTGAGCGGGTCCGCAAGGTTCTCGACAGTCTGCCCGTCGGTGAAACGTTCGACTGGGTCGATCGCGTTTCGATCGAACTCACCACGCAGATGCTCGCCACATTGATGGATTTCCCCTTCGACGAGCGCCGCAAACTGACCCGCTGGTCCGATGTGACCACCGCCGCACCCGGTAGCGGCATCGTCAACAGTTGGGAACAACGCACGCAGGAACTCATGGAATGCGCGGCCTATTTCCAGAGGCTCTGGAACGAACGCGTTAATACCTCAGAGCCTGGCTCCGATCTCATTTCCATGCTCGCGCACTCTCCCGCCACGCGGAACATGTCTCAGACCGAATATCTTGCCAATGTGCTGCTCCTGATCGTTGGTGGCAACGACACGACACGGAACTCGATGACGGGTGGCGTATTGGCCATGCATCAAAATCCCGGTGAACTGGAGAAGCTCAAGGCCAATCCGGCGCTCCTTGAAAGCACGATACCGGAAATCATCCGCTGGCAGACACCCCTGCTCCATATGCGCCGCACAGCCCTTGAAGACACCGAACTCGGTGGCAAGACAATCCGCAAGGGCGACAAGGTTGTGATGTGGTATTATTCCGGCAATCGCGATGACGAAGCCATCGAGAATCCGGAAGCCTTCATCATCGACCGTGCCCGGCCACGCCAGCACCTGTCATTCGGCTTCGGGATCCACCGTTGCGTCGGCAATCGTCTGGCCGAAATGCAGCTCAAGGTCCTCTGGGAAGAAATCCTCGCCCGCTTCGACCATATCGAAGTCATGCAGGCCCCGGAGCGCGTGCGTTCCAATTTCGTGCGCGGCTATACCTATGTGCCCGTCAAGCTCCACGCTTGAAACATCGCAACGGCAAAAGCAAAAGGGAGGCTCTTGGAGCCTCCCTTTTTATTGGGCGATATCAATGTAGGCTCAGGTGCCCTGCGGCGCCGGTGGCGCACCAAGCGGACCGTCATTATTTGGCCGCGTTGTCGGCACCGTCGAGATCGGTCCGGCTTCCGGCTTGAGCGGTTCGCCTGCATCGCGCACTGGCGGAATACCCGCCATCAGGCCTTTGATCTCGTCGCCTGATAGCGTTTCATATTCCAGAAGGCCCTTGGCGATCTTGTGCAGATCTTCAAGCTGATCCGTCAGCACCTTGCGGGCCGTCGCATAGCCTTCTTCCACAATGCGACGCACTTCCGAGTCGATGAGACGCGAGGTCTCTTCCGAAATATTCTGCGTCCGCGCCACGGAATGGCCAAGGAACACTTCTTCCTCATTGGCCGAATAGAGCAACGGTCCGAGCTTGTCGCTCATGCCCCATTTCGTCACCATGCTGCGCGCCAGATTTGTCGCCATCTGAATATCGCCTGAGGCACCAGAGGTCACCTTGTCATAGCCAAAGACGATTTCTTCGGCGAGACGTCCACCCATGGCAACAGCCAGATTGGCGTACATCTTGTCACGCGCATAGGAATAGCTGTCCTGTTCCGGCAGACGCATGACCATGCCCAAAGCGCGACCGCGCGGAATGATCGTGGCTTTATGGATCGGATCGGAAGCCGGCATGGCCAGCGCGACAAGCGCGTGCCCGGCTTCGTGATAAGCGGTAATCCGCTTTTCCTCTTCCGACATGACCATGGAGCGGCGTTCCGCACCCATCATCACCTTGTCCTTGGCCGCTTCAAACTCCGCCATCGTGACAAGGCGTTTGCCGCGACGCGCCGCGAGAAGGGCGGCCTCGTTAACGAGGTTGGCAAGATCAGCGCCGGAAAAGCCCGGTGTGCCACGCGCCAAAGTGCGCGGGTCAACGTCCGGTGACAGCGGCACCTTCTTCATGTGAACCTTGAGGATCTTCTCGCGGCCAACAATGTCAGGGTTCGGCACAACGACCTGACGATCGAAACGGCCGGGTCGCAGAAGGGCGGGATCAAGCACGTCAGGACGGTTCGTCGCCGCAATCAGGATAATGCCTTCATTGGGTTCAAAGCCGTCCATCTCGACCAGCAACTGGTTGAGTGTCTGCTCGCGTTCATCATTGCCGCCGCCAAGCCCGGCGCCACGATGACGACCGACCGCATCAATTTCGTCGATGAAAATGATGCAGGGCGCATTCTTCTTGGCCTGTTCGAACATGTCGCGCACGCGGCTTGCACCGACGCCGACAAACATTTCGACAAAGTCGGAACCCGAAATCGTGAAGAAGGGCACATTGGCTTCACCCGCAATGGCACGCGCCAGAAGCGTCTTGCCGGTGCCGGGCGGGCCGACGAGCAGCACGCCCTTGGGAATGCGGCCACCAAGGCGCTGGAACTTCGCCGGATCGCGCAGAAACTCGACAATCTCGGTCAAATCATCCTTGGCTTCATCAATGCCGGCAACATCATCGAACATGACGCGGCCATGGCGTTCTGTCAGAAGCTTCGCCTTCGACTTGCCAAAGCCCATGGCTTTGCCGCCGCCGCCCTGCATCTGGCGCATGAAGAACACCCAGACGCCGATCAGCAGCAGCATCGGGAACCAGCCAATGAGTACGCCAAGGAGCGACGGCACATTGTCGTCATTCGGCTTCGCACTCACCTGAACACCCTTGCCGACCAGCCGCTCGGCAACATTCGAGCCGGCAGGCGTATAGGCATAGAAAGCGCGGCCATCGACATAATGGCCGGACACTTTTTCCCCGGTGATGGTGGCGTCACGAATATTCCCGGCATCGGCCTCCGAAAGCAGATGCGTGAAATTGATTTCGTTGGTCGCCCCCTGCGGCGCCGGGCTCTGAAACAGGTTGAACAGGGCCACAAGCAGCAGGGCGATGATCACCCAGAGCGCAAAATTCTTGAAATTGGACAACGGCGTTACCTTCTCCCGCTTTGGTGAAAGCTGTCGTGCATGGGATGTGCCAGAAATCACTGGTTCCAGACATCCGATCTCGACTGGTTCTAATCTGTAAACAAGATAGTGATCTTATAATGGTTTACCAAGTGCCCACAGAAGATTGTGCGGCGACGATTTCTCGGGATAGCGCGTCCATTATCCCCTTTTGGGCTCAAAAACCGCTTGAAACGCAACGCCCTCGGCACGCATGGCAAAGGCGGGCGCCGCCAAAATCTGGTCGCCATGCCAAAGCGCCGGACAACTGGCCCAGGCGAGCTTGGGTCCGAGCGGTGCCGGATAGCCCTGTTTCACCAGGGCGCGGGCAGCCCCGGCACCCAGCATGCGCACGGCATAGGCGGCCCGCTTGCCCGGTGTTTCATCGAGCGAGACCCGAAAGCGGCCATCCCACACGCCTTGCTCGCCACCATGCAGAAAAAGCTGAGGCGCCTTTGCTGCGGCTGAAATCTCCCGCATGGCGATAAGCTGCCCGCCGGAAAGCGTCAGCTTCACCCCCGCCAGCGTGCGGCCGCGACCGATGCTGCCCTCGTAAAGCGCCTGAAAGGCCGCCTCAAGCTGTTCAAAGCGTGGCGCATAATCCGCCCCCGAAACATCCCGCACCATTCGCGCAAGCAGACGCAGACCAATATCCTGTGGCGCGGAAACGAGCGCGCCTGCATCCGCAATCACCACACCGCTCGGCAGGATTGAAGCGTGATCGGCCATCCAGTGATCACATGTCACTTCCAGCGCCTCTCTGGCGCGGCCCATCCGCCTGGCCGTTTCGGCAAGGCGTGTGGCATCAAGACCAAGCCCGGCAAGCAGGGGCAAGGCCTTGCGCATCCGCACGCGCGCAAAGCGCTCATTCTCATTGCTTGGATCAAGCAGGGCTGTGCGGCCGGATTTGGCCACGACCGCGAGCAGCCGGTCACGCGGCTCATTGAGCAAAGGCCGCAACAGACGCAGACCCGGCGCCAGCTCACGCGCCGGTGCCATGCCCGCCAGACCGTCAACGCCACTGCCCCGCGCCAGACGCAACAAGAACGTTTCAGCCTGATCTTCCAGATGATGCGCGACCAGCAGGGCTCCGATGGACATTTGCCGACAGGCTTGGGTCAGCAGCCCATATCGCGCAGCCCTGGCAGAGGCCTGAATATCGCCTTGCGGCTTGGCCCCTTGCCAGGCGATCACGCGATGCGCGACACCAAGGCTGCGCGCCATGTCGCCTGCCTGGGCGGCTTCTCTGGCAGATTCAGCGCGCAAACCATGATCAATCGTCAGGGCGACAACGCGGCGCCTCTTGCTGCGCCTGGCCCATTGCGCCGTCAGGATCAACAGGGCAAGCGAATCCGGCCCCCCGGAAAAAGCGACAGCCACATGATCGGGGACATCAAGCGCCGAAAGCAGCGCTGCAAAGTCAGCAGCAGAAATGGGCTTATGATGCACGGCCTCTGTCATGGCCCGCGTCAGCAACCCGCCTTTTGCCGCTCCAGCTTGTTGCGCGCCACGACGGCGGGAGAGGCCTGGGGAAAACGCCGTCCCAATTCGCCAAAGGTCGCACAGGCCGCGTCCTTCTGGTTCAGCGCTTTCAGCGTCATGCCAAGCTTGAGCAGGCTGTCGGGTGCCTTGCTGCTTGTTGAATAGGTTGTATAGCCCTTGAGGAAGCTGTCTGCGGCGTTCTTGTAGTCGCCCTGCGCGTAATAGGTTTCGCCGAGCCAATATTGCGCATTCCCCGCCAGCGGATCCTTGGGATGCAGCGTCAGGAATTCCTTGAAGCCATCACGCGCCTGATCGAACTGACCGCGCTTCAGGAGATCAATGGCATAGTCATATTGGACCTGCGCCGTGCCATTGGGCAGCACCGGGCCCGTGCGCGCCGCCGCTGCCGCGTTCGCGCTGGCTGAGGCGGGATCGGAATGAACGCTACCCAGCGTGCCCGATGCCGAAGGTGGCTGATCGGGCGACCCGGCGCCCGCCGGCGCGGCACCCGCAGCCGACGCCATACCCGCACCACCACCGCTCTGCAAATCCTGGAAACGCAATTCTGTGTCGGCTTTGAAGTTGACCAGATCCTGATGGTTCTGATCGACCTGATGCGAGACCTCTTCAATGCGCCCGGTCAGAACGCGAATCTGGTCTTCAAGTTCACTCAGGCGATTCTGGGTCGCCGCGGCGCTCGCCGGATCGCCGGCATAACCGACATAGCCGCCACCACTGCTGTCGCCTGAACCACCATAAGCCGAACGCTGCATATCACTGATGGCATTCTCGACGCGCCCAAGCCGGTTCGAAATGTCGCGCAATTCATCATCAGCCGCAAAGGCTGGCGTCGCGCTGATCAGATGCGTGGCAAGCGGGGCGCCAAACATCAGCGCCATGACCGCCATCGCATAAACCGGTGTCTTGATCTTGTTCATATCATCAGGTCCCAAGGACCCCCCCAAGCAGTGCCATTCAGGCTGTCCGTTATACTAGATGTAACTACGACCAAATTTGGGCGGCACTGGCAAGTTCATTGGCCCGCCGGGCGCCGTCAACGCCCCAAAAGAAGAAGCGCCCTTCCGTAAACGGAAGAGCGCTCCAGCATTCTGTTTTTCGACGCAACAGCTATTAGCTGCCAGCGCCTTCCATGAGAACCGACACGGCGCGACGGTTCTGGGCCCAGCAGGTCTCGTTCGACTCGAGGCACACAGGGCGCTCTTTGCCGTAAGAGATCGTGGTCAGGCGGGCAGCATCAACACCGAGGCTGACGAGGTAATCCTTGGCTGCAGCGGCACGACGACCACCCAGGGCAAGATTGTACTCGCGTGTGCCACGTTCGTCGGCATGACCTTCAATCGTGAAAGTCTTGCTCGGATACTGCTTCATGAAAGTGGCCTGACGCGCGAGCGTGGCTTCACCTTCAGGGAGCAGCGTCGACTTGTCGGTGTCGAAGAAGACGCGATCACCAACATTGGCGACGAAATCTTCGGACGAGCCGGGTGCGATTGTCGAGGTTGTAGTTGCAGAGGAATTCGCAGCGGCATCTTCCGAAGTGGACGAGCAAGCAGCGAGCAGGAACATGGCGGCGGCAGCGGCGGCAAACCGCAGACCTGCGTTCGGGGACTTCATTCGGGTGATCTCCTTATTGATCTCTACGGCCATAGGCGCCTCAGCGCGCAAGTATTACAGTTACACCCCGCGCCCCATGACAGAAGGCTCGCGCCTTTATTTCAGGAGAACAGGGCTTGATTAGGTCGGTCCGGTACAAGTCCGGTCCGAAACACGTCGCCCGCAATTGGCCGACGCTGGGGGTTGCTGTACCGCAACAGAAGACTACCTGCGGCCCTAAAACTAAGCAAGAAGGTTCAATAACCACTTGTTTTTAGTTATGATCAGCGTGTCTTTTGTGCATCACAGTGTGACCTCAGGACCAAAATGAATGGTCCTGAGGTCACCCGTGTTTACTGTATGCGCGGGGACCAGGCCGGGTCGGAGGCAAATCCGACCGTGGGAACCTGACGTTCGTTATAGCCTGTCAGATCGACCGAGAAGAGCGTCGGACCACCCTGTGCACCGCGTGATTCGCGGAAAAACATGATGACACGGCCATTTGGCGACCATGTCGGGCCTTCATTATGATAGCCCTCGGTCAAGACGCGATCACCCGTGCCATCGGGACGCATGACGCCGATCACGAATTGGCCGCTGATCAGCTTGGTAAAGGCGATGAGATCACCACGCGGCGACCACACAGGGGTTGCATAGCGACCCTGCCCGAAGCTGATGCGATGCTGATTGGAGCCATCGGCATTCATGACATAAATCTGCTGCGTGCCGCCACGATCTGATTCGAAGGTGATCTGTTTGCCGTCCGGCGAGAAGCTCGGCGCCGTATCAATGGCCGCTGTATCCGTCAGACGCGTCACCTTCCGGCTGCGCAGATCCATCGCATAGATGTCCGAATTGCCGCCACGCTGAAGGCTCATGGCAATCTTCTGGCCATCGGGCGAGAAACGCGGCGCGAAGGTCATGCCCGGAAATTCGCCAACGACTTCCTGCTGGCCGGTTTCGATGTCGAGGACATAAACCCGCGGACGATTGTTGCGATAGGAGAGATAGGTGATCTCCTGCGAGTTCGGGCTGAAGCGCGGCGTCAGCACCAGATCGCGACCATTGGTCAGCATGCGCGGATTGAAACCGTCCTGGTCCATGATTGCCAGACGCTTCACACGCATATTCTTGGGACCTGATTCCGCCACATAGACAATACGCGTATCGAAATAGCCTTCTTCGCCTGTCAGACGCTGGTAAATCGCATCCGAGATGAGATGCGCCACACGACGCCAATTGTCCGGCGTCGTGAAAAACTGCAAGCCCGTCAGTTGCGTTTCCCCAAGCACGTCCCACAAACGGAACTCGACGCGCAAACGGCCATCCGCCTCAAGCTTGGCCTGCCCCGTCACCAGCGCCTGGCTGTTGATGATGCGCCAGTCGCCAAAACGCGGCTGGGTATTGATGTCCGTGATCTGCTGGATGAAGCCGGCCTTGGCGAGCGGCTTGAACAGGCCCGAACGCTCAAGATCATTGGTCACGACGCCTGAAATATCAGCGCCAACGGTGCCCTCTTGTCCGCTCGTGAGAAAATCCGTGATCGCAATCGGCAGGGGGTCAACATTACCTTGTGTGATGTCGATTTGCAGAACGGCATGCGCCGGCTGCGCCAGCAGACCCGAAAAAACAAAAACAGTCAGGGCAAGGCTCACCATCCGCCCGACAGGATGATATTCACTCAAGCGTCGCGTCATCCGCGCAAGCCCTTGGCCAAAATCCAGCATCGCGATCACTCCTGCATCTATATCGGCTGAAGATCAGCCGCCCAGCATTTCTCTGGGATCGAAGTTCAATTCAATCTCCTGCCAGCTGGAATATTTGTCAGCGGGCATCTTATAGGGTGCGCAACGACGAATGGCGCGGATCGCACTTTCCGCTGCAGCGCGGTAAAAGGGTCCGCCTGTCAGCATTCTTGTCTGGTCCATCAATTCCGGCGGCTGCGCCAGCGACCCATCCAGGTTGAGATACACCCGAACTTTGACAATCAGTTCTTCCGGATTGGCCGCCCCTGCCGGCAGGCTCCAGCATTTTTGCATCTGTACCTTGAATGCATCAATTTCGCTCAGGCTCAACTGCGCATTCGGGTCATCCGTTTGCGGTGCATCTGCCTTCTCGTCAGTCGTTTCGCTCACATCCGCCTGCGTGCGCTCGGTCGGAATCTTGTCGAGCAGCGCCGCAATTTTGGTTGGATCAAAACTCTTTGTCGGTTTTTTGGCAGGATCAGGCTTTTTCGTCGGTTTCTTCTCAACCGGCTTTGGCGGCTGCTTTTTCTCAGGCAGCTTCTCGGCCTGCTTGTCCGGAAGGGGCTCAGCCTCGTCTTCGGGTTCAGGAGCCGCCGCTTTTTCAGGCTCGATCCTGGGCTCGGGCTTGGGCGCGGGCAGTTCGGGCTTGGGTTCTTCCACCACCGGTTTTTCGGCCGGCTTGATGATCGGCTTTTCCGTCTTGGCGTTGATCTTGGCCTGACGCTTGAGATTGGTCATCTCGGATACCGTCAAAAGCTCAACCGGCAAGGCGCGGGTCTGCATGCTCGGCAGTTCCCGCGTTTTGGGAAACGTGACGATGGCCAGCAGCAGGATCGCAATATGCATCCCGAGCGAATAATAGATCGACTTACGCATTCTCGATGCTTACTTGCCGCCGGATGACTTGGCCGACGCGGTATCGGAATCGGTAACGAGAGCGACTTTCGTAAAGCCCGCCGAACTGACGCGGCCCATCAAATCCATGACCGTGCCATAGTCGATCGACCGATCGGCGCGCACGAATATGCGCTGGTCATACCCGTTCTGCGAAATCGCCAGCAGACGTGGCACGACATCATCCGCCGTCACCACAGTTTCCTGCAGATAAATCTCACCCTTGGTATTGATCGTAATGGTCAGCGGCTCCGTATCGCCTGAGAGCGAAGCGGCTTTGGTTTTGGGCAGATCAACAGGCACACCCACTGTCAGCAGGGGGGCTGCCACCATGAACACAATGAGCAGCACCAGCATGACGTCCACCATGGGCGTCACGTTGATTTCCGACATCGGGCGATTGCCGCGACGACCGCGTCTTCCGCCGGAACCTCCGCCTACGGAAAATGCCATGTGTCAGCTCCGCTCATCGAGCTGACGCGACAGGATCGCGGAAAACTCGTCGGCAAAACTGTCAAGGCGCTGACCGTAGCTGTTCAGCTGATTCGAGAAATAGTTGTAGAAAACAACCGCCGGAATGGCAGCGACAAGACCCAGCGCCGTCGCAAACAGCGCTTCGGCAATGCCCGGCGCCACCACGGCCAGATTGGTATCGCGGCTGATGGCGATTGACTGGAACGAATTCATGATGCCCCAGACCGTGCCGAAAAGACCGATGAAGGGACCGACAGCGCCGACGGTGGCCAGAAACAGCAACCGGCTTTCGAGCGACATCATTTCGCGCGAGATCGTCACCTGCATCACCTTGTCAACGCGTTCCTTGAGGCCGATGAAGCTGTCCGTCACTATTTCCTGCGACCGGCGCCATTCGCGCATCGCGGCAATGAACAGGGCCGACATCGGATGGGCGGGACGATGGCCCATTTCCTGATAAAGGTCTTCGAGCGAACGGCCCGACCAGAAAATGCGCTCAAACTGGTCAGCGCGCGAGCGAACGCGGCGCAGACGCCACCATTTGTCGAACACAATCGCCCATGACCATACCGAAGCGGTCAGCAGCAGAAGCATCACGACCTTGACGACGATATCGGCCCGCATGAACAGGCCCCACATGGTGAAATCCATGGGAACGGCATCAACGGTCGTATTCGTGATCACCTGAGCGGTGGTGGCGGGATCCATTTAGCGCTTCTCCGTGCTGACGGGCTTTATTGGGCTTTCCGGTCGATCAAGGGCCTTGATATCAATCGGGCCGAACTCAAGTGTCGAAGAAAGCCGCACGCACGCGCCTCGCCACACATCACGTGAATCTGCCCCCAAATCGAGGCGGAAGTTAGTCGCTGAATTATGGCATTACCGTGGCGCAACATAGGGAAATTGTCTGAGTCCCAAGAGGTTAGCGTCCTCCTGTTGCTTACCGACAACAACTCTCCCTGTTCCTTCAGCTTTTGTTAAATCCTGCGCCCGCCGCTGCCACTTGCGGCGCCAGCGCCTCGACAACTGCCTTGGGCAGACGCCGGGGCCGCCCCTGGTCGTCGATACAGGCCGCATGGACAATCGCCTTGAACAAGGCACCGGCTGTCGCGCCATCTGCTGGCCTGATGATCCGCTGTTCAACTTCGAGCCTTGCCCCTGCGGCACGCACATAACGCGTCTCGACTTCGAGCAGATCGTCGATGCGGGCGGGGCGCACAAAATCGATTTCCATGCGATGCACGGCAAAGGCGAGTGTCTGCTCGCCGTCGAACAATGCCCGGTGGCTCACCCCGGCCAATCGCAGAAAGTCCGACCGACCGCGCTCGGCAAAGCGCAGATAATTGGCGTGATAAACGATGCCGGAAAAATCGGTATCCTCGTAATAGACCCGGACCGGCAGGCGATGGACACCCTTCTCGATGCGTCCGGCAAGGTCAGGCCAGGTTGTCATGCCTCTTCCCCGTCGCCAAACAGAGGGGCCTGGGTTGGTATCACCACTGCGGGCAGGCCAAGATGGGCAAAGGCGGCAGCCATCAGCACGCGTCCCCGCGGCGTGCGACTGACAAAACCCTGCTGGATCAGAAACGGCTCGATGATCTCCTCAATGGCGTCGCGTGGTTCCGAGAGCGCCGCCGCAATGGTTTCGATCCCGACCGGCCCGCCAGAGAATGTGACTGCGATGCAGCGCAGATAGCGATGGTCGAGCGCGTCGAGCCCCAATGAATCAACTTCAAGCCGCTGCAAGGCCCGGTCGGCGACTTTGGCGTCAATGACGACCGCCCCCTCAACCGCCGCAAAGTCGCGCACCCGGCGCAACAGGCGTCCGGCAACGCGTGGCGTGCCGCGCGCCCGTCGGGCGACTTCCGCCGCGCCTTCAGGCGTCATCTCGATGCCCAGCACCCCGGCCCCGCGCCGCACGATGCGTTCAAGCTCGGCCACTTCATAAAAATTGAGCCGCACCGGAATGCCGAAACGGTCGCGCAGGGGTGTCGTCAAAAGCCCCGTGCGAGTCGTCGCGCCCACCAGCGTGAAAGGCGCCAGATCAATCCGCACCGAGCGTGCGCCTGGTCCTTCACCGATCATCAGATCCAGCTGAAAATCCTCCATGGCCGGATAAAGGATTTCCTCCACCGCAGGCGACAGACGATGGATCTCATCGATGAACAACACGTCGCGCGGCTCAAGATTGGTCAGCAGCGCGGCAAGATCACCCGCCCTGGTGATGACCGGACCCGATGTTGCGCGAAAATTGACGCCCAGTTCACGCGCCACGATTTGCGCCAGTGTCGTCTTGCCAAGACCGGGCGGTCCGGCAAAGAGCACGTGATCGAGCGCTTCGCCGCGCCCCCGCGCCGCCTCGATAAAGACGGAGAGATTTTCCCGCGCCCGCGCCTGACCGATAAAATCAGCCAGCACTTGTGGCCGAAGACTGCGCTCCAGCGCATCCTCTTCCATCTTTGCCGCGCTCACCAGACGTTCGCTCATCGCGCCAGTTCCTTCAGGCCCAGACGGATAAGCTGCTCGGCCCCGGCATCAGGCTCCAGTTTTTGGGCCGCCGCCGCAATGGCCATTGCCGCCTGTTGCGGTTGATAGCCGAGATTGACCAGCGCCGAAACCGCATCGCGCGTCGCGCCAGCCGCTTCAACAGGCAGATTCGCAGCGCCCGCCGGTTGCGTCACAAAGAAGCTCTGGCCAACAGGGGCTTTGTCTTTGAGTTCGCTCACGATGCGGGTGGCAACTTTTGGCCCCACGCCCGGCGCCGCCGAAACGGCTTTCTTGTCGTCCTGCGCGATGGCGCGGGCGAGATCATCCGGCGTCAAGGTGCTCAGAACGCCAAGCGCCACGCGCGTGCCCACGCCCTGCACCGACAGCAACAAGCGGAACCAGTCGCGTTCAAGATCATTCACAAAACCGACAAGACGGATTGCGTCGTCACTGACTTTTGTTTCAATCGACAGGGTCGCCGCGCCCCCTTCACCCGGCAAGGCATCAAGCGTGCGCCGCGAACAGGTGACGTGATAGCCGACGCCACCCACATCAATGATCGCCCAGTCTTCGCCCTTGCTGTCGATGAGGCCGCGCAACTTGCCGATCATCGCCCCGCCGCCTCGCGCATCAGGGCCTGCGCCACGCGGGCTTCGCCCGCGCCTGCATGGGCATGACAGATCGCAATCGCCAGCGCATCGGCGGCATGTTCATTCAGCGCATGACAGCCAGGCAGCAGCATTTCCACCATCATCTGGATTTGCCCCTTGCCGGCATGACCCGCGCCGACAACCGCCTTCTTGACATGATTGGGCGCATATTCGGCAACGGGAAGCCCTGCCCGTGACGGCACAAGCAGCGCCACAGCCCGCGCTTGACCGAGTTTCAAGGCCGCTGCCGCATCGCGCGCCACAAAGGCGTTTTCGACCGCCGCCGAATGCGGTGCATAGGCCTCAATCACCTCGACAAGCCCGGCTTCAAGCTGCACGAGGCGCTCGGCGAGGCTCAACCTGTCGCTGGACGTCACCACACCATTGGCCACATGCGTGAGTCTGGTGCCGACAAGCTCGATCACACCCCAGCCCATGAAGCGCAAACCGGGATCGATCCCGAGAAATCTCGTCTGGCTGGGCCGGGGCACCATGCGCTCCTTGCCGGTCTGATCGCGGCCGAAGCGCTGGCGCGAAATCCGCCAATCAGGCAGACATCTTTTCCATCAGCGAATCGGACAATTCGAAGTTCGCATAAACCTGCTGCACATCGTCGTTGTCGTCCAGCGCTTCGAGCATTTTGAGCAGGCTCTCGCCTTTCTCATCATCAATCCCGATCAGGTTCTGCGGCTTCCAGACCATTTTGGCCGAGCGCGGTTCGCCATATTTGGCCTCCAGCACTTTGACGACTTCGTGGAGCGAATCAGGCGCACAGAAAAGCTCATGCACCTCCTCGCCTGATTGCACATCATCAGCGCCCGCTTCAATCGCGGCTTCGATCATCTCGTCGGCGCTCGCCACCTTGGCATCAAACTCAATCGCACCAAGATGATCGAACATGAAGGAGACCGAGCCGGTTTCGCCCAGATTGCCGCCATTCTTGGAAAAAATGGAGCGCACTTCGCCAGCCGTGCGATTGCGATTATCGGTGAGCGTTTCAATGATGACGCCGACGCCGCCCGGCCCAAAGCCCTCATAGCGAACCTCGTCATAATTCTCGCCGCCCTGATCGGTGCTCTTTTTGATCGCGCGCTCGATATTGTCTTTCGGCATGTTTTCCGCACGCGCTGCCAGAATGGCGGCGCGCAGGCGCGGATTGAAGGCCGGGTCCGGCAGACCGAGTTTGGCCGCAACGGTGATTTCCTTGGCCAGCTTCGCGAAGATTTTGGCGCGCTTCTTATCCTGCGCACCCTTGCGATGCATGATGTTCTTGAATTGGGAATGGCCAGCCATGGGGTCTCCAAATGGGTCGAGAATTCAGCGGACAGGCGCGTCTGGCGCATGCCGAGGCAAGGTCCGCAGAAATTGCCGTTGATTTGGCGCCTTTATAAGCGGCGCTCCGGGCAAAATCCAGCTTTGGCAAATGATGGCGTCTCATCTGATTTTGGCCCGGAAAAATCGATATATAAATAAATGGATGTATTTATTTTACCATTTTTTGGGAAATTGGTAGTACTTTTGGATAGTTCGATGGATCTGAGGGTCTGCCCAGCCCCTATGCCAAATCGAGCATGTCGCAGTCCCGGTTTCGCGGTGTGCCCACGCCACGCAACGGGATGCGCCTTCGCAGAAGCGGGGGCCGGCGCTCCGTCCGGTATCTTTTTGCCCACCATAAGATGCAAGCGACGGGGCGCCCTCCCGGCCCTCAAGACCGGAATCGGCATCCGTCAGCCACCGTAACAGTCACTCACCCAGCCATAGTCAGGCGAGAGCGGCCGCTCAAAGGTCATTTCCTCGACATAGCGGGCAATCGCGCGCTCATTGAAAATCAGGTGATAGCGCGCATGACCATTGCGGGCGATGCGTTGGCGCTCGCCATCATTCTCCAGGAAGAAACGCAGCCTGTCGGCAAGCTCGGCGCGGTCCCTGAAAAACACAAACTCATCATCTGAAAATATCGCGTCATAGCCCGTTGAGCGCGCCACAAAGACAAGCAGGCCATTGCCCGCATATTGCGCCAGCCGGTCCGATGAATAGAGGTGATGATCATCGGCCCGGTTGAGATTGAGGCCCATTTTGGCCTGCGCCATGGCGTCGAAATAGCCCTGACCGAAGACGGCGGGTTTGCCCTCAAGTCCGTAAAACGCCGTTTTGCATTCCGGCACTGTCGCTGCAATCGCCCGCAAGGTTTCACCACGCCAGGGCGTTCCCTTCTCGCTGCCAATGCTGCAAAAAAGATCGTAAGGCTGATCCTCTCGGGCAAAAATTTGCATCGATTCAATCGAGGCGTCCGTCGGATTGGGCATGAAGGCGATGCGATGCGTGGAACTGGCAAAGGGAGCGAGATGTTCGCCCGCCGTGGTGATGAAGGTAATATCCGCGACCTCGGCAAAACGTCGAATGCGGGGCGGATTTTCGCTGAGAAAAATCGGATCAAGATTGACCACCGCAACGCGCATCGCGGGCAGCATCCGGCGAATGGTCAGGATCGTTTCATTGCTTATTTTATCGGCATGAAACAGCACCAGCAGATCGGGCCGGAAGTTGCCGGCCAACTCGATCAACCGGGCATTGGCGCCGGCATTGCCGCGCCGTCCGATGCCATAGCCGCTTTCCTCGCGCGCCACATCGCGATCTGAATAGGCAATGACGCCATGGCCATTGCGCGTAAAGCCGTTCGAGAGCTTGCGGATGGTGGCGTAGAAATTGGCACCGGCCTTCTTCTCGTTGTAATTGCCGGCAATCACGATCCGCATGAAGAACCCTCTCCGCCTTAAGCTATTGGCATCGTCTGTTTCAAACGACCCCCGATCCGCACGGGTTCGATGCGCTTGGCAAGGCCGCTCGCAGCATCCGTTTCAACAAACACGCCGCACAGTGTCGCAGGCCCCATGGCAGGCTGAAAGCGACCGCTCGGGATCTTGGTCAGGAAGCGCTGGATAGGCTCGTCCTTCTCCATACCGATGACAGAATTATAATCACCGCACATCCCCGCATCCGTCTGATAGGCGGTGCCACCCGGCAAAACCTGCGCGTCTGCCGTCGGTACATGGCTATGGGTGCCGACAACCAGACTCGCCCGGCCATCGCAAAAATGACCCATGGCCATTTTCTCCGATGTCGCTTCGCAATGCAGATCGACAATGATCGCATCCGCCGCCAAGCCGAGTGGACAGGCTTCAAGCTCGGCATCAATCGCCGCAAAAGGATCATCCAGCGCATCCATGAACACACGACCCATGGCATTGATGACGAGAACGCGCTCACCCGTTGGCGTTTCCAGAAGGCTCGCGCCGCGTCCCGGCGTGCCCTTGGGAAAGTTCACCGGGCGGATCAGGCGCGGTTCACGCTCGATATGGACAAGCGCCTCGCGCTGATCCCAGGCGTGATTGCCCAGCGTGATCGCATCCACACCCGCATCAAACAATTCGTCGCAAATCGCGCCGGTAATGCCAAAACCGCCCGCCGCATTCTCGCCATTCACAATGACAAAATCGAGGCCCAGTTCGCGGCGCAACCGCGGCATTTCGGCAATCACGGCATCGCGTGCAGCACGACCCACCAGATCGCCCAGAAACAGAAACTTCATGCCTATACTCCGCGTGCCGCCGCAAAAAAGCGCACGCCCTTTTCGCATATGACTCCATCAAGCCGCTCATCATGGGGGCCCGTCTCGAGTTGATCGACTTCTTGCGCGCAAAAGGCAAGCCCCAGCGCTAAAAGCGGCCTGCCATCAGCCCGCAGGCTGGCAATCGTGCGGTCATAATAACCCCCGCCATAACCAAGCCGATGCCCTGTGGCATCAAAGGCCAGAAGCGGCACGATCAGGACATCCGGCCTGATCGGGGGTTTTGTGAGGGCAGGTTCGCGCGTGCCATGGGGGCCCGGCACCAGCACATCGCCGGGTTGCCAGCGATGAAAAGCAAGCGCCTCGCCCCTGGCAACAATGCGCGGCAGGCCGCAAACATGACCCAGTTCATGGGCCCGGCTCAGGATATCACCCGGATCAGCCTCTGTCCCCATCGGCGCATAGGCCGCAATGGATCTGCCATGCCTGGGGGCGACCGACTTGAAAAAATGCGCGGCAAAATGCGAGGTGGCAGCCGGTCCGGCCTGAACCTGCGCCTCGACACGGGCGAGCCGCGCCGTATCGCGCGCCGCCGACTTGGCGTCCATGGGATCGGTTTGAGTGGTCATGTGCCGAAACCCCTGAGAAGCATGGGGTGCCCGCCAAACGGGGGCGCTGAGAAAGTGGGTCCGCCTAGACCGTCGGAAGCTGTTCCTCGGAGACCTACCTAAGTAGGTGGGCGCCGTGTGAAGAAGACCAGGGTCAACCTCAGGGACAGCTCCCTTGAGAAACGTAAGGCCCCGAGAGATGTGTGTTCCTAACGAGACAGGCAGAGCCCGGCACCATTCTATCGGCCCCATCAGGCCCCAAGGTCAAGATAATCCGCATATCGGCTTCGGGACGGCCCCAGGCAAGTAACAATTTGTCAGCTTTTTGCCGTCACTGCTTCGCTGCGCTCGCAATGACAGAGACGAAGACCCTCGCACCGGTTCAGATTTTGGCTTCAAACAGCCTCAAGGCGGCGCGAAAGCTCCTCAATTCGCCGTGCCGCCCCTTCCAGCACGTCAGCCAGCGCATTCTCCGCGTCGCGATTGCGGTCAGAGGCGAGCGACTTGGCGCTGCTCAGCGTTGCAATCTCGCCTTCCAGCATCTTGATCTTCTGCAAGGCCTCCGAAAGCTCATCGGTAATGATGAGGCCAGCCATCAGCAATAGCCTGGCATCGCCCACCTGCCCCACTTCCTGGGCCAGATTTGTAACTTGCTTGGAGATATAGCCCGCCAGTTCACGGACATGGCCTTCCTCGCCATCGCCACAGGCCACAGAATAGGAACGCTCATTGATGGAAACGGTTACCTGACCCATGGAGACACCTCGCGCTGGCGAACTGGCACATCACTCATTCTCGGACAAAACCTCGCGGATACCCTCAATCGCTTCAGCCAGCGTTGCCGAGGCACGCTCATTGAGCTCGTTCAGACGCCGCGCCTCGGCCTTCATCTGATCCAGTTCCTCCGCCAGCCCCGATCGATCCGTCTTCAGACGGTCGACCTCGTCCTGCGTGCGCATCGCCGATTGCAGGCGCAAGGATTGGCGATTGATGCCGGCTTCCAGCCGGTCAAGCGCCTGGGAAAAGTGGTCAGTCGCTGAATCAAGTTTGCTCATTTATCATGCCCAGGCTTCAAAACCGCATTTCACGCACATGCCCAACGGGCGGCACATCGGCCTCACAGACGCCAAGATAGGCGCGGGGCGGAAACAAGGTCAATGTCAGCCCGAAAATGGCACCACAACCGGACATATATCGCGTAAATGCGGCCCTGTTTTGCGCCAAAAGACCCCAAACCACCCCCAAACCACCCCCAAACCACCATTGACTCAATTAGAGTCGCATGGTCAATGTGGCGCCGCTCTCGGGAGAGCCCGGAATGAGTGGCTGAACGAGTCGCTACTTATTGACAGAGCTGATTGATCGCTTGACCCCGCCACAGGCCCGAAACCAGATCCTGGCATCTGACGGGTCCAGGCCTCAGATACCCGTCCCCGGTCTCGGACGTCCGCCCTAATGAGTGACAGATGACGCCAACGAACACATCCGCCGCCAATGTCAGCGCAACCTCAGGCGCGAGCCACAACGCCATGGCCAATGCCATCCGCGCGCTCGCCATGGATGCCGTTCAGGCCGCCAATTCGGGTCACCCCGGCATGCCCATGGGCGCGGCCGACATCGCGACGGTGCTCTTCACGCGTTTTCTGAAAATCGACCCGCGCAATCCGCAATGGCCTGATCGCGATCGTTTTGTCCTGTCAGCCGGTCACGGCTCCATGCTGATTTATGCCCTGCATTACCTGCTCGGCTATGAAGACATGACGATTGAGGAACTGAAGAATTTCCGTCAGCTCGGCAGCCGCACTGCCGGCCACCCTGAATTTGGTCACGCCGCCGGTATCGAAACGACAACCGGACCGCTCGGTCAGGGTATTTCCACGGCTGTCGGCATGGCCATGGCCGAGCGTTTGCTCGCCGCGCGCTATGGCAGCGAAATCTCCGACCACTTCACCTATGTCATCGCCTCCGACGGCGACCTCATGGAAGGCATCAGCCATGAAGCGATCAGCCTTGCCGGCCATCTGAAACTTGCCAAGCTCATCGTTCTTTATGACGATAACGAAATCTCGATTGACGGCCCGCTGAGCCTGTCGGAATCGGGCGACGCCTTGAAGCGTTTTGAAGCGGCTGGCTGGGATGCCGTCCGCGTCAATGGACATGATGCTGACGCGATCACGCAGGCCATTGAAGCTGCACGTCGGTCCAACAAGCCCTCGCTCATCGCCTGCCGCACCGTGATCGGCTATGGCTCGCCCAACAAGCGTGGCAAATCCTCATCGCATGGCTCGCCGCTTGGCGCGGAAGAAATCGCCCTCACCCGCGCTGAACTCGGCTGGTCGGCCGAGCCCTTTGTCATTCCGAGCGACACGCTCGATGCCTGGCGTCTGGTTGGCCTGCGCAATGCCAAGGCCCGCACCGCCTGGGAAGCCCGCTTTGCCGCGCTTGATGCGGAAAAGCGCGCCACTTTCGAGCGTTGTCAGGCCGGTGACTTGCCCGCCGATCTCGACAAGGCAATCATCGCCTTCAAGAAGAAGCTCTCGGCTGAAAAGCCAAGCTGGGCCACGCGCAAATCCTCCGAGGAAGCCCTCAATGTCATCAATGCCGTGCTGCCCGAAACCATCGGCGGCTCGGCTGACTTGACTGGTTCCAACAACACCCGCTCCAAGGATCAGAAGGCTGTGACGCCGGATGACTTCTCGGGCAGTTTCATCCATTACGGCATCCGCGAGCACGGCATGGCCGCCGCCATGAACGGCATCGCGCTGCATAAGGGCCTCATTCCTTATTCTGGCACGTTCCTTGTCTTCACGGATTATTGTCGCCCGGCCATTCGCCTCTCGGCGCTCATGAAGCAGCGGGTCATCTATGTCATGACGCATGACTCGATCGGTCTGGGGGAAGATGGACCCACCCATCAGCCGGTCGAGCATCTGGCGGCGATGCGCGTCATGCCCAATCTTTATGTCTTCCGTCCCGCCGATGCCGTCGAAACGGCGGAATGCTGGCAGATGGCGCTGGAAGCAAAAGAAACACCTTCCATTCTCGCCCTCTCGCGCCAGAACCTGCCGACGGTGCGCATTGAGCACACCGACGAGAATCTCTGCGCCCGCGGCGGTTATGAACTCATCCCCGCCTCCCGCAAAGCCGAAGTCACACTGATCGCCACCGGCTCGGAAATCGAAATTGCGATTGCAGCGCAGAAGATTCTCGAAAAGGACGGCATTCCGACACGTGTTGTCTCCATGCCCTGCACCAATCTCTTTGACGAGCAGTCGCCCGAATATCGCGCCGATATTCTTGGCAAGGGCACCGTCAAGGTCGCCATTGAAGCCGCACTACGCTATGGCTGGGACAAATATATCGGACCTGAAGGCGGCTTTGTCGGCATGACCGGTTTTGGCGCCAGTGCGCCGGCCAAGGACCTCTATAAACACTTCAACATCACGCCCGAAGCCGCCGTGCAGGCCGCCAAGGATTGCCTCGAAGCAAGGTAAGCGTGGGATAAACCAATCTCAGGAGAATATAAGAATGGCTGTGCGGGTTGCGATAAATGGTTTTGGTCGGATCGGGCGTCTTGTGCTTCGTGCCATCGCGGAATCGGGACGCACGGACATCGAAGTTGTTGCCATCAACGATCTGGGCTCGGTCGACGCCAATGCCCTGCTGTTGAAATATGACTCCGTGCACGGACCATTCCCCGGCAAGATCAAGACCACCAAATCAACGATGGATCTGGGCCGTGGCCCGATCAAGGTCATCGCCGAGCGTGACCCTTCCAAGCTGCCCTGGGCAGAGCTGGGCGTTGATATTGCGCTCGAATGCACTGGCCTCTTCACTGCGCGTGAAAAAGCCGCCATGCATCTGACCGCAGGCGCCAAGAAGGTTCTGATTTCGGCGCCCGGCACGGATAGCGACCTGACGGTTGTTTACGGTGTCAACCACAAGGAGCTGAAGAAGTCGCACAAGATCGTTTCCAACGCCTCTTGCACGACCAATTGCCTTGCCCCGGTCGCACAGGTTCTCAATGCCTCATGCGGCATCGAGCAGGGTTACATGACAACCATCCATTCTTATACCGGCGACCAGAACACGGTCGACACGCTGCACAGCGATCCGCGTCGTGCGCGCGCTGCTGCCGTGTCGATGATCCCGACCTCGACAGGTGCGGCCAAGGCCGTCGGCCTCGTGCTGCCCGAACTCAAGGGCAAACTTGATGGCACCTCAATCCGCGTGCCCACGCCCAATGTCTCGGTCATTGACCTTGTCTTCACCGCAAAGAAGAACGTTACCGCCGAGGAAGTCAACGCCGCCATCATCGCCGCTGCCAAGGGTCCGCTCAAAGGCATTCTGGCAACGACCGATGAGCCGAATGTGTCGATCGACTTCAATCACAATCCGGCCTCTTCAACCTTCGACCTCACCCAGACCCAGGTGATCGAGGGCAAGCTCGTTCGCGTCCTCGCCTGGTACGACAATGAGTGGGGCTTCTCCAACCGGATGGGCGACACGGCTGTTGCCATGGGCAAGCTTCTCTGACCTTGAGGTGAGGGCAAGCATCATGGCTCGCTACAAAACACTCGACGATATGTTCAAGGCCGTCAGTCTGCGCGGCATGCGCATTCTGCTCCGCGCCGATCTCAATGTGCCCATTCAGGATGGCGTCGTGACAGACACCACCCGCATTGAGCGCGTTGCACCGACACTGGTTGAACTCGCCGCGCGCGGGGCCCGCGTGATTGTGCTCTCGCATTTTGGTCGCCCCAAAGGCGCGCCGGAAGCCGAATATTCGCTGGAACCCGTGGCCCGCGCGATGGAACCCTTTGTCGGCCAGAAAGTCGCCTTTGCCAGCGATTGCATTGGCGAAGCGGTCAACCAGACGATCAAGGCGCTGGCCCCGGGCCAGATCATCGTGCTGGAAAACACCCGCTTCCATGCCGGTGAGGAAAACAACGATCCGGTCTTTGCCGAAGCACTCGCCACACTCGGCAACGTCTATGTCAATGACGCTTTTTCCTGCGCTCATCGTGCCCATGCCTCGACCGAAGGCATCACGCATTTCCTGCCTTCTTATGCAGGCCGCGCCATGGAAGCCGAACTTGCCGCACTTGATAAGGCATTGGGCAATCCGGCCCGGCCCGTCATGGCGATTGTCGGCGGGGCGAAAGTCTCCACCAAGATTTCGCTGCTCGGCAATCTCGTCAAGCGCGTCGAAGTGCTCGTCATCGGCGGCGGCATGGCCAATACCTTCATGGCCGCTCAAGGCAAGAAGGTCGGCAAGTCGCTCTGCGAAACCAGCTTCTTTGATACAGCCCGCCACATCATGGCGAACGCGCGGGCCGCAAACTGCGAAATCGTTCTGCCGATTGATGTCGCGATTGCCAGCGAGTTCAAGGCCGGCGCCGCCTCGCGCTTCGTCTCCATCGACGATGTGCCCGATGACATGATGATCCTCGATGTCGGACCCAAAACACTCGACGATCTCTCGGCGCGCTTTGCCAGGGCCAAAACCGTTCTTTGGAACGGACCGCTCGGCGCTTTCGAGATTCCACCCTTTGACTTTGGCACGAGCGGGGCGGCCCGGCGTGTCGCAGAACTGACAAAGGCCGGCACCATTATTTCGGTCGCAGGCGGTGGCGACACGGTTTCCGCGCTCAACAAGGCGGGCGTGGCGGACGAGTTCACCTATGTTTCAGCGGCAGGCGGTGCCTTCCTCGAATGGATGGAAGGTGTTGAATTGCCGGGCGTTGCCGCGCTTGAAACGAACTGAGATAATGCGAGGGCGGCGATCAATGCCAATGCCCCGGCCGACAAACCGAAGACCGTTCATTCCAGTGGGGACCCCATGACTGAGACACTTGAATCCATTGCCCAAGCCATGATCGCACCCGGCAAGGGCATTCTTGCTGCTGATGAAAGCTCCGGCACCATCAAGAAGCGCTTTGACGCCATCAATCTTGCTTCGACCGAGGAGAACCGCCGCGACTATCGCGAAATGCTTTTCCGCACCGAAGAGGCGATGCGCCACTGCGTGTCTGGCGTCATCCTTTACGATGAAACCATTCGCCAGAAAGCCAAGGACGGCACACCGCTCGTCGATCTCATCAGGCAGGCAGGTTCCATCCCCGGCATCAAGGTCGATGCCGGTGCCAAGCCCATGGCGGGCTTCCCCGGTGAGCAGATCACCGAAGGTCTCGATGGTCTGCGCGAACGCCTTGCCGAGTATTACGCACTGGGCGCACGCTTCGCCAAATGGCGCGCTGTCATCGACATTGCCGAGGGCATTCCGTCCACGGGCTGCATTGAGGCCAATGTCGAAGCGCTCGCCCGCTACGCCGCACTGTGCCAGGAAGCCGGGATCGTCCCGATCGTCGAGCCTGAAGTCCTGATGGATGGCGGTCATACGATCGAGCGTTGCGCCGAAGTGACCGAAACCACATTGCGCGCCCTCTTCGCCCATCTCGCCGCCCATCGCGTGCGCCTCGAAGGCACGATCCTGAAACCGAACATGGTCATTGCCGGCAAGAAATGCCCTGTGCAGGCAAGCGTCGGCGAAGTGGCCGAAAGGACAATCGCGGTCTTCAAGCGCACCGTCCCCGCCGCCATTCCGGGCATCGTCTATCTCTCGGGCGGCCAGTCGGATGAAGATGCCACAGCCCATCTCAACGCCATGAACCAGATCGGCGGCTTCCCCTGGGCCATGTCCTTCTCTTATGGACGCGCCTTGCAAGCCGCCCCGCTCAAGGCATGGGGCGGCAAGCCGGAAAACGTCGCGGCAGGCCAGGCCGCCTTCCTGCATCGCGCCAAGATGAACAGCTTTGCGGCCCTTGGAAAATGGCAGAGCCAGATGGAAAAAGCGGCCTGATACCGGCCTTTTCGCTGCAA
>Ga0209066_10001230_pt1 | contig 34654 bp, 33 predicted proteins | sample All_14_2_FD_187198 | JGI IMG/M metagenome (GOLD analysis project Ga0209066, IMG submission 187198) | Freshwater microbial communities in response to fracking from Pennsylvania, USA - Allegheny Zone_MetaG_DW_15 (SPAdes) (version 2) ... | reverse complement strand
TCGGCTCTCCCCTGGCGAGTTCCGCACCCTCAACGATCCGATGGCCCGCCTCAAACTCGTGGCATAGCCGATGTTCTCATTATGTCCGCCAAATCGTTGTCTGGCGCACAAACCTTGAGGTGACGCCCTGTTCGGTCCCGTTCTCCGGTCGGGGCTTCGCCCCTCCCTGCAAACGGGACCGAACAGCGACCCTACCGGCCATCATAGTTGCCGCTCAACCGGCCATCGTAATCGCCGCCGCGCACTTGAACGTCTGACCTCATTCCAATCGAGGTTTAAAATCGAGCGGCACGAAAAATCTGGACGGGAGGATATCCTCTAAATATCCTATGGATATGGCTATCCTAGCTATATAATATATAGAGCATTTTAATATACATCCGCTTGCGATATCGATTTCCTTTCGCTAGGCTTCTGATTGCCTTTATAGCCTTCCAAGGTGACCGAAAAATGCCGGCGATCTCCGTTGCAAACCCCAAGGGTGGGGCGGGAAAGACAACCCTAACTTTCATTCTGGCGTGTGAGCTGGCCCGCAGCGGCGCTTCTGTGGCAGTGATCGATGCCGATCCGAACGCCATTATCGCAGGCTGGGGGAGCAAAAGGACAGCGGACGGCCGAGGTACGCCCTTCGAAATCATTGCTGGACCCAAGGAATCTGAACTGGTCAGGCTCATCGATCAATATACCTCGTCGCATGACTTCGTACTGATAGATCTTGAAGGGACGGCTTCGCGAATGACCTCGCGCGCTTTCGCACGCTCACACCTGGTCCTCATTCCGTTCAATCTTTCACCAATCGATGCTGAATTGGCAGCGAATGCGGTCAACCTGATCCAGGAAGAGGCGGAAGCGTTGGGCAGGGCGATCCCATTCCGCCTTGTACGCAGCCGAGACAATGCGGCGATGCAGACCAAAACGGCCAAGCGCATCGTAACTGCGATCAAAGACGCCGAACTGCCATTGCTTGCTGCAGGTTTGGTAGAACGCGCAGCGTATCGCGACATTTTCGATTTTGCGGCGACACTTGAGGAACTTGACGAAGCAACCACGTCAGGCGTCCCGGCAGCCAAAAAGAATGCCTATGAGGTTGCCCGTTCCGTCGTCGAAGCAGTCCAGCAGGAGTTGCAACGATGAGCGGATATGGCTTTGGTAAAAAGGCAGCTTCCGGTCTTCCGTCAGGCGACAATTCGGACGAAGAAGACCGCCTGGATCTGAGCGGCATAGAACGCCGACCGGTCTCAATCGATCCTGTTTTGGAAGAAGCGGCGATCCGCCGTGGCGATGCGCTTGGTTTCGTCGATCGCGCAGCACAAGGTGAGGGGGGGGGGACTCGTCGGCGCCGTGCGAGCCAACCTCAGACCAGCGTTTTCGTGAAGGGCCCCAAGGATACCCTTGATTGGTTCATCGAATACACCAACCAGCGTGGTCACCGGTCCTACTGGCAGACGATCGCGGAATTCCGTTCGATCATCGAAGGTAAGTGAAAACGCCTCTTGCACAGTAAAATAACGTCACTTCCAACGACAGCTGACCTGTCCCTATCGGCGCCGCGATCCCGGCAGATGATCTCGACTTGCTGGTTCTTCTGCAGCCATGCGGATGACCGTCTTGCACTGCCGGAATTAAGCTAGGTAGGGACAAGGTCCTATCCCACGCCTTCGCCACCATCGGCCTCCCTCCTTGCCGTGCGTCAGCAAGAATTCACCAGTCGTTTGCCGAGCTTGTCAAATGTGCACGGAATTTGAGTCAGAGCCCCTTTTGCACGCCGATCAACAACGACCCCTCAAATGGCACCAATCTACCAGTAGCGCCGAATGACGAAGCGACGTATGCCGTCGGCAAGGTCTCTAACGCTAAAAGCGTGGGAAATGCAATTTATCAATATTCAAAAACGGTAGAATTAGCTATGGATGACATATCACCTAACAAAGTAAATGCTTTTGCTATTAGTCAGACGCTTAATAGTTTTGCCGAATCTTTAAATAATGCCAAGGATGGATCGCCGGAGGCGACAATCCGGCAAGGTTTCCGAGCCGCAGCAAAACTCATAATGGGAAGCACTAAACCAGAGATTCCTGAGACGCCTAGCATCGACGATTGCCTCGCCATTCTCAATCTATTGACAGCCGGAATGGATAGAATGCTTGAGCTTAGTGCGATGGAGAAAGTAGAGATTCCTTTCGGACGTTAGCTCTGCAGCTCTTTCGCGGGTCGCCTTGAGTGTCCGGAGAAAATTTGCTGACAGCCGATTTCATTGGCACTCTTGTCCCGAAATGATCGAGTAAATGAATCAGAGGATCAGAACTGATTCATTTTTCACGTTGGACGCGATGCATTCTGAGAGCCAGCATACGATGCATGCGCTCAGCTCAAGCCATTCAGGATATCTTCCCTCCGCTCAATGGTGGTAGGCTCGTGCTCAAGGCGCGAAATCCATCCAGGAATATCGCCCGCAGCTGGCGCATCGAGGAGCACAGCGACCTGTTCGGATGGACAGTGATCGAATGGTGCTGGGGGCGTATCGGTTCGGATGGCCAATCGCGAAAGGTGGCTTTCGAGCGCGCGGACGATGCGCATCGCTTCGTCCGCCGCCTTCTTTTGCGGCGCGCAAACGCCGAGCGGCGCATAGGTGTGCCATATCAATGCTGTGATGGCTGAGAGACGCGATCGACGGTGCGCCAGGAATCTATGTTCAGATCCGTCCTTACATGAGCAATATCAGGCCGCTCGACTGACCGATTGAAGCGTCCCGGGTTTTCCGGAGGCTCCTATATGTGAGAAGGAGCTACGGTTATGAGCAAGACCCGGAATAAGTTTTCGCCTGAGGTGCGCGATCGCGCTGTGCGCATGGTTGGCGAGCATCGTGCCGACTACGGCTCGGAGTGGGAGGCGATGACCTCGATCGCCCAGAAGATCGGATGCACAGCCGAGACGCTGCGCCGCTGGCGCCGTGAGGAGGCGAGCCGACGAACGGCGCCAGCGGCGCAGGCGGCCGATGACAAGGCCAGGCTCAAACTGCTGGAACGCGAGGTTAAGGAACTGCAGCGGGCCAACGAGATCCTGCGCAAGGCGTCGGCGTATTTTGCGATGGCGGAGCTCGACCGCCACGGCAAATGATGATGTCGTTCATCGACGCTCATCGCGAGGACCTGGGTATCGAGCCAATCTGCCGAGAACTGGCAACTGCCCCGTCCTCCTATCATGAACACGCCTCGCGCCTTGCCGATCCCGGCAGGCGTCCGGCGCGTGCTCGCAGCGACGAGGCGATGCGTGAGCAGATCAAGCGCGTCCACGATGCCAACTACGGTGTCTATGGCTCGCGCAAAGTCTGGCACCACTTGCGACGCGAGGGCATTGCGGTTGCCAAATGCACCGTGAAGCGCTTGATGCGCGTCATGGGCCTGGCAGGCGTTCGTCGCGGAAAGAGGACGATCACGACCGTGAGCAATCCCAAGGCGCCATGCCCGCTCGACAAGGTCAACCGGGAGTTTCGCGTCGCCCGGCCCAACGCCTTGTGGGTGGTCGATTTCACCTACGTCCACACGTGGGCTGGTTTCGTCTACGTGGCCTTCGTGATCGACGCCTATGCCCGACGCATCGTAGGCTGGAAGGTTAGCAGCAGTGCCACCGCCGGCTTCGTGCTGGACGCTCTGGAGCAGGCATCCAGGCACGCAGGCCCGGGCCTGATGATGGCTTGGTCCATCACAGCGACAGGGGCGTTCAATATCTTGCCATGGCCTATACCCAGCGCCTTGCCGAGGCCAACCTCGTCCCCTCTGTCGGCAGCGTCGGCGCTTCATATGACAACGCATTGGCCGAGACGATCAACGGGCTCTACAAGGCCGAGGTGATCTGGCGCCAGCGCTCCTGGCCGAGCGCATCAGCCGTCGAAATGGCCACCCTGCGCTGGGTCCACTGGTTCAACCACCATCGCCTCTTCGGCTCCATCGGCTACATTCCTCCTGCCGAGGCCGAGGCAAACTAATATGCAGCCATAGAGACCCTCGATATGGTTGCCTGACCCAAACCATACTGCCTCCGGAAAACCCGGGACGCTTCAGATAGTATTTTAAGCATCTATTTGAGTAACCAGAGCATTTCTTCCTCGTCTCGGGGGCAGACCGGGAAGGGATCTTGCCGCACCGGCAACTCCGGTTATGTCGCATCTATGATGGGCGGGAGCCCTGCTACGATTGATGTGGGACGGCGGGGCGTATGGCTGTACGCCAGTTTTGCCGGGAATGGTGTCTGACGAGGCGATATTGAACTCGCTCGCGCTTATCAGTTTTCCGTTTTGGTAGGCTCTGCCGGCGTAAGGTTGGTCTACAAGGGTGCAGTTTTGGGGGCTTTTGCAAGAGCAGCTTTCTTCGCTCGCGTTTGCCGAACCGGCTTTGGTGCTTCTTTCGGCTTGCGGCCCAGCCCGATGGACTTGGCGAGCGTCCGTCGCTTCTCGGCATATTCGCTACAGACCATAGGATAGTCATGAGGCAGGCCAAACGCTTCGCGATAGCTTTGCGGTGTATGGCCGTGAAGCGAAAGGTGCCGTTTGAGCATTTTGTAGGATTTGCCGTCGATCATGCTGATCAAACGATCCGGCTTAATCGAGGCCCGGATGGAGACGAGGCCTTTAGGCTTTTCCGCTTCAACCGCTTGCGGGGGTATGCCTGCGCCTTGCAACGCAGCGAAGACATTCTGTATCAGCGACGCGAGGCTTCCGGCGTCCACATCATTATGGCTGACATGCGCACTGACGATGTCCGTGGTCAGAGTGATTAAGGTGTCATTGCTGATGGCCAAGGCTGGCTCCCGAAAATCTACGGCTCAGTCTTCACAATAGACATCGTCGTTTCGTCTGTCGACCTTAGCGATGGGTATTATACGCCCCTATTTTGGGATTTTGTGACCTGTACATGAGTCAATCCGATGGATGCTTGCGGATCGCCTACGAGGATGCCTGCGTTTTACTTGAGGGTCATCGCGCGATAGCCGGATGCCGTTGCATGCTACAATCATGTCCGGCCCTTGGCGCCGGGATTTGTCTCTGTTATGAATGGGGTGCGCTGCGCAAAAGGCGGCGCCGGGACTGGTAATCCCGCAGATCTAGCAAACTCGGAACCTTCGGTTTCCGGGGTGCCGTCGCGCATGTCCAAACCTTCGGGTGAAAGGCGGCGGCGCATGTGATCTGCATGTTACCAGCTCCGGCGGCTCCCGCGCCTAGCGTGCGGGAGTTCGGGACTGCTTTTTCCGCATCCGTCTCGTCCCTCCCGCGCAATCGGATCGATGCGGATCGGAGGTGCAAATGGACAACTTTGCTTCTGCTACATCGCAGCACGTGTTCCCTCGTGCGTCCATCAACAGCACTCGAATCCCGGCGCCGGCGGCGCCAGTTATTGAGCCTCATACCTCAACGCTGACAGCCTTGTGGAAGATGTATGCCGCTGAACCCGTTCAGCTTCGGCGGTCCCGGGAAGGGCGTGCCCTCAGCCGCGCACGCATTCACCGCGCTGAGGGGTTCATGCCTTCTTGTGATCGGGATGCCCCGGGTGATTTTTCCAGCTTTCTCTACTTCGCCGGCATCACGGCGCAGCTCGCTCTGTCTTCCCATCTGCTGGATGTAGGGTTCCCCGACGATTGGTGCGCGCGCCATGTCGGTCTCCACGTCAGCCGGTCGCTCGCTTACGCCAATGCGACCGGCTTTGGGTACGAGTGCGGTAATACCGCCCGCCTGGCGCAGGTCCTTTGTCCCTACTGGAAGTGGAACCCCAGCGGTCTGGCTGAAAACCCTGAGCCTGACGATGGAGGCTTCCAAGCGGAGGAGGTCGTGACCTTGTTACGCGGCGTGATCGACCATGTTTACCTCGTGACGGGCCATCGCCGCAGCAATCGCCGCTCTCGTGTCGATGCCTCATAAGAAGAGGTCGTGGCGTCGATGACAGAGGGCAGCAAGAATACCCCGAGAGCGGATCGGCGTCCCCAGGCCTTCGGCCTGAGCGCGCTCTACCTGCGCTGACGCTCCGGCCGAGCCGCCTTGTGGCGTCTCGTCGGCATAGCCGTAACGATCGCATCACGCGTCCGGTCCGCCTTGGGCGGATCCGGGGCGGACCGTGCTCGTCCCGCATGCAGTCGCCGCGCTGCTGGCGCGGCGGCGCAGGGCCTTCGGCACCTTGGTGACGGGGGGCGTCGCTGCCCTGTAACCCCGCCTCGACGAGGCGCAACTGGCGCTGCGCTCCAGTCCTCCATTCCATTGCGGCCCTTCGGGTGCTCCCCGCCTTCACCCGGCGGGGTTGCCGGTTCGCTCCTGCCGCCCCCCGCCACCCTGGCGCCGGTCAATGGCGGTTGAGGAAAGGAGTGACAGGACATGGCCGAACGCTGCAATCTCTATACCGAGGTGACCATCAGGATCATCGCCGAGCTGGAAGAGGGACGGTTTCCGTGGGTGCAACCCTGGGATGCTTCCCGTTGCCCGTGCACGATGCCGCGCAACGCGGTATCTGGAAGGGCCTATTCCCGGATTAATGTGCTCATTTTGTGGGCTGCAGGAGTAGGGCAGGGCCATACCTCGCAGCGCTGGCTTACCTATCGCCAGGCCGAGCAGGCTGGCGGGCATGTGCGCCGCGGCGAGAAAGGCACGGTTGTCTGTTATGCTGACCGCTTCACGCCAAAGCACGAGGCGGAAAAAGCGCGCAGCGAGGATCGTGAGGCGAGGGCGGTTGCCTTTCTCAAGCGTTTCACGGTCTTCAATGTCGACCAGTGCGAAGGGCTGGAGCAGGGCCTGGTCAGCGATCCGGCTTTGGCTGACCCGGTCGCGGCCATTGCCGAGGCGGATCGGGCCATAGCGGCGACGGGCGCGGATTTTCGGATCGGGGGTAGCCAGGCCTTCTATTCTCCCGGGCAGGACTATGTGCAGGTGCCGCCACAGGCCGCCTTTCCCGAGCCGATCAACTGGTATCGCACCGCGCTGCACGAACTGGGCGGCCATTGGACAGGTCATGCTAGCCGCCTGAACCGGGATCAGTCGGGCGCCTTCGGATCGTCCGCCTATGCCCGCGAAGAGCTCTGCGTGCGCCGTGTCGGCGCGAATAAAGGAGTGAAGACATGTCTTCTGGATAGCTGGGAAAATCCATGCGTCCCCGACTTACCGGTGCCGGTGATGAGCCGGCTGAAATCCCTAAAGGGGAACGGGACCATAGCATGTCGGGAAAAGGCCCAAACTGCCGAAACCATCGTAGGTCGGGCGGGTCATCGCAAGGTGCGTACGGCGAAAGCTACACTGCCTGAACTCCAGTCCTCAGGGTTTTATCCTCGACAGCGGCGCAGCGATGGTTGCAACGCCGCACCGCGCAGAGATCGGTTTGCGACTGAGAGCCGATCCAAGAAGAGGGTGGCGCGATTAGACACCCTCGACCCAGCCTGCGCGGCCTGCCTACCATCGGTGGGATCAAAGGGACGAACGGAGCGCCTAACCGCATCGCATCTCCTTGTTCGCGTAAACACGGGATCGCCTAAATGGGCGCGTCAGCGACCCACATGGCGACAGAGCCGTCATAGTAGCCAAATGCCGGGGGTAATGCCCCGGACAGCCATCTTCGGATGGACGACCATGGATGAAAGTTGCCGGGCAACCGGCGCGGGACTCCTCACTGGTCGGGTGAAGGGCGGCAGTGCTTGCGAGACTGGTCAGCCAACAGGGTGGGCGTGCTGATGCTACCCGATACCTTGCAACGGCGACTGGAATCGATCCCAACCCTGTCGAGACAGGGCAAGCGGATCAATGGCTTGTCGCGTATGATGGCAGACCCGCTCCTGTGGGAGCAGGCCTATGCCGAGATCGCCTCCAACCGAGGCGCGCTCACGCCCGGCGTCACCGACGAAACGCTCGACGGGTTCTCCCTAGAGCGGGTCGAACGGATCATCGGGCAAATCACAAACGGCAGCTACCGCTTCACCCCCGTGCGTAGGGTCTTAATCCCCAAGGCCAATGGGAAAACACGCCCACTGGGCATCCCAACGGCCAGCGACAAGCTGGTTCAGGCGGCGGTGAAGCTGCTGCTAGAATCCATATACGAGCCGGTATTCTCACCGCGTTCGCATGGCTTCCGGCGAGGCCGATCCTGCCACACCGCCCTTGAGCATATCAAGGACACCTGGACCGGCGTGAAATGGCTGGTGGACATCGATGTCGTCGGGTTCTTCGACAATATCGACCACGGCATCCTGATCGACCTGCTCGAAAGGAAGATCGATGACAAGCGGTTCATCCGCCTGATCAAAGGGATGCTGAAGGCCGGTTACATGGAGGACTGGTCCTTCAACGCCACGTACAGCGGTACGCCGCAAGGTGGCGTCGTCTCTCCGATCCTTGCCAACGTCTACCTACACGAACTGGATCAGTTCTTGGCGGAGATGAAGGCGCGGTTCGACCGGGGGAAGCGAAGGGCCGAGAATCCGCGATACCGCAACCTTACCATCGGCATGTATAAACGTCGCCTCCGGGTTGAGAGGCTGCTGAGCGAAGGCCGTGAGGCCGAAGCGCAGGCGGTCCTTGCCAAGATCCGGGAGATGGAGACGGAACGCTCCACCATGCCGTCGAAGAACGGGCTCGACCCGAACTTCAAACGGCTATTGTTCTGCCGCTATGCCGATGACTTCATCATCGGTGTGATCGGCTCGAAGGCGGATGCCCGAGATGTGATGGCGCAGGTGACGGATTATCTCCGTCATTGCCTTCACCTCGAAGCGTCGCCGGAAAAGAGCAGGTTGAGCAAAGCGTCGAAGGGGACCACGTTCCTCGGCTACACGGTTATCACCGTGACCGGGAGCAGGGTTCGGCGGACGAAGCTGGGAAGGCGGGTCGTGCGTTCGCGCGATCCGGCTGATCGCATTCACCTCCGCGTTCCGCACGATCGGCTCGTGCGGTTCAATCAACGCAAGGGCTATGGTGACCTCGGGCGTCTGAAAGCGATGCATCGCCGGTATCTGGTCGACAGCTCAATGCTGGAGATAGTGCTGGCATACAACGCCGAGATGCGCGGGCTCGCCAACTATTACCGGTTGGCCTACGTCGCGAAGTTCAGCCTTCGCAAGCTGTGGTTCCTCTGGGAAACCAGCTTGCTGAAGACGCTGGCGTTCAAGCTGCGGCTGTCGGTCAATCAGGTAGCCCACCGTCTCAAGACACGGGATGGACTCGCCGTCCGCTTCAAGGTGGACGGTAAGGAGCGGTCGGTTGCTGTCTTCAATCTAAAGCATATCGACCGGCTGCCGAACCTCGGGCCGAAAGTTGATCGCTGGGCAGTCCCTCACTTCACGAAGGGGCGCTCGGACGTGATGGATCGGCTTCGGGCAAAGCAGTGCGAATATTGTGGCTCGACCGAAAACCCGTGTGAGGTTCACCATGCCCACCGCTTGGCGGACATGAAGAATACCCCGCTTTGGAAACAGGTCGCGGCGGCACGACGGCGCAAACGCATCGTCCTCTGCTTGCCTTGCCACAAGGCACTCCACGCCGGACAACTCAAACCGCTCGACAGCGGCGACATGCAAGCACGGAGAGCCGGATGATGGGAAACTATCACGTCCGGTTCGGTGGGCGGGAGAGGCGTGTCCTCATCAAGGCACGACCCTCCCGACCCAATGCTGAATTGGCCAGCGCCTTTGCCTGCGCCTCGCTTGGTATCCAGCCTACCGTTCGCCATTCCGACTATATCGGGGCCTGGCTCGACGTCATGCGCGCTGATGAAAAGGCCATCTTTCGGGCAGCAAGCGCGGCCAGCAAGGCCGTGGATTTCTTCCTCGCCTTCTCCAGTCAGGGGGAGGGCGAAAATGGAACCCGCTGACGACCCGGCTGACCAGGAAGCCGCCCGACGCGCGTTGGAAAAGATGCCGCAGCGAACGCTCACCATTTTTCTAGCCAGTCAGGCGGAAGGTCTGACGTACGCCGAGATCGCGCGACGAGAACGCATCCCCCGTTGGCTAGTTAGGCGTCACATGCTCCAGGCGATCCGGATCATCGCACGCGAAATGGAGGGCTGGTCATGAGCCACGATCTTTCCCGGCGTGCATACTTGCGGCGAACCCGACCGGCCCTGCGACGCATGAGTCATCTGCAGCGTGAGATACTTCTGGCCATCCGCTTCGAAGACGCGAGCTATCCCGACCTCGCCGAACGCCATGCCATTAGCGTGGAAGCGGTGATGGAGCAGTTTACCATCGCGCTTCTGATCCTCTCGCGCTGCGTGGGTGATCGTCAGCCCTGGTGGCGGCGCTTTGGGCCCTGGTGACATCTGGCCGCCCCCTGATTTGAACCCTGCCTTAGCTGGCTTGTTGGTCAGTTATCGCAATGAGCTGGCAATGCAGCGAGTGTGCCGGTGCCGTTTTTTCGAGCGCACCGGCATAGTCGGCTTCGCCTGCGCGAAGGAGTGCCCTGACCTATTCTGCCGGGCGTATAGGAGAGGTCCAGGCAGAATCCGCGTGGGCGTAAATCTTGCGCTGAGCGATGAACGTCAGATGGCGGAAGTTCGCACGTCGCTGCGGTCAATTCAAAATCAGCGAACAGCCGTTTTGGTCATAGCCGCGAAGTAAGTGGGCCTTCCCGCGCTACAGCGGCCCTGACTGAATGCCCCCAGGCGCGAAGTGGCTGCGGGGAGCGGAATTGGTCCGGGGGTGGCCACCCCCGCAGCCAACCGGATTGTGTGTGTTGCATTTGCGAAGGTCAAGCGCGGTGAGGAAGCTTGGATATTCCAGCCTATCGGGCGCAGTCATCGGGCACTGTCTCGCCTATTGCATTGCCGTCTCAGTCAGCGCGCGCTTGAGGGGCGCGGCTGATCGGCACGAGCATAGCTGCTGTCGCGCCGCTGTAAGAATGGCGCGGATAGCCGTCGAAAAGGATATTATATAGATATCCTTTTTATATCCAATTGAAGTCTCTGACATAATGCACCTGGAAAGGCGCTCGATGTCCAAAGGTATGTCTTGTCGCTGTTTGACCGGAGTTGCCAGATGGGGAATGAACCAGTTCACTGCACTGCAACATGAATGAGGCATGCCAAGGTCCATGAGTGATACGCAATTTCGCAAGCCGGTCCGCAAGGCCGTGTTTCCCGTCGCCGGTCTCGGCACCCGCTTCCTCCCCGCCACCAAGGCGATCCCCAAGGAACTGCTGCCGATCGTCGATCGCCCGCTGATCCAGTACGCCGTCGACGAAGCGCGCGAGGCGGGGATCGAGGAGTTCGTCTTCGTCACCGGCCGCGGCAAGACCGCGATCGTCGAGCATTTCGATACCGCGTACGAGCTGGAAGCGACGATGACCGCGCGCGGCAAGTCGCTCGAACCGCTGGAGGCCACGCGCATCCGTCCGGGCAACCTCGTCACCGTGCGCCAGCAGGTGCCGCTGGGCCTGGGCCACGCGGTGTGGTGCGCGCGCGCGGTGATCGGCGACGAGCCTTTCGCGATCTTCCTGCCCGACGAACTGATGTACGGCGGCTCGGGCACAGGCTGCATGAAGCAGATGGTCGAGGCGTACAATGAAGTGGGCGGCAATCTGGTGTCGGTGCTCGAAGTGCCGAACGAGGAAGTGTCCAGCTACGGCGTGATCGCGCCGGGCGAAAGCCGCGGCAGCCTGACCGAGGTGAAGGGCCTGGTCGAAAAGCCCAAGGCGAGCGAGGCGCCTTCGAACAAGATCGTCTCGGGCCGCTACATCCTCCAGCCCGAAGTGATGGGTCTGCTGGAAACGCAGGGCAAGGGCGCGGGCGGCGAGATCCAGCTGACCGATTCGATGGCCAAGCTGATCGGCGTGCAGCCGTTCCACGCGGTGACGTTCAACGGTCGCCGGTTCGACTGCGGTTCGAAGCTGGGCTTCGTGGAAGCGACCCTGGCGATCGCGCTGGACCGTCCGGACCTGGCCGACGACGTGCGGGCGATCGCAAAGAAGCTGCTGGGCTGAGAACCTCAGCTAACGAGCTTAGGAATGATGCCGAATTTTTGCTTCCGGCTTGGATTCGCAGCGGCAAGTCGCCGCCATCGGCCAAGCCGGAACTTGAGCTGGGCCCGGCGTGCGCGCCAGTCGGTTGGCGGTACCGGGGGCAGAGATTGAGGCACCACGCCAGCGTCGCGACAGCGCGCGATTATCTCGCGTCGGCGTTTCACTGCCTCGACGTACGTGCAGACCTCACGCACCGCGGCACGCACTGTATCAAAGTCGGCATCTTCCGGGACGTGAGGCCACCACGCCCAAATCCCGAGACGATCGGCCTCCGGGAGTGTGAGGGACAGATGCCGCTGCAGATATTCCGCAGGCGTCTTGAGCCCTGCATCTACTACCGTGCACAAAAGAGGCGTCAGGTTGTGAAGTTCGGCCGCGTCTTCGAGGGTCAGGCCATCTTTCGCATTGAGCTGGGCTACCCGAGCATGGACCCGGTGCCACTTCGTTTCCCAATTCGGATCATAGGTTTCGAGCATGGTGATTACTTCCCTGCGCTGATGCCGCCTGTCCCTTGCAACTGAGCTTGCGCCGAGACACCCTCGTTGCCCGATTGCGAGCGTTTCTGGGTAAGCGACGCGGTGGAAGCCAAGCGCAGATTGACGGCCTGCCCATTGATCCGGCCGTCGCCGAACCAGACGCCGCCAGCCTTTGTCCAGGTCATGCCGCGCGCATCGGCGACGAAGTCGCCTGCCGGCGCATGCGTGAAGTGGATATTGCGCGATCCGGTAAGGTCAGTGCTGAAACGCCCAGCCCTGACTGTCCCGACGGCGTTTTGAAGCGTGGCCCTGAGCGTGGCCAGCGGGATGGTCTGAAAGGTCTGGAGGACCTGCCGTGCTGCAGCCTCGGGGTCGCTCAACCTCGCCGTGCCCAGTCTTTCGTCGATCAGCCCGAACACGCCGTTTGCGTAGATGGCTGAAGCCGCCAGCATCTCCATGTAGCGTATGTGCAGGTCGGCATCGTACCTGGAGGGCTGGCGATGGCTGCGGAAGAAAGGCGTATCGAAGGCCGGGTCTACCCGGGTATCGTCGATCGCCTCAACCTCCCAGCCCGTGCGGCTTTGCATCGCTACCGCGATCGGTGCGGCGTAGACCATGTGCTCGGCATCGAGCGGCGTGACCTTTGCCGACCCGGCCTTGTCATTCGCCTGCACTGACTTTTTCGTCGGCTCGAGCGCGCGATCGACAGCATCGTCGAACCGCGCGATCTCACCGTTCCGTTTCTCCAGAACCGATCGTACGATCATGTCGGTCTCGACATGGCGCGCGGCAAAATCGGCAAGGAAGGCATCGGCCATGATGCCGAGCGCCGGCATCTCGTACGTCTTGCCCGTTTCGAACCCAAGAGAGCGCACTTTCTCCCACAGGCTCGATAAACCCGAGTTCGAGCCTGAGCTTTCTGAGGCGGATCCCGAGAGCGATGGTCCTCCCGGGCCACATGCCGACAGCGTTGCCAGCATAAAGCAGGGACCGGCAAAACGCACCGAGATCACCGGTTTTTCTCCTCCATAAAAGCGCGTAGTTCCTGCGCATCGGCAGCGCGATCGGCAGAGCTGCCCGCCAGTTTCTGTTCCAGTTCGCTCGCCCGCTGGCGCAGGCGCGCAAGCTCGGATGCGGCAGCCGGATCGCAGCTCGCCGATCCTGGCGGCGTCCCTGGTCGTTGCCCCGCCATCGCCTGCCAGTCGTGGTTGAACCTCGCGTCGAAGGCGGCACGGTCGGCGCGCACGACGGCCGTGTCGCGCTCCACGCGCACGTCGACGTGCTGCTGCCAAGTGACCGTCAGCCAGGTCAGCAGCGCCGTGGCCGGCGCTGCCACCAGGGCGCCGGAGGCGAAGCTGTTCAACCCCAAGGAACCAGCCTCGGTGTTGAAGTCGAAGGCAGAAGGGGCGAGCTTTCAGCTCGCTCAGTTTCAGTCCACACCCTACGCACGCGTGCTACCCCAAAAGCGTATGCTATGCGCATACGCATCGTTGGACCTGAGGTCGAGTATAGGCACAATATGCCTTTGGAATCTATACTTAGGCACAAATTTGCGTATGCTGTGTGCGTACTGTGGGGGACTTTCATGGCCCGGGTAATGCTCAATGCCAGAGTAACGCAGGCGCAAGCGGCTGCGCTCAAATGCTACGCCGACGAGGCAGGTTTGCCGCTTTATCAAGCGACCGTGCGCGCGATCGAATTAGGTATTGCGGCGCTGGTCCAGGGGCGCAGCGCAGAACCTGTACTTCCCGCCGAGACTGCTGGACACAGCGAGGAGATCGGCGCGCTGCGTGAAGTCGTCGAGCAGCTGATGATCCGGGCCGAGTTGAACGATGCGGTAACCCAGCGCTCGCTGTTTGCCGCCGGCGCCGCCTATGCGGCCAGCCTCGCTGTCGCAGGGCAGGGGAGCTCCGCGGAGCGGCTCGCCCAGATCAAGGACGAGATCGCGCGGGACTCCCGCGCGATCTTTGAGCGGCAACTGGCCATTGCGCGGGGAGAGTGAAGTGGCGAACCGGGCAGAAATCCTGTCGCGGGGACAGGCCAGTAGAAACCGGCACTGGGCAAGCGCCAATGCGCGGTTGCAAGTGGCGGCCATCCTGTTTCTGGTCTGCGCGGCAGCGGGCGGATGGATAGGGTGGAAGACCGCGCCCGATCTCACCCAGCGAGGCGCCCGACTTTACCTCAAGACGCAAGGAGCCGAGCTGCTCGATCCGTTCGGCCGCAACCTGCAGACACCGAGTGCCAGATATCGCGTTATGGTTCGGGACGACATTCTCGATCCCCGCAGTCCTGCTTCCAGGGAATGGAAGAGCCTGCTGTGGCGCATGGGTGTCTGGGCGATCTTGTGCGGCGTCCTCATTGGTGGAGCGCTGTACTTGTGGCGCAGGCAGGCCTGGCTTGCCGAGGGCCAGGCCGTCAGCCGTGACCGGACGCTGAGAGGCGCCGAAGTCATCGACGCCGCCTTGCTGGCTAAACGTGTGCGGGTAGGGGCGGGCGCACCCCCGGTACGGATCGGGGGCGTTCCCATCGCGCAGGGCGAAGAGGCGCGCCACTTCCTGTTCGCCGGCGCTACCGGCACGGGCAAGACCACCGCGATCTTCGCGATGCTCGATGAAGTGGAGCGACGGGGGCAGCATGCTTTCGTGCACGATGTCGATGGCAGTTACGTTGCGCGCTACTATCGGCCCGAACGCGGTGATCTGATCCTCAACCCCTTCGATGCGCGGTGTGCCCGCTGGGACCCGTTCGATGACGTCCGTTCGCCTTCGGACGCCGATCGGCTTGCCGGCTTCATCGTCGCCAAGCCTGCAGGCAATAGCTCGGGCGACGATGTCTGGTACGACCAGGCTCGGATCGTCGTCGGGGCGGTCATCCGCCGGCTGTGGGAGAGCGGACGAGGCACCCTGCCGGCGCTGATCCGGGCCCTGCGCGACATGACACCCGAAGAGCTTGGTGAACTGACCCGAGGGACCGAGGCGGCCCGGGTGTTCCAGAAGGATGCGGACCGGGCGACTGCCAGCGTCCTGTTCTGTCTCTCGGAGGCCGTGAAGATCCTTGGCGCGTTGCGGCAGACTGGCGATGGTCCGGCGCTGAGTTTCGATGATTTCTATGAGAGCCTGCCTGCGATCGAGGGGGCAAAACCGTGGATCTTTCTGGCATCGCGCAAACGTAATTTCGCCGCGGCAAAACCCTTGCTGGGATGCTGGCTCGATTGTGCCGTGGCGGCGATCCTCGATCGCCCGATCAGAGGAGCGCCGCGCGCCTGGCTGGTGCTGGACGAGCTTCCCGCCCTGCCGCGTGCCAATGGCCTGCTCACGCTCCTCCCCGAGGGGCGCAAATTCGGTGCCGCCGTCGTCATTGCCTTCCAGGCGATCGGCCAGCTGCGCGAGACTTACGGTCCCCATGCAAGCAGCACCATCGTCGGACAGGCCGGCACGCAGCTCGTCATGCGGCTCGGCGATCCGGAATCGACGACCTGGGCGAGCCAACTGCTCGGCCGCTCCGAGGTGGAAGAGCATCGCGCCAGCGCTTCACTCGATACAGATGCGCTCTCGGACAAGGGATCATTGTCGGCGAGCCGTCAGACCAAGCCGATCGTGCTCGACAGCGAAATCGGCCAGCTCGCTCCGCTGACCGGTTTTCTGCGCTTGTCCGGGCTGCCGGTGGCGAAGGTCGCGATCAACCGGGCCCATATGACAAGGCCCGATATCGCCGAGCCGACGATTGCGCTGCCGGCGTTCGCCCGGCCGGCATCCAGGACATCGCCTGCATTGCCCGAGGAAGATCGTACCAGCGGCGGGGCGCTCTGATGGTCGCCTCGGTCGCTGCCCTCAAGAGCGCGGCCCAGGCGGCAAGCTACTACGAGGCGGATGATTACTACGCCGATGGCGAGTCACCGAGCGCGTGGTTCGGGGAAGGGGCACATGCACTGGGCCTGAGTGGAGAGGTTGATCGCGCGACCTTTGCGGCGGGGCTGAAAGGCGATCTGCCAAACGGCCAGCAACTCGGCACGGTGCGCGGCGGCGAACGCGAGCACCGGCCGGGGTGGGACATGACCTTCTCGGCGCCCAAGTCCGTATCGATCATGGCTGAAGTTGCTGGCGATCGGCGCCTTGTCGACGCTCACGACAAGGCGGTGAAAGTGGCCTTGAGCTACGTCGAGCGCCATGGCGCGGCGACGCGGATGCGCGCGCAGGGCGAGATCCGCACCGTGGAGACAGGCAAACTGGCCGTGGCGACCTTTCGTCACAACACGAGCCGGGCTCAGGATCCGCAGCTTCACACCCATTCCGTTATCCTGAACGCAACGCAGGACGCGTCGGGATTCTGGCGCAGCGTCGAGAGTCTCGCTTTCTTTCGCATCTACAAGGATGCCGGGGCAATCTACCGCCAGGCACTGGCGCACGAAGCGCGCCAGCTGGGATATGGCGTTCGCGAAGGAAAGGGATCGACCTTCGAGCTGGCCGGTGTGCCCGAGGCCGCCATCCGCGAGTTCAGTGCGCGCGGCAACCAGGTCGAGGCGGCGCTTGCCGAGCGCGGGAAAACGCGCGCCGATGCCACCGCGGCCGAAAAAGCGGTCATTACGCTGGCCACCCGAGAAGCCAAGAAGGACATACCGCGCGAGGCGCTAGTGCCGTCCTGGCGGGAGAAAGCCGCACTTGCCGGGTTTGGAGAAATCGAACGCAACGGATTGATCGCCGCAACCCAGGCACGGGCCGAGACGATCAAGACGCCAGGCCTTGCTGACATCGGCCGCGCAGAAGCGGCGGCCACAATGGCCGTAGCGTCGGCCGCGCGGCATCTTTCCGAGCGTGAGGCCATCTTTGGCGCGGCGGCGCTTGAGGCTTATGCTGGCGAGCATGCGGGTGGGCGCGCCACGGCAGCGCAGATCGCAGCCGCGGTTACAAAGGCGAAAGCTACAGGCGAGCTCATAGGGCGCGAAATGAGTTCCGGAGCGCGGGCATTCACCACCCGGGACGCGGTGATGACCGAGCGCCGGATGTTGGCGCTCGAGCAGGCTGGGCGCGGACAGGTGGCTACCCCGCTTGCCAGGCACGATGCCGTGCGGGCGGTGACGACTGCGGCCTTTTTTGCAGAGGCGCAGGGGCACAAGTGGACCGCGGGGCAGCTTGCGGCAGCGACCGGGCTTCTGTCGGGGCAGGACCGGGTCACCGGCGTTCAGGGTTATGCCGGCACTGCCAAGACGACCACTGTGCTTGCCACCTATGCCGAAGGCATGCGCGGCGCCGGCTATACCGTACGCGCGTTTGCGCCCACGGCCGCGGCCGCTACCCTTCTGGGCGATGCGATCGGCGCCAAAGGTGAGACAGTCGCCAAAGCGGTTCTCACCGGCGAGGGCATGGTCGCCGAAGCACGACGTGGCACAGAAGCCTGGATCGTCGATGAAGCCTCGATGGTGAGCGCGCGCGACATGAGACGCATGCTGGATCTGGCGGACCGCGCCGGCGCGCGCCTTGTGCTTGTGGGCGACGTCAAGCAGCTGGGCAGCGTCGAGGCCGGGCGTGCCTTCGGCCAGCTTCAGGACGCAGGCATGAAGACGTTCGTGCTCGACAAGATTGTGCGCCAGGAAAACGACCTGACGCGCGAGGCGGTGCGGGCGACGATCGCTGGCGATGGGCGCCGTGCTCTCGAGGCGCTCGATCGGGGCGGAGGAAAGGTGATGGAGATTGCCGACGCGGATATTCGCCGCGTCATCATAGCTCGTGATTTCGCGGCACTCACCCCCGAGCAGCGCGCGCGCACCCTCGTCATGGACACCACCCGCGAGGGACGCGAGCTGCTGACCGATGCTATTCGCGCTGAGCTTCGCCGCGATGGCACGCTGACCGGCGAGCAGGTGCGCGCCGCGACCCTGGAATCCAAAGGACTGACGAAGGAGGAGGCGCGGCATGCGCGCAGCTACGAGGCGGGCGATGTGGTGACATTCCGCCGCGACTATGACCGGCGCGTGATCGAGAAGGGGCAGGCTTATCGAGTGGCCAAAGTGGATGCCGCTGCGAACCGGATCGAACTGCGGAACGCGCAAGGCCACATGATCGATTGGAAGCTTGATAAATGGGGGCGGGGTCAGGTGGAAAGCTACTGCGAGGCGCAGCGTCAGTTCGCCGCCGGGGACCGGGTGCAGTTCACGCGCAACGATCGTGACGCTGGTCGTGTAAATGGTGCGAGCGCCACGGTGACATCGATCGATACCGAGAAGCGCATCATGACACTGCACGATGCGCGTGGGCGAAATCATGTCCTGCAGTTCGACCAGGCGCGCGACCAGCATCTACGGCACGGATGGGTCAGCACCATTCATGGCAGTCAGGGAGCGACGGCCGATCGCTCGATGACCAACCTTGAAAGTTTTCGCGCCAACACGGTGGATGCGAGATCGGCCTATGTTGCGATCAGCCGCGCGCGGCACGCGGCGATTGTTTATACCGATAGCAAGGAGAAGCTGGCGGGTGCGATTGAGACCAGGACCGGTGAGCGACAGACGGCGCTCGAAAGTCAAACGGTACGGGCTGCTGAGAGAAATCTTGGCATGGCGATGAAATAGGCGTCGGTTCCAAGTTCCTGGCGAGGCAGAAAAAATGGCTCCGCCTCATGCGCACTGTTAGTTGAGAGCGACCACCATCGCGGCCACGGGTAGCCAGCAGCCTATGGCAAGACCAAGGATCACGGGAACATTGAACCGGGGTACGTCGACGGTGAAGCGGGTGCTATCGAACATCAGGGCCTCTCAGATTTTTGTTGTTATCCAAAGACAACCCAAGATTATCGCGGATGTTCCGCGGGTAGTGATCGGAATAGGCGCAGGAGCAGGTCAGATATTCCCGTGATAGGCGCCACACTCACGAATATCCGCCACCACTTGTAGATCAGTGAAACATCGACATCCGCAGCGCGGGCGACTTCCCCGATAGGAGCGCGGGGCGCCATCAGCGCCAGCTTGTCATCCAAATTCCGTTGCAGGGCGCCTTTGCGCCGGAAGGCCTCCTAAGGTTTAGGGTTTGACGACTAACCCGCTAACTTCGCTCGTTGGAGCTCCAAAGTAACTATAACTCCTCCCTTGGACCATTCGTGGTGGATCGTTCCCCCGAGCTGCCGCGCGACACTTCGTTCAACGAGTTTGCTGCCGAACCCACGGGTATCCGAAGGAGCCTCAACCTCAGGCCCGCCGCGTTCGATCCAAGTCATGATAATCCTGTCACCGTCGGACTGCGATGAGACATCGAGCGTACCCGCCCCAGACGAAAGGGCTCCGTATTTGAGCGAGTTGGTTGCAAGTTCATGCACCACCATGGCAAGACTGGTCGCGGCAACCTCACCTACTCCCATGCGCTCGACAGCGACCCGGATGCGCCCGCTGAATGCAGCCATGTCGTTATAAGGAGCCAGCAGAACCGTGATCAGGTCGCCAAGCAGGGCTGCAGATCCCTGACTCTCCGGAAGCGGCCTCACAAGATCATGTGCCCGCCCGAGTGCGGTGAGGCGCTGGATAAGTTCCCGCGCCATGTCCGCCTTGGTCGACGTGGTCCGGGACGTAATCTCTGTGAGCCCTGTTGCAATGGCCAGCAAATTCTTGACGCGGTGGCTCATCTCGCCGGCGAGCAGTTCGTGTCCCTCCTCCGCCTGCTTGCGGCCTGTGACATCAAGGAAGATGCCGAACATGGTCCTGCCGACGATCCCTACGTCTTCGCCTTGGCCGCGCGCCGCGATCCAGCGGATTTCCTCCCCGATCACAATCCGGAAATCGGTCTCATAGGGACCTAGGACTACCCGTGTGGCTTGGAAGGCAGCCCTAACGCGCTCCCGGTCGGCGGGATGGATGTGCTCTGAAAGTTCCTCAAACGTGACCGTATCACGCCAGGGCACGCCCCATAGCTCAAAGCCTCGCTCGTCCATCGTGAAACTGTCGTTGTCGACGTTCCACGCCCACAGCGCGACGCCTGCAGCCTCGACTGCGAGCCTGAGATGATTAGCTTGCCATGCGTGTGGCTGTGATGAGGGGAGCCTAGATATGCCGGATCCTATCCTGATTGCATCAAGGTTACTCCAGAATGCTCGCTTCGGCAAACCAACGCTCCGTCTCCGCAGTCCCGCGTTTGTCCGCCTCTCTCCAGACGGATCGCTCTCCGGGCGAATTCCGCCTGACCGGCGCGACTGCCGGCGTCTGTCGCGGCTAGAACTTGGGTGGGCGCTTTTTTTGACATGGCAGAGGGATTCATGCGCAGGCCGGAACTAAAAGCAGAGATGTACGTTTGCATGCAGCGCATTGAGGCGCCGGGGCGGCATGGCGAAATCAGAACATCCAACGAGCACGGGCAGCCGATTCGAGCTGCTTGTCCAGAGTGTCACCGACTACGCGATCTACATGCTCGACCCCACGGGGCTCGTGTCGAGCTGGAATGCAGGGGCCCGCCGTTTCAAAGGGTATGAACCTGACGAGATAATCGGCGAGCATTTTTCACGCTTCTATACCGCCGAGGAACGCGCGAAGGGTATTCCCAGGATCGCCCTCGAAACCGCAGAACGCGAGGGCCGCTTTGAGGCGGAGGGGTGGCGTGTCCGCAAGGACGGCACTCGCTTTTGGGCCAACGTAGTCATCGATCCGATCCGGGACCCTACCGGAATGCTCGTGGGCTTCGCGAAGATCACCCGTGATCTTACTGAGCGCAGGGCCGCGGAAGTCGAGCTTCGCGCAAGCGAGGAGCGCTTCCGACTGCTCGTCCAGAGCGTAACAGACTATGCAATCTACATGCTCGATCCCGCAGGGCGGGTAAGCAGTTGGAACGCGGGAGCCGAGCGCCTCAAAGGCTACACGGCAGCTGAGATTCAGGGTCAGCACTTTTCGCGCTTTTATTCTGATGAGGACCGGGAAGCCGGCCTCCCGGAAAAGGCCCTTCAAACAGCTGAAAAAGAAGGGCGGTTCGAAGCCGAAGGATTGCGGGTGCGCAAGGACGGATCCCGGTTCTGGGCCAGCGTCATCATCGATCCCATCCGAAGCGCTGATGGTGAACTAATTGGATTCGCAAAGGTAACCCGCGATTTGAGCGAGAAGCGCGCCGTCGAGGAGCAGCTTCGCCAATCCCAAAAGATGGAAGCGGTTGGTCAACTTACCGGAGGCCTCGCTCACGACTTCAATAACCTTTTGACCGGAATCAGCGGTAGCCTCGAGATGATGCAGGTTCGCATCGCACAAGGGCGAACTGCGGAGCTCGATCGGTATTTCATGGCCGCGCAGGGCGCCGTGCAGCGGGCAGCAGCGCTGACACATCGTCTTCTTGCCTTTTCAAGGCGGCAAACGCTCAACCCCAAACCGACCAACATCAACCGGCTACTGAGCGGAATCGAGGAACTGGTGCGGCAAACTGTTGGGCCAAGCGTCGAAGTGGAGGTTGTCGGAGCAAGCGGCCTATGGGCGACTTTGATTGACCCCAATCAACTCGAAAACGCGGTTCTGAACCTATGCATCAATGCGCGTGATGCTATGCCGGACGGTGGCAAGCTGATGATTGAAACGTCGAACAAGTGGCTCGACGAGCGGGCCGCCCGGCAGCAGGATTTGCCGGTCGGGCAATATGTTTCTGTCTGCGTGACCGACACCGGAACTGGCATACCACCGGACGTCGTCGGCAAAATATTCGACCCCTTCTTTACAACGAAGCCAATGGGCGAGGGCACCGGGCTCGGACTATCGATGATCTATGGTTTTGCGCACCAATCCGGCGGGCAAGTGAGGGTCTACACGAAACTAGGGCAAGGGACGACGATGTGCCTTTATCTACCCAGGCGCACAGAGGATGTGCCTGATGAAGTGGACCCTGAGTTTTCGGCAACCTTTGATGCAGTCCGGGACGGCGAAGTTGTGCTCGTCATAGATGACGAGCCCACGATACGGATGCTTTTGGCCGAGGTCTTGGCGGATGCCGGTTACGCCGTCATCGAGGCGTCTGACGGACCCACCGGCCTTCATGTGCTTGAATCAGGTGCCAGAATAGACCTTTTGATCACGGATGTTGGGCTCCCGGGAGGATTGAACGGCAGGCAGGTGGCCGACGCGGCACGGATCAGTCGGCCAGACCTCAAAGTACTGTTCATCACCGGCTACGCCGAGACCGCCGTTATCGGTCGGGACCGGATGGAAAACGGAATGTTTGTTCTAACCAAGCCATTCCAGATGGAGACCCTCGCTAATCGGATACGCGAGATCATCAAGCAATAGGCGATCGTGCTGGAATTGCACCTTGGCTGGGGTAGTGAAATGGCCGAGACCATGCCTTTCGTTTGGGTCTGTTGTCGCTGTTTTAGCGACAACGGCACGCTTGCAGCTGTCGCGGCGCGTGCTACTATCGGTTGCGCGGCAGCTGCGGGTTAGATCAAAGCGGCGCAATAAGGTGGACGAAGTCGCCCGCTGGGATGACGCGTTCGAACTGGAAATCGCCGCGATCGTCGGTGACCATATGAGATGGCCTCTGATCCGGTCGCCACGCAAGTACGATGCGCGACGCGCCCATTGCCCTACTTCCACTAGACCCATAAAGCCTTGGACATCTTAACCACCAAGCTCGATCTGTCCACAATCGACGAGTCGTTAGATCGCCGGCATTCGTCGCCGGCATTCGTCTCTATCAGATATCGCTGCATCCCATCGTGATGGCCATTCCCGCGAGCCGCCTTATGGCGGCCGCGAGTCTGGCGGTTTCATTCGCCAGGCCCACTCCCGGCGGCCGGGTGGGGTTTCAGGCCGCCGGGAGACCAAACGCGTTGTGATTTTGGCGCTTCCGGTTCCTTGGGCACCGTTTCACCCATCCTGGAGGCGTTCATGACGTTGAGTGCGGATAGCCGCTGGTCGAAAGGCTGCCGGACATAGCGCGCATAACGAATCAGCGATTTAATCCGGTGGTCAAAAACGGGAGTCACGCAGATGACATCGGATATTGAACACTGCGAGAAAATGATTGCAGAACAAAAGCAGAGTGCAATCGAAGCCTCGTCCCCAGAAGCGGCAGAAAGCCATCACCAGCTGATCATGCTTTATAAGGCGCAGCACAGGGTGTTGCGCAATCGGGTACCCGCTCAGACGACGCCTCACTGATGGAACTGGTTTCGGGCGGTCGGCGCGTGACCGATGGATTATCCCAGTAACGCGACCCCGAAGGGTGCTGACATTCATCCCTTGGGGCAGGGGGAACGGCTGATGCCCTGCCGCTGCATCGCCGCCAAGCGGCTACATGTCGATCCCGAAATCAATAGGTCGATGGCGGATCGCTGGCTGGGAAGCTTTCATCACTGGCTTCATCGATCTTGCTCCACGCGGTAGGCGGAGACGTCATGTTCTCAGGGCCAGCATCCCGAATCTCGGTAGGGCGCCGCGCCGCGCCGGCTCGTCTCGCTATGGACTTGTTTGCAAATAAATAGAGCGCGTAGCCGATAGCGCTCACTGCGGCCAACCTAAGCAGATTCATTTCAGCTCTCCCTTTTGATCACGTGGCAACGCACCCCGCCTCCATCAACGTCTGCGTATAGAATGCAGAGCTTGGCTCACTATTGCGTAGTAACACCCGCAGTGTTCACCAAGCTCTCGGGAAATGGCATGCGGCAAAGTCGCGGTGATATTGGCATAGTCTTGCTGTGTTGCACAAACGTGTTTGCAGCCGCATGATCAGTGAACTTCGAGCTCACTATTGGGGAGTCAAAGCGGCGCAGGCGGGCCTTGCTGCTTTTGAGAATCCCTATTCAACCCTACTCTACGGGAAGCGTGGACCTCTGGCTATACGTTTGCCGAAATCTCGGTGAACGCCGACACAAGCGAAGTCTCGGGCGGTTCGGACATTGATGTCAGATCCGACAGGAATCAGAGCCAAACATCCTTATTGCCTGCGTTCACCGAACGGTTGCCCTGCCGCGCGTACGAGCCAGATACGCACCCTTAAACGCAACGGCCACCCCGGCAGAGTGCAACGGAATGGCGCGCATCCCGTCGCTGACCTGCCTGACAACCGGGGGCGATCTGCGACGCAATCGTGAACTGCTTGGCAACCTTCATCCTAGCGGCACTTGACGTCGCCGCGGTCGATCTGCCGACCGACCAGTGCACCGCCTACACCGCCTGCAAGAGTTCCCAGCGTGTTGCCACCGATCAACTTTGCGAGCGCCGCACCGCCCAAAGCGCCGATTACCAGGCCAGTGCTTCCGTCCGAACGGCGGCAATACGCCCGTCCGCCCTTACCGCGGTAAATCCGGTCATTTCGTCCAAGACGCCGATCCTTGTATTGACCACGGCGATAGCTCTGCGACGGCTCCCAGTTCCTGTCCTGATCGCCACGCCACTGATATCGGTTATCCGCGCGCTGATCGCCGCGGGACTGTTGTCGTTGGTTGTTTCGATTATCGTGGTGCTGCGCTGCGGCGGGAATCGTGGCGATCGTCATGCTCGCTGCTAGCGCGGCAAGGATACCTGCGAGATGCTTCATTAGACTACCTCTCGTCTTACAGTCAGGTCAGCATGCGACCCCCTCGTGAATGCTTGCCTCCTCGGTTCGTTCCAGCAAGGCGGGGCATAACGTTCCTGGCGTGGTGGAGAGTCTCTCGAGCAGTCATTCTTTCCGTAGATAGTCGCGTACTATCCCTTGGCGCCGAACAGGCTGCTCACCCTTAATTGTCCCAGGCCGTCATGTGCTTTGATTTGCAGTACGCCCGCGTGCCATCTCGCTTCAGGCACAGTCGGGCGATTACGAACCAGCCCATCGAAACCCGCGCATTGCCCAACGGATTAATCTCTTGCCGTGAAAGAACGATGGAGGATGCAAGGATGTCAGGAGGCGGAGAATATGAGCCGAAAGATTCTCGAAAGGCAACCGGGACAGCAGGCGATCCAAAAAAGTCATGGCGCGAGCAAGAAGACGCGAGGTCTGGTCGAGGCGAATACGAGCCGCGCGACACGCGGAACGTAACGGGCCAGGCCGCGGAAGAGGAGGATCGCTGGCAAAAGGAAGGGATTGATCCGTCCAGAGCAGATGGCGCGGCAGTCAAGGCTTCGGGCAAGCAGCCGGTTTCGCCGCTCAGCGGCTCGGAGAAGGCAAGTTCGGACGGCACCGCTGTCGAAAGTACGCGCGCGCCGGCTGATTTGCCCCGGTCAGTCAACCGCAACGTGATTCTTCTTGAGCCACAATGTGCGCCTTAATCGGCTGATTGGTTGAGCTACCATGCCTCATCGGCCCTTCCGCCAACCAGAGGCGTCAGGCACGTGCTATTTACGCCTTGAAACGTACATTGCGACAAAAGTTGACCGTTACAAGCCAGTTGCCGGAAAGAGTGTTGCACCAGTATCGGGACGACGCTGCCAGCTGCTATTGTCGCTCGCCCAGCTTGCGTTCCCAGGCGACTGCGTGCTCCACGATCGTAGGCAGGTCGGCATAGCGCGGCACCCACGGGATCGTCGCCTTGATCCGGCTGTTGTCCGAGATCAGCGCATCGGGATCGCCGGCGCGGCGACCTTCAAGCCGGCGCTCGATCCGCTGGTTGGTCACGCGGTCCACTGCGTCGAGCACTTCGAGCACCGAGAACCCGCGCCCGTAGCCGCAATTCATCGTCAGCGAACGGGCGGGCTCCGCGATCAGCGCCTCGAGTGCGAGGACGTGCGCGTTGGCGAGGTCGGAGACGTGGATGTAGTCTCGCACGCCGGTGCCGTCAGGCGTGTCGAAGTCGGTACCGAACACGCCGACGTGGCTGCGCTTGCCCAGCGCCGCTTCGACCGCGACCTTGATGAGGTGCGTCGCGCCTGCGGTCGACTGACCAGTGCGGCCTTGCGGATCGGCGCCTGCGACGTTGAAGTAGCGCAGGGCGCCATAGTTGAAGGCATGCGCCTTGGCGACGTCGGCCAGCATGAACTCTGTCATGAGCTTCGACATTCCGTAAGGATTGATCGGCACGCGCGGGCTGTCCTCGGTCACGGGCGAGACCTCGGGGATGCCGTAAGTCGCCGCAGTCGAGCTGAAGATGAAGTGCGGCACGCCTGCCGCGACCGCTGCGTCGATCAGGGCGCGGCTTTTGGCGGTGTTGTTGTGGTAGTACTTGAGGGGGTTCTCCACTGATTCAGGTACGACGACGGATCCTGCAAAATGCATGATCGCGCCCGTCCCGTTACCCATGCCCCGCTCGGCGAAGATTCGTGCGAGCAGAGCGCCGTCCTCGATGTCGCCCTCGTAAAGAGGAACGTCATCGGGAATGGCGAAGCGAAATCCAGTAACCAGGTTGTCGATCACCGCCACTGGCCAACCGGCATCCTTGAGCGCGAGGACAGCGTGGCTGCCGATGTAACCGGCGCCGCCGGTAACGAGTACGGGATGTTTGCTGGTCATGAGCACCCTGTGTGTTGTCGATGATGCCGTTGCAATCGCGCCTGCACCGCAACGGGGTATGGGTCATGGTGCGCCGCGTCAATTCGTCCATGGGAAAGGTCGACTACGATTACCGGCTGACCGGGAACAGGCGTGGCGGCCTTGTCCTCCAACACCACAGCTTCGACGAAACCATGGTCTTCCTGCCCGGCGGCAGCTGCCAGGCACAATTTGCGCCGCCAGGTATAGACCAATGCGGTGGAGACGTCGTGCCGTCGGGCAACCTGCGCGACGCACGCGCCGGGGGCAAAGGCCTCTTCCAGAATGCGTTGCTGTTCCTCGGTACTCCAGCGACGGCGGCGTTCAGGCCCGCCGAAAACCGTGATCCGTCCCACAAACACCGCTCCTAAGTTCGCAAATAACTGCGACCTTAAGACCGATCCATCATCCCACCGGCAAGGCGCCGCTCAGCGGATGCGTACCCTGCTGGACAACTCGACGCCAAAGTTAAGACGTGCGCCGTCCCGCGACCTCGCCTTCTACGTCAGAGCCGTCGCAAGGCTCGGCGGCTATCTGGACCGTGCGTCCGATCCACCACCGGGGACAACCGTAATATGGAGAGGCATGTCGCGCCTCGCCGATCTCGTCGAGGGCGCCCGCATCTCAAAACCCCCATTAGGCACTTGTGGGTAAGAGCAAGGGCTATCGGATGCGTACCGTTTTTACGTCCCACGACAACATTCTCGACCACTGCTGCGAGGCTTGGAACAGCTGGTCGAGCAGCCTTGGCCCATCATGATCATCGGCCGCCGAAAATGGGCCCGTCAGTTCTAATCAATGCAGGTTGGTATTACAGCTTTGTTTGGGGCCAAGCGTGAGTTCGGGAACCTTGGCGCAATCATTGAGGAGCCCATTTCCGGACGGCAAGCCTGATAGTAGACGGCAAATTTGGGGGTCATCATCGTGGAGAGGGGCGGGCGCCCCCCTATCCGCTTGTTCCAAATAAGGCTTGCTCCGGCACCATCGGCTTTGCTCGCGGAGCATGCTGGCCATGGCCGCGTAACAACTGAGTTGCAGTGTGCCGATTGACTGGTTTGGAAAACACATATCCCTGTCCAAGAGTGCAGCCTAACTCCCGCAGGAAACCGATCTGCTCGAAGGTCTCGATGCCCTCGGTGACAACCTTTAGACCCAGATCGTTCGCAATCTGGATGAGCCCCCGAACGATTGCGATGCTGGGGTGGGAGGGTGTCAGCTTCCGTGTGAAGGACTGATCGATCTTTATGATATCGACGGGAATGTTCATCAAATGAGTCAATGCGGCAAAGCCGGTTCCAAAATCGTCGAGCGCGACAAGAATGCCTCGGTTTCGCAAATCGGCGATGCCCTGGGCGACAACGTCGTCCCGCTGCCCAATATAGGCCTGCTCGGTCACCTCGACGACGAGATGCGAGAGCGGCACTTGATGTTCCTGAAACGTGCGCACTACGCGCGAGCCTACATTTCCCCTGTAAAAATCGGCGAAAGTAAAGTTCACCCCGACATGCTGGACCGGTAGGCCTTCGCCTAACCACGAGTTGATATCCTTCGCGACAATGTCCAGCATCCGCTCGGTGGTATCGTAGCCTATCTGCGGATCGTCGAATGCCTCCTGAAAAAAAGCGGCAGGCATCACCTGTCCATTGGTGCCGGTCATGCGACAAAGAGCCTCGAACCCTACGATCTCATAGCTTTCGAGACCCAGGATCGGCTGATAATGGGCATCCACCCGGCCCTCCCTCAGCGCCAGTTTCACATCCTGTATCACATCCCGGCGCTGCAGGCTTTGCGGGTCCGTGCCGTTTCGGAAGCGAGCAAATCCACCCGATCTGGTATTCCTTGCCTGATAGAGCGCGTACTCCGCGTTTCGAAAGACCGTCCCGGGGCGGCGATCCTGCGGTGACAGTACCGCCCCGCCGATTGTCACTTCCGGGATAATTGTGTCGCCGTCATACTCCAGCATTTCCGTCGCAGCGCGGATCACTCGCTCTGCGACATTGCCGAAGTCATGAAGCGAAAGCTCGTCCTGGACTATCGCGGCAAATCGAGAGCCGCTCAGCCGAAAGGGCGTATCGGGCGCAAGTTCAGCGGCAATACGGCCAGCCACTATCATCGCCAGCGTATCTCCAGCCAATGATCCAAACGTCTCGTTGATGCGTTTGAGATTATCCAGGTCGATGAGCAACAGGCCCCAGGTACCGGGCAAGTCGCAAGCGAGATGCGACAATGCCTCCTCGAAGGCCGGTCTGTCAGGGAGGCCGGTGAGGACATCCATCCGTGCCCACCCCTCTCCATCCTTGCGCAGGGGCAGAACAAGTTCACAAAGACGGACACATTCCTCGACCGCCAGATGCTCGGGCTGCGTTAGCGAACGGGCATCGCGCAAATAAGCAGCGACCGCTCCCACGGGTTTGCCAGCACCTGCGTGGACGGGAAAAGAAGTGCATGATCGAAAACCAAGAGGCAGCGCTAATGCCTTGTAAGAAACCCAGCTTGGGTCCTGGGCGATGTCAGTGGTTTCGATGATCTCGTCGCGATAGATTGCGGTGCCGCAAGTGCCTGCACGAGGTCCAATCACGACACCATCTATGGCCTGGGCGTATTCGAACGGGAAGTCCGGCCCCGCCCGCCAATGGAGCATTCCGGCAGCATCGACCGCCACAACCGCTAGGGCTCCCCGGTCCAATAGACGCTCTGCCGACCTACAGAGGCGTTCCAGCGTTTCCTCAAGCGGCTCTGATCGCGAAAGCGACTGGAGAACCTCTTCTTTCATAGCCAGCACAAGGCGTCTCCCTGAAGCTCAGAAGATGACATTAATAATACATATTTCTGCTACCTAATGGCCCCCTACTCCTTAGGATCATCCTGTGACTGCGAAGATAACGAAATCTTAAGATCTGGCGAATTTTTTGCTGAACACTATCTACGAGCAGTCAGAGGTTGTGCGACTTGCGTTCGAGGCAATTTCCCGGCCTTATGAGGCAATAGTAAAGTGGCTCCTCGACGTTTCATGTGGATTTGAGGATGTGGCCGAGCGGTGCATGGAGTCCGGAGCAGATTGCCAAGCGCCTGCGCATCGACTTTCTGGATAACCACAGCATGCGCATCAGTCACGAAGCCATATATCAGGCGATTTCCGCCAGATTGGGGTAGCTGATCCCGTATTTGCAGTGCCACCGTACCGCCCAAAGAATCACTGCACCCTCAAATGGCGCCATTTGAAATCGCTCACAACCGCTCCCCACCCAATTCAACATCTCAAATCAGCCGGACGCTCGGTTTTTGCAACAGAGCCGGTATCAAGGGTTGCCACGTTCTTCAAGGCAACCGTGGCACCTTCTTCGAAATGTGCATGCCGGTTCCTGATAGTTGCAGTACCAAGGCGTCTGCAACGCTCGCCGGAGCCACCTTACAAGACTTCTCATCATGGATAATTTCCGCAGCCGCCAATTCCGCCGCGCCGGCCTAGTCCGCACAGTTGGGAAACGCCCAGGTCGTCCTCAGGCCGAAGCATCATCTTGCTCATCCAGGCGCCATTGCTGGCGTGCCTGCCTGCGTATGCGGCGCTCGCAATGGAGGCAGTTGCCAACGAAACTGAGGCCATCCCACGTCACCTTTGATCGAACCGGCTCGTGGCGATTGAACGAGCATTTCAGGATGCCGGGAAGACCAAATGACACGCGAACATCTCCTTGGCTGGCTCTAAAAGGAACCGCCTACTATCTCGAACGGAGCGAGCCACGGATAGTGGCAACCAGGTTTCGTTGATGGCCACGCATCTTCAAATCGTCCCGCACCGATCTCGGCTCGTCGCGGTATGTCGGTGTGGACCTAGGTTGTCTGTGGCCCGATCGGGCCACAAATTGAAAATTATTCTTTTACCAATTGCGCTTTAGCGCGCAGTCTGTGTCCGACCTACTCATAGCATGCCATACTGCGCCGCCAGGCGTACCGCGTCCACACGGGCATTGACGTCCATCTTGAGGTATATGCGCCTGATGAAGTTGCGCGCCGTGTGCCGGGAAATCTGCATCTCCTCCGCTATCTGGTCAGTGGTGTATCCCTGACCGATGAAGCGGAGCGCTTCCAGTTCACGGGGAGACAGTCGGAATTGGTCGGCCGAAAGGGCGCGACTGCAGGAAGGCAGATCGCGTTCGGCGAGCGCGGCTGCCACTACACGCAAAGGGCCTTCCCCCTGCCTTTTCGCGGACGCCAGACCCAGAGCAGCCTTGGCATACAAGGCCTCGGCTTCGAAAAGCTGCCCGTTCATCACCGACACGAGACTTGCGCATGCTTGGATTGCAATGATCGCTCCTTGCCACGGAACGGGGTTCGTCAGGCTTGCTAAAGGATCATGGATACCGCGAAGACCAGAAGGTCTGCGACCTTTCACGAGCACGGCGAATTCACTGCCGGACAGCCGCGCCGCAAATGCGCCGCTCGAGTAAGCGGAAGCCAAGCGCCTTGCAAATGCCGCCAGGCAGGCATCGCCTGCGGCGATACCCCATCGCCGGTTGATCTCCTTCAGGTTGGCGAGAGTGAATAATGCCAACCCGTTGAGTTCCGCCAGCGCGTCGCAGCCGGGAGCGAGATCGAAGAAGTTCTCGTGGAACTGGGCGCGGCTCGCGAGACCGGTGAGGGCATCGTACCGTGCAGAGCGTCGCAGCCGCTCCCAGCGCTGGCGCTCCTCGGTGATATCCTCCTTCAGGCCGTAAAGCCGGGTGGCACGGCCATTGCGAACCCTGGTTGCTGCTTTCAGGCGAATCCAGCGCTCTTCGCCATCGGGCCTTCGGATCGGAGCCTCCAGGGAGAACATGCCATGACTGGCGATCGCCCCCGAACGCAGGCGCTCAAGCTCGAAACGGAATGGTTCGACATACATGTTGATGGTATCCCGCCGCTCGACTGCCGCATCCTTCGGTAATCCGAAGATATCGAATACGACAGGGTTCCATGACAGCCTCTCTGTCTGAAGGTCACAGGCCCATGAACCTATCCCAGGCAAGGGGACGGGATCGTAATCTAGGCCTGAGATGCATGCCTCATCAATTGCGGTTCGGTTCAGATGTGAATGCATAGCCCTGATATCCTTCACCCTGCCGACAGCGTCGGCGAACTCATGCCATGGACCGCCGTGGCCTGTGAACACCGCTTACATCGCTGTTGTGGTCGTGTGCACCGATCCGGAACGCCCCTTCTTGATATGCATCGCCCGCCTCCATTTTGAAGCGTTGCGACGACCGGTTGAATCCGCCCAATATCTTGCCATGGCCTATACCCAGCGCCTTGCCGAGGCCAGCCTTGTCCCCTCTGACGGCAGCGTCATATGACAACGCCTTGGCCGAGACGATCAACGGGCTCTCTACAGGCCGAGTTGATCTGGCGCTAGCGCTCCTGGCCGAGCGCATCGGCCGTCGAAATGGCTACACTGTCCGTCGTCAGAACATTTGGCGCAGATTGCGGCGTAGATTAGCGGAGTGCGGACGTCATATGGGGGCGGCGAGCTTGCGGTGCTGCAAGCGTCGATGTTGTTCGATGGTCTGTTGCTTGATCGTTTCACGCTGCTTGATGATGGCCGGCGCCATGCCGAAGTAGGCATCGGCGGGCGTCACGTTGTTCAGGATTTCGTGGTAGCGCTGGTGGTTGTAGTGCTCGATGAACGCCTCGATCTGGGCTTCGAGGTCGCCGGGCAGGAAGTAGTTTTCCAACAGGATGCGGTTCTTCAGGGTCTGGTGCCAACGCTCGATCTTGCCCTGGGTTTGCGGATGCATGGGAGCGCCACGCACATGGCTCATTTTGTTGGCCTCGATATATTCGGCCAACTCGCCGGCGATGTAGCTGGGGCCATTATCGCCGAGCAGCCGGGGCTTGTGCAGCACCGTGGCGCTGTCGCAGCCGGAAGCCGCCAGGGCGAGGTCCAGCGTGTCGGTCACGTCCTCGGCGCGCATGTTGGTGCACAGCTTCCAGGCGATGATGTAGCGCGAGAAGTCGTCGAGCACGGTCGACAGGTAACCGGAGGTAAATCAGTCCGCCGAAACCTTGCGGAACGGTAGCTTTCGGGAAGCTCTAAGCTCGACTTTGTACGTTTTTGGTCAGGTCCAGGTCCAGAAGACGCTGTTTTCAGCGACGTGGTCGAGTGCTTGATCGAGGGGCAAGACGCATCCGCCCATATCATCGATATCTTCCCATTTTCGCTGGTGTGACCAGTAGCCGAGCCTGACTTCGTCACGCGTGCCGACAGGCTTGAGGCGGGCGATCCCGTCCCCCGGATCCTGCGCCAATGGCTGCAGGCATGGCGTCCCTGCTTTACGGCTCCCAGTTGGGAGCATGTACTTGTTCTTGTGATGGGGGGCCTGCTGGCCACGGGCAAACGGACCGTCACGTCTTGCCTGCGTGTGACCGGCCGAGCCGATGCCGCCAACTTTGCAACCTATCACCAGATCCTTAACCGCGCCCGCTGGAGCTCGCGTGCCGTTGCCAGGCGTTTACTGGGCATTGTGGTCGAACGGCTCGTGCCCGATGGTCCTGTGGTCATCGGTATGGACGACACCATTGAGCGGCGATGGGGGCGCCGGATCACCGCACGGGGTATCTACCGCGACCCGGTCCGCTCCAGTCACGGCCATTTCGTCAAAGCTAGCGGACTGCGCTGGCTCAGCTTCATGGTGCTCACCCCGGTGTCATGGACCCGCCTGACCAAGGCGCTGCCAGTCTTGACGTTGCTCGCTCCTTCGGAACGATCGAACCGTCAACGCGGCTGTCGTCATAAATTGCTGACGGACTGGGCCCGGCAGGGCGCGCTGCAGCTGTCTCGCTGGCTGCCGGGTCGGCGGGTCATCTTCATTGGCGACAGCAGCTTTGCTGTCCACGAACTGGCACATGCAATTGTCCGCCGGGCCACACTCATCAGCAGACTGCGGCTCGATGCGAACTTGTTTGCACAGCCTGCGGGGCGAACGGCACGCACGATGGGGCGCCCCGCACAGAAAGGGCGAGCATTACCAAAACTCAAGACCCTGCTGGCCAACCCGGCGACACGCTAGACCAGCATTCTCGTCTCTGCCTGGTATGGCCATGCGGGCGGCAAGACGCTCGAGATCACATCTGACATCGCCCTATGGTACAGGCCCGGCACCCCGGCCCTGCCGGTCCGCTGGGTCCTGGTTCGCGATCCTGACGGAAAACGCGACCCGCAGGCCTTCTTCAGTACCGACATCACCCTCGAGCCCGCCGAGATAATCGCCCTCTACGTCCGCCGATAGCAGATCGAGGTCACCTTTGCAGAAACCCGCGCTCACCTTAGTGTCGAAACACAGCGCCAGTGGACCGACAAAGCCATAGCGCGAACCACGCCGGCGCTGCTGGGTCTCTACAGCCTTATATCGCTATGGGCCTGCGATCTGTTGACCATTAAAAGCACCCCTTATTCCGCCGCCTGGTATCGAAAAATCAACCTGACATTCAGTGACGCCATCGGAGCTGTCCGTCTCCAACTCCGGGTCGGCGACATTAATCAAGACTCACCGCCGCACCCCGAACCGCACTATATTCCCACAACCCGCCTAAAACGCATGGCTCAGGCACTATGCTTAGCTATCTGATCCTACAAAGTCGAGCTGAGAACGGTTTTCGGGCCGCAGGGATCGTCTTGTGATTCATCTCGGTCGGCCAATAACGGGAAAAAGGCTCTGTTGCAAAGATTGGCGGCAGTCAGAGGTAGGCTGTCGCTCTGCGCCGATCAGGCGGCTGCTGCGAAATGGTGGTTGAGCATGCCCATGGCCTCCGTCAGCGCCGAGGGCCCAATGCCAAAA
>Ga0209066_10001228_pt1 | contig 34662 bp, 30 predicted proteins | sample All_14_2_FD_187198 | JGI IMG/M metagenome (GOLD analysis project Ga0209066, IMG submission 187198) | Freshwater microbial communities in response to fracking from Pennsylvania, USA - Allegheny Zone_MetaG_DW_15 (SPAdes) (version 2) ... | reverse complement strand
TCTCCGAGGAGTCGCTCGTGGCGCGAGATCGCCACGAGCGACTCCTCGGAGAGGATCTCGCCCGTCGCGAGGTAGTGACCGGCCCCGTGGGGGTACTCGGTGGTCTCGACGACGAGGTCGGCGGGAAGCGCCGCATCGAGGACCTTCAAGGCCTCGGCGATGACTTCCTGACCGATTCCGTCGCCGCGGATGATGGCGAGCGAGACGGTGCGCGGCATGAGGTCAAGGCTATCGCGCCGCGCCGCGCGCGGAGCCCGCGCTCGGGGCCAGGCCGATCACACCTCCGCGACGTCGACCTCGCGCATGACGTCCGCGTCGATGGCCGCGCGCAGCTCCTCGAGGAGCGTGTCAGGCACGGGCGAGTCGACGGTGAGGATCGACAGCGCCTGCCCTCCAGCCGCCTCGCGGGCGATCGCCATGCCGGCGATGTTGATCCCGGCCTCGCCGAAGGCGCGACCGTAGACCGCGACGATGCCGGGGCGGTCGGTGTAGAGCATCACGATGTGGTGCTCGGCGATCGGCACCTCGATCTCGTAGCCGTTGATCCCGATGAGCTTCTCGACCATCTTCGTGCCCGAGAGCGTGCCGGCGACCTCGACGGTCGTGCCGTCGGCGAGCGCCGCGCGCAGCGTCGTCGTGTTGCGGTAGTCCTTCGAGTCCGGCGAGGTCGTGAGCGAGACCTCGACCCCGCGCTGCTGCGCGAGCAGCGGCGCGTTGACGTAGGAGACGTTCTCGCTCACGATGCGCGAGAAGTAGCCCTTGAGTGCCGCGAGCTGGTAGACCTTCACGTCGAAGGCGGCGAGCTCGCCGCGGACGTCGAGGTCGAGCCGCGTGAGCGCGCTCGTGGCGAGCCCGGCGACGATCTGGCCGAGCTTCTCGACGAGGGCGATGCCCGGCCGCACGAACGGGTCGATGACGCCGCCGGCGACGTTCACGGCATCCGGCACGAGGTCGCCCTCGAGCGCGAGCTTGACCGATCGCGCGACCGCGACGCCCGCCTTCTCCTGCGCCTCGTCGGTCGAGGCGCCGAGGTGCGGCGTGACGACGACGTTCGGCAGCGAGGTGAGCGCGTCGTCCTTCGGGGGCTCGCTCGTGAAGACGTCGAGGCCGGCACCGGCGATCGTGCCGGCGACGAGCGCGTCGTGCAGCGCCGCCTCGTCGATGAGCCCGCCGCGGGCGACGTTGACGACGTAGGCCGTCGGCTTCATCGAGGCGAGCTGCTCCGCACCGATCATGCCGGTGGTCTCCGGTGTCTTCGGCATGTGGATCGTCACGAAGTCGCTGATCCGCAGGAGCTCGTCGAGGTCCACGAGCCTGACGCCGAGCTGCTGGGCGCGCGCCGGGGTCACGTAGGGGTCATAGGCGACGAGGTCGACCTCGAAGCCGTGCAGGCGCGCCGCGACGAGCGCACCGATGCGGCCGAGGCCGACGATGCCGATCGTCTTCTCATAGAGCTCGACGCCCGTGTACTTCGAGCGCTTCCACTGCCCGGCCGCGAGGCTGCCGTGCGCGGCGGGGATGTGGCGGGCGAGGCTCAGGATGTGCCCGACCGTGAGCTCCGCGGCCGAGACGATGTTCGACGTGGGCGCGTTGACGACCATGACGCCGGCCTCGGTGGCCGCCTTGATGTCGACGTTGTCGAGGCCGACGCCGGCGCGGGCGATGACCTTGAGCGACGTGCCGGCGGCGATCGCCTCGGCGTCCATCTTCGTCGCGGAGCGGATGAGCACGGCGTCCGCGTCGGAGAGCGCCGCGAGCAGCGCCGGACGGTCGGTGCCGTCGACGGAGCGGATCTCGAAGTCGGGCCCGAGGGCCTCGACGGTGGCGGGCGACAGTTCTTCGGCGATCAGGACGATCGGCTTGCTCACAACGGATCCTTCGAACGAGATGCGGCCACTCGGCCGGTCCAGGCTATCGGAGTCGGGAGGGTCCGACGGTCCCGCGCTCGGCTCAGCCGATCGCCGGGCGCACGAGCGGCTCGACGGCGGTGAGCGTGAGGCTCCAGGCGGCGACGACGGCGAGCGCGACGAGGAGCACGAGCGCCGTGCGACCGGGACCGCGCCCGCGAGCGACGACGAGCGCGACGACGTAGGCGACGACCGGCAGTGCGAGATCGGCGATGAGCAGCCACCATGGCACCTCGCCCGCCGCGATGCCGAGGAAGGCGTAGAGCTGCGGAAGCGCGATGAGGTTGCCGACCGCCTCGACGACGTCCCAGGCGAAGAGCAGCGCGAACCCGGCGGCGACGAGCACAGTCGGCCAGCGCCGGCGGCGCTCGGCGGCGCCTGGCGCGCGGTCGGTCGCGGCGCTCACCGCAGCCCCCCGAGCAGCAGCGGCCACGGCGCCGTCACGACGAGCCCGAGCAGGTGCCACGGCAGGCGCCGCACCGGCGGGGTCCCCCTGCCGAGGATGACGACGGCCGCGAACCAGAGCGCGGGGCCGGCGATGGCGAGGAACTCGCCGAACTGGTACATGACCTCGCTCAGCAGGTCGGCGTAGGTCACGGTCGACGCCGAGATCGCGGTGAACCAGGCGAGCATCGACACCAGCGTCGCCCCCGCGAGGACGCCGGAGACGACGAGCACGAGCGCGCTCGTGGCCGGTGGGTCGGCGTCCGCCTCGGGGTCGGCCCCCGCCTCGGCGACCGCGCCGGGCTCGCCGCTCGCGGTGCGACGGCGCAGCGGGGTCTCGAGCCCGCGCTCGTCGTCGCCCTCCCAGCGCAGGGCCTCCTCATCGAGGTCATCGGGTTCTCGCTCGGCCACGCCGTCACGATACCCGGCCGCGCCGGGTGCGCGCCGTCAGGGGCCGACCGTGACCGCCGTCGTCGCGACGAGCGTGTCATGCTGGAGCTCGACGGCGATCCGGAACTCGTCGTCGAGCGCGTCGTAGCGGCCCTGGAGCCCGGCGGCGACGACGTTCCACGGCCGGTTGTTCGTCTGCGCCGTCGGCATGCCGTTCTCCTGGTGCACCTGGAGGTAGTCGTATGCGGCGCTCGACGACTCGGCGAGCCGCACCGACCGCGTGTCGACGGCGATCGCGCCGCCGTCGACGTCGACCTGCAGCAGCCGGAAGAACCCCGTCGCGCGCTGGCCGGTGTGGGTCCGGTACTCCTGATAGTCGGCGAGCAGCTCGACGACGGTGTGCCCGGGCAGCCCGCCGGCGTCCTCCGTGACGATCTGCCCGAGACCGTGGAAGTGGCCGGAGAGCACGAGCACGACGTTCCGGTTCGGTGCGATCACGCGGTCCCACAGCTCGTCGGCGCGCGAGTTCCAGCGCGAGGCGTCCGAGCGCCGCGCCGGCTCGTCGGTCGTCTCCGGTCTGAGGTGCTCGTGCGTGGCGATGACGACGTTCGCGTCCTGGTGCTCGGAGACGACGAGCTCGGCCCAGGCGAGCTCGGCGTCGCCGTAGCCGTACGGCAGGTCGAGGATGACGAAGCGGACGCCGCCCTCCTCGACGAGCGACCAGCTCGCGCGGTTGTCGCCGGCGGCGAACGATCCGCCGTACCAGCTCGTGCCCGCGTAGCGGTCTGGGCCGAAGACCGCGTTGAAGCGCGAGTAGTCGAGGCCGCGCTTGCTGTCGTGGTTGCCGGGGAGCACGGCGTTCGGGATGCCGGCGTCGTCGAGGATCGACTGGATCCGCGAGGCGCGCGCGAACTCGATCTCGGCGCGATCGGGCGACTGGTCGGGGTCGACCCAGTTCTGGACGAGGTCGCCCGTGTGCTGCACGAAGCGGATCTTCCGCGCCGAGGCCTCGTCGGCGATCCAGCTCACCATCTGCGCATAGACGGCCGGGTAGGCCTCGGTGAGGTACTGCGTGTCGGTGACGTGCGCGATCGCGAGGTCGTAGTCCGCGGGGTCCTCGAACGCCCCGTCCGGCGCCGCGGCGAGGGTGGAGGCGACGCGGTCGCCGTCCTGGACGAGCAGCACGACGCGGCCGTCGGCGATGTCGCCGGCCTCGAGCGCGCCGCCGAGGGTGACCGGGTCGCCCGTGCCGGCGTCGAGCCGTCGCCAGCCGCCGGCCGTCGCGCTCCACACGGAGAGCTGCACCTCGGCGCGCGCGAGCGTGCGGCCGGACCACGCGACCATCGATCCCGGCCCGAGCCCGCTCGCGTCGATCGCGATCCGCAGGTATGGCCGCGCGTATCCCGTGCCGGCGAGCGCGGTCGCGATGTCGGCGACGGGCGCCTCCGACGCCTGCTGGCCCGGCCCGGCCGGCTGGCCGGCGCCGTCGACGGCGCCGGACCACGCGCCGAGGATCGCGGCGGGGGCGCTCGCGCGCACCGGACCGCGCGCGTCGGCGAGCGAGCGCCGCGCGATCCCCGCCGCCGCGGGCTCGACGGTGACGACGCGGGCGGTCGGGTCGGCGCGATCGACGAGGTCGAGCTCGCCGGGGGTCGCGCGCCCCGCGACGAAGTCCTCGGCGTCGACGCCGGTGAACGAGGCGCGCCGGAAGGTCTCGCCGGCGACGCGGTCCGGGAGGAAGGCCGGCAGCGATGCCCCCTTCGTGCACGGGCTCAGCACGACCTCGGCGACGTCCATCTCGTTGAGCGCGAACGCGCCCATGCTGTCGACCCGCCGACCCGCGGCGTCGGCCACCCAGACGCCGGCGCCGAGCAGGTTCAGCGCGACGGCGTAGGTCGCATCCGCGTCGGCCGCGGCCGCGGTGCCCTCCCGCGCGACGAGCCAGGTCTCGCCAGGGGCGAGCACGGTGCCGTCAGGCACGACGGCCTGCGGCGCTCGCGCGCGGGTGCCATCCGCCTGGCACCGGCGCACCTCCCAGCCGGAGATGTCGACGTCGCGCTCGCCGTAGTTCGCGAGCTCGATCCAGTTGCGCTGGACCATGCCGTCCGGCAGCTCCGCCTGCGCGGGATCCGTCGCGACCTCGCTGATCGCGACGCCCGTCGGCGACGGATAGGCGAACGCCTGCTCGGCGACCGCGGCGGCCGTGACCGCATTCGCGGCGCCCGGCGTGCGCGGCGCGACGATCCAGTCGTCGCCGACGCGCTGGTACGACTCCCCCGCGACGGCGTCGGCGATCGGCGAGAGCTTCTCGTCGCCGTCCTGGCACGCGCTGTCGGCGTGCCTCGCGACAGCCACGCGGTCCACGAGCAGCCCGCCACCGTCGGCGACGGCGATGCCGAAGGCGAGATCCGCGATCGAGGCCGCCGTGACGGCATCCGCCGGGGCGGCGCCCGAGTAGCCGGGGCCGGCGACGAGGAGCCGCCCACCGGGCTCGAGCACCGTGCCCGGCGGGAGCGTGACGAGCACCGTGCCATCGCCCATCTGGCCCGTCGCGGTGCACCGCGAGACGGTCCAGCCGCCGAGGTCCTCGGTCGTGTCGCCCCGGTTGAGGAGCTCGACGAACTCGTCCGCGTCCGAGTTGGGGCCGGTCGACGCCACCTCGGCGACGACGACGCCGCGGTCGGCACGCGGCGTCGGCTCGGTCGCGTTCGGCGCGTCTGGCGTCGCCGGCGCGGCGATGAAGTCAGTGGAGGGGTCGCCCGTCACGGCGACGCGCTGCCAACTCTCGTCCCTGGCGTGGTCGAGGCGGTTCGGGAGGTTCTCGTCGCCGCTGCACTCGCTGCGCATCATCCACGGGGCGTTCGGGTAGACGCCGAGCCGGTCCGCGATCCGGTCGCCGGGCGCGACGAGCACGACGCCGAACCCGGCAGACGGGAGCGGGTCGCTGACGTGCGCGTCGCCGGGCATCCCGATCTTCGAGATCGTGAACGTGTCGCCGGCGGCGAGCACGACGCCGGAGAGGTCGACCTCGGGCCGGCCGGTGTTCACCCGCGTGCCGTGCTCGGTGCAGCGGAAGACGGCCCAGTCGCCGAGATCGACCGGGGCGTCCGAGACGTTCCGCAGCTCGATGAAGGTGTCGGACTCGCTGCGGGCGCCCCCGTTCGCGACCTCCCAGATGAGCACGGGGGACGGCCCGTCGAGCTCGGTCGGCGCCGCCGAGGCGGGGAGGGCCGGCACCGTGAGGAGCGCGGCGACGACGGCGAGGGAGATGGCGATGGGCGGCCTGAGCACGCGGCTACGCTCGCCCGGCCCGGTGAACCGGTGGTGTCATCCGTCACCGCGTCGCGTGAACGGGCGGCCACACGACGACGCCCCCTCGCGGAACGCGAGGATGCCCGCCCCCTCGCGGGGACGGGCATCCTCGGCACGGCCGAGCCGCGGCGGACGGGATCAGCGCGCGGCGCTGCCCTCGACATAGTCGGCGTCCTGCTGCTTCCAGGCGAAGAGCGCGCGGAGGCCGCGGCCCGTCGCCTCGATCGGGTGCTTGGCGGCCCGTTCGCGCAGCGCGAGGAACTCCGGCGCGCCGGCGTCCTGGTCGTCGATGAAGCGCGTCGCGAAGGCGCCAGACTGGATGTCGGCGAGCACATCGGCCATGTGCGCCTTGACGGTCGGGTCGATCACGCGGGGGCCGGAGACGTAGTCGCCGTACTCGGCCGTGTCGGAGACCGACCAGCGCTGCTTCGCGATCCCGCCCTCCCACATGAGGTCGACGATGAGCTTGAGCTCGTGGAGCACCTCGAAGTAGGCGATCTCAGGCTGGTAGCCGGCCTCCGTGAGCGTCTCGAACCCGTACTGGACGAGCTGCGAGACACCGCCGCAGAGCACCGCCTGCTCACCGAAGAGGTCGGTCTCGGTCTCCTCGGTGAAGGTCGTCGTGATGACGCCGGCGCGGGTGCCGCCGATCGCCTTCGCGTACGACTTCGCGGTCTCCCACGCGGTGCCCGAGGCGTCCTGCTCGACCGCGATGATGTCCGGGATGCCGCGGCCGGCGACGAACTCGCGACGCACCGTGTGGCCGGGGGCCTTCGGCGCGACGAGGATCACGTCGACGCCCTCGGGCGCCTGGATGTAGCCGAAGCGGATGTTGAACCCGTGCGCGAAGGCGAGGGTCTTGCCCGGGGTGAGCTGGTCCTTGATCGACTCCGCGAAGATCGACCGCTGGTGCTGGTCGGGCGCGAGGATCATGATCAGGTCGGCCCACGCGGCGGCGTCGGCGACCGACTTCACCTCGAAGCCGTCCTCCTGCGCCTTCTCGATCGACTTCGAGCCGTCCTTGAGCGCGATGACGACCTGCACGCCGGAGTCGCGGAGGTTCTGCGCGTGCGCGTGCCCCTGCGAGCCGTAGCCGACGATCGCGACCTTCTTGCCCTGGATGATGGACAGGTCGGCGTCGGTGTCGTAGATGAGTTCAGCTGCCACTGGAGTGTTCCGTTCCGTGTGTTGGGTGATCAGTTCTTGAAGACGCGTTCGGTGATCGACTTGCCGCCGCGGCCGATGGCGAGCAGGCCGGACTGCGCGATCTCCTTGATGCCGTACGGCTCGAGGATGCGCAGGAGCGCCTGCACCTTGCCAGAGTCGCCCGTGACCTCGATCACGAGCGCGTCTGGCGAGACGTCGACGACGCGGGCGCGGAAGAGCGTGACCGCCTCGAGGATCTGCGAGCGCGAGGTGTTGTCGACGCGCACCTTGATGAGCAGGTGCTCGCGCATGACCGAGGCCGTCGGATCGAGCTCGACGACCTTGATCACGTTGATGAGCTTGTTCAGCTGCTTGGTGACCTGCTCGAGCGGCACCTCGTCGACGTCGACGACGACGGTGATCCTCGAGAGGCCCTCCACCTCGCTCTTGCCGACGGCGAGCGACTCGATGTTGAAGCCGCGGCGGGCGAAGAGCCCCGCGACGCGGGTGAGCAGGCCGGGCTTGTCCTCGACGAGGAGCGACAGGACGTGGCTCATCAGTCCTCCTCCCACTCCGGCGCGTGATCCCGCGCGTACTGGACCCTCGAGTTGCCGACGCCCTGGGGCACCATCGGCCACACCATCGCGTCCCGGCTCACGATGAAGTCGATGACGACCGGACGGTCGTTCGTCGCGAGCGCGAGCTCGATCGCCGGGTCGACCTCCTCTGGCGTGCGCACGCGGATGGCGAGCGCGCCGTAGGCCTCGGCGAGCTTCACGAAGTCGGGGATCATGACGGTGTCGTGCCCGGTGTTGAGGTCGGTGAACGAGTGACGCCCCTCGTAGAAGAGCGTCTGCCACTGCCTGACCATGCCGAGCGACGAGTTGTTGATGATCGCGACCTTGATCGGGATCTCGTTGATCGTGCAGGTCGCGAGCTCCTGATTCGTCATCTGGAAGCATCCGTCGCCGTCGATCGCCCAGACGACGCGGCCCGGCTCGGCGACCTTCGCGCCCATCGCCGCCGGAACCGCGTATCCCATCGTCCCGGCGCCGCCGGAGTTGAGCCACGAGTTCGGCCGCTCGTACTTGATGAACTGCGCCGACCACATCTGGTGCTGACCGACCCCGGCCGCGTAGACGGCCTCTGGGCCGCTGAGCTGGCCGATCCGCTCGATGACCGCCTGCGGGCTCAGGAGCCCGTCGTCGAGGTCGGTGTAGCCGAGCGGGTACGACTCGCGCAGCTGGTCGAGGCGGGTCCACCAGGCCGCGTAGTCGGCGGCACGGCGCTCGGTCGCGTCGCGGAACGCGACGGTGAGGTCGACGAGGACGTCGCGCAGGTCGCCGACGATCGGCACGTCGGCGGCGCGGATCTTGCCGATCTCGGCGGGGTCGATGTCGACGTGGACGACCTTCGCGTGCGGGGCGAACTCGCTCGCCTTGCCGGTGACGCGGTCGTCGAAGCGCGCGCCGAGCGAGACGATGAGGTCGGACTCCTGGAGCGCGAGGACGGCGGGCACCGAGCCGTGCATGCCGGGCATCCCGAGGTGGAGCGGGTCGGAGTCCGGGAAGGCGCCTCGGGCCATGAGGGTCGTGACGACCGGGGCGCCCACGAGTCGCGCGAAGGTCGCGAGCTCCTCGGCGGCGCGCGCGCGGATCACCCCGCCGCCGACGTAGAGCACGGGGCGCTGGGCCTCGGCGAGCAGCTGCGCCGCCGCCGTGACCTGCTTGCCGTGCGCCTTCGTCACCGGGCGGTAGCCGGGAAGGTCGAGCTTCGGCGGCCAGATGAACGGCGCCTTCGCCTGCTGCACGTCCTTCGTGACGTCCACGAGCACGGGGCCGGGACGCCCCGTGGTGGCGATGTGGACGGCGGCGGCGATCGTCGCGGGCACGTCCTCGACGCGCTTGACGAGGAAGGAGTGCTTCGTGATCGGCATCGTGATGCCGACGATGTCCGCCTCCTGGAAGGCGTCGGTGCCCATGAGGGTCGAGAAGACCTGGCCAGTGATCGCCAGCAGCGGCACCGAGTCCATGTAGGCGTCGGCGATCGCGGTGACGAGATTCGTCGCGCCGGGGCCGGAGGTGGCGATCGCGACGCCGAGCTTGCCGCTCGCGACCGCGTAGCCCTCGGCCGCGTGACCGGCGCCCTGCTCGTGGCGCACGAGGATGTGGCGGATCGCGGTCGACGCCATGAGCTCGTCGTAGAAGGGCATGATGGCGCCGCCGGGGAGGCCGAACACATCGGTGACGCCGAGCAGCTCGAGCGATCGCAGGATCGCGCCGGAGCCGGTGAGGATCTCCGGTGTCGCGCCGGTGCGCGGCGGCCTCGGGGCGGAGTCCGTGATGGACATGGGGGGTTCCTTCGAGTGGGGTCCGTCGGTCGGGTGGGGGTCGGGCGGATCAGCCCGTGACCGCACCCTCGGAGGCCGAGTGCACGAGCCGGGCGTACTTCGCCAGGACACCGCGCGTGTAGCGCGGCGGGAGCGGGGCCCAGCCATCGCGGCGGGCCTCCAGCTCGGCCTCGTCGACGATCAGGTCGAGGGTTCGAGCGGCGATGTCGACCCGGATCGGATCCCCATCGCGGACGAGTGCGATCGGACCACCGTCCGTCGCCTCTGGAGCGATGTGGCCGATGCACAGTCCGGTTGTGCCGCCTGAGAATCGACCGTCGGTCAAGAGTAGTACATCCTTGCCGAGCCCGGCGCCCTTGATGGCCGCGGTGATCGCGAGCATCTCGCGCATCCCCGGGCCGCCCTTCGGGCCCTCGTAGCGGATGACGACGACCGTGCCCGGCTCGATGGTGCCCTCGGTGAGGGCGTCGAGCGCGGCGCGCTCACGCTCGAAGACGCGCGCGGTGCCCTCGAAGACGTCGGCGTCGAAGCCGGCGGTCTTCACGACCGCCCCCTCCGGGGCGAGCGAGCCGTGGAGGATCGTGAGGCCGCCGGTCGCGTGGATCGGGTTGTCGAGGGTGCGCAGGACCGTCCCGTCGAGCGGGTCCGGCCGCAGCGCCGCGAGGTTCTCGGCGACGGTCTTGCCCGTGACCGTGAGCGCGTCGCCGTGGATGAGCCCCTCGGCGAGGAGCGCGTTCATGAGCACGGGGATGCCGCCGTGGCGGTCGACGTCGTTCATCACGTACTGCCCGAACGGCTTGAGGTCGCCGATGTGCGGGACCTTCGCGCCGATCCGGTTGAAGTCCGCGAGCTCGAGGCTCACGCCCGCCTCGCGGGCGATCGCGAGCAGGTGGAGCACGATGTTCGTCGAGCCGCCGAGGGCCATGCCGACGGCGATCGCGTTCTCGAACGCCTCCTTCGTGAGCACGTCCTTCACGGTCTGCCCGCGGCGGAGCATCCCGACAACGGCCTCGCCGGACCGGTGCGCGAAAGCGTCGCGGCGCCGGTCGGCCGACGCGGGGCTCGCGGAGCCCGGCAGCGAGAGCCCGAGGGCCTCCGCGACGCTCGCCATCGTGTTCGCGGTGTACATGCCGCCGCAGGCACCCTCGCCTGGCGCGAACGCGCACTCGATGCGCTTGGCGTCCTCGAGGCTCATCTTGCCGGCCTTCACCGCGCCGACCGCCTCGAACGAGTCGATGATCGTGATGTCCTTCTCGGTGCCGTCCGAGAGCTTCACCCAGCCGGGGGCGATCGAGCCCGCGTAGAGGAACACGCTCGCGAGCTCGAGGCGCGCCGCAGCCATGAGCATGCCGGGGATCGACTTGTCGCAGCCGGCGAGCAGGACCGTGCCGTCGAGCCGCTCCGCCTGGACGACGGTCTCGACGCTGTCGGCGATGATCTCGCGCGAGACGAGCGAGAAGTGCATGCCCTCGTGGCCCATCGAGATGCCGTCGGAGACGGAGATGGTGCCGAACTGCAGCGGGTACCCGCCGCCGCCGTGGACGCCCTCCTTCGCCGCCTGGGCGAGGCGGTCGAGCGAGAGGTTGCACGGCGTGATCTCGTTCCACGAGCTCGCGATGCCGATCTGGGGCTTGTCCCAGTCCTCATCGCCCATGCCGACCGCGCGGAGCATCCCGCGGCTCGTCGTGGCCTCGATGCCGTCGGTGACGGTGCGTGAACGCGGCTTCATATCAGGTGTTTCCGGCACGGTCCGAGTCTAGGACCGGCACGGCGGTGCCGGGCGCGGCGGTCGCCCGCCCCGCGGTCATCGGCCGAGGCGCTCGAGCAGCTCGGGGAGCTCGGCGACCGAGCCGAGCACGCGATCGGCGCCGGCGGCGAGGAAGTCGGACTGCGACCTGGTGCCCGTGAGCACGCCCACCGTGAGCCCGGCGCCCGCGGCGACCCCGGAGCGCACATCCGACTCGGTGTCGCCGACGACGGCGATCGCCGAGACCGAGGAGGCCTGCGTCCGCAGCAGCGCGGTGAGGTTGAGGTCGGGCGCGGGGCGCCCGCGCCCCGCGTCGGCCGGGGTGAGGACGACATCGGCGAGATCGGTCCAGCCGAGCGAGGCGAGGATCGCCTCCGCGGTCGGGCGCGCGAAGCCGGTCGTGAGCACGACGGACCGCCCCTGCCCGCGGAGGGCCCTGATCGCGGACTCCGCGCCGGGGATCGCGACCGCCCGGCCCGCCGCGACGAGCTCGTCGAACGCCGCCTCGAAGGCGCGGTTGAGCTCCTGGGCGGCCTGCTCGTCCACGAGGTGCCTGAAGACCTCGATCTTCGACTGCCCCATCGTGTCGCGGACCCACTGCATCGCCTCGTCGGCGCGCTCGGTGCCGTGCTGACGCGACCAGGCGACGGCGAAGGCCTCCTCGACGAGTCCCTCGTCGCGGACGGTCGTGCCGGCCATGTCGAGGACGACGGTCTCGATGCGTGCGGTCATGCGCGTGCTCCTGTGCTGGTGATGGTCGATGGACCCGTCGAGCGGCCGACGAGGTCGGCGACGACGCGCTCGGCGAGACCGAGCCCCGTCGTCATGCCGATGCCCGTCGTCACGGCGACGACGCGGACGCCCTCGGCGGGCGCCGCGACGAGGAAGTCGTCAGGCGCCGAGGCGTAGACGCCCTGCCAGCGCTCCCGGATGCGCAGCGGGCGCCCGAACAGGCCCTCGGCGAGCCCGCGCAGCACGTCGGCGTCGCCCTCGCGCTGGAACGGCGAGACCGCGATCCCGCGGTGATGCGTGTCGCCGACGAGGAGGGTGCCGTCGGGGCGCTCCGTCGCCATCTGGTTGACGTCGAGCTCGAGCACCTCCGGCTGCTCGGCCGCGAGCCGCGCGCGCACGGCGCCGGCCGCCGAGGTCCCCGCGAAGGCGCCGTAGCGCAGCAGCGACGAGCCGGTGAGGATCGGCAGCCCGAGTCCGACGCCGTCGGCGAGGAGCATGTCGAGCGCGCACCGCTGGACGCCGGCGTCCTCCGCGATCGTCGGGAACAGCTCGTCGACGTCGTGCCCGACCGCGACGAGGATCGCCTCCGCGCGGATGCTCCCCCGGCTCGTGTGGAGGACCCCCGGCTCGACGCCGACGGCGCTCGTGCGCCAGTGGAACCGGACGCCGCGCGCGGCGAGGTGCACGGCGATCGCCGGCGCGGTCGTCCGCGGATCGACCTGGAGGTCGCCTGGCAGGTGCAGGCCTCCGACGGCGCCGACGACCGGCGCGAGCTCCGCGACCTCGGCCGCGGCGAGCATCCGCCCGGCGCCCGACTCCTCGAGCGCCGCGAGCTCATCGGCGTGCCGCGCGACGACGAGCGTGCCGGCCTGCCGCACCCAGAACCCCGCCAGCTCGGCGAGCCGCAGCCAGCGCTCGCGGGCGACGGCGGCGTACTCGGCGGCGATGCCCGACTGCGCCCCCGTCGCGACGTGCCCGAAGTTGCGCACGGTCGCGCCCTGGATCGTGGCGCGCCGCTCCACGACCGCGACCGTGAGGCCGCGCTCCACCGCCGCCGCGGCCGCGCCGAGGCCGAGGATCCCCGCCCCGACGATCGCGAGATCGACCCGCTGCCCGTCCATACCGCGACGCTACTTCAGCGCGCGGCGGATGAGGACCGCGACGCCCTCGATGACGAGCACGAGCGCGATGATGAGGAGGATGAACGCGGCCGCCTGGTCGTAGCGGGAGACCCGGAGCGAGTCGTAGAGGTAGAGACCGATCCCCCCGCCGCCGACGATGCCGAGCAGGGTCGCCGCCCGGACGTTCTGCTCGAGCAGGTAGAGCACGTGCGCGACGAACGCGGGCACGCTCATCGGCACCGTGGAGGCGAAGAACACCTGGGGACGCGTGCCCCCGAGCGCGACGATCGCGCGCTCGGGTCCGTTCGGCACCTCCTCGAGCGAGTCGGCGACGAGCTTGCCGAGGAGGCCGACACCGCCGATCGCGAGCGCGAGGGTGCCGGCCTGCGCGCCGAGGCCCGAGACGATGACGAAGAAGATCGCGAGGATGAGCTCGGGGATCCCGCGGATGAGCAGCAGGAGCCCACGGAACACGCCACGCACGACCCCGTTCGGTGCGACGTTGCGCGCCGCGAACGGCGCGATGAAGACCGTGAGCACGATCGTCATGAACGTCGCGGCGAAGGCGACCTGGAAGGTCACCACGATCGCGCTCCAGACCTGGTCGGGCGTGTAGATGCCGAACGTCGGCGGCCACAGGTGCTCCTTGCCGAGGAGGATCGGCAGGTTGCCCCAGAAGGTCACGAGGTCGAGCCAGTCCGCCTGCGAGGCGACGAAGGCGCCGGCGATGACGACCACGGTGAGCACGAGCGAGATCGTCGAGGTGATCCGGTCCGAGTCCCACGGGCGGCGCATCGCGCGCTCGATCGCGGCGGTGCGGTCGTCGCCGCCGCCCGGCTTCTCGATGGCCGACGCGATCCGGGAGGACCGCGCCGCGGCGGCGCGCACGACGGCGTCGCCGATGCCGAGCCCGGTGGGCCGGACGCCGAGCAGGCGGGCTCGCGCGACGCTCGAGACGATCTCGAAGAGCAGGCAGAGCACGATGATCGTGATCGCGATCGGGATCGCGCGGTGATAGTTCAGGGCGTGGAGCGCGTTCGCGAGGTCGTAGCCGAGACCGGCGACACCGACGTAGCCGAGGATGACCGTCTCGCGGAGGTTGATGTCCGCGCGGTGCAGGGTGACGGCGACCCACGCGGGGAAGGCCTGCGGCACGACGCCCGACCAGAACTCCTGTGCCTTCGAGCCGCCGGTCGAGCGGATCGCCAGCCTCGGGCCCTCGTCGATCTGCTCGATCGCGTCGGCCATCATCTTCGAGATCATGCCGATCGAGTGCAGGGCGAAAGCGAGGATGCCGGGGAGCGGCCCGAGCGAGAAGAGGAACACGAAGATGCTCGCGAAGGCGACCGCGGGGATCGCCCGCGAGATCACGCCGATGCCACGGCAGATCGCCATCACGGTCGGATTCGGCGAGGTGTTGCGCGCGGCGCCGTAGGCGACGGGGATGGAGATGAGCGCGGCGAGGAGTGTGCCGACGATGACGATCCCGAGCGTCATGAGCACGGAAGCCCAGAACTCGCCGACCGGCGCCCAGCCGACCCAGACGACGCTGTTCGTCGCGCGCTCCCAGGTCCAGCCCGGCCAGGCGAGCGGGACGACGCGGTCGAAGAACTGCGGCAGGTTGTCGAAGCTCTCGATCATCGCGCCCCACGAGAAGCCGAGGCCGGAGAACGACGCGATCCCGAGCGCGAGCAGGGTCAGCAGCGTCGCGATCGACGCGACGGCCGACGGACGGGGGCGCGGCCGACGGACGGCGGCGATGCGCTCGGCGAGGTCGGTCACCAGACGCCCTCGTCGGCGTCGCGGCGGAGCTCGTCGCGCAGCTGCTCGCTGAGGAGCGCCTCGCGGACGTCGGCGAGCTCGGTCGTGATCGCGGCGAGCTCGGTCGTCGAGGTCGCGACCCGGCCGTAGATCTCCATGACCTGCTCGCGGGAGAGCCCGTCGGTCGTCGTGTCGAGCACGATCCGGCCGGCGCGCAGGCCGATGATGCGGTCGCCCCAGCCGAGCGCGAGGTCGACCTGGTGGAGCGAGCAGACGACCGTGAGCCCGCGCTCGGCCGCGATCTCGCGGATGAGCGCCATGACCTGGCTGCTCGACTCCGGGTCGAGCGAGGCGACCGGCTCGTCAGCGAGCAGGATCTCGGGGTCCTGCATGAGCGCGCGGGCGATGGCGACGCGCTGCTGCTGGCCGCCGGAGAGCGTGTCGGCGCGCTGGTAGGCGCGCTCGAGGAGGCCGACGCGGTCGAGGTGGCCGAGCGCCGTCCGCCGCAGCGCCGCCGGGTACGACCAGAGCCCGACCCTCGGGCCGCGGAGGTCGGCGAGCGACCCGGTGAGCACGTTCTCGAGCACCGTGAGCGGGCCGACGAGCTCGAACTGCTGGAAGATGAAGCCGATGCGGCCCCGGAGCTCGCGCAGGGCGCGCCCGCGGAGCGTGGCGATGTCGGCGCCGAGGGCGACGACCGAGCCGGTGGTCGGCCGCTCGAGGCCGTCGACGTGGCGCAGGAGCGTCGACTTGCCCGAGCCGGAGAGGCCGAGGAGGACGACGATCTCGCCACGGGCGACCGACAGCGACACCCCCGTCAGTGCGGGATCGGCGGCGCCTGAATAGGTCTTGCCCAGGTCCGTGATCGAGACGACGGGGGTGTCGCGGTCAGTCATGATGCGTGATTCCTCTGTTCAGTCCGACGCCGGGATCAGGCGCAGGCCTCGACCTCGGGCAGCTGCTCGCAGAGGTCGCGGATGACGTCGTAGTACGAGTCGTCGACCGGCTTGAGCGCGGCCATCCACTCCTTGGCGGCCTCGACGTCGGCGATCTCGACACCGGCCTCGACCATCTGCTCGAGGGTCACGTCCGACAGCTCGGCGACCAGCACGTCGATGACCGACTGCGGGAGCGCGTTCTGGTAGACGATCGGCGCGCCGGGGACGATCTGGCGCGAGACCTCGACGACCTCGCCGGCCGCGATGGCCGGGTCGGCGACGGCGTCCTCAGCGAAGCCCGCGACGCACTCCGTGCCCGCGACGACCTTCTCGAGCGAGGCGTCGTGCTTGCCAGCGAAGACCGGGGTCACGCCGGTGGTCGGGTCGATGCCGGCCTCCTTGAGCGCGAGCGCCGGGAACAGCCGACCGGAGGTCGACGTCTCCGAGACGAAGCAGATGTTCTTGCCCGCGAACTCCTCGATCGTCGTGATGCCCGAGCTCGGGTTCGCGAACGCGACCGAGTAGTAGCCGGGCTCGGTGAGCTCGCCCGAGACGATGCCGGCGAACGGCGTGATGTCGGCGCCGTTCTTCCACGCGTTGTAGTAGGTGAAGCCCGAGAGCGCGGCGATGTCGACCTTGCCGGCGATCGACGCCTCGATGAGCGCGGTGTAGTCGGCCGCCTCGAAGAACTGCACGTCCTTGCCGGTCACGATCGAGATGTACTGCGAGAGCGGCTCCCAGTTGTTCTGGGTCGACTCGGTGTCGGGCACGACGCCGAAGATGAGGACGTTCTCGTCACCCGAGGCGAAGGTGCCGGCCTCGGCGGTCGGGGTCTCCTCGGCGGTGGTGCCGGACGAGCACGCGGTGAGGGCGAGGGCGGCGATGGCGGCAGCCGCCGCGACGCCAAGAGCCTTGCTGCGCAGGCGCATGAGTGTGATGCCTCTCTGGGATCTGGATGCCGCACCCGGTCGGGTGCCGACTCCGCGACGCTATGCACCCAGGGTGAATCGCCGGCGTCCGGCCGGGTCCGCGGCGTCGACCGCCGTCTGACCGCGGGGTGTCGCGTCGGTGAACTCGGCGGTCGGTCGCGAGACGGGGCCTGCGGCCTCAGGCGCCGTGCTCGCGCGAGGCCTCGTCGATCGCGGGGGCGAGCTCGTCGATCGGGGTGATCGCGCGATCGATGCTGCCGTTGCGGTAGGCGGCGCGGCCGACCATGTGCGCCGAGATCGGCGCCGTGAGCATCTGGAAGACGACGATCGGCGCGAGCGCCACGAGGGTGCCCCAGCTGCGCGCCTGGAGCGCGAGCGCGACGACGACGAGCACGAGGCCGAGCACCTGCGGCTTCGTCGCCGCGTGGAGCCGACTCAGGGTGTCGGGGAACCGGAGCAGGCCGATGCCGGCGACGAGGGCGAGCGCCGCGGCGATCACCGCGAGCGACAGCGAGGCGAGGTCGAGCACGTCGTCCCAGCTCATCTCGGCTCCTCCCGACGGTCCTGCTTCGAGACGGTCCTCGCGACGGCGACCGTGGCGAAGGCGGCGACGGCCGCGATCGCGAGCATGACGAGCACCGTGTCGGTGTGGGCGTTCACGATCATCTCGATGCCGATGGCGAGCACGAGCGTCGTCAGCAGGACGTCGGAGGCGATCATCCGGTCCATGAGCGTCGGGCCCCTGACGATGCGGATCACCGCGGCGATCGCCCCGGCGGCGAGGAGGGCGCCGGCGACCCAGACGAGGACGAGCTCGATCGTCGCGATCATCGGAGGGCCTCCACGTCGCTGCGGGAGCCGACCGCCATGACGATGCCCCGCTCGACCCGCCGGACGGTCGCGCGGACCCGGTCGACCCCCTCCTGCGTGCCCTCGCCGATGGCGTGCACGAAGAGGATCGAGCGCTCCCGGTCGACCTCGACGACGATGGACCCGGGCACGAGCGAGAGCGCGGTCGCGGTGAGGGTCATGACGAAGTCGGACCTCGTCGCGAGCGGCGCCGCGATGACCGCGTTCGAGCGGACGCCGCTCGGCCGGATCGCGATCCAGGCGACGTGGGCCGAGGCCACCGCGAGGTCGACGAGGAACCGCCCGAGGAAGGCGAGCGCCATGACCGGATTGAGGCGCCCGGAGAGCTCGACGGGCGGCAGGTAGAACACGACGCTCACGAGGAGGGCGACGGCGATGCCCGAGAGCAGCGCCATCCAGCTCAGCGATCCCCAGAGCACCATCCACAGCGCGACGAGGCCCACGATGAGCGGCAGCTGCTGCCAGAGCCGCCACGGCACGCGCCCGCCGGGCGCGGCGGGCGGCTCGGCGCGGCTCGTCGGCTCGGCACCGCCGGTCGGCTTGGCCCGCTCGCTCGGCTCGGTCACGGCGCCCCACCCCCGTCCGGTGCCGCCTCGAGCCCGGGGATCCCGTGCGGGAAGACGGTGTCGATGTAGACCGCTGGGGTCTCGAGGGCCTCCCCCGCGCGCCCGGCGTACTCGAAGAGCGGGCCGGCGAACACGGTGAGCGCGAGGCCGACGACGACGAGGCCGCCGGTCGCCGCGGTCATGAGCCTCGGCACGGTGCGCGTGTCGCGGACCTCCTCCGAGCCGGGCGAGCCCGCGATCCGGCCGATGAGCGCCGACTCGTACCCGGCGACGTCGGCGGCGGGCCGGAGGAAGGCGAGCGTCCAGACGCGCATGAGCGTGTAGAGCGTCAGCAGGGAGACGAGCGCGCCGGCGCCGATGAGGACAGAGGCCAGCGGGGAGCCGTCGATCGCCGCCGCCTGGAAGAGCGCGAACTTGCCGAGGAAACCGGAGAACGGCGGGATCCCGCCGAGGTTGAGCGCGGGGATGAAGAAGAGCACCGCGACGACCGGGGCCGCGGCGAGGAGGCCGCCGAGGCGCGTGATCGAGGTCGAGCCGCCGCGGCGCTCGATGAGTCCGGCCGCGAGGAACAGCGTCGCCTGCACGACGATGTGGTGGACGATGTAGTAGATCGTCGCCGCCGTGCCGATGGCCGACCCGAGCGCGACGCCGAGGATCATGTAGCCGATGTGGCTCACGAGCGTGAACGAGAGCATCCGCTTGATGTCGGCCTGCGCGACGGCGCCGAGCACGCCGACGACCATGGTCGCGAGCGCGATCCCCATGAGCAGCGGATTGAGCTCGGGCCCGGGGAAGATGAGCGTCTCGGTGCGGATGATGGCGTAGACGCCGACCTTCGTCAGCAGCCCGGCGAAGACCGCGGTGACCGGCGCCGGCGCCGTCGGGTAGGAGTCCGGCAGCCAGAACGCGAGCGGGAAGACCGCCGCCTTGATCCCGAATGCGACGAGCAGCATGACGTGGAGCACGACCTGGACCCCGATCGGGATCTCGGCCATGCGCTGCGAGATCTGCGCGATGTTCACCGTGCCGACGGCGCCGTAGATCATCGCGATCGAGGCGAGGAAGAGCACGGAGGAGACGAGGCTCACGACGATGTACGTCGTGCCGGCGCGAATGCGCTCGGTCGTGCCGCCGAGCGTCATGAGCACGTAGCTCGCGACGAGGAGGATCTCGAAGCCGACGTAGAGGTTGAAGAGGTCGCCGGCGATGAACGCGGTGAAGACGCCCGCCCCGAGGATGAGATAGGTCGGGAAGAAGATCGAGACGGGGGTCTCCTCGTCGCCGTCGGCGAAGCCCTGGCCGACCGAGAAGACGAGCACCGCGAGGAGCACGATCGCCGAGACGGCGACCATGAGGGCCGAGAGCCGGTCGACGACGAGCACGATGCCGAACGGCGCGGCCCACCCGCCGACCTCCATCACGAGGGGATCGGCGTCGGCGGCCACGACGAGCACCGCGCCGATGACGACGACGGCGGCGAGCGCGACGAGCGCGATGATGCGCTGCGCCGCGCGGCTGCGGCCGAGCACGAGGGCGAGCGCGGCGGCGAGCAGCGGGATGAGCACGACGAGCGGCACGAGCACGGTCACGACGACTCCTCCCGATCCGCCCGGGCGGCGCGGCGCGCCTCGGCCTCGTCGCCGAACTCGGAGCTGTCGCCGTCCACGGCCTCGTCGGCGTCGTCGGCGACCGAGAACGCCGCGCCCCCGCGCATCGCGACGTCGGCGTCGTCGTCCTGGACGTCGTCGCGGTTCGCGAGTCGCCACGACCGGTAGATGAGGGCGAGCAGGAAGGCGGAGACCCCGAAGGTGATGACGATCGCCGTGAGGATGAGCGCCTCAGGCAGCGGATCGGTCATCTGCTCCGGCGTCGTCTCGCCGTCGACGATGGGGGCGGCGCCTGGCACGCCCGCGACGATGAGGATGAGGAGGTTCGTCGCGTTCCCGACGAGGAGGAAGCCGAAGAGCACGCGCGTGAGGCTGCGCTCGAGCATGAGGAAGACGCCGGCCGCGTAGAGCACGGCCATGACGACGACGAGGGCGAGCGTGGCGCTCATGCGCGCACCCCCCGTCGCTGCGGCGCCGCCGGGGCGTCGTCCTCGTCGAGGCGGTCGACCTCGCCGCCGAGGCTGCGGAGCACGTCGACGACGAGCCCGAGCACGACGAGATACACCCCGATGTCGAAGCAGGTCGAGCTGACGACGTCGACCGAGCCGATCGGGCCGAGGTCGAGCGTGAACCAGGCGGAGGTGAGTGCGTCGGCGCCGAGCAGGAGCGGGGCGAGCGCCGTGCCGGCCGCGAGGAGCATGCCGGTGCCGAGGAGGGTGCCAGCGCCGATCGGCACCGCCTCGCCGAGCTCGTGCCTGCCGCCGGCGAGGTATCTCGCGACGAGGGCCATGCCCGCGATGAGCCCGCCGGCGAAGCCGCCGCCCGGCGCGTTGTGGCCGACGAGGAGCACGGAGATCGAGAGCACGATGAGGGCGTGGAACGTGAGGCGGACGACGACCTCGAGCAGGATCGAGCGGTTCCGCGGGGCGAGCGTGCGCCCGGCGAGCAGCCACGCGCCACGCTCGTCGGTGGACGGGTCGGCGCCGCGCGCCCACCTGGTCCTGCCCGTGCGGATCGCCGCGAGCCGACCGACCCGCGGGAGGGTGTCGTCGCGGCTCGAGAGGAAGAGCAGGCTCGCGACGCCGGTCGCCGCGGCGATGAGCACAGAGAGCTCGCCCATCGTGTCCCAGCCGCGGAGGTCGACGAGCGCGACGTTGACGACGTTGCTGCCGTGCCCGATCTCCTTCGCGAGCGCCGGCCAGGCCAGCGAGATGGGGTCGTCGGTGCGGGCCCCGAGCGCGACGAGCACCACGACCGCCATGACCGCGCCGAAGCCGATGGCGATGGCGGCGCGGATGACGGGGTGCCGCGTGCCGTTCGCCTCGCCGAGCCGCGGCGGGAGCCTGCGGAGCACGAGCACGACGGCGACGACCGTGACGAGCTCGACGAGCACCTGGGTGAGGGCGAGGTCCGGCGCGCCCTGCGTCGCGAAGAGCGCGCTCATCCCGTAGCCGGTGACCCCGACGAGCACCGCGGCCTGGAACCGCGTCGTCGCGCGGACCGCGGCGATCGCCGCGACGATCATGAGCCCGCCGACGAGCAGCTGCACCGGCGAGTCGACGAGCCGGATCGACTCGGGCCAGGACGTGTTGAACGCGAGCGCCGTGCCGACGCCGATGACGAGCACGCCGAGGATGACCGCGAGGTAGAACGGCAGCGAGCCGCGCTGGGTGAGCGAGGTCGTGCGCGCGGCGATCCGGTCGATGCCGACGAGCGCGCCCTGATAGGCGTCCTGCGCCCACGAGCCGACCGCGGGCGCGAGCGGCGACCGGATGACGAGGGCCGCGAGCCCCGCGCCGGCGGCGACGACGGCCGCCGAGATCGCGAGCGCGAGGGTGAACCCGTGCCACAGCGCGAGGTGGCTCGCGTGGTCGAGCACCCCGGGCAGGGTCGCCGCGTAGGGCTGCACCCACGCGTCCACGGCCGGCGCGGCGAGCCCGAGGGCGACGCCGGCGACGGCGAGGACGACCGGGGCGATGACCATGTCGAGGTGCTCGGCGACGTCGCGCACCGGTGCGACGCCGGGCTTGCGGGCGAAGGCGCCCCACCAGAATCGGATGCCGTAGGCCACGGTGAGCACCGAGCCGAGCGCGATCCCGACGAGGGCGACCCAGCCCCACGCCATCCCGGCATCGCCCGCGTCGGCGAGCGAGGCGAAGACCGCCTCCTTCGCGACGAAGCCGATCGTCGGCGGCAGTCCGATCATCGAGGCGATCGCGACGGCGGCGGTCACCGCCGTGATCGGCGCCTGCCGCCCGAGACCGGAGAGCCTGCGCAGGTCGCGCGTGCCCGTGCGGTGGTCGACGATGCCGACGACCATGAAGAGCGCCGCCTTCGCGAGGGCGTGGGCGACGAGCATCGCGAGCCCCGCGAGCGCGGCCTCGGCGGTGCCGAACCCGAGCACGACGGCGAGCAGGCCGAGCTGGCTCACCGTGCCGTGGGCGAGCACGAGCTTGAGGTCGTGCTGACGCAGCGACTGCCAGCCGCCGAGGAGCATCGTGGCGAGCCCGAAGACGACGAGCACCTCGCGCCAGCCGGGCATGTCGGCGAAGCCCGGCGCCATCCGCGCGATGAGGAAGATGCCCGCCTTCACCATCGCGGCCGCGTGCAGGTAGGCGCTCACCGGCGTCGGCGCGGCCATCGCGCCGGGGAGCCAGAAGTGGAACGGCACGAGGGCCGACTTCGAGATCGCACCGGCGAGCACGAGCATCACCGCGGTGGTCGCGAGGGGGCCGCGCGGGGCCGCCGCGATGATCGCCGCGAGACTCGTCGAGCCGACCTCGACCGACAGGAGCACGAGCCCGACGAGCATCGCGAGCCCGCCGAGCGTCGTCACGAGGAGGGCCTGGAGCGCGGCGCTGCGGCTCGTGCGGGAGGCCGCGCGGTGCGAGATGAGGAGGTAGGAGAGGACGCTCGTGGCCTCCCAGAAGACGAAGAGGACGGCGACGTCGTCGGAGAGGACGAGGCCGACCATCGCCCCGGCGAACGCGGTGAACGCGGCCGCGAACCGTCCGAGGCCCGGCTCGCGCGCGGTGAAGTACCTCGTGCAGTAGAGCAGCACGAGCGCGCCGATCCCGGAGGCGACGAGCGCGAGCGTCCAGGCGAGGTCGTCGAGCCGGAGCGCGATCGAGACCCCGAGCTGCGGGATCCACTCGACCGTCTCGAGCACCTCGCCGCCGGCGACGACGACGGGCGCCTGCGCGGCGAACCAGAGGAAGGCCCCGGTCGGCACGATCGCGAGGATCGGGAAGGCCTTCGGCCCGAGCCAGCGCACGAGCGGCCAGGCGGCGGCCGCAGCCACGGCGAACGCGATGAGGACGGCGATCACGGTGTCCTCCTTGCGTCGGGGCCCCGCATCCGGGGCGCGGCGTTCAGAGTGGCGATCCCCAGTCTACCTGGCGCCCTCGACCGTGCGGCCGGGCCGACTCACTGCTCGTGGACGTCGCCGTCACGGAAGTCGGCGAGGCGCGCGAGCACGAGCGCGACCTCCGCAGGGCCGGGGACGCGGAAGTTCGCGAGCGTCGCGCCCTGACCGCTCTTCACGCCGACGTCGTCCGGCCCGAGCGCCTCGAAGCCGTCCTCGTCGGTGACGTCGTCGCCCGCGAAGAAGACCGCGTCGGATCCCGTGTACCTGCGCAGGTGCTCGAGCGCCTGCCCCTTCGTCGTCGCGCGGATCGAGAACTCCAGCACGTTCTTGCCCTCGCGGATCACGACGTCGGCGTCGTCGAGCGCCGCACGCACCTCGGCGCGGGCCTCGAGGTGCGCGATCCGCGAGTCCGCCTCGGTCGCGAGCCTCGTGTGGAGGGCGAAGCCGACGGGCTTCGGCTCGATCCAGACGTCGTCGAGTCCGGCGGCGACGTCCTCGAGCACCTCGCCGAGCGTGGCGAGCTCGTCGCGCTCCTCCGGGTCGAGCGGGTCGAGCTCGGCGCCGGCGTCGAGCCGGATCTCCGCGCCGTGCGAGCCGACGAGCAGCACCTCGTCCGGGAGGTCGGCGACAGACTCCAGGCTGCCGAGCGCGCGACCGGAGACCACCGCGACGCGCGTGAGCGGCATCGCGAGCAGCCGGAGGACGGCGGCGCGCGCCTCGGGCAGGGCCCGCGCCTTCGCGGGGTCGTCGACCTCGGGCGCGAGCGTGCCGTCGAAGTCGAGCGCCACGAGGATGCGCTTCGCCCTCGCGAGCTCGCGCAGCGCCCCGGTGAGCGGCTCGGGCAGCCGCGAGTACGGGGGCGGCGTGTCGACGTCGACCGTGCTCACAGGCGGATCCTCGGGTTGGCGGGCACGGTCACCCCGCGCGTCCGTCGAGCCTACCCGGCGCCGCCGGGGCCGAGCGCCCGACGCGGACCGCATCGAGCGCCGCGAGCATGTCCGCCGACCACGCGGCCACGTCGTGCTCGGCGACGCGACGGCGCAGCGAGCGCATCCTCGCGCGGCGCGAGCGCTTCGGCATCCGCACGGCCTGGAGGATCGCCTCCTTGAGCCCCTCGATGTCGTGCGGGTTCACGAGCAGCGCCCTGCCGAGCTCGTCGGCCGCCCCGGTGAACTCGCTGAGCACGAGCACGCCGTCCTCGTCGAAGCGGCTCGCGACGTACTCCTTCGCGACGAGGTTCATCCCGTCGCGCAGCGCCGTCACGAGCATGACGTCGGCGGCGAGGTAGAGCGCCGCCATCTCCTCGCGAGGGAAGCCCTGATGCAGGTAGCTGATCGCGACCGAGCCGACCGTGGAGTGGTCGCCGTTGATCCTGCCGACCGTGAGCTCGATCTCGTCGCGCAGCTGCACGTAGGCGGCGACGCGTTCGCGACTCGGGCTCGCGACCTGCACGAGCACGGTCTCGCCGGCGACGACCTCGCCCTCCGCGAGCAGCTCGCCGTAGGCCTTGAGCCGGTGCCTGATGCCCTTCGTGTAGTCGAGCCGGTCGACGCCGAGGAGCACCGTCCTCGGGCTCCCGAGCCCCTCGCGGATCTCGCGGGCGCGCCGCTGGACGGCCGGCGTGCGGGCGAGGCGCTCGAACTCCGCGGCGTCGATCGAGATCGGGAACGCCTTCGCGACGACGCGCCGCCGGATGCCGTCCTGGTCCGTGACGTCGATCTCGGTCCCCCGCGTCGCCGACCGGGTGAGCCGACGCACGGCGCGGGTGAAGTTGCCGGCGTCGGCGACCCGCTGGAACCCGATGACGTCGGCGCCGAGGAGCCCGTCGACGATCTGCTGGCGCCACGGCAGCTGCGCGAAGATGCCGTACGGCGGGAACGGGATGTGGTCGAAGAAGCCGATCACGAGGTCGGGGCGCAGCTCCCTGAGCATCCTCGGCACGAGCTGGAGCTGGTAGTCGTGGACCCACACCGTCGCGCCGTCGGCGGCGACCTCCGCCGCCCGCTCGGCGAAGCGCCGGTTCACCGCGACGTAGCGCTCCCACCACTCGCGGTGGAACGACGGCGCCGAGATGACGTCGTGGTAGAGCGGCCAGAGCGTGTCGTTGCTGAATCCCTCGTAGTAGCCCTCGATGTCCTCGGCTGAGAGCGCGACGGGCACGATGCGGATGCCGTCGGAGTCGAAGGGCGCCGGCTCGAGATCCGGCGCGCCCGGCCACCCGACCCACGCCCCGTCGGCGGCGCGCATGACGGGCTCGAGCGCGGTGACGAGGCCGCCTGGTGAGCGGGTCCAGACGACGGTGCCGTCGTCGTGGACGGACGCGTCCACCGGGAGCCGGTTGGAGACGACGACCAGGCCGACTCGTTCCACCACGCCCCCGACCGTCTCGCCCATCCGTCCGACCACGGTAGCAAACCCGCTCGCCGCGGTCCGCGGGGTCGCGAGCGCGCGAGCGCGCGACCGGGACCCGGCTATCCTGACCGCGTGCCCATCGTGGACAATGCGATCTACGTCGACGGACGCCGCCGTGCGACGCCCGTCGATCTCGAGCAGACGTTCGAGACGCTCCGCGACGACGGCGGATTCGCCTGGATCGGCATGTACCGCCCCGCCGAGGCGGAGCTGCAGGCCGTCGCGACCGAGTTCGGGCTCCACCCGCTCGCGATCGAGGATGCGCTCACCGGCCACCAGCGGCCGAAGATCGAGCGCTACGGCGACACCCTCTTCGTCGTGCTGCGCTCGGCCCGCTACCTCGACGCTCCCGAGGAGGTGGAGTTCGGCGAGGTGCACCTGTTCATCGGGACGAACTTCGCGATCACGGTGCGGCACGCGGAGTCGCCGGACCTCGGCCGGGTGCGCAAGCGCCTCGAGGCGACGCCGGAGCTGCTGCGGCTCGGCCCGCAGGCCGTGCTCTACGCCGTCTTCGACGAGGTCGTCGACGAGTTCTCGCCCGTCATCGACGGCGTGCAGAACGACATCGACGAGATCGAGGACCAGATGTTCGAGGGGCACCCATCGGTCTCCAGGCGCATCTACGAGCTCGCGGGCGAGACCATGTCGCTCCAGCGCGCCACGCACCCGCTGCCCGAGATGCTCGCCGCGCTCGAGCGCGGGTACGAGAAGTACGACGTCGACCTCGAGCTGCAACGGCGGCTGCGGGACGTGCTCGACCATGTCCTCCGCGTCGTGGGCCTCGTCGACGGCTTCCGCGCGACCCTGCAGAACGCGCTGAGCGTGCAGTCGACGATCGTGACGCAGACCCAGAACGAGCAGATGCGGCGGCTCTCGGAGACGGCGATCACCCAGGGCGAGCAGGTGAAGAAGATCTCCGGCTGGGCGGCGATCCTCTTCGCGCCGAGCCTCGTCGGGGCGATCTACGGGATGAACTTCAGCAACATGCCGGAGCTGCGCTGGGAGCTCGGCTATCCGCTCGCGCTCGCGCTCATGCTCGCGACGAGCGTGACGCTCTACCTCGTGTTCAAGGCCAAGCGCTGGCTGTGAGCGGGTCGGGTGCGCTCGCCCCGCAAGTCGCGTAGCGTTGACGACGACCTGGGAGGGCTCGTGCGCAGATACATCCTCAACACCTCGGTGCTCTCGGCCGTCGCCGGCGCGTGGGGCGTCGTGCAGACGACCCGCAGCGGACCCCGCGACTGGCGCCTCGTGCTCATGTGGGTGAGCTGGGGCATCTCGGTCGCGATCGCCGTCGGCACCGTGGTCGAAGAGGCCAAGGCCGACCGGCTCGAGCTGGAGCAGTAAGGGAGCGGATGATGTTCTTCGACGGACCCGGATTCGGCGCGTGGGGCTTCCTCGGCGCGCTCGGCCACCTCATCGCGACGGTCCTCGGGGCGCTCGTGTCGCTCGCGGCGTTCGCGATCCTCATCGCGATCGTGTTCCTCCTCGTGCGCTTCCTCCTCGTCGGCACGAAGGCCGCGCAGCTCTATGTCGCGCAGCACTCGCCGGCGGCGAGCGACGAGGCGCCGGCGGTCCCGGTGGCGCCCGCCGCACCGACGGCGCCAGCGCCGCCGGCGACCGCGACGCCCGCCGCCGCACCATCGGCCGCCGCGACGCCGGCCGCTGCAAAGCCCGCCACCGCAACGCCGGCCGCCGCAAAGCCCGCCACCGCGAAGGCCACCACCACCACGCCCGCGGCCAAGCCGGCCGCGAAGCCCCGCACCCCGCCGGCCCCGCCGGCCGAGTAGCCACCGGCCGAGGAGCCACCGGCCGAGGCGCACCCACCGGGATCATCGGCGGGCCGCGGGCGGGTCAGCGCAGGAAGCCGCGCAGCAGCGCCGCCGTGCCGCCGAGATGCTCCGCGGTCGCCGCTGCGGCCGCGTCCGCGTCGCCCGTGAGGATCGCCGTGACGATCGCCTCGTGCTGGCGGTTCGAGTGCTCGAGGTTCGGGGTGAGGAACGGGATGCGGTCGAGGTAGGCGTTGATGCGCATCCGGTTGTCGGCGATGAGCGTGAGGAGGCTCGGCAGCCCGGCGATCTCGCCGATCGCGAGGTGCAGCCTGGAGTCGAGGCGACGGTGGTCCTCGAGCGAGGCGTCGGCCGACTCGCGCAGCCGAGACCACAGCAGGGCGCGGTCCCCCGCCGAGAGATCCCGGCCCGCCGCGGCCCTCGCGGCGCCCACCTCGAGGATCTCGCGCAGCCCGAGCGCGTCGTCGAGCTCGGCGGCCGTCGGGGGCGGCCCGACCGCCGTCGGCGGCGGCAGCGGATCGGCGACGAAGGTGCCGCCGTATCGCCCGCGACGCGCCACGAGGTAGCCGGCGTCGGCGAGCGAGCGGATCGCCTCACGGAGCGTGTCGCGCGAGACCGAGAACCGCGCGGCGAGCTCGCGCTCGGCCGGCAGCGCCTCCCCAGGGGCCACGATGCCGAGCCGGATGGTCTGCAGCAGTCGCTCGACCGTCTCCTCGAAGGCGTTGCCGAGGCGCAACGGTCGCAGCACGGCGGAGCCGGCGAGCGAGTCGACCCCGTCCGCCGGCTCCTCGCGCTCGGCCGCCATCCGTTCGCCTTACAGCGGCGTGACGTAGGCCGCGCTGATCCCGCCGTCGACGAGGAAGGTCGATCCGGTGATGAAGCTCGCGTCGTCGCTCGCGAGGAACGCGACCGCGGCGGCGAGCTCCTCCGGCTCGCCGAAGCGGCCGACCGGCACGTGGACGAGGCGGCGCTGCGCGCGCTCCTGGTCCTTCGCGAAGAGCTCCTGGAGCAGGGGCGTGCTCACCGGCCCCGGGCACAGCGCGTTGACTCGGATGCCCTGCCTGGCGAACTGCACGCCGAGCTCGCGGGTCATCGCGAGCACCCCGCCCTTGCTCGCCGTGTAGGAGATCTGCGAGGTCGCCGAGCCGAGCACCGCGACGAAGGAGGCCGTGTTGATGATCGAGCCGGAGCCCTGCGGCACCATGTGGCGCAGGGCCGCCCGCGAGCACAGGTAGACCGAGGTGAGGTTGACCTGCTGCACGCGATCCCAGGCCGGCAGCTCGGTGGTCTCGATGGAGTCGTCGTCCGGCGGCGAGATGCCGGCGTTGTTGAAGGCGATGTCGAGGCGCCCGTACTCGGCGACGGCCGCGTCGAAGAGCGCGTTGACCGCGGCCTCGTCGGTGACGTCGACCGCGACGAAGAGGCCGTCGACCTCGGCGGCCGCCGCGGCCCCGCTGACCGGGTCGACGTCGCCGATGACGACCTTCGCGCCCTCGGCGGCGAAGCGCCGTGCGGTCGCGAGGCCGATGCCGCTCGCGCCGCCGGTGATGACGGCGACCTTCCCGGCGAGGCGCTGGGTGAGATCGATGGGAGTGACGGCCACGGGGATGCTCCTTGTGCGGTTGCTGGTGCTGGTGCTGGTCAGGCGTTCGAGATGAACACGTTCTTGGTCTCGGTGAACGCGGCGGCGGCGTCCGGGCCGAGCTCGCGGCCGAGCCCGGACTCCTTCATGCCGCCGAACGGGGTCCAGTAGCGCACCGAGGAGTGCGAGTTGATCGACAGCGCGCCGGTCTCGACGCCGCGCGCGACGCGGAGGGCCCTGCCGACGTCGCGCGTGAAGATCGAGCCGGAGAGCCCGTAGACGGTGTCGTTCGCGAGCGCGATCGCGTCCGCCTCGTCGTCGAAGGGGAGCACGGCGACGACCGGTCCGAAGATCTCCTCCGTCACCGCACGGTCGGTGCGCGAGCCCGGCAGCAGCACCGTCGGCGGGAACCAGAACCCTGGGCCGGTCGGGGCCGAGCCGCGGAAGGCGACCTGGGCGCCATCCGGCACGAACGACGAGACGGCGTCGAAGTGCGCCCGGGAGACGAGCGGGCCCATCTCGGTGGCCTCGTCGAGCGGGGAGCCGACCCGCACGGCCTGCACGGCGGGCTCGAGGAGCTCGAGGAAGCGGTCCATGACGCGGCGCTCGACGAGGATGCGGCTCCTCGCGCAGCAGTCCTGCCCCGCGTTCTCGAAGACCGCGGACGGCGCACTCGCCGCGGCGGCCTCGAGGTCGGCGTCGGCGAAGACGATGTTCGCGCTCTTGCCGCCGAGCTCGAGGGTGACCGCCTTGACGTGCTCGGCCGCGCCGGCCATGACGCGCTTGCCGACCTCGGTCGAGCCCGTGAAGACGAGCTTGCGCACATCCGGATGGCTCACGAACCGCTCGCCGACGACGGCGCCGCGGCCGGGCAGCACCTGGAAGAGCCCATCGGGCATCCCGGACTCGAGCGCGAGCTCGCCGAGGCGGATCGCGGTGAGCGGGGTCCAGTCCGCGGGCTTGAGCACGACCGCGTTGCCCGCCGCGAGCGCCGGGCCGAAGCCCCAGCTCGCGATCGTCATCGGGAAGTTCCAGGGCACGATGATGCCGACCACGCCGATCGGCTCGAGGAACGTCACGTCGATGCCGCCTGGCACGGGGATCTGCTTGCCGATGAGCCGCTCGGGGAACCCGGCCGAGTACTCGAGGACGTCGCGCACGTGGCCGGCCTCCCAGCGCGCCTGCGCGATCGGGTGCCCCGAGTTGCGGACCTCGAGCTGCGCGAGCTCCTCGACGTGGGCGTCGACGGCGTCGGCGAAGGCGCGCAGGCGCCGCGCGCGGTCGAGCGGCGCGAGCGCGGCCCAGGCGCGCTGCGCGACGACGGCCCTCGCGATCGCGGCGTCGGCGGCCTCGAGGCTCGTGTGCTCGACCTCGCCGACGTCGGACTCGTCCGCCGGGTTGATGAGGATGGTGCTCGTCATGCTCGGTGCCCTCTCGCTGCCATGGACGGACGCGACTCGTGCGCGCGGCGGAAGGCCGCGCCGGCCTCGACGAGACCGGCGAACAGGCCGACGTCGTCGTCCTCCTCCGGGTGCCACTGCACCGCGATGCAGAACGCCTCGCCAGGCAGCTCGACCGCCTGGACGGTGCCGTCGTCGCTCGTCGCCGAGACGATGAGCCCGTCGCCGAGCCGGTCGACGCCCTGATGGTGATACGACTTCACCGGCACCGCGCCGGCCGGGTCGAGCCGATCGGCGACGAGCTCGGCGAGCCTGGTGCCCTCGCGGACGATCGCCTCGTTGACCGTGAAGACGCCGCCGCCGGCGTTGTATCTCGTCGAGCCGACGACGTCGGGCAGGTGCTGGATGAGCGTGCCGCCGCGGAGCACGTTGAGCAGCTGGAGCCCGCGGCAGATGCCGAGGATCGGCAGTCCGCGGTCGAGCGCCGCCTCGGCGAGGGCGGACTCCCAGGCGTCGCGGTCGAGGCGCGGCGCGTCTGTCGTCGGATGCGGCTCCTGGCCGTAGCGGGCGGGGTCGACGTCCTTGCCGCCGGTGAGCACGAGGGCGTCGAGCCCGTCGAGCACGCGATCGGCGACCGCGCGGGCGCGCTCACGGGACTCGGGCAGCGGCTGCGGCGGCAGGAGCACGACGGTCCCGCCGGCGTCGGTGACGGCCTGGAGGTAGACCTTGGGCAGGAACGAGGCGGGCACGTCCCAGACCCCCGTCCTCGCCTGCTCGAGGTAGGTCGTGAGCCCGACGACGACGGGCGCCTGGTGGTCAGAGCCGCTCGAAGCCACGGACCCGCTCCCAATCGGTGATCGCCGCGTCATAGGCGTCCTGCTCGACCTTGGCCATGTTCAGGTAGTGCTCGACGACCTCGTCGCCGAAGGCGGCGCGCGCGAGCGCGGACTCCTCGAAGCAGCGCACCGCCTCGCGCAGGGTCGATGGCACGTGCACGGCGTCGGAGGCGTACGCGTTGCCGGTCAGCGGCGCCGGCAGCTCGAGCCCGCGGTCGATGCCGTCGAGGCCCGCGGCGATGATCGCCGCGACCGCGAGGTACTGGTTCACGTCGCCGCCTGGCACGCGGTTCTCGAGCCGGAGCCCGTGGCCGCGGCCGACGAGCCGCAGCGCGCAGGTGCGGTTGTCGACGCCCCAGGCGACCGCCGTCGGCGCGAAGGAGCCTGGCACGTAGCGCTTGTAGGAGTTGATGTTCGGTGCGAAGAAGAGCGTGAGCTCGCGCAGCGCCGAGAGCTGCCCGGCGATCCACTGGCGCCCGAGGGCGGACAGGCCGAACTCGGCGTCGGGATCGGCCATGACGGCCGCGCCGTCGGCGCCGCGCACCGAGCAGTGGATGTGGCAGGAGTTGCCCTCGCGCTCGTTGACCTTCGCCATGAACGTCAGCGACTGCCCGTGCGCGTCGGCGATCTCCTTCGCCCCGTTCTTGTAGATCGAGTGCTGGTCGCACGTGTCGACCGCCTCCGCGTAGCGGAAGGCGATCTCCTGCTGCCCGAGGTTGCACTCCCCCTTGACGCCCTCGCAGTACATGCCGGCGCCCTCCATGCCGAGGCGGATGTCGCGCAGGAGCGGCTCCATCCGCGTCGAGGCCATGAGGGCGTAGTCGATGTTGTAGTCGCTCGCGGGAGTGAGCCCCTCGTAGCGCTTGGCCCAAGCCTGGCGGTAGGAGTCCTCGAAGACGATGAACTCGAGCTCGGTGCCGACGAAGGGCACGAGCCCGCGCTCGGCGAGCCGGTCGACCTGCCTGCGGAGGATCGCGCGGGGCGACTGCACGACGGGCGTGCCGTCGAGCCACTCGAGGTCGGCGGTGATCATCGCGGTGCCTGGCAGCCAGGGGATGCGGCGCAGCGTCGACTCGTCGCCGCGCATGACCATGTCGCCGTAGCCGCGCTCCCACGACGAGATCGCGTAGCCGCCGACGGTCGCGTTCTCGACGTCGACCGCGAGGAGGTAGTTGCAGCAGTCGGCGCCGTGCGCGGCGACGTCGTCGAGGAAGAGCCGCGCCGAGACCCGCTTGCCGATGAGTCGGCCCTGCATGTCGGTGAACGCGACGATGACGGTGTCGAACTCGCCGGCGGCCACGCCGGCGCGCAGCTCCTGCATCGTCAGGTTCCCCGAGGCCATGCGCGCTCCGATCCGTCCCGTCAGCACCGCCCGTCCGGGCGGCTCCACCAGCGTAACGAGACGGTAACACCCAAAGGTAGACACGGAGTACCAATAGCCGCCAAACTCTCGGTCATCCCGGGGCCAGGGTCGTTGGCCCCACCACCATCGTGATTCGGAGTCCGAATGAACGACAAGCAGACCGTCGCGGGCGTCACCTACACGCGCGCCGGCGACGAGTACTTCGAGAAGCGCAGGCTGACGCGCTCCGCCGGGGTCTGGGGGCTCTGGGGCCTCGCCGTGGCGGCCGTCATCTCCGGCGACTTCTCCGGATGGAACTTCGGCATCGACTTCGCGGGCTTCGGCGGCATGCTCATCGCCTTCGTCGTGCTCGTGGCGATGTACTACGGTCTCATCTTCTCCATCGGCGAGATGGCCGCGGCGATGCCGCACACCGGCGGCGCCTACTCGTTCGCACGATCGGCGATGGGGCCGTGGGGCGGACTCGTCACGGGACTCGCCGAGACGATCGAGTACGTCGCGACGACGGCCGTGATCGTCTTCTTCTCGGCGCAATACGCGAACGGGATCACGACCGAGCTGCTCGGCCTCGACCTCTCCGCGAACATGTGGATCTGGTGGGTGATCCTCTACGTGGTGTTCATCGCCCTCAACGCCGCCGGCGCGAACATCTCGTTCACCTTCGCGATCGTCGTCTCGATCATCTCGATCGGGATCATCCTCGTCTTCTCGGTCATGGCCGCCTTCTCGGGGCTGTTCAGCTGGGACAACCTCTGGAACATCGTGCCCGACGCGGGCCAGACGGCCTTCCTCCCCCACGGGCTGCTGCCCGCGGTGCTCTTCGCGCTGCCGTTCGCGATGTGGTTCTTCCTCGGCATCGAGGAGCTGCCGCTCGCGGCGGAGGAGTCGCACAACCCGGTCAGAGACATCCCGCGCGCCGGCTTCATCGCCCGCGGCACGCTCATCGTCACCGGCCTGCTCGTGCTCTTCCTCAACACCGGCGTCCTCGGCGCGGAGGCCACGGGCGTCTCGCTCGAGCCCCTCCTCGACGGCTTCCGGGCGATCGTCGGCGACCAGCTCGCGGCCGTGCTCGCGCTCTTCGCGCTCGTCGGCCTGCTCGCCTCGCTGCAGGGCATCATGTTCGCCTACGGGCGCAACATGTACTCGCTCTCGCGCGCCGGCTACTACCCGAAGTTCCTCTCGCTCACCGGGCGCACGCGCACGCCGTGGGTGGCGCTCGTCGTCGGCGCGGTGATCGGCTTCGTCGCCCTCATCGTGCTCGACGTGCTCTCGCGGGTCGACGCCGAGGGCGTCGGCGCGGTGGCCGGGGCGATCATCCTCAACATCGCGGTGTGGGGCGCGGTCGTCGCCTACTTCATGCAGCTCATCTCGTTCATCCTGCTGCGCAGGAAGTTCCCGAACGCGAACCGGCCGTACCGCAGCCCGTGGGGCGTGCCCGGCGCCGTCGTCGCCGCGGTGATCGCCGCGCTGACGTTCGTCGGCTTCCTCGTCAATCCGACGTTCACGCCCGCGATCGTCGCGATCGCGATCGTGTACGTCGTGATCCTCCTCGGCTTCGCGCTCTGGGGCCGGCACCGGCTCGTGCTCTCGCCCGAGGAGGAGTACGCGCTCTCGGGCGGACTCCACGGCGACCCACAGCAGGAGGGCTACGACGCGATGGAGGCCGAGGTCTTCGACGACGACGCGAAGTCCTGAGGACCCGGTCGGGGCGGTGGGGCGCCCCGACCGGCATGAGCGCGGCGGCCCGACGGGAGCACCTCCCCGGCGGGCCGCCGCCGCATCGGCGGGCAGCGGCGCCGCCGGCACCCGCCCGATCGGTCGGCACGGCCAGGAAGCACGGCCAGGCGACACGGTCAGACGGCACGGCCAGGCGGCAGGGTCAGGCGCCGCGGCCAGGGGGCACGGTCAGCCGCCGAACGGCAGCGGCGGCAGGCCAGCGACGCCGGGCTCGGCGAGGAAGAGCGCGCCGGCGAGCGCGTCGGCGCCAGGGGTGAGCCCCTGGGCGCTCGAGGTGATCGCGAGCGTCGCGAGATCCTCGCCGACGAACGCGCACGCGCTCGGCTGGATCGTCGGGACGTCGATGACGGCGACGGGC
>Ga0209066_10001227_pt1 | contig 34694 bp, 32 predicted proteins | sample All_14_2_FD_187198 | JGI IMG/M metagenome (GOLD analysis project Ga0209066, IMG submission 187198) | Freshwater microbial communities in response to fracking from Pennsylvania, USA - Allegheny Zone_MetaG_DW_15 (SPAdes) (version 2) ... | reverse complement strand
AACGACATTGTAGTCGTTCTGCGATGCGTTGAATTCCGCGGCGATGGCATTGACCTTGTCGCCCAGCTCGCCGCCCATGGCGTGCCACCACTGGATGTCGGTTTTGGCCTGGGCTGTCGTCACGCCGATGGCCAGGGTCGCGGCCGCCAGCAGGGTGGTCTTGAAAGCGGATTTCATAAGCTCTGTTCCTCTTCGAATGAGCATGAATGCCGAAGGATATAAAGCTGTTGTTTTTCAAAGCCGTGAAGCGATCGGGTCAGCCTTGTGAAGGATCGGTGACGGCCTTGCGGAATTCCGGCTGCAAGTTGACGCAGGTCAAGGACGATGGGTTAAAATAAGAATATTCTAATAAAAAGTCGCAATCTAGGGTCGGGAGGTAAGCCCATGTCTGGTAAGCAGAACAATCCGGTGCTGGATCGTCGGGCAGTGATGAGGCTGGGCCTTGCGGGCGGGGCGGCGGCGGTCGCAATGCCTGCGATGGCAGGGGCGGATACGGTCCCGCCGATTGCCAGCAAGGCCCGGATCGTGATCGCGGGGGCCGGGGCCGCCGGTCTGGCTGCGGCCAATCGGCTGGTGAAGCGTCTGGCGGGCGCGAGCATCACCCTGATTGATGCGCGCAAGGCGCATTACTATCAGCCGGGATTTACCCTGATCGCGGCGGGGCTGCGGCCGGCATCCTACTCCGTATCCACCACGCGGGAATGGTTGCCCGATGGCGTCGAGCTGATCGAGGAGGCGGTGACGGAGTTCGATCCGGCGGGCAACCGGGTGGTGACGGCCAGCGGCAAATCGGTGGACTATGACTATCTGATCGTGGCCACCGGCATGGTGCTGGATTATGCCGCGATCGAAGGCATGGATGTGGCCCGCATCGGCACGAACGGGTTGGGCAGCGTCTATGCCGGGCCGGAGGCGGCCGAAGCCACCTGGCGGGCGATGTCCGCCTTCGCGGAGAAGGGCGGGGTGGGGCTGTTCAGCAGGCCCGCCACGGAAATGAAATGCGCCGGCGCGCCGCTGAAATACACGTTTCTGACCGATGACAGCCTGCGCCGCCGGGGCATGCGCGACCGGGCGAAGCTGATCTATTCCGCCCATAACAAGGCCCTGTTCAGCGTGCCCATCGTGTCGGAAAAAGTGCGTATGCTGTTCCGAGATCGCGGTGTGGAGATGCGCTATGATTCCGTGCTGACCGGCATCGATCCGGACCGGCGCATCGCGCGCTATCAGACCCCCCGGGGTGTGGTGGAAGAAGGCTATGATTTCATCAATGTCATCCCGCCGATGCGCGCGCCGCAATCCGTGCGCAACTCGCCTTTGCCCTGGCAGGAAGGCCCCTTCGCCGCCGATGGCTGGATGGAGGTGGACAAGGCGACGCTGCGCCACAAACGGTTCCCCAATATTTTCGGGGTGGGCGATGTCGCCGGCGTGCCGAAGGGCAAGACGGCGGCCAGCGTGAAATGGCAGGTGCCGGTGGCCGTCGACCATCTGGTGGGGGATATCGCCGGCAAGCCGAGCCGGGCGGTCTATGGCGGCTATACCTCCTGTCCGCTGATCACCCGTTATGGCCGGGCGATGCTGGTGGAATTCGACTATGACAACAATCTGATGCCATCCTTCCCCGGCGTGATCGCGCCGCTGGAGGAGCTGTGGGCGACCTGGGTGCTGAAGACGGTTGCCCTCAAACCCACCTATCTGACCATGCTGCGCGGCATCGCGTGACCGAAGGGGAGGCGTTGGATCATGCAGGAACTCGATCTGTCCGTTCTGTTTGCCGTGGCGCTGGAAGTGCTGGGCGCCGCCTTCTGGATTCTGCTGCTGCTGGCCCTGGCGGCGGTCGGGACCTTCGCCTATACGCTGTGGCGGGAGCGCACGTTATCGGCGCGGCGCCTGGTGCTGTCGGAAGGCCTCGGCCTGATCGGCAGCCTGCTGGCGCTGTGGATTGTCGCCCGCTTCACCCTGTCGGGCTTCACCGATGCGGGCGGGCCGATCGACTGGATTCTGGTCGGCGCGATCTGGTTCGCCGGGCTGCTGGGCACGACCATGCTGAGCTATGGCGTGCTGGGCCTGCTGGGGCGGGTGAAGGCGCGCTGACCTCTCGCTCGGGCCAGCCCTTGCGTCCGCGGATTGGCTGTGGCTTAGGATGATGCGGATTTATTTGGGGGAGCCCGTGCATCATGTCGGTTGAGCTGTATCTTGCCTATGTCGCGGCAACGCTGGTTCTGTTGATCATTCCGGGGCCGACCATTCTCTTGGTCGTATCCTATGCGCTGAGCGAGGGCAGGCGCGCCGCGCTGGCCAGTACGGCCGGGGTGGTGCTGGGCGATCTGACCGCCATGGTTTTCTCGCTGGCGGGACTGGGCGCGCTGATGGCCGCCAGCGCGCTTGCTTTCAGCATCGTGAAATGGGTCGGGGCGGCCTATCTGGTCTGGCTCGGCATCAAGATGTGGCGTTCCAGGCCGCAGGCGCTGGAAGTGGATGGCGGGGTAACCCGCGCGCCGCGCCGTCATAAGGACATGCTGGTGCAGACCTGGATCGTCACCGCACTGAACCCCAAGGGTATCGTCTTCTTCATGGCCTTTCTGCCGCAGTTCCTGGTGCATGATGCGCCCGTCCTGCCGCAATTCGTGCTGCTGGGCGGCACCTTTCTGGTCCTGGCCGGGTTGAATGCGCTGGTCTATGCGTTGATGGCGGGCAGCCTGCGCGCGCGCATTGCCAATCCGCGCGGGTTGACCTGGGTCAACCGCATCGGCGGTTCCGTGCTGATCGGCGCGGGCGTGGTTACGGCCGGCCTGCAGCGCGCCGCCTGATTTTCAGAAGAAGGGAAGGGGGACGGCCGCCGGTGGTCAGCTTGGGGGGCACTTACCGGCGGCCGTCGGGGTCGCAGCGGTTTGGTCAGAACCGCTTCGAGGCTGTATGAGAGGGGCCAGCCTCGATGAGAGGGGAGGTCTCAGCGGTGTATATATAGGGAGGGGATCAAGGCCTTTCAGGGGGCGAATTGAGGCATTTTCGGGGCAGGCGCCCCCTGCTCCCCAGCTCCTATTCGGCCGCTTCCGATAGCGGGGCACGCAGGCGGCGGCGCCGGACCGGTTTCGGTGTTTCCTTCGGCGCCTGGCCGGATGGCAGGGCCGCCGGTTCGCAATCGGGATTGGCGATGGCGGCTGCCACCCGTTCGCGGATCTGCTTCAGCTTGGCCTGATGATCCACCTTCATGCCGAAGACGTCGCGCACATAGAACACGTCGATGGCCTGCTCGCCGAAGGTCGAAATCTTGGCGGAGCCGATCTGCAGCCCGCATTCGCTGAGCGCGCGGGTCACGTCATAGAGGAAGGCCGGACGGTCGCGCCCGTTCACCTCCACCACCGTGGCGGTGGAGGAGGCGGTATTGTCGATCACCACGCGGGCCGGGACCTTGAAGACGCGGGTGCGTTTGGGGATCTGCGTGCCGCGTTTGCGCAGCTCTTCCGCGGCTTTCAGTCGACCGGACAGGGCCTGTTCGATCAGCACGGACAGCCGGGCCAGCTTGTCAGGGCGCTGGAACGCGCCGCCTTCCGCCGTATCCTGGACCTGGAAACTGTCCAGCGCGCGGCCATTTTTCAGGGTCGCGATGCGGGCTTCGACCACGGTCGCCCCGGCCATGGCCAGCGCCCCGGCAATGCGGGAGAACAGGCCCGGATGGTCATCGGTATAGACGGTGATGACGCTGGCGCCCGAGGCCTGGTCGATGGCGGTATCCAGCGCCAGCGGGCTGGAATCCCGCTCCGCCTGTCGCACGAAATCGGCATGGCGCAGCAGGGTCGGGCGGTCGACTGACAGCAGGTAGGAATCGCTCAGCCGATCCTGATGGGTGCGGATTTCTTCTTCCGGCCAGCCCTGGCCCGCCAGAGCGGTGGCCAGCCAGGCCTGTTCCGCGGCGATGCGCCGCTCGCTGCCATGTTCCTTGAAGGCGCCGATCATCATCTCCTCGGCGCGGCGATAGAGGTCGCGCAGCAGGGTGGCCTTCCAGTTGTTCCAGACCTTGGGGCCGACCGCGCGGATATCCACCACGGTCAGGCAGAGCAGCAGCTTCAACCTCTCCGGCGATTGCACCAGCGCCACGAAATCCCGGATGGTCTGCGGATCGTCCAGGTCGCGTTTCTGGGCGCAGTCCGACATGGCCAGATGGTGCAGCACAAGCCAGGAAACCGTTTCCGTCTCTTCCGGCGTCAGGCCGAAGCGCGGGCAGAGCTTGAGCGCCACCTTGGCGCCCAGTTCGGAATGGTCGCCGCCGCGCCCCTTGGCGATGTCATGCAGCAGCACCGCGACATAGAGCGCTTCGCGCGACTGGATGGAATGGATCATCTCGCTGGCCAGCGGATGATCTTCCTTCAACTGGCCGGTTTCGATGCGCGACAGGATTCCGAGCGCGCGTATGGTATGCTCATCCGTCGTGTAGACATGGTACATGTCATATTGCATCTGGGCCACGACCCGCCCGAAATCCGGCACGAATTTGCCGAACACGCCGCATTCATTCATGCGCCGCAGCGTGTTTTCCGGGTTGCGCGGGGCGGCCAGCACATTCAGGAAATGCCGGTTGGCGACCGGGTCGTTCTGCACCGCACGCGTAATGCGCTTCAGATTGCGGTGGATCGCCTTCAGCGCATCGGGGTGGATATCCTGCCCGGTGGTCTGCATCACGTCGAAGATGCGCAGCATGTCGACGGGCGTGCGCGCGAACTGGTCGGCGGAAACGAGGTTCAGCCGTCCGCCGTCCAGCACGAAGCCGTCGATCAGCTTGCGCCGCGCCAGCTTGGCGAAGGACAGCAGCGGCGTTTTGCGGTCGGCCAGTTCGAAGCCCGCGCAGAAGATGCGGGTCAGATCGCCCACTTCCTTGGCGACCAGGAAGTAATGCTTCATGAAGCGCTCGACGGCCGCAGCGCCGGCATGGTCGGTATAGGCCATGCGTCGCGCCAGTTCCGGTTGCACATCGAAGGACAGGCGTTCTTCCGCCCGGCCGGTCAGATAATGCAGATGGCAGCGCAGGGTCCAGAAATGGCGCTGGGCGCGGTCGAAGGTCTCGAACTCCGCCTTGGTCAGCACGCCCGTCTCGACCAGCTCCGCTACATCCAGCACCTGATAGCGGTATTTGGCCGTCCAATAGAGCGTTTGCAGGTCACGCAGACCGCCCTTGCCGTCCTTGATATTGGGTTCCAGCACATAGCGCGACCCGCCCAGGCGCTCATGGCGTTCATCGCGTTCCTTCAGCTTGGCCTGCACGAAGTCATGGCCGGTGCCGCGCACGATTTCCGCCTGGAAGCGCTTGGCCAGCTCGCCCGCCAGCCTGCGGTCACCCCACAGGAAACGGCTTTCCAGCACGGCGGTGCGGATGGTGATGTCGCCTTTCGCCTGGCGCAGCGTCTCATCCACCGACCGGGTGGAGTGCCCGACCTTCAGCCCCAGATCCCACAGCGTGTAGAGGATCGCCTCCACCACCTGCTCGATCCTGGGATTCTTCTTATAGGAATGCAGGAACAGAAGATCGATGTCGGAGAAGGGGGCAAGTTCGCCACGCCCATAACCGCCGACCGCGACGATGGCCAGCTTCTCCTCATCGGTCGGATTGGGGTTGGGATAGAAGCGGTTGGCGATCACGTCATGGATGACGCGGATCAGCTGATCCATCAGGAAGGCGTTGCCGGCGACGCAGAGCGCGCCGTCGCCATCCTCGAAGAAGCGCCGTTCCACCTCCGCCCGACCTTTTTCGAGGGCGGATTTGTACAGCTTCAACAGGGCCTGGCGACGCGCGACTTCGCTGCCATCACCGCTGGCGATGGCGTCCGCCTGATCCTGCAGGGCGGCACGGTGGATGATCTTGCGGCGTGACTTGATTTCCATGTCTATCAGAATTGGCGCAGCCGGCCGTGATGGCAAGCCCCGTCAGGGACGGGGATCTGGTCAGGCTGCGGCGAATTCTCCCCGAAAGCTGAGGGCGACCGGGCCGGTCATGATCACATGCCCATCCGATTCGCGCCATTCCATCTGTAGCCGCCCGCCCGGCAGGTCGATCGCGGCCCTGCGCCCGGTCAGCCCCCGTCGCACGGCCGCGACCATGGTTGCACAGGCCCCGGAGCCGCAGGCCAGCGTAATGCCCGCGCCGCGTTCCCAGACCCTGAGGTTGATGGACCCGTCCGGCCGGATCGTCGCGAATTCCACATTGGCGCGGGCCGGGAACAGGGGGTCGTGTTCGATCTTCGGTCCAACCTCTTCCAGGCGGATCGCCTGGGCGTCGGGCACGAAGAAAACAATATGGGGATTGCCCATCGATACGGCGCAGGGGGCGTGAAAACCGGCGAACTCCCCCTCCAGCGCCAGCGTATCCATGGCGCGGGCAAGCGGTATCTTCTCCCAGTCCAGCCAGGGCGCGCCCATATCGACCGAAACGATACGGCCGCCCTCCTGGCGATGCCCGATCAGCAGGCCGGCCAGGGTTTCGATGCGCGCCTCTTCCGCCCCGCTTTCCGCCATCACCAGATCGGCGATGCAGCGGGTGGCATTGCCACAGGCTTCCGCCTCGCTGCCGTCGGGGTTCAGGATGCGCATGAAGACATCGGCGTCACTGCGCGCGGACGGTTCCAGCACGATCACCTGATCGCAGCCCACACCGAAGCGCCGGTCGGCAAGCCGGCGGGCAAGCTCCGGCTCCAGGCGCGGCGCCCCGTCGCGGCGGTCCAGCACCACGAAATCATTGCCCAGCCCGTGCATCTTCAGAAACGGAATCATCGCCCATGCAACCCGATCAGCCACGCCCGGCCAGGGCGCCACGATTTCTATATGCGCCCGGTGTTAAGGAATTGCAAAGGCGTTGCTATATCCGGGCGTCAGCGCCGGGCAGCCTGATCGGCCAGGACCGATTCGATGAAGGCCTTCATGCTGCGGCGCAGATCGGGATCGGCCTTGTGGATCAGGGCCATGGCGAAGGTGATGCCGTCGCGCAGCCGCTCCAGTTCCGGCATGTCCGGTTCGATGGGTTCCAGCAGGCGGGCCGGCGACAGGCCCATGAAGGTGCAGATCTGGTTCAGCCGATCCAAGGGAATGGCGGCCCGCCCCATCTCGTATTTCTGGACCTGCGAGACGGAAATGCCCAGCGCGTCGGCGAGATCACGCTGGGTGAGTTGGTGCAGCAGCCGTTCATAGCGCAGGCGCATCGCCAGGGCGGGCGTGCTCTGCGTTCGGGTGGGGGATTTCCCTCCCCTGCGTTTGACAGGTTCCTGGGCCATGGCAATCCTTGTTGCATAGGTCCTTTTAATTTCCTCGCAATGGATGCATAGCGGTGAATTGCACCGGTTTCAACCTGAATGCGCGGGTGTTGCCCATATTGGGTTCGGGCGGAATTCGGCAGCGGGACTTGACGTGACGCTTGTTTTGCGCCTAAAAGCCGCCCGTCCTGACCGCATTGGAAAGCGACATGGGTCCCGAGGGGCTCCGCCAGTCCGCGAGAATCGCGCACTGGCGCGTTTTGCGTTGCGGGTAATGCAGGGCCGTTTTGACCGGTTGAAGCAGGCTGATGTTCGATACGCTTTCCTCCAGGCTCGGCGATGTGTTCGAGCGGCTCAAGAAACGCGGCGCCCTGAAAGAGGGCGACGTGGATGCCGCGCTGCGCGATGTTCGTGTCGCGCTGCTGGAGGCCGACGTCGCCCTGCCGGTCGTGAAGGATTTCATCTCCGCCGTGCGCAAGCGCGCGGTCGGGAACGAGGTGCTGCGTTCGGTCACGCCGGGCCAGCAGGTCGTCAAGATCGTTCATGACACGCTGGTCGATACGCTGGGCGGCGGCGATGCCGAAGCCTCGAATCTGCATTTCAATGTGGAGCCGCCGGCCGCCATCCTGATGGTCGGCCTGCAGGGTTCCGGCAAGACCACCACCACGGCGAAGCTGGCGAAACGCCTGAGCGAGAAGGACCGCAAGAAGGTCCTGATGGCATCGCTGGACGTGGCGCGCCCCGCCGCCCAGGAACAGTTGAAGGTGCTGGGCGAGCAGGCCGGCGTGGCCACCCTGCCCATCGTGGCGGGCCAGGCGCCGCTGGCGATTGCCAAGCGCGCCATGCAGGCCGCCCGCTTCGGCGGTTATGACATCGTGCTGCTGGATACCGCCGGTCGCCTGTCGATTGACGAAACACTGATGGCCGAGGTCGCGGCGGTGAAGGCGGAAACCCGCCCGGCCGAAACCCTGCTGGTCGCCGATGCGATGACCGGCCAGGATGCGGTGGTCACCGCCAAGACCTTCCAGGATCGTGTCGGGCTGACCGGCATCGTGCTGACCCGTGTCGATGGCGATGCGCGCGGCGGTGCCGCCCTGTCGATGCGTGCGGCCGCCGGTTGCCCCATCAAACTGCTGGGTACCGGCGAAAAGCTGGACGCGCTGGAGCAGTTCCAGCCGGAGCGGGTCGCCGGGCGTATCCTGGGCATGGGCGATATCGTCGCCCTGGTGGAAAAGGCGCAGGCCGTCTTCGAGCAGGACGAGGCTGAAAAGCTCGCCGCCAAGATGCAGAAGGGTCAGTTCGATCTGAACGACCTGGCCAGCCAGCTTGCCCAGATGCGCAAAATGGGCGGTCTCAGCGGCTTGATGGGCATGCTGCCGGGCGTGGGCAAGCTGAAAGGCCAGCTTGCCAATGCCGGTGTCGACGAAAAGATGCTGAAGCGTCAGGAAGCCATCATCTCCTCGATGACGGCGGAAGAGCGGCGCAATCCCAAAGTCATCCATGCCTCGCGCAAGAAGCGGATCGCCGCTGGTTCCGGGGTGCGGGTGGAAGACGTGAACAAGCTGCTGAAGCAGCACATGACCATGGCCAAGATGATGAAGCAGGTCGGCAAGATGGGCATGAAGGGCGGGCGTGGCCTGGCCGGAATGCTGCCGCCCGGTTTCGGCGGGGGTGGTGGTCTGCCCCCGGGGTTCCGCTGACGCGCGCGCCCATCCCGGCCCCTGACTAAGCCTCGTGTTTCGATACAAGTAGCGACGACAACGAAAAGGACCTTGAATAATGAGCCTGCGAATTCGCCTCGCCCGTGGCGGTGCCAAGAAGCGCCCGTACTACCGGATCGTCGTGGCCGACAGCCGCGCCGCCCGTGACGGCCGCTTCATCGAGAAGGTGGGCAGCTATGACCCGATGCTGCCGCGTGAAAACCCGGAGCGTATTCGCCTGGATACCGAGCGCCTGAAGCATTGGCTGGCGGTCGGCGCACAGCCGTCGGACCGCGTGGCCCGCTTCCTGGGTGATGCCGATCTGATCGCCAAGCCCGGCCTGCCGAAGCAGACCAAGCAGGACAAGCCGAAGGAAAAGGCCCAGGAACGCGCCCGTGAGCGCGCCGAGAAGGCCGAAGCCGCCGCTGCGGCCGCCGCGGCTGCTGCCGCTGCACCGGCTGAAGAGGCTTCGGCCTGATCCAGCCCGTCCGCTGACCCCGCTCAGGCGGGGTCATGGGCGGCGGGGCAAGGCTTCGCACGATGTTCGATGGAACCGGGGCAATGGACGCGAAACGGCTGACGGTTGGTGTGATCACCGGCCCGCATGGCGTGCGCGGCGCGGTCAAGGTGAAGAGCTTCACCGAGGACCCGCTGGCGTTGTTCGCCTATGCGCCGCTCTGCCATGGCGGAACGGGCGCGGTGTTGCGCCTGAAACGCCTCGGCGAGGCCAAGGGCCTGTCCATCGTGACCATCGACGGCGTGCGGGACCGCAACGCCGCAGAGGCGCTGAAGGGTGTCGAAATCCAGATCGACCGTTCGGCGCTCCCGGAACCCAGGGCGGAGGGGGAGGACGAGGACGTCTTCTACCATGCCGACCTGATCGGGCTTCCGGTATTCGACCAGGCGGGGGTGGAGATCGGCAAGGTTACAGCCCTGCATGATTTCGGCGCCGGCGATCTGCTGGATGTCGCGGTCCTGGGGGGTGGGCGTCATCTGGTGCCTTTCACGCGCGAGGTGGTTCCGGTGGTGGACATTGCTGCCCGTCGGGTGGTGATTGATCCGCCGGCTGAGGTCGAGGTCCCCGAACAGGGCGAGACGCCGGAGGACGAGGCATGAGCGCCTGGTCCGCCCGCATCCTGACCCTGTTCCCGGAGATGTTTCCGGGGCCGCTTGGCCTGTCGCTGGCCGGCAAGGCCCTGGAAGCAGGGCTGTGGACGCTGGAGAGCTTCGACATCCGCGCCTTTGCCACGGACCGGCACCAGACGGTGGATGACACACCTTTTGGCGGCGGGGCCGGCATGGTGATGCGCCCCGACGTGGTCGATGCAGCCCTGGAAGCGGTGGCGGACCGCTCCGGCCCGGTGATCTATCTCAGCCCCCGCGGCCGGGTCTTCGATCAGGCCCTGGCGGAGGAGTTGGCCCAGGGGCCGGGTCTGACCCTGCTCTGCGGTCGCTATGAAGGGGTGGACCAGCGTGTGCTGGATAAGCGCGGTCTGGTCGAGGTCAGCCTCGGCGATTTCGTGCTGTCGGGCGGGGAGACGGCGGCGTTGACGCTGCTGGATGCCTGCGTGCGCCTGCTGCCCGGGGTCATGGGCAGGGCGGAATCGCTGTCGGAAGAAAGCTTTTCCGACGGGTTGCTGGAATATCCGCAATACACCCGGCCGCAGGCATGGGAGGGGCGTATCGTCCCCGACGTGCTGTTGTCCGGGCATCACGAACGCATTCGCGCCTGGCGCCGGGCGGAGGCGGAGCGGATCACCCGCGAACGCCGACCGGATCTGTGGCAGCGCCATCAGGCTCGCAAGGCCTCCTGATGCCGGCGCGAAGGCATGGAATTAAACGATTAGTCTCGAAGAAAGGACCGGTACCATGAACATCCTGCAGCAGCTCGAGGCCGAGCAGAAGGAGAGGATCCTCTCCTCCGTCGAAGCTCGTCCCGATTTCTCCCCGGGCGACACCGTGCGCGTGCGCGTGAAGGTCGTGGAAGGCAACCGCGAGCGTATCCAGGCTTTCGAAGGTGTGTGCATCGGCAAGAAGAATGCCGGGCTGAACAGCTCCTTCACGGTGCGCAAGATTTCCTATGGCGAGGGCGTGGAACGCGCCTTCCCGCTGTACAGCCCGCGTATCGAGGGCATTGACGTGGTGCGCCGCGGCAAGGTCCGTCGTGCGAAGCTGTATTACCTGCGCGGCCGCACGGGCAAGTCGGCGCGTATCGTGGAGCGTTCGAACCTGCGCGCTGGCGAAATGCCGCAGCCGAAGGTGAAGGCGAAGGACGTCGCTGCCGAAGCGCAGGAATAAGCCCTGCGCGCCGCAAGGCCCTAGTGTGGCGGGTTCGTTATTTGCATATAGGGTCCGGTGGCACCCTGGCAGATGACGGACCCGGCAAGCATATCGGGGCTTCGCGTTTGTTACCGGTGTCCCTTTCGAATCCGAGGGCCGGCGCATGGTGCCGGACAGCTTTCGGTCTCTCGGATTCGAGACATCGGCTGGGGCCGTCCTTGGGCAGGCGGTCCTGACGGGAATGAGCGATCCGGTTAGGAGGATATGGGTATGGCGGCGCCGAAGACGCTGTTCGACAAGATCTGGGAAAGCCATCTGGTGGACGTGCAGGATGACGGTACCTGCCTGATCTATATTGATCGCCATCTGATCCACGAAGTGACCAGCCCCCAGGCTTTCGAAGGCCTTCGTACCTCCGGGCGCAAAGTCCGCCGTCCCGATTGCACGCTGGCCGTGCCGGATCATAACGTGCCGACGACGGATCGCTCGAAGGGTGTGGATGACGAGGAAAGCCGCATCCAGCTCGACACCCTGGCCCGGAACGCGGCCGATTTCGGCGTGCCCTATTTCGGCATCCAGGATCACCGCCAGGGCATCGTGCATATCGTAGGCCCCGAACAGGGCTTTACCCTGCCGGGCATGACGATTGTCTGCGGTGACAGCCACACTGCCACCCATGGCGCGTTCGGCTCGCTTGCTTTCGGCATTGGTACCTCGGAGGTGGAGCATGTGCTCGCCACCCAGACCCTGTTGCAGAAGCCTGCGAAGAACATGCGCATCACGGTGGATGGCGATCTGCCGCTGGGCGTCGGGGCCAAGGATCTGGTGCTGGCCATCATTGGCAAAATCGGCACCGCCGGTGGCACCGGCCATGTGATCGAATATGCCGGCAAGGCGATCCGCGACCTGTCGATGGAAGGGCGGATGACCGTCTGCAACATGTCCATCGAAGGCGGTGCGCGCGCCGGTATCATCGCGCCGGATGAGAAGACCTTCGAGTATGTGAAGGGCCGGGTGATGGCGCCGAAGGGCGCGGAATACGAGGCCGCCGTCGCCTATTGGAAGACCCTGCCGTCGGATGAGGGCGCGCGCTATGATCGCGAGGTGGTGCTGTCCGCCGCCGATATCGCGCCGACCATCACCTGGGGTACCAGCCCGGAAGACGTGGCGCCGATCACCGGTTTCGTGCCGACCCCGGATGCCGCCATGGACGCCAACAAGCGCGCCGCCATGCTGCGCTCGCTGGAGTATATGGGCCTGACCGCCGGGCAGCGCCTGCAGGATGTGACGGTCGATAAGGTCTTCATCGGCTCCTGCACCAATGGCCGGATCGAGGATATCCGCGCCGTTGCCGCCCTGGTTGAGGGCAAGCAGGTCGCCGGCAGCGTGCATGCCATGGTCGTTCCCGGCTCCGGCTTGGTGAAGGAACAGGCCGAGGCGGAAGGTCTAGACCGGATTTTGAAGGCCGCCGGTTTCGAATGGCGCGAGCCCGGCTGTTCCATGTGCCTGGCGATGAATGCCGACAAGCTGAAGCCCGGCGAGCGTTGCGCCTCCACCTCGAACCGCAATTTCGAGGGGCGCCAGGGTCGTGGTGGCCGCACCCATCTGATGAGCCCGGGCATGGCGGCCGCCGCCGCGCTGACGGGGCGCCTGGCCGATGTGCGGGAGTTCCTGAAGTGAGCACCCGCGCCTTCGTCCTGGATGATGTGCTGGGCGGGCCGAGCGATTTCCCGGACCGGCTCTTCGGGCGTGACCTGTCGAGCTCGGCCTGGAGTGTCGATCCCTGCCGGCCGGCCTTCAGCCCGGCTTTGCCGGAAATCCTGCAATGGGCCGATTTCGTCTCGCTCGAACCCGCCAATGATCTGGAGGGGGAAGAGCTGGACGAACAGGACGAAGACGAGGGCGATGGCGACGACGATGACGGCGTTGCCGAGGCCTTTGATGAAGAGATGTTCTGGGCCGTGATGGCATCCAGCCGCCGCCGGCGCTGAGTGAGGGGAAGGGGTTTATCAGATGCAGAAATTCACCACGCTGACCGGGATTGCAGCCCCCCTGCCGATCATCAATGTCGATACCGACATGATCATCCCGAAGCAGTATCTGAAAACCATCGCGCGGTCTGGCCTGGGCAAGGGCCTGTTCGACGAGATGCGCTATGATACCGATGGCAAGGAAAAGCCGGATTTCGTGCTGAACAGGGCGCCCTATCGCCAGTCCCAGATTCTGGTGGCGGGGCCGAATTTCGGTTGCGGCTCCTCGCGCGAACATGCGCCCTGGGCGCTGGCGGATTTCGGTATCCGCTGCGTGATCGCCTCGTCCTTCGCCGATATTTTCTACAACAACTGCTTCAAGAACGGCATCCTGCCGATCATCGTCGATCAGAAGGTCGTGGATGCGCTGATGGAGAAGGCGGAGCGCGGCTCCAACGCCACCTTCACCATCGACCTGTCCGAGCAGACGATCACCGATCCCGATGGCGAGGTGGTATCCTTCGAGCTGGACCAGTTCCGCAAGCATTGCATGCTGAACGGGCTCGACGATATCGGGCTGACGCTGCAGAAGGCCGATAAGATCGCCAGCTATGAGAGCAGCCGCAAGGGCACCGCGCCCTGGATTTTCGACCGCAAGGCCGGCTGATCCGGCCGCAACCCTGTTCCTTCATCGCGTCGTCCCCGGACTTGATCCGGGGACCTTTTCCGCTTGACCCGACCACCTTTATCCAGGTGCAGGCAGGCTGTTCGGCCAAATCGGGCCACGACGGCAGGGGGAATGGGCGTGCCCGACCCTGGGGCCACCCTCCCCCGCCTCAATCCTTCTGGTCCTCAGGCCAATATTTCTTCCCCTTGCCGGGGAAATCCGCATTTGGGCAATCTCCCTGCCGGTAGCGATCTCAGGGGAGTATGGCTTGAATGCTGGATGTGTATGACGCGCCGGGCAGCGGCAATGGCTACAAGGTCCGCCTGCTTTTGGACCTCAAGGGCCTTCCCTACCGGACCCATTGGCTGAACATCCTGAAGGGCGAGACCCGCCGTCCGGATTTCCTGGCGATCAACCCGAATGGCAAGATTCCGGCCGTGGTGCTGGAATCCGGCGAAGCGCTGTCGGAATCCGATGCGCTCCTGTTCTATTTCGCCCAGGGCACGGCGTTCTGGCCCGAAACGGTGATCGATCAGACCCGCGTGCTGCAATGGATGTTCTTCGAACAGTACAGCCATGAACCGGCCATCGCGGTGCTGCGCTTCTGGCTGCATTATCTGCCGGCCGATCCGGATCGCGTGGCGATGATCCCGGCCAAGCGCAGCCAGAGCTTCCATGCGCTGGGCGTGATGGAAGCCCAGCTTGGGAAGGGGGAATGGCTGGTGGGCGGGGCCCCGTCCATCGCCGATATCGCGCTCTACGCCTATACCCATGTGGCGCATGAGGCGGATATCTCGCTCGAAGCCTTTCCCCATATCCGCGCCTGGATTGCCCGCATCGAAGCCCTGCCGGGCTGGCGCGGCATGATGGACGGCGTGCCGTTCGAGATGAGCGCCGCCGATCTGTTGCCGACGGAAGGCTGACGGTCAGATCTTCCGGCTGTCCGGCGGGTCGGCGGGCTTCTGGTCCTGCTGCTCGCCGGGCTGAATGCGCCGGATGATGATATCGCCATTGGGCAGCACTTCCGGGGCGGCATATTGCGGAATGGCCAGCAGGAACAGCTTGATGGCCGACAGGAAGGTTTCCACGCTTTCTTCCAGCTTTTCGGTCGGGCTGGGGCTGGGATCCTGTGTAAAAGCCTGTGTTGCGGGCAGCATGAGCCCCGCCGCCAGCAGACCCGCCAGCCCCATCATCCGCTTTCCATGCATCGCAAACCCTCCTGACGCGTTCAAGCCCGGTATCCTAGGCGATCCTGTCTGATCAGGGAATGCGGCGGCAGAAGGGCAGCCATGTGGCGAAGCGGCCTTGCCCTTCCCCGCGTCATCCTGTTAGAGCAGGGCACCCATTTGCGATGCAGGCGAGGAGTCCTTGAGGATGAGCGAAGCGAGCTACGATGTGGTGGTGATTGGCGGCGGGCCGGGCGGGTATGTCTGCGCCATTCGCGCGGCGCAACTCGGCCTCAAGACCGCCTGCGTGGAAATGCGCGCGACCCTGGGCGGCACCTGCCTGAATGTCGGCTGCATCCCGTCGAAGGCGCTGCTCACCTCCTCGGAGAAGTTCGACGAGGCGAACCACCATTTCGCCCAGCACGGCATCAAGCTGGGTTCCGTCTCGCTCGATCTCGTCGCGATGATGGGCCATAAGGAAAAAGTCGTCTCCGACAATGTCGGCGGCATCGAATTCCTGTTCAAGAAGAACAAGATCGACTGGATCAAGGGCAAGGGCAAGGTCGCCGCCGCCGGCACGGTGGAAATCACCGACGGGCCGGACAAGGGCAAGACCATCAGCGCCAAATCCATCGTCATCGCCACCGGGTCGGAATCGACCCCGCTGCCGGGCGGTGTGGAGATCGACGAGAAGCAGGTCGTCACCTCCACCGGCGCCATCGCGCTGCCGAAGGTTCCGAAGCATCTGGTCGTGGTCGGCGCGGGCGTGATCGGGCTGGAGCTGGGCTCGGTCTGGAAGCGCCTGGGCGCGGATGTGACCGTGGTCGAATTCCTGGACCGCGTCACCCCCGGCATGGATGGCGAATTGTCCAAGAGCTTCAAGCGCATCCTGGAAAAGCAGGGCCTTGTCTTCAAGATGAAGTCGAAGGTCACTTCGGTGAAGACCGCCAAATCGGGCGTCACCCTGACGGTTGAACCGGCCGCGGGCGGCGCGGCGGAAGAGATCAAGGCCGATGTGGTGCTGGTCGCCATCGGCCGGCGCCCCTATGTCGATGGGCTCGGCCTGGAAGAAATCGGCGTCAAGCGCAACCCGCGCGGCTTCATCGAGATCGATGCGCATTTCCAGACCTCAATCCCCGGCATCTATGCCATCGGCGATGCGGTGCCCGGCCCGATGCTGGCGCATAAGGCGGAGGATGAAGGCGTGGCCCTGGCCGAGATTCTGGCCGGCCAGTCGGGGCATATCAATTACGATACCATCCCCAGCATTGTGTACACTTGGCCGGAGGTGGCGTCCGTCGGCAAGACGGAAGAGCAATTGAAGGAAGCGGGCATACCCTATCGCACCGGCAAATTCCCCTTCACCGCCAATGGCCGCGCCCGCGCGATGGCCGCGACCGACGGTTTCGTGAAAATCCTGGCGCATAAGGACACCGACCGCATCCTGGGCTGCCATATCCTGGGGCCGGATGCCGGCACGCTGATCCATGAGATCGTGGCGGTGATGGAGTTCGGCGGTTCGGCGGAAGATGTGGCGCGTACCTGCCATGGCCATCCGACCCTGAGCGAGGCGGTGAAGGAAGCGGCCCTGGCCGTGGATGGCCGCCCGATCCATATCTGATCGAGCCGGAGTGACGGGCGGCTTCTGCTTCTATTAGGGGCCGCCCGCGCCCATCATGGCCGCGCCGTCGGTCGACCTGCCCGCCCAGCGGCCATTGCTGGGTATAGGCCTGCTGCTGATAGGCCTTGCCATCGTTCCGGCCATGGATGCGATGGCCAAATATCTGTCGGCCTTCTATCCGGTGTTTCAGATCACCTGGGGCCGGTATTTCTTCCATTTCCTGGTCATGGCGCCCTGGATTCTGTGCGTCTATGGGCTGAAGGGCTTCCGGCCGAGGCGGATGTCGCTGCAATTGCTGCGCGCAGGCTTCATGCTGACCGCGTCGCTATCCTTCTTCGGGGCGCTCAGCGCCATGCCGATGGCCGATGCCATTGCGATTCTGTTCGTCTCCCCCCTGCTGGTGACGGGGATGGCGCCCTTTCTGCTGGGCGAGCGGGTCGGGCCGCGTCGGCTGTTCGCCGTGCTGGCGGGTTTCGTCGGGGCCTTGATCATCGTCCGGCCGACGGGTGATGGCGTCGGCTGGCCGGCCCTGTTGGCCCTGCTATCGGCGGGGCTCTATTCCGGCTATGCCATCTGCACGCGCAAGCTGGCGGGGGCGGCGCCGCCCCTGATCACGCTGTTGTTCACCGCCAGCGTGGGCGCGGTGGTGCTGACGGCGATCATGCCCTTCGTCTGGGTTCCGCCGGCGCTGGAACACTGGCCGCTCTTCGTCGGGCTGGGGCTGGTATCGGCCTTCGGGCATTTCTTCCTGATCAAGGCCTTCGAGCTGGCGGAAGCGCCATTGCTCGCGCCGTTTCACTATTCCGAACTGCTGACGGCGACCGTGATCGGCTATCTGGTCTTCGGCGATTTTCCCGATGCCTGGACCTGGGTCGGGGCGGCCATCGTCGCGGCGGCAGGGCTTTATGTGACCTGGCGGGAATACCGGCTGGCCCGGCCCGCAGCGGCCGCCTGAACCAGGGCGCGGATGATCGCCTGCTGGGCGCGGTCGAAGACCAGAAATTCCGGATGCCATTGCACCCCCAGCAGGAAGGGCTCCCCCGGTCGTTCGAAAGCCTGGGCGATGCCATGGCCATCCCGTGCGGTGATGCGCAGACCCCGGCCCAGCCGATCCACCGCCTGATGATGCAGCGCGTTTACCCGGGCGATCGTCAGGCCGGTGACCCGGCCCAGCCGGCTGTCGGGCTTGATGCGGATATCCAGCCGGGGCAGCACCGTGCGCAGCCGCTGCTTGCCGGGATGGCTGGTGAAGATGTCACCGATCAGCGTGCCGCCCAGATGCACGTTGATCATCTGTGCCCCGCGACAGATGCCCAGCACCGGCATTCCGTCCGTCAGGGCCTGTTCCAGCAGGTCGCGTTCCAATTGGTCGCGGGCCGGGTCGATGCGGATGTCGGGCAGGATTTTCCCGCCATACAGCTCCGCCCCGATATCATCGCCGCCGCCCAGGATCAGCCCGTCCAGCCGCTCAAGCGGGGGCAGGGGGCCACCCGGCATCAGCCGCACGGGCTGCCCGCCGGCGCGCCATACCGCCAGCCGGTCGAAGCACCATCCCACAAGGCTTTTGTGACGCGAGGTGGTGATGCCGATCCGCGGGCGGCTGCTCACCGTTCGATCCAGCCTTTGATGCCATCCATCAGGCTGACACCCCAGCCGCGCGTGAACTCGGCCAGCATGGCGGCGCAGCGGGCTTCCAGGGCGGCGGGATCGGCGGCCAGCCGCTCGACCGCCAGCCAGCGCTCCCATTCCCGCAGCACGCCCCAGCCCGGATCGGACAGGCGCGTATCGGGAAGGCGATAGTGGAAGGTGGGTCGCGCCTTGACCAGCCCGGCATCGGGCAGTTCGGCCAGCAGCAGCGCCTCGTCCAGATGGCGCCAGAGCGGCATCATGTCCAGCCCCCGATTGCGCGTGCGGTTGGCGCGGATGTGATCGCGCATCAGCCGGGTCCGATCGGGCGCGTAGTCCGGGGCCAGCAGGGTCTTCAGATAGCTGGGCGGGAAGGGGTCGATATAGGGCAGCAGGCGGCGCATCGGGTCGATGCCGATATCCTGGCGCAACTCCAGTTCCAGCACGCCATAGGCGCGCAGATGGGCCAGGATATGGCTCACATCCTGCTGCGCCAGCTCCGGATTCAATTGCAGGCCGAAACCGTAGAGCGTGCCGGCATCGGTGCCTTCCGCCCCCGCCTGCCGCAGGGCCTGGATCAGCGCTTCCAGTCGGCCCAGCTCCGGCCAGGGAATGGGCGGGCAGATGATCTCCGTCGGCACCACGGCGGAAATCGCATGACCCAGCGCGCCGCGCGCCTTCTCCTCAAACTCGGGCACGTCCGCCCCCGCCTGATCTTCCTGCGGATGGGCGATGGCGGCATCCAGCTCCACCGCGAAATCACCGAACGGGGTATCGGCGATCTTGTATCGGTGCTCGTCCAGCCGTGCGATCCCCCCGCCGAACAGGCGCTGCACCAGCCGGGCAGCATCGGGCACGGGCAGGTTGGCGAATTCAATCTCCACCCCCACGCGGCGCAGCGAGCCGGACGGATTGCGGGTCAGGGGTAGGGAGGGGACTGGCGGGGTCGCACTGGCTTCTGATCCGGGCATGACTACCATGATGTAGGGTCACAGCCTGGATTCGGCAACCTTGCGCAGCAGGAAATCGCGGAATACCGCCACGCGCTTGGAGGCGCGCAGCTCTTCCGGGTAGACGAAATAGGCCTGGGTCGGCGGGCCTTCGATCTGCGGCAGGACCTGGCGCAGATTGACATCGGAGGGGATGGCGAATTCCGGCAGGGAGCCCACGCCGATACCGGCCCGGATGGCCCGATAGATGCCGTGCAGATTGTTCACCCGCAGCACCGGGCGGCGCGGGAATTCGGGCCGTGATCCGGCATCCAGCAGCCAGTTTTCGGTATTGGTCGGCATAGGCCCGGCATGGCCGAAAATGACGATGCGGTGATGGTCCAGATCTTCCGGAACCTTGGGCTCGCCATGTTCCTCCAGATAGCCTTCGCTGGCATAGATGCGCGTGGTGTAGGTGGTCAGCAGGCGCTGCACCAGATCGGGCTGGCGCGGCGCGCTCATGCGGATCGCCACATCGGCTTCGCGCATGCCCAAATCCAGCTCCTCATCCGTCAGGATCAGGTTCAGATCGATATCCGGGAACAGCTTGACGAATTCTGCGATGGCCGGCGTCAGCCAGAAACTGCCGAAGGCGACCGTGGTGGTGACTTTCAGCGGGCCGGACGGCTTGTCGCGGGTTTCCGTCAGCCGGCTTTCCACCATGCTGAGCTTGTGAAACACATCCTTGACGGTGCGGTTCAGCAGTTCGCCCTGTTCGGTCAGGATCAGGCCGCGCGCATGGCGATGGAACAGGGGCACGCCCAGCTTGTCTTCCAGCGCGCTGATCTGGCGCGACACGGCGGACTGGCTGAGATTGAGGATATCACCGGCATGCGTCAGCGAACCCGCTTCCGCAACGGCATGAAAGATCCTCAGCTTGTCCCAATCCATCGGCATGGCCGGCACTATACCCGTGTTCGCGTGAAAGCGAATAGCCCTATGGCCGCACCAACAGCGTGCTTAAAATCCGAACATATGGTCCAGGCTGAAGGCATGGCCGGGATTCATCAGCCCGTGATAGCCGAACAGGCGGCATGTCGTGTCGCGGATGATGACATAGCCGCGCGGCCCGGCTTGTTCGCGCGCCGGGGCATCGAACATCTCGCTATAGCGCCACAGCAGCGATCCGCCACAGGCGATGTTCACCCTGGTGCGCGCGATTTCCCGGCCTTCTCCGTCATGCAGGGCAAGCGTGGTGTCGGATCGGTCCTTCCAGGGGGTGGAGGCGGGATAGATCAGCTGGCAGAAGGCGTCATAGGGTTCTTCCGCCAGCCGCAGGAACAGGCGCGTCGAAAGCCCCGGCGCCCGGCCGGCATAGCTCTGCGGTTCGTCCTTATAGGTCAGCACCGTGTTGAAGATATGCGCGCCGAAGCTGGTTTCGGCGGCATGGCCGGTCTGCGTGTCCTCATAGCGGAACAGCGCATGCAGCCAGCCATCGCCCAGCCCGCCCGCGCGGAAGTCATAGACCAGCTCGGTATGGCCGGCATGGCCATTCAGGCGCCCTGCGACCTCCTCTCCCAGATCGACCGCCAGCGCATGGTCACGCGGCAGATCGCCCAGGAAGCGGCGCAGGATTTCCCGGCCTTCCGTGTCGTAGCAGATCATCGCAACCGGCAGGCTGGTCTGCGCGGTCGACATCGGGGTGGGCAGCATCAGGCTGCGGAACTGCGTCGGCGGCAGGATCGGGGCCGGCAGTACATAGCCCTTGCCCATCAGATTGCCCAGATCGGCCAGATGCGGCTGCGGCTTCAGATCCACCCGTTCCACATTCGGGTGGCTGATACGCATCCGCCCATTGGCCTTGGTGATCTCATAGCGCGGGCGCACCATATGCTTGCCGGCGCGAATTTCGATCTGTTCCGGCCAGGCCAGCCCCGGCAGCAGGGTGGACACATCCAGCGCGACGGAACCGAAGCCGGCGACCGGTCGTTCATAGGCCACGGCCTCGGTCCGGCCCATGCGGTTCAGCGAAATCGCGCCCGCCGCAATCGGGTGCGGATGGCTGTTCTGCAGCCACAGCACGACCTTCTCCCCCTCCGCAGGGGCGGGCAGGCCGGCATAGAATTCCGCCGGCCAGGCATTGGCGTCATGGGTGCAGGACAGCACATCCGGCGCGTCGCCATAGGTATCGAGCGCGTATTTCACCACATCATGGCCGGCCGCACCCAGCACATGCACGAACAGCTGACCGGTAAAGGCCCCCAGACCGAAGCGGGCGCGGATTTCCCGGCTGTCCAGCTCCACCGTCGCATTCGGCCCCCCCAGGCTTTCGGTCCATTCGGCCAGCGGCTGGCCTTCCGCATCGAACAGCCGGCACCAGACCGACACGTCTGTCGCGCCATAGCTGCCCCAGTAATTGGCGGTGCGCAGGCGGGTATGCAGGCCGCCGGCATCGCGGAAAAAGGCGAAATTGGTCGCGAAATTCAGCGGGTTCAGATAGCGCCGTTTATCCGTCAGCAGGATTTCGGGCAGGCGCAGCGCATCCAGCGTCACCACCGCCATGCCTTTGGGGATCAGATGGCGGATATGGTCGACCAGCCGGTCCGCGTCGAAGGCGGTCACCAGCAACAGCTTCGCCTTGTTTTCCGGCAGCGCTGTGATCGGTTGGGCGGTCAGGCCCAGTCGTTCCGCCCCGATCTCCTCGACATCCTGGACATAAAGCGCATCCAGGGCGACGCCGGCCAGCGGATGCAGCGCGTCGAAAGCCTGCGCACCGCCCAGCGGATCATAGACCGCCACGGGGCCTTCCGCCCGCAACCGCGCCAGGAAAGGGCGGGCCAGATCGCCGGTCACGGGATGGGCCAATGCCTTGTAGAAGGCATTGCCGCCGGTCTTGTTCGAGAAGGTGTCGATCTTCAGGCTCAACGGACGCTATCCAATTCGGCTGGCCAGTTCGATAGGGCAGTGGGGGGTATCAGGCGGCGCCTTTCAGACGCTTGGCGAAGGCGCTGATCGTATGACGAACTTTCTCCTTCGCCAGATAGCCGGAGCCGGTGACCCAGTTCAACTGCACCGTACGGCGCGGGCCATCAAACGGCTTGTGGCCATGCCAGGCATTCGGCGCATTCTTGAAGACCAGCAGCGTGCCTTCTTCCGGCGGTACCTCGTCGAAATAATCGTCCAGATCGTCGGGCTTGTTCAAAAGGCGCAGGCGCCCGCCATCGGCATTCCATTCGGTATTCATATACAAAAGGGCGGTGACGATCTTGCCCTTGGAATCGGTGTGAATCTGCCCGTCGGTCGGCCGGCACATGCCGCGCACGGTCAGCATGGTCGGACGGCCTTCCAGATCCATATCCAGCTTTTCGGCCATGATCCGGGTCAGTTCGGGGCCTTGCAGCAGCGCCGCCAATTCCTTGAACGCACCGCCATAGCGCAGCGTGTGCAGCGGGAAACTGCCGGGCTTGGAAACCGACGGATAATCGGCATTCACGGCTGCCAGCGACGGGCCGGTCAGCACGCGCGGCGCCATGAAATGGACGAAAGGTTCGGTGACGACCGGGGCTGCGCGGATGGCATCGAAATCGAGCGTGACCATGGGCGATCCAGGGCAAGGGTTTCCGGGGAGCCTACAAGGGTCCACCGACGTGGAAAATTCCTAGCTGAAAGCGGTTCGCATGTCCAATGCGCTGGATCAAAGACGCGGCCCGATCTCCGCCACGATCCGGGCTGCGACCCGGCCCGTTTCGTCCAGCGGGGTATAGCTCCATTGCTCCAGCACGCCACGGAAGGGGCGGGTCAGCCCGGCGGTGCGCAGGGCGTCGTGCAGCCGGTCGAACTTGCCCGTGCCGCTGCCCGGCAGGTCGATCACCTGCACCGGCTTTCCGGTCAGACAGGCTTCCGACACCATGTTGACCGAATCACAGGTCACCAGAATCTGATCGGCCAGCGCCAGAATGCCCGGATAGGGGTTTGGTCCCGCCATATCCCAGAGATAGGCGCCCGTTCCGTCCAGGGATTGGGCCAGTGCTTCGATCTGCTCCGTGCCGGTGCGCCGCGACGGGGTGACCATCAGCCCGGCCCCTTCCTGTTCGGCCATGCGGCGCAGCAGCAGGCCCAGCGCTTCCGCCTCCGCCCGGCCGAAGCGGTAAACGCCGTTCGCCCCGCCCACGATCACCGCGATGCGCGGGGGGGGCAGATGGGCCAGCTTTTCCGCCCAGATCGCCCCTTCGCGGGCCAGCTTTTCCGGCGTTACCCGATGCACCGCGCCCAGGGTGGCGATGGCATTGGCGCGATCCAGCCGGTCATGCCGCGGGGCGGCGATCAGGTCGAAACGGTTCAGCCCGGCACGCGGATGCTGCACATGGACCGCATAGGTCCGTCCGCCCGAACGCTGCTTGATCGCCAAAGCGGGTCCTACGCCATGGCGCCCGCAGGAAATGGTCATCACCGGCCAGGGGGGCTGGGGTTGGGGCGAGCGCGGGCTGATGCCCATCGTGCCCGGCGGCCAGAACGCGGCCGGCAGAAAGCGCCAGGGCAGGCCTGCGCGCAATACGAATTCCCGCGATGGAAGGCCAAGTTCGGCGCCGACCCGTTCGGCCAGCCCCGCGGCCTGCGCCACCATGCCGGCCTTGCCATCGGTCAAGACCCAGATTTCCCGGGCCAACTGCGAATCCGTCGTCATCAACACCTGCGTTGTTTGATAATAATCTTGCGCATTCATCTGTGCTTGGGTAATGTCCGAACCCGTTAGACACTCCCCCCATGCCACAGTTTCTGGAGGTGGACCGCATGCCTCGGGTCAAGCTCGACCGAACCGATCGCATGATCCTGCGGCATTTGCAGGAAGACGGCCGTATGACCAATGTGGACCTTTCGGCCCATGTCGGCATTTCCGCGCCGCCCTGCCTGCGGCGCGTCCGCGCCTTGGAGGATGCCGGGTTTATCCAGGGCTATCACGCCGACGTCAACCCGGACATGCTGGGCTACGGCATCGTGGTCTTCGCTTTCGTCGGGCTGGAGAGCCAGTCCGAGCCCGATCTGGTCGCGTTCGAGGAGCGGGTCCGCGCCTGGCCGCTGGTGCGCGACTGCCATATGCTGCAGGGCGAGGTGGATTTCCTGCTGAAAGTCGTGGCCAAGGATCTGGACAGCTATAACCGCTTTCTGACGCGGGAATTGACCGCCGCGCCCAATGTGGCGCATGTCAAATCAGCGATGGCGATTCGGGTGTCGAAGAATCTGCCGGGCGTGCCCATCGATCTGGAAGACGATGCCGAATAGGGTGCGCTGCCGCCTCTCGACGCGGCCACCCGTCCGTCCTATCTGTTGAGAGATGTAATCTGACGGGAGCGGAGCCTTCTACCCATGACCACGGCCAGCCAAGCGATCGATGAGGAAAGCCTTGCCCGGGATGTGGGCATGGCGCCGCAGGCGCTCAGGGATTGGGTGAAGGGCGTGATCGCCGCACCCGCGCGCCAGCGCCTGGCCTGGACGGAGATGGCGGCACCCGGCCTGGATTCCGGGGTGAAAGCACGGCTGGAAGCTTATCGCCAGCGGCTTGAGCAGGCATCCGATCCGGGCTTTACCGACGGCCCGGCGCCTGCGGAACGGCTGGCGGCCCTGCGGGAAGAACTGAAGCGGCGGGGCATCGATGCCTTCCTTGTTCCCCGCACCGATGAATATCAGAATGAATATGTGCCGGCCCGGGCCGAGCGTCTGTTATGGCTGACCGGCTTTTCCGGTTCCGCCGGCATGGCGGTGGCGGGTGTGGAGAAATCAGCCATTTTCGTGGACGGCCGCTATACCTTGCAGGTCCAGGGGCAGGTCCATGTCCATCTGTTCGAGCCGCATCATCTGATCGAAGACCCGCCGGAACGCTGGATAGCCGAGCATTTCCCAGCTGGCGCGCGGATCGGTTACGACCCCTGGCTGACGACCGAGGCGCAGCTGCGCAAATGGGAAGCCGCCGCGGCGGGCAAGTCCATCAGCTATGTCGCGCTGGAGTCCAACCCGGTCGATGCGGTGTGGCAGAACCAGCCGGCCGCGCCGTTGGGCGTGATCCTGCCCCATGGCGTCGAGCATGCAGGCGAGGAATCGGCCGCCAAGCGGGCGCGGATTGGTGATGCCGTGGTCAAGGCAGGGGCGGATTGTGCGGTGCTGACGGCGGTTGATTCCGTCGCCTGGCTGCTCAATCTGCGCGGCGGGGATGTGGGCCATTCGCCCCTGCCGTTATCCTATGCCGTTCTGTCGGCGGATGGCACGGCGGATTGGTTCGTGGATGAGCGCAAGCTGGCGCCCGATGTGCAGGCCCATCTGGGCAATGCCGTGCGTGTGCAGCCGATGACGGGCTTCGGTCCTTATCTGGCGGGACTGGCCGGTGCGGGCAAATCGGTGCTGGTCGACCCGTCGACGGCGCCGCTGGCGGTGCTGGACACGCTGTCGGGTGCCCAGCAGGGCAGGTTGGTGCGCGGCACCGATCCGGTTGCCCTGCCCAAAGCCTGCAAGAACGCGACGGAGATTGAAGGCACCCGCCGCGCGCATCTGCGCGATGCGCTGGCGTTGACGCGCTTCCTGCACTGGGTGAAGACCGAAGCGCCGAAGGGCGGTGTCACGGAGATCGTGGCATCCGACCGGCTGGAAGCCTTCCGGGCGGAAGATCCGGCGCTGAAGGATCTGTCTTTCGATTCGATTTCCGGCGCGGGGCCGAATGGGGCGGTGATCCATTACCGGGCAACGCCGCGCACCGACCGCGAACTGAAGCCGGGCGAGCTCTATCTGATCGATTCCGGCGGGCAATATCCGGACGGAACGACGGATGTGACCCGCACCCTGGCCATCGGCGCCCCGGATGGGGAGATGCGCGACCGCTTCACCCGCGTGCTGAAAGGCCATATCGCGATTGCCATGGCCGTATTCCCGGAAGGAACCACGGGCAGCCAGCTCGACATTCTGGCGCGTCAGGCGCTCTGGCAGGCCGGGCTGGACTATGACCATGGCACGGGCCACGGCGTGGGCAGTTATCTGAATGTGCATGAAGGCCCGCAGCGCATTTCCAAGGCGGCCAATGCGACGGCGCTGCGGCCCGGCATGATCATTTCCAACGAGCCCGGCTATTACAAGACCGGCTTCTATGGCATCCGCATCGAAAACCTGGTGGTGGTGCAGTCCCATCCGATGCCGCTTGGCGGCGAACGGCCGCTATTCGGCTTCGAAACGGTGACGCTGGCCCCGATTGATCGCGATCTGGTGGAGACGGGTCTGCTGACGGAAGGAGAGCGGGACTGGCTGAATGCCTATCACGCACGGGTGCGTGCGGCGCTTGGGCCGAAGCTGGACGGGGATTGCCGGGCCTGGCTGGACGCCGTGACCGCGCCGATCTGAATCTGACCTGAACCAGTCCCGGGATTATTCGTCTTGCTGTCTTATCGCCATGGCTTCCATGCGGGCAATTTCGCCGATGTCATGAAGCATGCCGGCCTGCTGGCGCTGGTGGCGCGGCTGCTGGAAAAGCCGCGCCCGATCACGCTGATGGACAGCCATGCCGGGCCGGGCCTCTATGATCTGTCCCACGCCTTCGCCGAGAAGACGGGGGAATGGCGCGATGGTGTCGGGCGGCTGCTGGCGCTGCCGGACCTGCCGGAAGCCTGGCATGCCTATCGCGATGCCGTCGCGGCGGATATGGCGGCGGGCGGGGCACCTTCCTATCCCGGCTCGCCGGAGTTGATGCGGCGCTGCCTGCGGCCCGATGACCGGCTGATCCTGTGCGAGCTGCACAATACCGATGCACCGGAACTGAAGCGGCTGATGCGCGGGGACGGACGCGTACAGGTGCATCTGCGCGACGGGTTCGAGGCGATGGGCGCCCTGCTGCCGCCCGAGCCGCGCGCGGGGGCGTTGCTGATTGATCCACCCTATGAGGTGAAGACGGATTATATCCGCCTGCCCGAAGCCGTGGCCGGGGTGGCGCGGCGCTGGGCGGAAGGGGCGATCCTGATCTGGTATCCGATCCTGCCCGATGCGCGCCATGCCGGGATGGTAATGGCCCTGGAAGGGGTGCATCCCAAGGGCTGGCTGCGGTGGGAGCTGTTGGACCAGCGCCCGAAACAGGGCCGGGCCGGCCTGGCCGGTTCCGGGCTGATCCTGCTCAATCCACCCTGGCGGCTGGCTGAATCCTGGGACGCGCTTTCGCAGTCGCTGCCGCAGATCCTGTTCGACGGGGCGGGGGAAAGCCGCCTGACCGCATCCTTGGGAGAAACGCCATGACCAACCAGTCCAATCGCAGCCATCGCATCGCCCTGATCCCCGGCGACGGCATCGGCCATGAGGTGGTGCCCGCCGCGATGCAGGTGGTGGAAGCCGCGGCGCGCAAATTCGGCTTCACCATCCAGACGGAAGAGCTGCCCTGGGGCTGTGAATTCTATGCCCGGACCGGCGCGATGATGCCGAAGGATGGCATCGACCGGCTGCGCGGCTTCGATTCCATCCTGCTGGGGGCCTGCGGCTATCCGGGCGTGCCGGATCATGTCTCCCTCTGGGGATTGCTGATTCCGATCCGGCGGGAATTCATGCTCTATGCCAATGTCCGGCCGATCAAGCTGTTCCCCGGCGTGCCCTGCCCGCTGGTCGGCCGCAAGCCCGGCGATATCGATTTCGTCGTGGTGCGTGAGAATGTGGAGGGGGAATATTCCCAGGTCGGCGGGCGCATCTATGAAGGCACGCCGGACGAGGTGGCGATCCAGCAGGCCGTCTTTACCCGCAAGGGCACCGACCGCATTCTGAAATATGCCTTCGATCTGGCGAAGACCCGGCGGAACAAGGTGACCTCCGCCACCAAATCGAATGGCATCATTCATTCCATGCCCTTCTGGGACGAGCGCTTCGCGGAGATGGCGAAGGCCTATCCGGGGGTGGAGACGAACCAGTTCCATATCGACATCCTGACTGCGCATTTCGTGCAGCATCCCGACTGGTTCGACGTGGTGGTCGCGTCCAACCTGTTCGGCGATATCCTGTCCGATCTGGGACCGGCGATCGCGGGGTCCATCGGCATTGCGCCCTCGGGCAATCTCAACCCCGAAGGCGAGCATCCGTCAATGTTCGAGCCGGTGCACGGCTCCGCTCCCGATATCGCGGGCAAGGGCGTGGCCAATCCCATCGCCACGATCTGGTCGGCGGCGATGATGCTGCGCCATCTGGGCGAGGCGGAGGCGGCGGACGCTATCGAAGCGGCCATGGCCGTCACCCTGGCCGATGCCGACAGCCGCACCCGTGACCTGGGCGGCAAGGCCGATACGAAAATCGCTACGGAGGCGGTGCTGGCCGCGCTCTGATCAATAATCCCACATCCGTTGGCGCAACCGCTCCCCGATCATGCAGTCTATGCGTGGCGGGGAGTATTGGGCGGGGATGATGCCAGCCAACCCACCGGGCCGGTCCGGCTTTGCCGGGACGAGGCCGGAGATTTCCAGCACCATCTTGCGGCGGATGGCGTCTTTCAGCCGGGCCGGGTCTTCCACCGTGATCAGGAAGGCGCCCGGCCCGCCGATCACACAATCTTCGTAATAAATGTCCAGCCGTTCGATATTGAACATGCCGCCGGGCATTTTCAGGTTCAGCGGCAGGCCGTTGATCACGATCCCGGCCTGCACCAGCATGTCGCGGGTCTGATCCACGGGCGGACCCATATTGTTCGGCCCGTCGCCCGAAATATCGATCACCCGGCGCAGGCCTTTATAGCCGCTGGCGTCGAACAGCTCGGCCGCGAACAGCAACCCGCTGGAGATGGAGGTGCCGCGCCAGGCTTCCAGCGGGGCAGCTTCCAGCGCCTGGGCGAAGCCTTCCGCTTCCGCCGCCGAGCCGATCACGGCCCAGGGGATCAGTTGCCTGCGGCTGTCCGGCCCGGCCCATTCGACATAGGTCAGCGCGATGCGACCGTGCAGCCCGCCGGAAATCGCGGTCAGCACCTGCTCGTCCCGCAGGGCATCCGCATAGCCTTTGCGTTGCAGGATTTGCTCGTCCTCGTCCATGGAGCGGGAGACGTCCACGGCCAGGATCAGCTCCAGATCCACCTCCACCTCCGTCTGGGCCGCTACGGGGCCGGAAGCCAGGGCCGCGACCAGGACCAGGGCGGTCAGCCCGGTCATGCGCACAGGAAACGCCATCCACGCCATCTCCCCATCCGTTCATTGCCCCCGGTGGAAACTCTGGGGCAGGCGGCAGGGCCGGTAAAGGCGCAAGGCGTCGCAGCCGCGTTCACGAAATCGTCACTGCCTCGCGGTGTGCCCGCCGGGACGAGGTGCATGGCAAGGGATGGGGATTGCGGCCGCCATGGCGGCAAACTAAGGTCCGCGCGCTTGGCCCATCTGATACGGATTTCTCCCCTTGTCCCTGGTTCTTTCGATCCTGCCGGTCCTGTTCACCGTGATCGGCGGCTATGCCCTTGCCGCAACCCGTGTTCTGCCGCGCGAGCGCTGGGAGGCGATTGATCTTCTGTGCTTCCGCATGCTGATGCCGGCCGTGCTGATCCGGGTGATCGCGACATCCGATCTGGACCTGGGCAAGGTCGGCGGCATGGTCTGGGCGCTGTTCGGCACGCTGATCGTGGCGGCGGTGCTGGTTTTCGCATTGCGCGGGCTGATTGACCGGCAGAAGCTGCCAGACCCGTCCTTTTCCACCATGGTGCAGACGACCACGCGCTTCAACGGCTTCATGGCGCTGGCCGCTGCCGAGGCCCTGTCGGACAATTCCACCGTGGCCCTGGTGGCCATCGCCATGGCGATCCTGGTGCCCTTCCTGAATGTGGGCAATATCATCGTGCTGGCGGCCTATGGCACGGCGCGGCCCAATTGGAAGGGCGTGCTCCTGATCACGCTGAAGAACCCGTTGGTACAAAGCTGCGTCATCGGCTTTGCCTTCAACCTGTCCGGCGTTGCCCTGCCGGCCGTGCTGGACGGCACGCTGGAACTGATCGGACGCGCTGCCTTCAGCGTCGGCCTGCTGGCGGTGGGGGCATCGCTTGGCCTGCGCCGCCTGCTGCTGCCGCGCCCGGTGCTGCTGCTGGGTCTTGTACTGCGGCCGGGGCTGGTGGTCTGCCTGTTCCTGGCCCTGGCGCATATTCTGGCCCTGGGACCGGTGGAGATGCTGGCGGGCATCCTGGTCTTCATCGTGCCCACCGCCGCCAATGGCTATATCGTAGCCCGCCAGATGGGCGGGGATTCCGATCTCTATGCCGATACCATGACCTGGCAGACGGTGCTATCCATGGTCACGCTGCCCGCGCTGGCGGTGCTGCTGCCCTATCTGGGCTAGGGAAAGGCGCCAATAACGCCCGCATCCAGAGGAGGCGCGGGAGGGCCGTCTCGAAGGACGCGGGCGTCAAGCCCTAACCCGCCTTCGCCATGCCGGCGCCAGACGCGATCCAGGCCCGCCAGCCGCCGAAGCTGCTGATGTCGCGCCCATCGGCCGCCGCCACCGCCTCGCACAGGAAGCCCGGCACCGTGCTGCCGTCGTCCAGCATCACCCGGCCGATGGAAAGCGGCGCGGGAATGCCCGTCAGGAAGGTTCCGAAGGCGGATTTCGGCATGGCCCAGACTTCCAGCGCGATGGCATGGCCCCCCTCGGCCTGACGGACCAGACCCGGCCGCGCGGGCGGGCCGCCGGCCAGCGCGTAGAGCGCATAGGTCGCCGCCGTGTTGCAGGCTGTCACGAAGCGCGCGCCCAGCGCCGTCAACTCCCCATTCAGCGGCAATCCCGACATATGGGCACCGCAGACGGCCAGGGCGATTTCTTCCTCGCCCAATTCCGGCACGGTAAGGGCGAAGGCTGGGCGCGCCCAGCCGGTCGCACCCAGCGCGCCGGCTTCGAGGCGGGCCGCGAGCGCCGCGCAGAACCCGTCCTGCCCCTGGGCCGCCAGGACGGTGACGCTGCCGGGGCGTCCATCGGCCCGGGGTCCGGTGGGTACGGCGATGCCGCACATATCCAGGAGGTTGACGAAATTGGTATAGGTTCCCAGGCGCGAATTCGGGCCGATCGGATCGGCCGCGATCTCCGCCACCGTCACGAAACAGGGGATGGTCGGCACGCAGAGTGCGTCCAGCCCCGCCAGCAGCCCGTCGCAGACCCGTGCCAGCTCCTTCAGGCGATAGATGCCGTTGAAGGCATCGACGGCGCTCAGGGCCAGCCCCGGCTCCAGAATGGCGCGGGTGGTGGGGTGCAGCGTTTCCGCGCGCCGGGTCAGCCGGTCGCCCACGGCCGCCACGCGTTCGGCCAGCCACGCGCCTTCATACAGCATGCGGGCAACGGCGTAGAAGGGTTCGAAGTCGATCTCCACGATCTGTGTGCCCTGACCGGCCAGACGGTCCAGCGTGGCGCGGAAATCCTGGGCCTGAACTTCATCGCCGCAGGTCACCAGCGTGGCGGCATCCGGCACGCCGATGCGCAGGGCGCGGGGCAGGGCCGCCAGCTTCGGGGCGGGAAGCCGGCGCGAATACGCATCTTCCCCGTCATGGCCGAAACCGGCCTGATAGGCTTCCCAGGCATCGGCGGCGGTCAGGGCGAAGATGGAAATCGTATCCAGCGTGCGGCAGGCCGGAACCACCCCCGTGGCCGACAGCGCCCCCAGCGTCGGCTTCAAGCCCACGATATTGTTCAGCGCGGCCGGAACCCGGCCCGAACCCGCCGTATCGGTGCCGAGCGAGAAGCAGGCGATGCCATGCCCCACCACCACGCCCGAGCCGGAGGAGGAGCCACCGGGAACAATGGCGGGGTCGACGGCGTTTTTCGGTACCGGGTAGGGGCTGCGCACGCCCACCAGCCCGGTCGCGAACTGGTCCAGATTGGTCTTGCCCAGGCAGATCGCCCCGGCCGCCTTCAGCTTCGCCACCACGAAGGCATCCGCTTCGGGCCGATAGCTGAAATCGGGGCAGGCCGCCGTGGTGGGCATGCCCGCCACGTCGATATTGTCCTTCACCGCGAAGGGAATGCCCCAGAGCGGGCGGCCATCGGGCCGGTCGCCCAGGGCGCGGGCCGCGGCCAGCGCGTCTTCCCTTGCCGCATGGATGAAGATGCCCGGATCGCCCACCGCTTCCAGGCGGCGGAACGCTTCCGCGATCACATCCACAGGGCTGGTGCCGTCGCCATAGGCCTGCCGCAGGGCGGGAAGGGTGAAGGGAAGGGACTGAAGCATCACGGGCACTTTCTTCTGGTGACAGGAAAATCAGGCAAGGCTGCGGGCGGGCGCCTGCGGTGCAGCCGCGATCAATTCGCGCGTATAGGGATGGCTGGGATGGTCCATCACCTCTTCGGCCGAGCCGGCCTCGACAATCTGGCCACCCTTCATCACCACCACCCGGTCGCAGAGCAGGCGCACCACATTCAGGTCATGACTGACGAAAAGATAACTCATGCCGAGCCTGGCGCGTAGGTCAACCAGCAGGTTCAGCACCACGGCCTGGATCGACACATCCAGCGCCGCCGTCGGCTCATCCAGGATCAACAGATCGGGTTCCGGCGCGATGGCGCGCGCAATGCCGACGCGCGATTTCTGGCCGCCGGAAAGCTGGTGCGGGAAGCGGTCCAGCAGATGATGCGGCAGGCCGGTCAGATCGGCCAGCTCCTCCACCCTGGCCGCCAGCGCCTCCCCCCTCAACCCGGTCAGGTGGATCAGCGGTTCGGCGATGGCCTGACGGGCGGTGTGGCGCGGGTTCAGGCTGTCGGTCGCATCCTGGAACACCATCTGGATCTTGCCGCGCAACGGGTGGCGGGCAAAGCCCTTGACCGGGATGTCCGCCAGATCCTCGCCCCGGAACAGGATGCTGCCCGAACTGCTGTCCAATAGCCGCACGATCATGGAGGAGGTGGTGGATTTCCCGCAGCCCGATTCCCCCACCAGCCCCAGGCTTTCGCCTTCGCGGATGGCGAAGCTGACGCCCTTGACCGCATGCACCGGGCCGGACTTGCCCTGATAGGTCTTGGTCAGGTTCAGGATTTCCAGCAGATTGGAATTGCCGATGCTGCGCGGTTGCAGCGGGGCGCGCTGGTCTTCCGGCAGAAGGGAGCGGATGGTAACCCCCCGGCGCGGCGTCGCATCCACCAGCTTGTTGGTATAGGGATGCTTCGGCGCGGTGAACAGCTCGGCCGGTCGGCCTTCCTCCACGATCTCGCCATTCTGCATCACTACGATCCGGTCGCAGTATTGCGACGCCAGACCCAGATCATGGGTGATCAGGATGGAGGACATGGCGCGTGCCCGCACCAACTCGTCCACCAGATCCATCACGGTTTTCTGGGTGGTGATGTCCAGCCCCGTGGTCGGTTCGTCGGCGATCAGCAGCTTCGGATCGCAGGCCAGGGCGATGGCGATCACCACGCGCTGGCACATGCCGCCGGACAGTTCGAACGGATAGGCTTCATAGCGGGCCGCCGCATCGTTGATCCGCACCGCTTCCAGGGCTTCGATGGCTTTTGCCCTGGCATTCTGCCGGTTGGCCTGGTTGTGGCGCAGCAGCACGTCTTCGATCTGATGGCCGACCTTGCGGATCGGGTTCAGGGCGGCGCGCGGGTTCTGGAAGATCATGCTGATCTCCCGCCCCCTGATGTCCTTCATGGTGGATTCCGCCGCGCGGCGCAGATCGACGCCGCCATAGATCGCCTCGCCCGCCTTGATCGATCCAGCCGCGTCCAGAATGCGCATCAGCGCGTAGGAGGTGACGGATTTCCCCGAACCGCTTTCACCGACGATGCCCAGGCGCTCCCCCTTCGCCAGGTCGAAGGAAATGCCCTTGACCGCGTTGACCTCGCCCCGTCGGGTTTTGAAGGCGACCTGCAGATCCCTGATCGACAGCATCCTTACGTCCTCCGGCGGGGATCGACGATATCGCGCAGACCATCGCCCATCAGGTTGAAGGTGAACACGGCCAGCATCAGCCAGAGGCCGGGGAACAATGCCAGCCACCATTCGCCCGAGACGATGAAATTGGCGCCTTCGGCCACCATGATGCCCCATTCGGCGGTGGGCGGGCGCACGCCAAGCCCGATGAAGCTCAACCCCGCCGCATTCAGGATCGCCCAGCCGAGATTGAGGGAGACCTGCACCATCATCGGCGGCAGCGCATTGGGGAAGATATGCAGGGCCAATACCCGCAGATCGGAATTGCCCGCCAGCTTGGCGGCCAGGGTGAAGCCCGCCTCGCGCCTTATGTTGACTTCGGCCCGCACCAGCCTGGCATAGAAGGGGATGTTGATGATGGCCGTGGCATAGATGATGTTGGCCACCGAATTGCCCAGCGCGGCCACGATGCCCATGGCCAGGATGAACAGCGGAAAGGCCATGATCGTGTCCAGGATGCGGTTCAGCACCGTGTCGGTCAGCCCGCCATAATAGCCGGCGATGGCGCCAAGGACCGAGCCGATGACGAAGGACAGCGCAACGGCGGCGACGGAGATGATGAGGTCGAGCCGGGTCGCCACGATCACCCGGCTGAACACGTCGCGGCCCAGACTAT
>Ga0209066_10001226_pt1 | contig 34723 bp, 31 predicted proteins | sample All_14_2_FD_187198 | JGI IMG/M metagenome (GOLD analysis project Ga0209066, IMG submission 187198) | Freshwater microbial communities in response to fracking from Pennsylvania, USA - Allegheny Zone_MetaG_DW_15 (SPAdes) (version 2) ... | reverse complement strand
GGCATGGCGGCCGTTTTCCGTTACCAGTTGGGTGGGGTCGGTGCGCCGGTGGGCATCGTGGTGGTGGTGCTGTCGGCGTTGCTGGGGGTGTGGGCACAGCGGTGGTGGCAGCGGCGCACCTTCCCGCCCCGGCTGATCGACTACCTGGCGCTGGGGGTGGTGGTTCAGCTGATGCAGCTGGTGGCGTTCACCCAGATTCCCAACCGCGCCGGTTATCCCTTCATTGCGCAGGCGTGGTGGGTGCTGCTGCTGTGTTACCCGCTGGCCACCATGCTGTTGTGCATGATGTTCCGCCATTTTGAACAGCAGCTGGCCGACAAAGTGGCACTGAGGCAGGCACAGGAGGCCCGCCTGACACAAGAGCGCGAAAGCTTGCAGCGGTTCCATGCGTACTTTGACCAGTCGATTGTCGGGCTGGCCATCACCAGCATGGAGAAGGTGTGGGTCGAGGTCAACGATGCCCTTTGCACGACGCTGGGCTACCCCAGGGATGAATTGACCCGCATGACCTGGGCTGGATTGACCCACCCGGACGACCTCGCGCCCGACCTGGCCCAGTTCCATCGCATGCTGGCAGGCGAAATCCACAGCTACGCGATGGACAAGCGGTTCATCCACAAGGAAGGCCGTGTGGTGTACACGCGCCTGGCCGCGAACCTGGTGTGCAAGCCCGATGGCAGCCCTGACTACGTGATGGCCATGGTCGAGGACATCAGCGAGCGCAAGCAGGCCGAGATGGCGCTTCTCCACGAAAAGCAGTTTTCCGAAGACACCCTGAACGCCTTGCCCGGTGTTTTTTACATGCTGGATGTGGCCGGTCGCTTTGTGCGGTGGAACCGGGCATTGGGTTTGATTTTGGGCTACACGGACGCTGAGTTGGCGGCCATGACAAGCCCTGATTTTTTTGCCCCTGACGACCAGCAGCGGATCAAGGACGCCATGCGCCAGGCGTTTGCCGTGGGGCATGCGGACATCGAGGCGGTTTTTGTGACCCGGGACGGCCGCCGCCTGCCTTACCGTTTCACCGGGAAGCGCATCACCCTGGGCGAGCAAACCTACCTGCTGGGCGTGGGCATCGACATCAGCGAGCAGCGGCAGGTTCGGCAAGCGCTGGAAACCGAGCGGGCCCACCTGCACACGCTGGTGAGCACCATCCCCGATCTGATCTGGCTGAAGGATGCCAACGGCATCTATCTCTCGTGCAACCCGGAATTCGAGCGGTTCTTCGGCGCGGCCGAGCGGGACATCGTGGGCAAGACCGACCACGACTTTGTGTCACAGGAACTGGCCGATTTTTTCCGTGCGAACGACCGCGCCGCGATGGCCGCCGGTGAGGCCACCCGCAACGAGGAGTGGATCACCTACGCGAGCGACGGCCACCGGGTGCTGCTGGAAACCACCAAAGTGCCCATGCGCACGCCGGATGGCCGCATCCTGGGGGTGTTGGGCATTGGCCACGACATCACGGAGCGCAAGGCGCACCAGAAGCAGCTGGAGCACATGGCGCATTTCGACCTGCTCACGGGGCTGCCGAACCGCGTCCTGCTGGCCGATCGGTTGCAGCAGGCGCTGGCGCAAGCGCAGCGCCGTCAAACCATGCTGGCGGTGGCCTATCTGGACCTGGACAGCTTCAAGGCCGTCAACGACCGGTATGGTCACGACACGGGTGATCGTTTGCTGAAGACCTTGTCGGGCCACATGAGGCATGCGCTGCGAGAGGGCGACACACTGGCACGCCTGGGCGGGGATGAGTTCGTCGCGATCTTTCTGGACCTGCCCAATGTCGAATCTGCAGCGCCCATGCTGTCGCGCCTGCTCGCTGCGGCGGGGGAGGTGGTGCACGAAGATGGCAATGCACTGCGCGTGTCCGCCAGCTTGGGCGTCACCTTTTATCCGCAGACCGATCCCATCGATGCCGACCAGTTGTTGCGCCAGGCCGATCAGGCCATGTACCAGGCCAAGCAGATGGGCAAGAACCGGTATTGCCTTTTCGATGCCGAACGCGACCGCAGTGTGCGTGGCCACCACGAGGAGCTGGAGCGGATCGAACAGGCGCTGGCCGCGCAAGAGTTTGTTCTGCACTACCAGCCCAAGGTGAACATGCGCACGGGCGAGGTCGTCGGTGCCGAGGCGCTGATCCGCTGGCAGCACCCCGCACGGGGCCTGCTGTCACCTGCCGCATTCTTGCCGCTGATCGCCGACCACCCGCTGGCGGTTCAGGTGGGGGAGTGGGTGCTGAACACAGCCATGTCACAGGTCGAGGCTTGGAAGGCTGCGGGCGTGTCGCTGCCGGTCAGCGTCAATGTCGATGCCATCCAGTTGGAGCAAGCCGATTTTGTGGGGCGCTTGCGGCAGCAGTTGGCCGCTCACCCCGGGTTGGTGGCCGGAGACCTGGAACTGGAGGTGCTGGAAACCAGTGCGCTGGATGACATCGCCCAGGTTTGTGCCGTGATGCAGGCCTGCCGTGAGATGGGGGTGGGTTTTGCGCTGGACGACTTCGGCACCGGCTACTCGTCGCTGACCTACCTGAAGCGCTTGCCGGCCGGTTTGCTGAAAATTGACCAGAGCTTCGTGCGCGACATGCTGGATGACCCAGATGACCTCTCCATCCTGGAGGGGGTGCTGGGCCTGTCCAGGGCGTTCCAGCGGCGGGTCATTGCCGAAGGGGTGGAAACCCTGGCGCATGGCGAAATGCTGTTGCGCCTGGGCTGCGAGCTGGCCCAAGGCTACGCCATCGCCCGACCCATGCCTGCACAAGCCGTGCCGGGCTGGCTGGCCACCTGGCGCCCTGACCCGTCCTGGCTGTGTCAGACGCCGATCAGCCGTGACGACCTGCCGATTCTGTTTGCCTCGGTCGAGCACCGTGTTTGGGTCAGCAAGGTGGAGAGCTTCGTGCGGGGCGCGGGGGAAGCTCCGCCGCCGATGCACCACGAACAGTGCCGTGTCGGCCAATGGATGGCCAACGAGTTGGATTTGTTGCCCGCTGAGAAACGTGTGGCGTTGAAGGCGCTTGGGCCTTTGCACGTGGACATTCATGTTCAGGCGAACGAACTGGTCCGCCTGGCACAGGCTGGCGAGTCGGGCGCGGCCATCGCTGGTTTGGCCGAACTGCATCGGCTGCGAGACAGTTTGCTGTCTCGGTTATCAGAATTGCTGCGGTAGGCCTCGGTCAGCCCACCACCACTTGCGCACCATTGCCCTGGGGGGCAATGGTGCCGATGGTGTGGACCGTTTCGCCCGAGGCGCGCAGCGTGGCGGCCACGGCATCGGCCTGAGCCGCAGACACCACCACCACCATGCCGATGCCGTTGTTGAAGGTGCGGTTCATTTCGATGTCGTCGATGCCAGCCGTGGCTTGCAGCCAGGCGAACAGCTCGGTCTGGGGCCAGCTGCCTTTTTGCAGGTGGGCGGCCAGGCCGTCGGGCAGCACGCGGGGGATGTTTTCCAGCAGGCCGCCGCCGGTGATGTGGGCCAGCGCCTTGATGCCGCCTGCATCGGTGGGGTGGGCGGCCAGCGCGGCCAGCACGTTTTTGACGTACAGGCGGGTGGGTTCCATGATGGCGGCTTTGAAGGGCTTGCCATCCAGCGTGGCAGGCACGGTGCCCGCTTCCTCTGCGCGGGCAATGCACTTGCGCACCAGGCTGAAGCCGTTGGAGTGCACACCGGCCGAGGCCAGACCCAGCACCACGTCGCCAGCCTGCACGGTGGCACCGGTCAGGATTTTGCTTTTTTCGACCGCGCCCACGCAGAAACCGGCCAGGTCGTACTCACCAGCGGGGTACATGCCGGGCATTTCTGCGGTTTCGCCGCCGATCAGGGCACAGCCGCTCAGCTCGCATCCCTTGGCAATGCCGCCCACCACGGCGGCGGCGGTGTCCACGTCCAGCTTGCCGCAGGCAAAGTAGTCCAGGAAGAACAGGGGTTCGGCGCCTTGCACCAGCACGTCGTTGACGCTCATGCCCACCAGGTCGATGCCCACGGTGTCGTGCATGTTCCATTCGAAGGCCAGTTTGAGTTTGGTGCCCACGCCATCGGTGCCAGACACGAGCACGGGTTCGGTGTAGCGTTTGGGCACTTCAAACAGCGCGCCAAAGCCGCCGATGCCGGCCAGCACGCCTTCGCGCAGGGTTTTTTTGGCCAGGGGTTTGATGCGCTCCACCAACGCGTCGCCGGCTTCGATGTCGACCCCCGCGTCTTTGTAGGAGATGGGCGTGTCGGTGGAGGAGGGTGTGTGTGCGCTGGTCATGGGGAAAGATAGAATTTGCCTTCGATTTTACGGGTTGCCCACCGGGGCCGCCTTGTCGCCCTCCCTGCCGAGCCTTTGGGCAAGCACCCCACCCCTCACACCGCTCCGCCGCGCATGAACATCTCCCCTTCCCAAACACGTGTGCTCGCCTGGGCCGCGCTGTCGCTGGTGGCATGGGGGCTGTTGCACGTGTTGTCGCCCGTGCTCATGCCTTTTGTGCTGTCGGGGGTGCTGGGCTATGCCTTGCACCCTCTGGTTGAGAAGATGTACCGGCGACGGGTGCCGCGCTGGCTGGGTGCCGGTCTGGCCCTGGTGCTGCTGGGGGCGGTGGTGCTGGCTGTGCTGCTGCTCATCGTGCCGGTGGTCACCCGCCAGGTGCCCTTGATCCGCGATCAGGTGCCCACGCTGATGGAGCACGTCAACGCGTGGTTGCAGCCGCTGGGGGCCCGTTACGGCCTGGAGTTGCAGGTGGACGTCGCCGCCGTTCGCGATGTGCTGCGCAAGCTGGTGGTCGGTCACGAGGAGGACCTCGTGGGTGGACTGCTGTCCTCGCTGCGCATAGGGGGCAGTGCGTTGGCGGCGGTGCTGGGCAACTTGGTGCTCACGCCCATCGTCGCGTATTACCTTCTGCTGGACTGGACGGGGTTGGTGCGCCGCGTCAAAGGCATGGTGCCGCCCCGTTGGCAGGGGGGAACCCAGCGCTTTCTGGACGAAACCGACGAGGTGCTGGGCCAGTACTTGCACGGCCAGTTGCTGGTGATGGGGGCTTTGGCTTTGTTCTACACCGTGGGCCTGGCTTTGGTAGGGCTCAAGCTGGCGCTTCCGATTGGCGTGTTCACTGGCTTGGCGGTGTTTGTGCCATACCTGGGTTTTGGCTTGGGCTTGGTGCTGGGGACGCTGGCGGCTGCCTTGCAGTTCCAAGACTTGACCGGCGTGGCACTGGTGCTGGCGGTGTATGGCGTGGGACAGGTGGTGGAAAGCATGTGGCTCACGCCCAAGCTGCTCGGTGAGCGCATAGGCCTGCACCCGATTGCCGTGATTTTTGCGTTGATGGCATTTGGCCACCTGTTCGGTTTTGTGGGGGTGCTGGTGGCGCTGCCCGTCAGTGCCGTGCTGCTGGTGGCCTTGCGGCGCGTGCGCAGGGCTTACCTGGACAGTGCGCTTTACACCGGCTCTGCCCCACCCCCACCACCCGCTGAATGAAGCAACTCGCGCTCGATTTCAACTTGGCCCCGCTGCCCCGCCTGGCCAATTTTGTGGCGGCTGGCAACGAAGCTGCCCTGGCCCACCTCAGCCTCTGGGTGGACAACCCGTTGCGTGCCCCTGTGCCCACTTACCTGTGGGGCGACGGTGGCTGTGGCAAGACCCATCTGCTGCGGGCGGTGGCGGGAGAGCTGGCCGCACAGGGCTCGCCTGTGGGCTGGCTGGATGCCGGTGTGCTCAGTCCCCCCGCGTTTGATCTCCGCTGGGAGGTGGTGTGCCTGGACGATTGCCACCTCTACACCGCCGAGCAGCAGGCGGCGGCGTTCAACTGGTTTGTGAATGCGCAGACCCCCGCAGAGGGCCGTGCGCGTTGGGTGCTGGCCGCTGGTGCGGTGCCACCCGCCGACCTGAAGCTTCGGGAAGACTTGCGCACCCGCCTGGGCTGGGGTCAGGTGTTTCATCTGCAAGGATTGGGCGAGGTCGACCGCCGGGCCGTGCTGCGCCGCGCTGCCGATGGGCGAGGGGTTGCGCTGAGCGACGAGGTGGTGGATTTCATGCTCAACCGTTTTTCGCGCGACCTCAGCAGCCTCATGCAGCTGCTGGACCATCTGGACCGCTATGCCATGCGGACCCAGCGCGCCATCACCATTCCCCTCATCAAAGCCATGCTGGAAAACGAATGAAGCTTGCACTGTTCGACTTGGACCACACCCTCATTCCCATGGACTCAGACCACGCCTGGGGCCAGTTCACCGTGACCTTGGGTTGGCGTGACGCAGAAGATTTTGGGCGTGCCAATGACGTGTTTTACGAACACTACAAAGCCGGTACGCTTGACATAGCGGAATACGTGCGGTTTGCCACCGCCGCCATCCGTGAGCAAGGCATGGAAAAATCCATAGCTGCCCAGGCAAGATACATGAGCGATGTGGTGCAAAAAGGCATCAAAAAATCGGCGTTGGATCTGGTGCGCCGCCACCAGGCAGCGGGCGAAGAGGTCATCATCGTCACGGCGACCAACGAATTTGTCACCCGGCCCATCGCCAAGGCTTTCGGTGTGCAGCACCTCATCGCCATCGACTTGGTGCACGATGCCAATGGCTTGCCCACCGGCGAGATTCTGGGCACCCCCTCGTTTCGTGAGGGCAAGGTGGTGCGTGTGGAACAATGGCTGGCGGAGCGTGGCAAAACCTGGGGCGATGTGACCCAAAGCACGTTTTACAGCGACTCCATCAACGACCTCCCTCTGCTGGAAAAAGTCAGCCACCCCGTGGCCACCAACCCCGATGCCCGCTTGGCCGCGATCGCCGAGGCACGCGGCTGGCCGCAACTCAACCTGTTTTCATGATCAAAAAGTTCATCGACAAGCTGCTGGGCAAAGCCCGTGGCACCCCCAAAGCCGCACCGCCGAAGTTCGGCCAGCGCCAGGATGTGGGGCCCGAGGTGCACCGCATCGACCCCAAGCGGGTGGACCGCCGGGCTGCCGAGGTCGTGCACACCCTGAAGGCTGCAGGCCACGAGGCCTACATCGTGGGCGGCGCGGTGCGCGACCTGCTGCTGGGTCTGACACCCAAAGATTTCGATGTGGCCACCAATGCCACCCCTGAGCAGGTCAAAGGCCTGTTTCGCCGCGCTTTCATCATCGGGCGGCGTTTTCGCATCGTGCACGTCATCCACGGCCGTGGACGTGAGCATGAGGTGATCGAAGTGTCCACTTTCCGTGCCTACCTCGACAACGCGGCGGCCGGGCAGGTCAGCGGCAACGAAAAGAGCAGCAAAACCGAGCTGGCCGGCATGACGCACGCGGTGGACGCCAGTGGCCGCGTGTTGCGCGACAACGTGTGGGGGCCCATTGAGGAGGATGCGGCGCGGCGCGACTTCTCGGTCAACGCCATGTACTACGACCCCGAAACGCAGACCGTGGTCGATTACCACCAGGGCATTGCCGATGCCCAGAAGCGCACCCTGCGCATGATCGGCGATGCCGCCACGCGCTACCGTGAAGACCCTGTGCGCATCATCCGCGCCGTGCGTTTCGCGGCCAAACTCAGCAAACTGGGATTCACCCTGGATGACAGCACCCGCACGCCCCTGCAGGCTTGCTTGCCGCTGCTGGCCGATGTGCCCCAGAGTCGCCTGTTCGATGAAATGCTCAAGCTCCTGCAAACCGGGCATGCACTGGCCAGCATCGAGCAGTTGAAGACACTGGGCTTGGCCAAAGGCATCTACCCTTTGCTGGACTTGGTGGTGGAGCGCGGCGCCGATCCTTTTGTCGTGCAGGCCCTGAAAGACACCGACCGTCGCGTGGGTGAGGGCAAGCCTGTGGCCCCCAGCTTCCTGCTGGCCTGTGTGTTGTGGTCCGACGTGCGCCAAGCCTGGGAGCAAAACCGCCAGCCCCGTGGGAATGCCCGTGCCCCCTCGGCCTTCGCCGCGCTGCAGGATGCGGTGGATCAGGTGTTTGAAGCCCGGATTGGCGATGTCTCGGGACGCGGCAAACTGGGGGCCGACATGCGTGAGATCTGGCTGATGCAGCCCCGCTTTGACAAGCGCACCGGGACCTCTCCGTTCAGCCTGGTGGAGCAGCCACGTTTTCGGGCAGGGTTCGACTACATGCGCCTGCGCGCTGGCATTGGCGAAGTGCCCGAGGAGCTAGTGCACTGGTGGGAAACTTTCAGTCTGGCCGATGACGCCCACCGTCGAGACATGGTAGAGGCCGTGCGAGCCGAAAGCCAGCGAGCGTCTGCCAAAGGCGGTGCCCGCAAGGCGCGGGTTCACCGTGTGGAGGCTGACGGAGCCTCCACCACGGGCCATCCCGATGACCTGACCCGTTCAAACCCACCAGAGGACCCGCGCTGGCGCACCGCCGCAGGCGAGGGGCATGGGGATGAAGACGGTGATGACGGCCAGGGTGATACCGCAGATACCGCCGCTGGTGATGCCCCCGCCCGCAAGCGTCGCCGTCGGCGCCGCAAGCCGACCGGCAATGGTCCGTCAGACACCTGACATTCTTCGTCCCATGCCGAGCACCCAGCGCCCAGCCGTCACCGCCCATGTGGCATTGGGAGCCAACTTGGGCGATGCCGCTCAAACCTTGCGCGATGCGCTGCAAGCGCTGGCGCATACCCCAGGCCTGCGGCTGGACAAGGCGTCAGCGCTGTACCGCACGGCCCCTGTCGATTCCGACGGTCCAGATTACGTCAATGCCGTGGCTAGGGTGGAAACCTGGCTGACAGCCCCCGCGTTGCTGGCGGTTTTGCAAGGCTGGGAGCAGCACTTTGGCCGCGAACGCCCTCATCGCAACGCACCCCGGACCCTGGACTTGGATTTGCTGCTGTACGGGGCCGCCCGTGTGGAATCGCCTGCGCTGACCGTGCCCCACCCGCGGATGTGGGACCGTGCGTTCGTGCTGGTACCCTTGGCTGAAATTTCACCAACGCTCGTCAGTGCCGACGCTTTGCGGACGGTCGAGGGGCAGAGAATCGAGCGGGCTGCTGACTTGGGCTGGTGAAACGGCTTCGGCGGCCCTTCGTTCAGGGGGCCAGCCGCTCCCGCAGCCAATCGCCGCCATCCTGGGCTCGGTAACGCAAACGGTCGTGCAAGCGGCTTTTGCGGCCTTGCCAGAATTCCCAGGTGTCGGGCTTGAGACGATAGCCACCCCAGTGAGGCGGGCGAGGGGGATTCAGCATGAATTGCGCGCCGTATTTGGCGGCATTGGCCACCAGAACGGCTCGCCCTGAAATGACCTGACTTTGCGGACTGGCCCAGGCCCCGATGCGGCTGTCCAGAGGGCGGCTGTGGAAGTATTCGTCGCTTTCTGCGTCGGTGACTTTTTCGACCAGCCCCTCGATACGCACCACCCGTTCCAGCTCCACCCAGTGAAATTGCAGCGCAGCCCATGGGTTGCCGGCCAATTCCAAGCCTTTGCGGCCCTGATAGTTGGTGTACCAGACGATGCCGCGCTCGTCGAACCCTTTGATGAGCACGATGCGGGTGCTCGGCCGAAGGTCGCTGCCCACGGTTGCCAGGGTCATGGCGTTGGGCTCAGGCACTTTTCCTTTGATGGCTTCGTTGAGCCAGCGATCGAATTGGCGCAGGGGATTGGCTTCGGACTCGGTCTCACTCAGTTCGGCACGTTCGTAGCTCTTGCGAAGGTCTGCGATGTTCATGGCCTCAGTATAGGGAGCCTTGGGTTCAGATCGTGTCAGGTTCGGAGGTGGCGTGGGACAGGAGGCGGGCCAGGGCACGGTCTCGGATGCCCAGGCGCATGAGCTGTTCGTGCGTCTGGCGTGCGTAGTCCAGGGTGGTGCCAAAGCGTCCTGTGGCTTGCGCGAAGATCTGGCGGTATTGGACCGGGCTCAGGCTGCCGGTGTGGCTGGGGCTGCGGCGGTCCAGCGTGAAGGCCAGGGCCGTCACAGGTCCTTGTGGTGTGTGTGCCCTCAGCCATCGTGGGTCGTACACAGGATTGGGCATCTCACGCAACCACAACTGGGGCAGATAGTGCGGCACATCGGCCTCGGCAATGCGTTGCACGACACCCTGGCAGCAGCCACCGGGAAGCAGGGCAAACACAAGCCCGGGGGTCTGAGGGGTGCCCCGGTTCACACGGCTCCACATCTTGAGCGCCCGGTGATGGCCGTGCACACGGGCAGGGCGCACCTCTTGCACCACGCCCTCAGGTCGCCAGATGAGCGACGCATAGGCAAACACCCACAGGTCGCCACCTTGCTGTGACCAGTTGTGGAGCGTGTGGGCCAGCAGGGTCTGGCCGCAGCGGGTGGTTTTGGAGGGAGGGGGCTGCATGGCGTGTCAGCGTGTGTCAATAGAGGCCACTAAAATCAGAGGCTCATTATTTACGGAGTGTTCATGTCGGCTCAAGATCAAGATGAAGGTACTCGCACGGCTTTTGCCGTGCTGATTCCCCTGCTGGTTCTGGTGGTGGGTTTTGTGGTGGGGGTGGGCATTCACAAAGCCAAAGGCACGCAGGTCAAATCCGCCGTGCCTGTGGTGGCTGCCGCTGCCTCTGAACCGGCAAGCGCAGATGCCAGCGTGGTGGTGGAGAACGGTGTGGTCAAGTTCTACTTTGCTTCCGGCAAGGCCGATTTGGCGGCGGGTGCTGCCGAGGCGCTGACCGATGCCATCAAGGCCGCAGCCGAGGGCAAGAGGCTGGTCGTGTCTGGTTTTCACGACGCCACAGGCAATGCAGAGTTCAATGCCGAGCTGGCCAAGCAACGCGCATTTGCCGTGCGCGACGCGCTCAAGGCCGCTGGTGTGGCGGACGCCAATGTGGAGTTGAAAAAGCCCGAGCAGCTGACGGGATCTGGCGCCGATGCCGAAGCCCGTCGCGTGGAGGTGGCGGTGCAGTAACCACGCCTTCACAGCTTCCTTTTCCGCAACAAAAAAGCAGGCCTTGAGCCTGCTTTTTTGTGATGAAGGTTTGAGTGCGGGGCTCGCTCAGACCAGGCCGGGGCGTTGGATGAGTTCGATCTTGTAGCCATCCGGATCGGTGACGAAGGCGATCACGGTTTTCCCGCCTTTGACGGGTCCGGGTTCGCGAGTGACGGCTCCACCGGCTGCCCGAATCTTGTCGCAAGCCGCAGCGGCATCGGGCACGCCCAGGGCGATGTGGCCATAGGCAGTGCCCATGTCGTAATCGGAGACTCCCCAGTTGTAGGTGAGTTCGAGTTCGGCATGTTCGGGGTTGCTTCCGTAGCCCAGAAATGCCAGGGTGTACTTGTACTCGGTGTTTTCGGACGTGCGCAGCAATTGCATGCCCAGAACGCGGGTGTAGAAATCGATGGATCGTTGCAGGTCACCCACCCGCAACATGGTGTGCAGAATTCTCATGGCGCGCATTGTGCCGCGTCTGGGCAAAAAATATCAGGCGGGCAGATCGAACACCAGGCAAGTGGGGGGTGTGCGCGCAGCGTTTGCCGTCTGGGCCCCACGTCGACGCGGATGCGGGAGCCCAGGCGTACGCCCTCAGGCATTCATGCGCCATATCGCCAGCGGTAGCGGGTGAATGCCTTGTATGCACTGCTGTTAAGAGTGCTCACAGCAATCGGCTCCCGGGGGCGCCTTTGTCGCTTATTTGATGCGGCCGAAACTGGTTCGCAGAGGGTCTGCCGGGCCACCTCGGCTGCCGCCTGCTGGGCCGCCTGGGCCACGTCCACCGCCCGCATTGCGGTTGCGGTTGCCGCGGTAGCCACCTCGGTCGGCAATGGAGTCGATACTCGTGCGCAACGGGTCTGGTTGGCGGGGTGCGCCCACCGGGCCACGTGGTTCGTCACGGAAGCTGGGGCGGTCAGCCCGAACGCTGGCGTTTCGGAAGGCGTTGGGGCCCGGTTGGCTTTCACCCTGACCTCCGCCCTGGGGACGGTTGTCCGGCCTGAACTCCCGACCCTCAGGCCGCGGGCCACGCGCATGACGGGGCTTGCCCACAGGGCTTTGGCCACCACCATTGCCACCGGGGCGGCGGCCCCCTTCGGGGGTAGGGGCTCCGTCGCGGGGTGCCTGGCTGCTGCGAGGCGCAGGTCTTTGTCCACCACGGCCACCGCCGCTTGTGCCACCTTCGGCTTGCTTCTTGTCACGGATGCGTTCCATCATCTCGCTGCGTGCGGCTTTGGCAGCCGCTGCCATCACCTCGCGGCTGGGGGGTTTGCCCGCGCCGCCCCAGATGGTCTGGCGGCCCATGGCGATGGGCTCTGCCTTCTCGCCGGGCTCAGGTCCGAAGCCTTCGATGACTCTCACCTCAATGCGTTGTTTGGTGAAGCGCTCAATGTCTTGCATGAAGCCCTCTTCGTCCATGCACACCAGGTTCACGGCTTCGCCGCTGGCACCGGCACGGCCTGTGCGCCCAATTCGGTGCACGTAGTCCTCGCTGACGTTGGGAATTTCGTAGTTCACCACGTGTGGCAGGTCGTCGATGTCGATGCCTCGTGCCGCGATGTCGGTGGCCACCAGGGCACGGATTTCACCGCTTTTGAAGCCTGCCAGTGCCTGGGTGCGAGCCGCCTGGCTCTTGTTGCCGTGCAACGCCATGGCGCTGATGCCGTTTTTGGTCAGGTATTCGGCCACGTTGTTCGCCCCGAATTTGGTGCGGGTGAATACCAGCACCTGGCTCCAGTTGTGCTGGTTGATGATGTGCACCAGCACCGCCTTCTTCTTGCCGCGGCCCACAGGGTGGATCACTTGGCTGATGCGTTGTACCGTGGTGTTGCGAGGCGTGACCTGGATGCTTTGCGGGTCGCGCAGCAGGGTGTTGGCCAAGTCTCGGATTTCATCGCTGAAGGTGGCTGAAAACAGCAGGCTTTGCTTGTGGCCCGGCACCATGGCCAACACTTTCTTCACGTCATGGATAAAGCCCATGTCGAGCATCCGGTCGGCTTCGTCCAGCACCAGCATTTCCACCTTGGACAAGTCGAGAAACCCTTGTTGGGCCAAGTCGAGCAAGCGGCCGGGGGTGGCGACCAGGATGTCCACGCCCTTTTTGAGCATGTTGATTTGGGGGTTCATGCCCACGCCGCCAAACACCACGCCAGAGGTCATTTCGGGCAGGTATTTGCCGTAGGTGCGCACCGATTCTTCGACCTGCGCTGCCAGTTCACGGGTGGGGGTCAGCACCAGGGCACGGATGGCTTTGCCGCCAAAGCGGTTTTTGTCCGCTTGCAACAGGGACAGCTTGTGCAGCATGGGCAAGGTGAAGGCTGCGGTTTTGCCCGTGCCGGTCTGGGCGCCGGCCAACAGATCCTGGCCGGCGATCACGGCGGGAATGGCTTGCGCTTGGATGGGGGTGGGGGTTTCGTAGCCTTGCTCACGCACGGCTTGCAGGATGGCGGGGGCCAGATTCAGTTCGTCAAAGGTCATTTGGGATTCCGCGCCTGTCCACAGGCGCTGGGAGCACTGCCTTGCCGGCAAAACACAAGGAGCCGGTCAGTCTGGGCGAATGCAGTTGGGGTCTTGGGAGTGCCCGAAAGCCACTGGGTGGCGACGCGCTGTGCTCCCCGGCGTAGGTGCCGGTCTGGCGCCGACTGTGGCGCTTAACAGGCTGCATTGTCGCATGCTGGGATAATTCACGGTTTGATTCGCCCGCATCGTCGGCAAATCTTCCTTTTTCTGAAGAGAGCAGCATCCATGGCCCAGTACGTTTTTTCCATGAACCGGGTGTGCAAGACCGTGCCCCCCAAACGCCAGATACTGAAGGACATTTCCCTCAGTTTCTTTCCAGGCGCCAAGATCGGTGTGCTGGGCCTGAATGGCTCGGGCAAGTCCACCATTCTGAAAATCATGGCCGGTCTTGACAAGGAAATCGAGGGGGAAGCCATTCCCATGCCAGGGATCAAGATCGGTTACCTGCCTCAGGAACCCCAGATCGATCCGAACCAAACCGTACGTCAGGCCGTAGAAGAGGGCATCGGTGGCTCGCTGGCCGCCAAAGCCCGGCTGGAGGAGGTCTATGCCGCGTACGGTGACGAAAACGCCGACTTCGACGCCTTGGCGGCCGAGCAGGCCGAGCTGGAAGCCATCATTGCGGCGTCGGGCAGCGAAAACACCGATTTGCAGCTGGAACTGGCCGCCGACGCGTTGAACCTGCCCCCTTGGGAAGCCGTCATCAAAAACCTGTCGGGCGGTGAAAAGCGCCGCGTGGCCCTGTGCCGCCTGCTGCTGAGCAAGCCCGATATGCTGCTGCTCGACGAGCCCACCAACCACTTGGATGCCGAAAGCGTCAACTGGCTGGAGCAGTTTCTGCAGCGCTTCCCCGGCACGGTGGTGGCCATCACCCACGACCGCTACTTCCTGGACAACGCCGCCGAGTGGATTTTGGAACTGGACCGTGGCCACGGCATTCCCTACAAAGGCAACTACTCCGACTGGTTGGAGCAAAAAGAGCGCCGCCTGGAGTCCGAGCAAAAGAGCGAAGACGCCCGTGCCAAGGCCATGAAAGAAGAATTGAAATGGGTGCGCTCCAACGCCAAAGGCCGCCAGGCCAAGAGCAAGGCGCGCATGGCCCGTTTCGAGGAACTGAGCGATGTCGATTACCAGAAGCGCAACGAGACGAATGAAATTTTCATTCCCGTGGCCGAGCGCCTGGGTGCGCAGGTCATCGAGTTCCATGGCGTGACCAAGTCGTTTGGCGATCGCTTGCTGATCGACAATCTGAGCTTTACCGTGCCTGCTGGCGCCATCGTCGGCATCATCGGCCCCAACGGGGCGGGCAAGTCCACGCTGTTCCGGATGATCCAGGGCGTGGAACAACCCGATGCAGGCAGCATCGTCATCGGCAAAACGGCGAAACTGGCGTTTGTGGACCAAAGCCGCGAAACCCTGGACGGCAGCAAAACGGTGTGGGCCGACGTATCGGGTGGGCTGGACAACATCACCGTGGGCAAGTTTGTGATGCCCAGCCGTGCCTACCTGGGCCGCTTCAACTTCAAGGGCAACGATCAGCAAAAACTGGTGGGCAGCCTGTCGGGCGGTGAGCGTGGCCGTTTGCACTTGGCCAAAACCCTGGCACAGGGCGGTAACGTGCTGATGCTGGACGAGCCCTCCAACGACTTGGATGTGGAAACCCTGCGTGCATTGGAAGAGGCGCTGCTGGAATTCGCCGGTTCGGCCATGGTGATTTCCCACGACCGCTGGTTCCTGGACCGTATTTGTACGCACATCCTGGCGTACGAGGGCGACTCTCAGTGGAAGTTCTTCGATGGCAACTTCTCCGAGTACGAAGAAGACAAGAAGAAACGCCTGGGCGAAGAGGGGGCCCGTCCCAAACGCGCCCGCTTCAAATCGTTGAAGTGATGGGCACCCCGTCCGATGACGACGTGCTGGCGGCCACGCGCCGCTGGCTGGAGCAGGCCGTGATCGGCCTGAACCTGTGCCCGTTCGCCAAATCGGTGTACGTGAAAGACCAGGTGCGGCTGGTGGTGAGCCGTGCGCGACATCTCGATGCGTTCCTGGACGACCTGGACCGTGAGCTGGAACTGCTGAAAACCACGCCGGCCGAGCAGGTGGACACCACTCTGCTGGTGCACCCCACGCTGTTTCCGGATTTTCTGGTGTTCAACGATTTTCTGAATGTGGCCGATGATGTGTTGGCAGAACATGAGCTGGAGGGCGTGATACAGATCGCGCCCTTCCATCCCGACTTTGTCTTTGAGGGCGAGGAAGATGGGGACATGAGCCACTTCACCAACCGGTCACCGTTTCCCATGCTGCACCTTATCCGTGAGGAAAGCCTGGAGAAAGCCATTGCGTCTTTCGGTGACACGGATGTGATCTATGAACGCAACATTGATGTGTTGCGCAAGCTGGGTGCTGAGGGCTGGCGGCGGTTGCTGATGCCAGGCAACTGATTTCAGGCCGGTTTTCGTGTGGGAGTTTTTGAAAAAAATGCCATTCTTTCGCTTGTCTGTATTGAGTAGTTAGCTATTCTTTTATGGGTTTTGATGAGAGGTCCACACATGGGGCAACGCATTCCAAAACCGGGTCTCGGCCCGCACACACAAGCTTTGCAGGCGTGCATGGCAGAGGCGATGGCGGAAGCGCCGGGGTTGGCCAGCCGGTGGGTGACGGCGTTGTCCGATGTGCTCAAGCAACGGGACGCCTGGAGCGCCAACCCCATTGAAAAAGCCGGTCTGGCAAACGCCATTCGGGTGCTGACCCAGCACAAGAGCCGTTTCGAATCGGAGTGGGTGACCCATTGGGGCCGAGCGATCACCGATGCGCTGCAACGTCGAAGCGACGGACCGGTGGTACGGCGTTCGCTCGCCCATCTCAATTTCGATGAGCTGGAGTTGATGGACGACTCCCAGATCCAAGCCACCGTCCAGGTGGCTCGTCTGGAGCAAGTGGTCCAGGGCGCAGCGGGCGATGCCCTCACCGAGTTGTCGGCCCTGCTGAGCCGGGCGCAAGGTTTTGCGGCAGTCAAGGCGGACCACAACCCTTTGAGGCCTGATGTTGCCATTGCGGTGCTGCGCCAGACCATGGAAGCCATCACCACCGACAAGGCGGTGCGAAACCTGTGGTTGCAACAGGGCACCCCCATCCTGGGGCAGGAGTTGCAGGTGTTGTACCGGCACCTCGTCCGCGTGTTGGAAACCCATGGGATCACCCCAGTCGGATTCAACGTGGTGCAAGCCCCTGGCGGCACGGTGGGCAAGACCGGTGGTGCGCAACTGCGCCAGCGCCCGGAGGGTGTGGCCGATCGGTTGATGGCTGACGCCACCGACAGCTTTGTGACGGAGCCTCTGTCGGGACCTGCCGCGTCGCCGGACCTGCTCACACTGAACCATTTGCATCAGCTGCTGGTGGCCGACCCGCAAGGCGCGAGCCCTTCCGATTGGCACCCCGCCCCACAGGCGGCCGTGGTGCCTCCCTCCGATCCTTGGAACACGATGGCTCCGCGCTCGTTACCGCCCCAGCCGATCGCCTCCCAAGGCGTGACAGATTTTCCCGCTTTGCCTGAACTGCCTGAGTTCCTCGCCAGTCCCTTAACTGCAGCGCCGTTGGCAGAGACTCCTGGTGGTGCCAACGGCACACGCAAGCCTTACACCGGCCCTGACCGGCGTTCTCGCCGCGCCACGGATGTGCCGACCCGTGACGACTCCGTCCTTCACCTCAAGGCCTTGGCCAGCGAGGTGGTGCATCTGATGCTGGATGGCATGGCGCGGGACACCCGGTTGCTGCCACCGGTGCGGGACGTGCTGCAGCGCTTGGAACCAGCCTTGCTGCGCATCGCCCATGAAGACCCTCGGTTTTTTGCCGACAAGCTCAATCCGGCCCGGCGGTTGCTCGACGAAGTGACCCAGCGCAGCTTGGCTTTTGACAGCGACAGCGCGCCTGGGCTTGCCCGCTTTCTTGCCACACTGGATGACGTGGCGCAGCTTTTTTTGCAGACCAGTGTGGAGGCTTCCAAACTGTTTGAAACCGCACTGGAGGTGCTGGCCTTCGAGGAGCCCCCTTCCGATCACGCACCGCACAACCGTGCCAGGGACCATGCGGTGGCGACCTTGGTCAAGGCCGAGCAGCGCTTCCTGCTGGCCGAGAAAGTGGCTCAGGAGGTGGCCCGTCGCCCGGACTTCGCCAAAGCCGACCCTTTGGTTCAGCGGTTTGTGCAAGGACCTTGGGCTCAGGTCATTGCGCAGGCCCGCCTGGAGCCCGCGACACGGGTACCGCCGGGACGTTTGTCGCCCGATTTGCGCTACTTGGGTGTGCTGTCTGACCTGCTGTGGAGCGGTTGTGTGGACGCGTCCCGGCGCAACCGGGGACGGTTGGCCCGGTTGATACCTGGGTTGCTGCGGACCCTGCGCGAGGGCCTGCTGACCATTGATTACGACGCCGTGGCATCGCGCCGGTTTTTCACGGCCATCATGGCCTTGCACGAGGCTGGGCTGAAGTCCGAGGTGCAACGTTCACCTTCGGAGTCGCCCTCTCCTTTGCTGGTGCTTCCGCCGATGCCGGATTCCGTTGAGCCCCTGCTTTCTCGCCAACCCGAAGGGCTGTGGATGCGGCCCAGCGAGGCCGCAGACACGGGCTTCATGGCAGAACCGTTTCCCGAGCTGATGTTGGACGATTTCGCCGACACACAACCTCAGTTCGACGAGGCAGCCGAGAGAGCGTCAGCCCCAGGCGTGCCAGAGCTGAGCGCTGGCGCCTGGGTGTCACTGCTGAGCGATGAGGGTCGGTGGCAGCGCATGCAGCTCACATGGTCCAGTCCCCACGGCACGATGCACTTGTTCAACGGTCCAGACGGGCGCACCACCTCCATGACGCGGCGTGGCTTTGAAAAGCTGTGGTCCTCTGACCGGCTGAAGCTGGTGGCCGCTCACAGCGTGGTGGACGATGCATTGGACAGTGTGTTGGATGTGGCGGTGCTCAATAGCGCGCGGACACCTGCTCCGCCGGGAGAGGACACCGTTTACCCGGACCTGCTGCCACCGCTGACTTGACAGTTCCCCCCTTTTTCGTTATCGAGAGGACAGGGCTTCGTCGGGGTCAAGGGCGTACTGCTGTCAGAGGGGCGGTGGTGTGCACAGATCAGAAGCGGGTGGTGATGGCCCCCACCACCGCCAGTTCGCGGTTGACCAAGGGCATCCAGCGCCATTTGTCGAAGGTGGTGCAAGGGTGGCTGATGCCCAGCGCAACCCGATCACCCACCCGCAGGCGAGGGGTACCTTCAGTGGACTCGGTGTCGCCCAGTCGCAGGTAGGCGTGTTGGTCGTTCAGGGCTGAGATGGACCAGCCGAGCGGGGTCGCTTGCACGGCCGATGCATGGGTGGCGTGGGCCGGACACCAGGCCACGGGGATGGGCAGGCCCATGTCGAAAGAGAGATCGCGTTTGCCTGCATTCAGGATGGCCAGCCCCGGTTCGGGACAGGACTGCACCACAGTCCAGACCTCCAGTGCCGCCTGGAGGCCGCTTCCGCAGTTCCAGGCGGGTTGGTGTGCAGGCCATTGCGCCAGCCTTTGGTTTGCCAGTGCTCCGAGGCGTTTGTAAAAACCGTGGTCGTGGGTGAGGTAGCAGCCAGAGCGCAACAGCCCCCGCACAGGCCGACTGAGTACCAGTGGTTTGCCCGCAGGGCTGCTCAGGGACTGGGCCACCAGGTCAAACACGGCGGAGCCGCCAGCTGTCAGCAGCACCTCTGAGCCTTCAAACAGGTCTTGGGCATCGCACTGTCGGGCCAACTCGTGCACACGCTGCATGAGCCGGTTGACCAGAGCCGCATCGGTTGCGTGATCGCCTTGGGCCCACAGGCCTTCATAACACTCCAGCCCTGTCAGCCGAACCGCCGGGCTGGCGCGCACAGCTTGGGCCAGTGCCAGGGCTTCGGTGCCATGACGGCAACCTGTTCGCCCGCCGTCCAGACCCAGTTCCAGCAGCACATCGAAGCCTCGGGCTGGGTGTGGGTGCCTGACCGCGAAGTGCTCGATGGCGTGGAGTTGCTCCAGCGAGTCGATCAGAAACGGGGCTTGCAAATGAGGATGGCCGGCTTGCAGCCGTGCCAGCCATGCCAAGTCATGTGCCAGCACCACTTGGTTGGCGATCACGGCACGGGTGACTCCCGCTTCGGTAGCCAGTGCCAGTTGACTGACGGTCGCGACGGTGATGCCCCATGCCCCGGCGTCCAGCTGTGCCTGGAACAGTTCTGGCGAGAGGGTGGTTTTGCCGTGTGGGGCCAATTCCACACCGGCCTGAGTGACCAGCCGTTGCATCCAGCCCAGGTTGTGCCGAAGGGCTTCTTGATGAAGCACCGCGCAGGGCATAGGCCAGTCGGCTTGCAACAGGTGCCAACCCTGCGATTCCACCTTGGTGGCGGGCAGGGCGGGTGCCCAGGCAGGGTAGCCCTTGTGTGTGCTGGCGTGGAGAAAGGGCGCTGTCATGCCAGGTGTTCGCGTGCTTTGTCCACCCACAGTTGAAGGCTGTCCAGCAGTTCCTTGTGGCTGAAGGAGCAGCTCTCTTCTGCGAACAGGGCGCTGGATTCCAGCCGGTCCAGCAGGTTGTGCAGCACGGTGGTGTAGCGGGGCGGTAGAGCGCTCAGCAGGTCCACCGCACGGTGACGGGTGTCCTGCGCAAACTGTGCTGCCGTGTGGGGCGCTGAGCGCAGGTGGGTCAATCCGTTGTGCAGGTGGTCGAGTTGAGTGGCGGCATTCATAGGGCTGGGTGTTTAGTGCCCCAGGATTTTCGACAAAAAATCGCGGCTGCGTTCGTTCTGTGGGTGGTTGAAGAACTCGTGCGGTGTGTTTTGCTCCACGATTTGGCCCTGGTCCATGAAGATCACGCGGTCAGCCACGGCCTTGGCAAAACCCATTTCATGCGTGACACAGATCATGGTGATGCCCTGGCTGGCCATTTCCACCATCACATCCAGAACCTCTTTGATCATTTCGGGGTCGAGGGCCGAGGTGGGCTCGTCGAACAGCATGATTTTGGGCTTCAGGCACAACGCACGGGCAATGGCCACACGCTGTTGCTGGCCGCCCGAGAGTTGCAGCGGGTATTTGCTGGCCTGTTCGGCAATGCGCACGCGTTTCAACTGCGCCATGGCGCGTTCTTCAGCCTCTTTTTTGGGGACTTTGCCCACCCACATGGGCGAGAGGGTGAGGTTTTCCAGCACCGTCAGGTGGGGAAACAGATTGAACTGCTGGAAGACCATGCCCACTTCTTTGCGTACCTGGTCGATGGCTTTGACGTCATCGGTGAGTTCCACGCCGTCCACCACCAGGCGCCCTTGCTGGTGCTCTTCCAGTCGGTTGATGCATCGGATAATGGTGGACTTGCCCGAACCGGAGGGGCCACACACCACGATGCGTTCACCTTTGGCCACGGACAGGTCGATGTCACGCAGCACATGGAAGTTGTTACCGTACCACTTGTTGACTTTGTCGAAGGTGATGATGGGTTCAGACATGATGTTGTTCCTGAATGTGTAGCTTCGAAGTCATATGGAATCAGCGCAATTTGCTCTTGTTTACCTGTTTTTCTACCCACAGGCTGTAGCGGGACATGGCAAAGCAGAACGTGAAATAGATGAGCGCGATGAACAGGTAGCCCTCTATCTTGTAAGGGCGCCAGTCGGCATCTGAGTTGAGTGCCAGCCCGAGTGAGCCTGTCAGTTCGTAGAGGCTGACGATGGTGACCAGCGAAGTGTCCTTGAAGATCGAAATGAAGTTGTTCATGATGCCGGGCACGACCATGGCCAGCGCCTGAGGCAGCACGATCTTGAACTGGGTTTGCCAATAGCTCAGGCCCAGTGTTGCGGCCGCTTCCACCTGACCTTTGGGAATGGCCTGAAGCCCGCCTCGGATGACCTCGGCCATGTACGCGGCTGCAAACAGGGTGATGCCCACCAGCACGCGGATGAGCACGTCGATGGTCAGACCGTGCGGCATGAACAGGGGAAACATGAACGATGCCATGAAAAGCACGGAGATCAATGGCACCCCCCGCACCAGCTCCACATAAATGGTGCAGAAGCTGCGGATGGCTGGAAGGTGGGAGCGTCGGCCCAGCGCGACGACCAGGGCGATGGGAAATGCCATCACGATGGACAGGCTGGCCAGCAGTATGGTGAGGGGAAGGCCTCCCCAGCGATCGGTCTCGACCAGGCTCAACCCAGCGACATTGCCGTACATCAGTGCAAACGAAAGGGCCAGGACGGCCACCCACAGCGCGGCCAGCCAGGGTTTCCAGAAGTAGCGCACACAACTCGCTACCAGCAATCCCACCATGAGCAGGGTGGCCACCAGAGGTCGCCATTGCTCTTCGAACGGGTAGCGACCAAAAATGATGAGGCGGTATTTCTCCGTCACCACACCCCAACAGGCACCCACCGCATCGGCTCGACAGGCTTCGGCATCGGGTTTCCACATGGCAGTGAACAAGGCCCAGTTCAGCAGTTGTGGCAGATACCACAACAGCAAGCCGCCAATGACGAGGGTGGCGAGGGACGTTTTCCAGTCGGAAAAAAGATTGCGCCGGGCCCAGGCCACTGGGCCATCGGTGCGCACCGGCGCGGGGCGCGGAGCGATGGGTTGAAAGGTCTTTGCATTCATGGTGTGCCCTCTGCTCAGCGTTCCTGGATGGCCGCTCGCTTGTTGTACCAACCCATCAGTGCCGAAGTGCTCAGCGATGTGGTCAGGTAGATCAGCATGACGATGGAAATGCACTCCACGGCCCGTCCGGTCTGGTTGATGGCTGTGTTGGAAATGGACACCACGTCCGGGTATCCGATGGCCACCGCCAGCGAGGAGTTTTTGGTCAGGTTCAGGAACTGGTTGGTCATGGGGGGAATGATCACGCGCAGTGCCTGAGGCAGCATGACCAAACGCATTTCCTGTCCTTTGCTCAGGCCCAGTGCGGCGGCGGCTTCACTCTGGCCCCGTGCCACGGATTGAATGCCTGCCCGGACCACTTCGGCCACAAAGGCTGCGGTGTAGACGGTCAGTCCGATCAGCAGAGAGATGAATTCGGGTGTCAGCGACGAGCCGCCTTCGACCGCGAATTCGCCCTTGAAGGGCACGTTGAATTCCGAGGGGGCGCCTCCTGCCAGCCAGCCCAGCGCGCCCATCACCAGCACGATGCCCAATGGCACCCAAAACAGGCTGCGCACTTGGCCTGTGGCTTCGAAGCGCCCATGGGCCCAATGGCGATACAGCCAAGCCAATGCCACGCCTGCCACCAGTCCCCAAATGGCCCAGGCAAAGCCCGGTGCCCACACGGGTGCCGGGAAACTGAGCCCGCCCTTGCTCAGAAAAAATGACCCTATCTGAATGGGTTCAAGGGTGTCGGGGAGGTATTCGGTCATGGCCAGATACCACATCAGCAGCTGCAGCAACACAGGCACATTGCGAAAGAACTCCACATAGGCTGAACACATGCCCCTCACCAGTGCGTTGCGCGAGAACCGGCCCACCCCCAGCAGGGTCCCCAGCACAGTCGTCAGCAAGATGCCCAGAATGGCCACGCGCAACGTGTTGCCCAGACCTGTCAACAGCGCTTTGAAGTAGCTTTCAGACGAGTCGAACGCGATGACACTTTCACCGATGTCGAACCCTGCGGGCTGGCTCAGAAAATCGAAGCCACTTTGAATGCCCCGGATGCGCATGTTTTCCGTGGTGTTGTGTACCAGGAACCAGACCATCAGGCCAATCAGCCCCAATGCCAGGGCTTGATACACCAGCCCTCGGAAAGCCTGGCTGCGCCAGGACCAGTGTTTTTTTCGGGGTGGGGTGGTAGGGGTCATGTGCCTTGCAATCCATGTTCAGATTAAAAAAAACCGTCCGAACCCGAAAGTCCGAACGGTTACCGGCTACGTGGGTGGTTCAGCGCACGGGGTAGGCGTACATCAGACCACCTTTGTTCCACTGGTTGTTCATGGCACGGGGCAGTGCCAGCGGGGATTTGGGGCCGACGTTGCGCTCGAAAATTTCACCGTAGTTGCCTGTGGCTTGCAGGGCCCGCACCATCCAGTCGCGGTCCAAGCCCAGGTTTTTGCCGGTGTCTTCCGTGGCGCCGGTGATGCGCTGCACCACCGGGTCAGTGCTCTTTGCCTTTTCGGCCAGCACATTGGATTGGGTCAGTCCGTACTCTTCAGATTCCACCAAACCGTGGATCACCCATTTCACAATCGCAAACCACTCGTCATCACCGCGGCGAACCATGGGGCCCAGCGGTTCTTTGGAAATCAGCTCGGGCAAGATGACGTGGTCGGCGGGCACTTTGGCTTCTTTGTTGCGCACCGAGGCCAAACCCGACGCATCGGTGGTGTAGGCCACGCAACGTCCAGCAAAGTACGCACCGGTGGCCGCTTCAACCTTTTCGAACACCACGGGTTTGAGGCCCAGCGCGTTGGCTTTGGAGAAGTCGGTCATGTTCTTTTCGGTGGTGGTGCCCGATTGCACACACACCGTCTGGCCTTTGAGCTGTTTGGCGCTCTTGATCTTGCTCTTGACTGGCACCATGAATCCCTGGCCGTCGTAGTAAGTCACTGCGGTCATGTGAAGACCCAGGGCCCCGTCCCGGTTCAGCGTGAAAGTGGTGTTGCGCGACAACACGTCCACTTCGCCGGATTGCAGTGCAGTGAAGCGCTGCTGGGCATTCAAGGGCACGTATTTGACTTTTTCCGCATCACCCAGCGTTGCTGCGGCAATCGCGCGGCAGATGTCCACATCCAAGCCGGTCCATTTGCCACTGGAATCGGCCGCAGAAAAACCAGCCAAGCCGGTGTTCACACCGCAAACCACCTGGCCGCGGGCCTTGATGGCATCCAACGTTTTGCCTGCAAATGCGGGTGCGCTGGCCAGCGTGCCGACAGCGGCCAAGGCCACTGCAGCCAGTTTGAAAGAGGGGAATGCCATGGGTCAAATCTCCGAAATGTTGGTAATAGAGAGCCAGATCATGTGTCGCAAACGTTCACCTTGTTGGTGCACATCGCGGCGCCGCTTGAATTTAGCCCCCGCACTGTGCCGAGGCATCGGGGTTTACGAGGTTCGGTCTGGCAAAAAGCACAGGGCCCGGTCGTTTTCCATGCACGGTTAGTCGAATGTAAGCACGTTGCGTGCCCTATGGGGGCTGTCTGTCAGCATTTGCTCAGCTTTGGACCCTGTGGGTCAAAGATGTGCGTGGTCTCAGCCGAGACAGTGCGGGGCTTCACAGGGCTGGGGGTGGGCCTTTAACCTGAGAGAAAAACACCGGAGACACGCATGCATTTCACCCCTGCCACCCACCCATCGGCTCAGCGCCACTTCAAGCATTGGCCGGCTCGCCTGCCACACGAGATCACCGCACCTGCGACGTCGCTCTGGCACAACTTGGCCATCAGTGCATTGCGATATCCCGACAAGCCAGCCATGGTGTTTCTGGGCAGCACGATGTCATACGCCGAATTGGCGCGTCAGGCGGAGACCCTGGCGGCTTGGTTGTGTTCGCAAGGCGTTCGCCCCGGTGACCGCGTGGTGCTGCTCATGCAGAACAGCCCTCAATGGGTGATTGCGCATTTCGCGGTCCTGAGAGCGAACGCAGTGGTGGTGCCGGTCAATCCGATGAACCGGGCGCAAGAGCTGCAACACCACATCAAAGATCCTCAGGCCAAATGCGCCATCGTTGCCGCCGATCTGGCCGGAGAACTGCTGCGGGCCAATGCACAGTTGCCCCCCGATGAACGGTTGCAGCATGTGCTGGTCACACACTACACCGACGCCATGGCGGGTGCGGGGGCGGAGCCCCAGGTGGACTGGCTGCAAAGTCAGGGTGTGCCCACTGCATGGTGTGGGTGGTTGGCCCAGCGCCACGTGGCCGCGAAATGGGCCCTTCAGCTGCCCGATGGGTTACCGAACGTGTTTGCGTGGACCGATGCGTTGGCGTGCGAGGCTCGGGTCCCCGAGTTGCAGACCAAACCCTCGGATCTGGCGGTTTTGCCTTATACGAGTGGCACCACAGGACTGCCCAAAGGTTGCATGCACACCCACGCCACGGTGATGCACAACGCCATCGGATCCAGTCTGTGGGGCAATGGCACCCCGGAAAATGTGATGTTGGCCGTTGTGCCCATGTTTCACATCACGGGGATGGTGTCCGGTGTACATGCCTGTGTGTATGGCGGGGGGTGCATGGTCATCATGCCTCGCTGGGACCGTGAGTTGGCCGGGCGTTTGATCTCGGCTTGGAAGGTCACACATTGGACCAACATACCCACCATGGTGATGGATTTGTTGGCGAGCCCCAACTTCGCGTCGTTTGATTTGTCCAGCCTTGTCTACATCGGTGGTGGTGGGGCTGCCATGCCTCAAGCCGTTGCCCAAAGGCTGTGGGATCAGTATGGATTGCGTTATGCAGAAGGTTACGGGCTGACCGAGACGGCAGCGCCGTCGCACGTCAATCCCCCTGATGCCACCAAGCAGCAGTGTCTGGGGGTGCCGTTTTTCAACACGGACGCCAGGGTGATAGACCCCGAAACCTTGCAGGAACTGCCCCAAGGGCAGCAAGGTGAAATTGTGGTTCACGGTCCGCAGGTTTTCCAGGGCTACTGGCGCAGGCCAGAGGCGACACGCGACGCATTCTTCGAGTTGGACGGAAAACCCTTTTTCCGTACGGGTGACCTGGGCTGGGTGGACGAGGAAGGCTACTTTTTTCTAACGGACCGTCTCAAACGCATGATCAATGCCAGCGGTTTCAAAGTGTGGCCGGCCGAGGTGGAGGCGCTCATGTACCGGCATCCCGCTGTGGCAGAGGCCTGTGTCATTGCGACGCCCGATCCCTACCGGGGGGAGACCGTCAAAGCCGTGGTGGTCTTGCGTCCGGAGCACCAGGGTCTTGTGACCGAGGAGGACATGGTGACTTGGTGCCGTGACAACATGGCCGCCTACAAGTACCCCAGGGTGATTCAGTTTGTGAACGCCTTGCCCAAAAGCGGTAGTGGAAAGGTGATGTGGCGGCAGCTGCAAGACGGGGAACGCACATCAACCCGCTGAAACACGCCAGCTCCCTTCAAAAGGGGGCTCCCACCTTCTGGGGTCAAGCCAAATCGATGGGAACAATGGCGCGGTAGGCGTGCCATGTGGCATGCCCAATCACTGGGCCCACGATGAGCAGGCCCAGAAAGTAGGGCAGCATGGCCAAACCGATCAGTGCGGTGATCAGTGCGCCCCAGACCAACATCGCTCCCGGGTTCTGAAAGCAAGCCCGCATACTGGTCAACCCTGCGGACACGGCGTCTACCTGTCGATCCAGAATCATGGGTATGGAGATGGCGCTGGTGATGAAAATAAGCCCAGCAAAAAAAGCGCCCACCACTGTGTAGGTGACCAGAAAACCAAGGTTGTCCCAGCTGATCAGTTGGGACAAGGTGTTCTCTGCCGACGGCATCCCATTGAACGTCACAGCAAACACGATCAATGAAGCTCGACCCCAGATCATTTCGAGAATCAGCAGCACACCTGCAAAAATACCCATCGCGCCCTTCGTGGGGCGCCAAGCCAGCAAGGATTCACGCAATGAGGGGCGTCGCCCCATTTCTATTTCGCGGCTGGCGTGATACAGGCCCAGGCACAGAAACGGCCCCATCAGCAAAAAACCTGCGCTGAGTGCCAGCACATAGGCCGGCGCACTGTTGAAAACCGCCCACAGGGCGTGGCCCATCAAAAAAAAACACAGGCCATAAAACAGTCCGGCTTTTGGGCAACAAATGAAATCGCCCCACCCCCTCTTCACCCATGTGAAGGGGGTTGACACCGGCAGGTCGGCAAGCTGGAGATTGAAAACAGATGCTCGCTCTGGTGCCACATAAGGCACATAACTCCCTTCTGATGAGGGGGTGGTTGGCACTGCAGATTCGGGTGATTCGGATGAAGGCAGTGCGTCACTGTGTGTCAAAACGGCAGGGCTCAAAGCACAACTCCTTGATAAATATCAAGGCAAAGATACTGCCAAGCCTACCAAGCGCCATCATGGTTTTCCCTTTACACCTGCGCCGGATGGGATGCCAGGGGTCTGTGGGGCAGGGTTCCATCCATGCCGCCAAAGTGACCGCGCATGTGCAGCGCAAGGGCTGCGTCCAGCGACTGAATGTGCTTGGCGAACCAGTGCGCCAGTTCCGTTGCCATGTGCCTGACCTGACGTGTGTTTCCTCCACGTGCCAAGCCCAGGCCCTCCCGCATGACGTTCAGCACCACCCGGTGTTGGAGCACGTGGGTGGTTTCCGAAGAAAAATGGGTGCTTTTCATCCATTCGTCTTCCTGTCCGAACAGGGCTTGGGTTCGCTCGACCAGATCGGCCCAACGGATCGGCAATTCCGTGTCCGGACACGCTTCTGCGGCTGCCAGCAAGTTGACGAACTCTCGGTGCAGGTTGTCCATGGGGACAAAATCCAACTCCAGGGTTTGGGACCAGTTGAGTGTGGGCATGTGACCTCCGTGTGTTGTCGGTGTCTGTGTGATGAGGCTGTCAGCTTGACAGGTGCTTCGATTGGCTCTTTTGATCCAGCGCAGACAAGCCGCAAACGCAGGCTTCAAGCCATGGCTAAACTCTTTTCACAAACGCGCCTACCATCGATCGGTGCCCACACCTCCAGGAATTTTTGCATGTCAGCTTCTGCTTTTCCTCCTCCTTCTGTGCCCGAGCCGTGCGCTGTGGAGGCCCTGCGCACCCAGGGCTTTGCGGTGCTGGACGCCGCGACTGTCCGGGCCTGGGCAGGGGCTGAGTCGGCGGTGCTCGAAACATTGGCATCCCTTTGGGAGGGGTTGCCGCCTGACAATTACCTCAAGGACGGTGGACACTACCGCCGCCGACGTCATGGGTCTTGGGTCCTGGTGGAAGGGGCATTGGTCCCCGTTGCGCACCGAGCGCACTGGCAGCCGCTGTCCTACAACGCTTTGCACGGTGGCATGCAGAGGTGGTTTGAGCCTTTGACTTCGGTTTTTGCTTCAAACGCCGGTTTTGTCCGGCTGTTGCACAAATTGGCCGAGCTGACAACGGCGCTCAAAGGCGGAGACACCTGGTACACAGAAGTGCATCAGTTCCGCATCGACACGGAAGGTGGAATCGGAAGACCTACCCCCGAGGGAGCCCACAGGGACGGGGTCGATCTGGTGGCCGTGTTTATGGTTGGTCGCCATGCCATCAAAGGCGGGGAAACCCGGGTTTTCGAGGCCGATGGGCCTCAGGGGCAGCGGTTCACATTGACAGAGCCCTGGTCACTGCTGTTGCTGGACGATGCCAGGGTCATTCACGAAAGCACCCCCATCCAGCCATTGGACCCCAAGGCCTTGGGATGGCGTGACACGCTGGTGGTGACACTTCGCTCGGGGGGCTTTCAGGATGAGCCTGATGTTGGGGGGGCTACGTCCACACACCAGGCAGTCTGAATCCCCCTGCGGGGAACCGTTTTGGGGTGAAAGGTGTTTACATCCGCTCAAAGATAGCGGCAATGCCCTGGCCACCGCCAATGCACATGGTCACCAGCGCATACCGGCCTTGGATGCGTTGCAGCTCATACAAGGCTTTCACTGTGATGAGCGCGCCCGTGGCCCCAATGGGGTGGCCCAGCGAAATACCGGAACCGTTGGGGTTGACCTTGGCTGGGTCCAGGCCCAGGTCGCGTGTGACGGCACATGCCTGAGCGGCAAACGCTTCATTGGCCTCGATCACGTCCAGGTCGGCAATGGTCAGGCCTGCTTTTTTCAATGCCAGTTGCGTGGCTGGCACGGGACCAATACCCATGTATTTGGGATCTACACCCGCGTGGGCATAGGCCACCAGGCGGGCCATGGGGGCCAGTCCACGGGCTTTGGCTGTGCCCGCTTCCATCAGCACCACCGCAGCGGCCGCGTCGTTGATGCCTGATGCGTTGCCTGCCGTCACCGTGCCGTTTTCTTTCAGGAACACGGGCTTGAGTTTGGCCATGTCGGCGGCCGAGCAGTTGGGACGGAAGTGTTCGTCCGTGGCGTAGGCCACGTCGCCCTTTTTGCTTTTCAGCATCACCGGCACGATCTGGTCTTTGAAGTAACCCGCCTCGGTGGCGCGCTGGGCGCGGTTGTGGCTTTCGACGGCAATGGCGTCTTGCTCTTCGCGGGTGATGCCCCACTTGGCGGCGATGTTTTCGGCCGTCACACCCATGTGGATGGTGTGGAAGGGGTCGTGCAGGGCACCCACCACCATGTCCACCATCTTGGTGTCACCCATGCGGGCACCCCAGCGCATGTTCAGGCTGGCGTAGGGGCCACGGCTCATGTTCTCGGCACCACCGCCAATGGCGATGTCCGCATCGCCCAGCAGAATGCTCTGGCTGGCGTTGACGATGGCTTGCAGTCCCGAGCCGCACAGGCGGTTTACGTTGTAGGCGGGCGTGCCTTCGGCGCAGCCGCCGTTGAGCGCGGCCACTCGGCTCAGGTACATGTCTTTGGGCTCGGTGTTGACCACGTGGCCAAACACCACATGCCCCACGTCTTTGCCGTCCACCCCTGCGCGGGCCAGCGACTCGCGCACCACGGTGGCAGCCAGTTCGGTGGGAGGAATGTCTTTCAGGCTGCCGCCGTAGGTTCCGATCGCGGTGCGAACGCCGCTGACAACTACTACTTCACGGGTCATGGTTGAGTCTCCAGGTTGAGGGTGTGGGAAATTTGACAGTATCTGGCCGTTTCCAGTCATTGTGCTGACTGGTACGGGCTGTGACCGGATCAGAAAGGGGCCGGGCTGCTCCATTGCAGGGTTTCTCCGGTGGCCGGATGGGGCAAGGTCAGCTGTGTGGCGTGCAGCAACAGCCTGGGTGCGGCGACGAGGGCTTCGCCTGTCGCATAGAGCGAGTCTCCCAGAATGGGGTGGCCCAAGGCTTGAAGGTGCACACGCAATTGGTGCGACCGGCCAGTGACCGGTTCCAGCAGCAGCCGTGTGCGTGTGTCCATCGTGCCTTGTGCGAGCACGCGCCAGCGGGTCAGGCTGGGTTTGCCCAGGCTGGCACTGACGATGCTGCGCGGGCGGTTGGGCCAGTCCACGGTCAGCGGCAGGTCAATGGTGTGCCAGCCCTCTGGGTCGGTGGCGTGAAGGCCTTCGTTCACAGACCCTGCCACCACGGCCTCATAGCGCTTGCGGGTGTGCCGCCGTGCAAACGACTGGCTCAGCGCGCGTTGGGCCTGGATTCCGCGTGCCATGACCATCAGGCCGCTGGTGCCCATGTCGAGCCGGTGAACCACCAGCGCATCGGGCCATCGGGCCTGCACACGGGCGCTCAGGCAATCGGCGTTCTCAGGGCCACGACCGGGCACCGACAGGAGGTTGGAAGGTTTGTTCAGGACGATCAGGTGAGGGTCTACCGCCACCACGCACCCGTCCAGGTCGTCAGACATCGGGTGCAATGGCGCTCCTCAAGAAGCGTGGGCACCCAGGGCCCGTTGGAGTTCCTCTGCTTGCACGGTCCGTGCGGCACCAAACCCAGTCACTTGCCGCGCCCCCAGCACCTGCAGCGCCACAAAACGAAAATCCGGCAGGGTGGTCATGGGCTCGGCTTCGGGAAAGCGAGACAGGTAGGCCTGTCTGCACGCGGTGTAACAGGCGTGCCCGTCGTCCAGCGTCTGAGCGCGGGTGGCCAAGGTGATCCGGGGCAGGGCATGCACAGGCTGTCCGGCTTCTTCGGCTTGCATGACCATGAGCGAGCACAGGGCCTGGCGCTGCAAGTTGCCCGTGTGCGCGGCCAGTCCACTGACATGCAGCACCAGCAGACCCAGCTGGGGTGTGACCGCAAAAGGCACCATGGACACAAACGGCAAGCCATCCAGGCCCAGCGTGCCCAGGGCCGCCACGCGCTGTCGCATCAGCAACTCCCGCAGGGCCAGTGCCAGGCGGCTTTCGTGGACTGGGTCGTTGGGGGCCGGTTCAGTCATGGCCCGGTTCGCCAAAGGAGATGCCCACCTGCCGCGCCATTTGCAGCATGGGGTCATGGGGGGCGATGCGGCGGTTCTGCCCTGCCACACGGCTCAGGGGGATGCTGGCCAGATTGCCGCCTTGCATGGTGACCATGCGGTCAAACTGCCCGTCCAGAACCAGTTGGGCGGCTTTTACCCCGAACTGGGTGGACAACACGCGGTCAAATGGCGTCGGGCTGCCCCCGCGTTGCACGTGGCCCAGCACCGTGGCACGCACCTCGCTCTTGAGCAGCGGTTGAAGTTGATCCCTCAGCGCAAACGCCACGCCGCCCAGACGCGGTTTTCCCTGGTCCGTGGGGGCCGGTTTGTCCAGGGTGATTTCACCGTTGATCGGTTTGGCTCCCTCGCCCACACAGATCAGCGTGAAATGTTCCTGCGACTCCCGCCGCTGGCAAACGCGGGCCACGGCATCGATGTCGTAATCGATTTCAGGCAGCAGGATGATGTCGGCAGCACCTGCCACACCGGCCTCCAAGGCAATCCACCCCGCGTGGCGGCCCATGGTCTCCAGCACCATGACGCGGCCATGGCTTTGGCCTGTGGTGTGAACCCGCTCCAGGGCCTCGGTGGCCGTGGCCATGGCCGTGTCGAACCCGAAACTGCGTTCACAGCCTTCGATGTCGTTGTCGATGGTCTTGGGCACTCCCACCACCTTGAGCCCTCGCTGTGCCAAGCCATGGGCGATGGTCATGGTGCCGTCACCGCCCATGGCCACCACCGCGTCCAGTCCCAGTGCCTGGGCGTTGTCCAGGGCTCGCTGGGTGGCGGCCTCGGATTTCAACGGGTCCAGGCGGTTGGTGGTTCCCAGGATGGTGCCGCCCAGGCCGAGCAGGCCACCCACGTTGTCCCAGGTCAGGGGTTGGGTGCGTTTTTCCATCAGCCCGGCAAAACCGTCGTTGATGCCGATGACCTCTGCCCCGCATTGGCGGATCAGGCTGCGTGTCACCGCCCGAATCACGGCATTCAGGCCGGGGCAGTCGCCTCCGCCGGTCAACAAACCCACTTTCATGTGCGTCTCCAGAGTGTGTCGCCGATCCGAAAAGGGTTCAGCGGATGATGATTTCGGCCCGCCGGTTCAGGGGTTCTGCCACCCCGTCTTCGGTGGGTACCACAGGCTCGCGTTCACCGCGCCCGCGCGCGCTGATGAGTTCGGGTGAAAAGCCCTGAGCCACCAGCAAATCGGCGATGGCCTGGGCCCGTTTCAGGGACAGCGCGTCGTTGGCCTCGATGCTGCCCTGACGGTCGGTGTGGCCCAGCACCAGGATCTCGCCACCCGCCCGCGAGCGGGCCAACGCCACCAGCTTGGGCAGTTCAGCTTCCGATTCGGCGGTGAGCTTGGAAGATCCGGGCTCAAAGCGGAGCACCACCGTCTCCGGTGACGGCGGCTGGATTTTCAGCACATCGCCATAGCGCGCCTGCACTTCATCGATGGTGGCCGTCCGTTGTGTCAGTCGGCCCTTGTCGTTGCGCTCGGCCATGGCAAAAGGCGTGTTCAGCAGCAAGGCCGATTCACCTGACTTCACCTGCACTGCCGTGGCACGGGGTTGCCCCGTGGGGTCGCTCTGGGGCAAGAGCACGACGCGCAGGTTGGGGGGGGCAGCAGGGCGCAAGAGGCCGCAACCGGTGGTCAACGTGGCCACCACCCACAGGGCCAAAGGCATGAGAAACCGGTTCATGGGGTGGTCTCCACAATGAAGTCGGTGCCCCGCACACCCACCACCGATGTGGGGGTGGTGACCTGGATCAGCTCTGGATTGGTTCGGCCCATCACGCCAGTCACCACCCGCATGGTGCCTTGCAACAGGTTCAGCAGCAGGCTGCCGTTTTGAGACGTGCTGTCGAACACATAGTGCGTCAGGTCCACGCTGGCGTTCGAGCCCACGGCAAACACCGTACCGTCCTGCAGTGTGATGGCCGCCGCGCTGTTGGGGCCGGTGACCACACGGTCGCCTTCGCGCAGACCCAGGCCGGGCATGGCTGGCAGGCTTTGCGAACCGCGAACCACCGAGACCGATCCCTCCAGGTTTTTGAAGGTGCCACTGCGTCCGTCGCCCTGGGCCTGTGCCAGCCCGGCCCACAGGAAGCAGGTGGCCAAGGCCATGCCGAATAAAAGCCGGGGTGAGCGTGCCAAAGGAGGTCCTCCTTGTTGATCGAGACCTCGCCATGATAGGGCAGCCGGTGCGCCCCCACCGGGGGAGACAGGGCCTGAACCGGCTCACCCGTGCATGCGGTCACAATACGGCCCCTTTTGCTGTGCCGTGGGAGCCACGCCCCCGTCCGGTCCGGCTGCGGGGCGCCTGTGTGCCCCCCGCTGTTTGTTCAATTGCAACTCCCTCACGTATGTCCCTGTTTGAAGTGAAACCCGCCACCCTGCGCGATGCCAAAGCCATTGCCGAAATCCATGTGCTCGCCTGGCAGCATGCCTACCAAGGGCTGGTGGCCGATGACGATCTCAAGGCCCTGTCCGTTGACAAGCGCCTGGCCATGTGGCGCGAAGCCATCGAGTACGCCGAGCCCCAGGTGCTGGTGGTGGTGAACGAGGCCAAGAAGGTGGTCGGCTTCATCGGGTTCGACCGCTCGCGCGATCCCAAGACCAAGCCCACCACCGGGGAAATCTGGGCCCATTACGTGCACCCCGATGCCCTGGGCACCGGTGCCGGGCTGGCCCTGTGGGACGCTGCCCGCGACGCCTGCGAAGAAGAGGGGTTCAACGAGGTGACGGCCTGGGTGTTTGTGCGCAACGAGCGTGGCCTGGCTTTCTACGACACCGCTGGGTTCAAGCGCGAAATGAAAACCCTGCGCACCACCCCCGTGGGCAGCACCCGGCTGGAAGAAGTCCGGGTGAAGTTCTCCCTCACCTGACGAGGTAAGAAAATGGCATGCAGCGCTTGCCTGCATTGCCAAGGCAGCTATGCCATTTCAATGTCCACTGTGGACACAGGCCACAGCCTGTCCAGCCGTTGCCGAATGCCTTCGGCGCGTGCGGTTCCCGCCACGGCCTCCACGCGGCGCAGCAGTTCCTGGGCGGTGGCCATCACCGCATCCTGGTCGGAGGCTTGGCGCAGCTGCTCGTGCATGTGCTGTGCAAATCCCGGGTCGGGCCGGGCGAACAGCCGCTCGACCAGATCCAGCAGGTACAGACGAGCGGTGGCCAGGGAGCGTTTGCCGTGGAACGGGTCGGCCGATCCCTGGGGGGCGTCTGTCGGTGGTGCCACGGGCTCAACGCGCCGGATGAGGTAGCCCTCCGCCAGAAGCTGCGTAAGCGTCCGGCCAACCCATATTGACGGCGTCAGAAGGCTAAAGGTCAGAAGGCTGAAGTCGCGTGCTGAGCAGGCCGCCAGCGATGCGGTAGTAGCTCGTCGATCC
>Ga0209066_10001225_pt1 | contig 34734 bp, 26 predicted proteins | sample All_14_2_FD_187198 | JGI IMG/M metagenome (GOLD analysis project Ga0209066, IMG submission 187198) | Freshwater microbial communities in response to fracking from Pennsylvania, USA - Allegheny Zone_MetaG_DW_15 (SPAdes) (version 2) ... | reverse complement strand
GCCGCGCCCGTGCCCGCGTCCCAGGGGCAGGCCCGTGCCACTTTTTTGGCCCATGCCCGCGCTTTGCTGAAAGAATTCCAGCTCGACGCGCTGGAGCGCTGGCTGGTGGGCGCCGCCCCCGCCCCGGCCACCCCCACCGAATCAGGAGATTTTTCCCATGCCTCTGGGCCATTCACCCGGTAACCCCGCCGGCCAGGACCGGGCCACGGTGGTGCTCATCGTGGACGATGTGCCCGACAACGTGGCCGTGCTGCACGACGCACTGGACGAAGCCGGCTACACCGTGCTGGTGGCGCTGGATGGCGAGAGCGCGCTGCGCCGTGCCGGTCAGGCCCTGCCCGATGTGGTGCTGCTCGACGCCGTGATGCCGGGCATGGATGGTTTCGAGGTGGCGCGCCAGCTCAAAGCCAACCCGGCCACGGCCGGCATCCCCATCGTGTTCATGACCGGCCTGACCGAAACCGAGCACCTGGAGGCCGCGCTGGAGGCGGGCGGGGTGGACTATGTGACCAAGCCGGTCAAACCCCGCGAGGTGATGGCGCGCATGGGGGTGCACATCAACACCGCCAAAAAGGCCCGCGAGGGGGCGCTGGAGCGCCACCAGGCGCGCAACGCGCTGGACGCGTTTGGCTACGCCACCATCACCGTGCGCGAACGCGATGGCCGCCTGATGTGGCAGACCGCGCTGGCGCGCGAACTGCTGGAGCGCTACTGCGGTGCCCCCACCGGTTTTGCCCCACCGGAGGTGCTGCAATGGTTGCAGCGTAACGTGCCCGCCATTCAAGCGCTGGAGCCCCATTTGGCTCCAGCGGAGCCGCCCCGCCTGACGTTGGACCGGGGGCCTCGCCGTCTCACGTTTCGCCTGCACCAGCACACGGGCGATGGCGATGTGGAGGCCAATGGCGAGGGGGGCGACTGGCTCATCGTCATGCAGGAGACCAACGATGCCAGCGTCATCGAGGCGCTGGTGCAGGCCTTTGGCCTCACCGCCCGCGAGGCCGAGGTGCTTTACTGGGTGGTCAAGGGCAAGATCAACCGCGACATCGCCGACATCGTGGGGGCCAGCCCCGCCACCGTGAAAAAGCACCTGGAGCGCATCCTGCCCAAGCTGGGGGTGGAAACCCGCACGGCGGCAGCGGCCATGGCCATCAACCGGGTGCGTCAGCTCCAGCCCTGAGGGCGGGGTTGGGCGGCGGTGCAAACAGGGCTTCAAACGCATCGCGCTCCATGGGCCGTCCGCACAGGTAGCCCTGGTAACAGGTGCAGCCGTTGTCTTGCAGGAACTGGCGTTGCACAGCGGTTTCCACCCCTTCGGCAATCACGTGCAGTCCCAGGGTGTTCGCCATGGCAATGGTGGTGCGCACGATCACCGCATCGGTGGGATGGGTGCCCATGCGGCTGACAAACGATTGGTCGATTTTCAGCTGATCCAGTGGCAGGCGCGACAGGCTGCTCAGCGACGAGTGGCCCGTGCCGAAGTCGTCCATGGAAAAACGCACCCCCAGCGCCCGCAAGGCATTCATTTTTTCAATGGCCTGCTCCACGTTGAGCACCATGCTCTCGGTGATTTCCAGCTTGAGCCGGGTGGGGTCAGCTCCGCTGCGGTGCAGGCGGTGTGTGACCTGCGCCACGAACTCGGGCTGGTCAAACTGGCAGGCGCTCACGTTCACCGCCACCTGCAGGTGGCGCATGGCAGAGTTGTCCTGCCATGCGCGCAGGTGCGCCAGGGCCGTGTCCAGCACCCACAGTCCGATGGACAGGATCAGGCCCGCTTCTTCGGCGACGGGGATGAAGGTTGCGGGGCCCACATCAGCCTGACCCGCCGGACGCCACCGCAGCAAGGCCTCGGCAGCCAGCACGCGGCCCTGCGCGTCCACCTGGGGTTGGTACACCAGCCGGTATTCGCTCCTTGGCAAGGCCAGCCGCAGGGCCTGTTCGAGCGCGCTGCGGGCGTTCAGGGTGGCTTGCATCAGCGGATCGAAAAAGCACAACGCATTGCCCCCATATTTCTTGGCCTGGTACATGGCCAGATCGGCGTGTTGCAGCAGATCGGTGGCCTGGCTGTCCGCCCCAAACAGGCTGATGCCCACGCTGGCGCTGCAGACGAAGTCGAACCCCTCGAACGCATAGGGTTCACTCAGCGCGGCCAGCAGCTTGTGCGCCACGCGTTCCGCTTGTTGGCTGGCCGTGACGCCGTTGCCGTCGAGTTCGCCCAGCAGCACGACGAACTCGTCGCCGCCCAGCCGTGCCACGCTGTCGGTGTGCCGAACGCAGGCCTGCAAGCGTCGGGACACCTCCTTCAAGAGCAGGTCGCCCGCGTCGTGACCGCGCGTGTCGTTGATGGTTTTGAAGTGGTCCAGGTCCACAAACAGCAAGGCACCGCCCACACCGCTGCGCGGAACAGCGGCCACGGCTTGCGCCAGCCGGTCTTGCAGCAGACGCCGGTTGGGCAACTGGGTCAAGGGGTCGAAGTAGGCCAGCCGGGTGACGGCTTCTTCGGCCGCCTTGTGTGCGGTGATGTCGTAGAACGTGCCCACGTAATGGGACACGTGGTCGGTTGCGTCGGGCACGGCGGCTATGTTCAGCCACACCGCCATCACCCGTCCGTCTTTGCAGCGGTTGCGGATGTCACCCTGCCAGGACCGGTGTGCGAGCAGGGTTGACCACATCTGCTGGTAAAAGCGGCTGTCCTGCAGGCCGGAGTGCAGCAGGCGCATGGTCTGGCCGCAGGCTTCGCTGGCGGTGTAACCCGTGAGGCTGGTGAAGGCTTGATTGACCCGCAATATCCGCCCTGCGCCGTCGGTGATGCAGATGCCGCACAGTGACTCGAACGCCAGCGCCGCCATGCGCAGGTTTTCGGCCTTGCGGCGGTTGTCGGTCAGGTCGAAGCACACGGTGCGGCTCGTGTGTTCACCTCCGTTGGGGCTGCGAAGGCCATTGAAGCTCATGGCAATGGGGCGGGGCGCTCCATGGTGGCCTTGTATTTCCAGCTCCAGGGCCTCGAAGCCGAAGGCACCCCGCTCGGCCATCCATCGGGCGAACTTGTCTTGGCTGGCCGGGGTCAGGAAGTCACTGGGCTTTTTCAGGCCGATCACGGCTTCGCGTGTGGTCCCCAGCCAGTGCAGCTCCCGTGTGTTGATGTGCCGGTAGGTGCCATCGGGCCCCACGGAGTGGCAGCCAAAAGGCACGTGTTCGTACAACTCCATCAGGTTGTGTTCCAGCGCGTCCAGCTGGGCATGAATCTGCTCCAGCGGGGCCACCTCCTCTGTGTTCTGGCGCCTGGTGAGGTCCGTCTGAGAAGGGGCTGGGTGGAGCATGGACTTGACGCTCAGGTGCTGTTGAGCGACCTGGCAATCGTCGCTGCCTGGTGTGCCATCTGTGCCGCTGCCGCCGCTGCCGTGGTGGCACGGGCGGTGGCCGAGGCCGCTTCGGCGGAGGCTTGCAATGCGGTTTCCTCAGCCTGTACCGAAGCCGCCGCTGCCGCTGCACTCGCTGCCGCGCTCGCCGCAGCGGCGGCTTCGGCCGCAGCCAGGGCGGCCAAGCCTGCCGCTTCGGCGGCGGCATGGGTGGCTTCGATGATGGGGACCGCTGCCGAGGCCAGGGCAGCCGCTGTGGCGTTTTTGCACGCCAGCGAGGCTTTTTCTGCAGCTGTGGCCGATCGCATGGCCGCTTCCAGGGTGAAAGCGGTCAGGGTTTTCAGGGACAGGAGCGAATCGGTGTACCGCTTGTTGACGGTCAGGTACCCGTTGCGCAGGGCGTCCATGTCGGACTCCAGTGCGGCCAATTTGGCGTAGATGCGCTGCTCTGATTCTGTGGGCATGACGAGGCGGTTTGGGTTTGAACCGCGTCAGGCCTGTGCGTGGGCGGGTGGCCCAGTCTAAGCCCCGCACGTCTTCGGGTAAGGGAGTGGACGAAATATAAATCAGCGCGGTCTATGATGCATTTCATTTGAATGGTGTCAACAAACCCGTTCAAACCAAACGAAGGGGTGGGTTTTTAGACTTCCCTGCATGACAGCACAAACCCCTTCCCCTGACCGCTACACGCGCACCGCCATGGCCTTGCACTGGGTGCTGGCGCTGGCGCTGGTGGCCCTCTTTGCTTCGGGCCTCTACATGACGGAGCTGCCTTTTTCGCCCTGGCGGATGAAGCTCACCAACTGGCACAAGTGGGCCGGTGTCACGCTTCTGGCGCTGTCGCTGCTGCGCCTGGTGTGGCGCATCACCCACCGGCCGCCGGCGTTGCCCGTGGCCATGGAGGCGGCCATGCCCCGCTGGCAGCGGGTGGCGCACCACGCCACGCACCACGCCTTGTACGCCTTGTTTTTCATCGTGCCCCTGGTGGGCTGGGCCTACAGCTCGGCGTATGGCTTTCCCATCGTGCTGTTTGGCGTGTGGCCGTTGCCCGACTGGGTGCCGGCCGACAAGGCACTGGCCGCGCTGATCAAGCCCTGGCACGAAATCACGGCGTTTGCCATGGCCGCCCTCGTGGTGCTGCACGTGGCCGCCGCCCTCAAGCACCAGTGGATCGATCGCGACGGTCTTTTGTCCCGCATGTGGCCGGGCCGCTGAACCTTTGCGCCGGACCCGCCTCTCAACCTCTTTTTTTCGGATTTGGCACATGAGCACTCGCACCTCTCTTTTCACGCCCTTGGTACTGGCCGGTGGCCTCCTGCTGGCTTCGGCACCCGCCCTGGCCCAGCAAAAACTGGTGCCCGCACAGAGCAGCATGGCTTTCACCATCAAACAGATGGGGGTGCCGGTGGACGGCCAGTTCAAGAAGTTTGATGCTCAGGTGAGCTTTGACCCCGCCAAGCTGGCCACCAGCAAGGTGAGCTTCAGCATCGACCTGGGCAGCGCCACCATGGGCTCGCCCGAGGCCGATGCCGAAATGCCCAAGCCCGTGTGGTTCAACGTGGTGAAGTTTCCGCAGGCCAGCTTCCAGTCCAGCGCCATCAAGGCATTGGGCGGTGGCAAGTTCGAGGTGGCCGGCCAGCTCAACATCAAGGGCAATGTGCGTGACGTGGTGGTGCCCGTGACGCTGTCCCAGACCGGTGCGGCCCCCAACCTGGCCACCACGGCCACCGGGGCGTTTGCCATCAAACGCCTGGCCTTCAAGGTGGGCGAAGGCGAATGGGCCGACACCTCCATGGTGGCCGACGAGGTTCAGGTCAAGTTCAAGCTGGCCCTGACCGGTATCGGGAAAATCTGATTTTTGTAGCTGTCAGCGCAATATGGTATTGCGTTTCAGGCATTTTTTGTTTTTTTTCAACCCCTCTCAGGAGTGTTTCCATGCGTTCATCTGTCATTGCCCTGGCCGCCGCCGCGTTGCTGTCCACCGGTCTGGCCCAGGCCGAGTCGGCAAGCTATGCCATCGACCCCACCCACACGTTCGCCACGTTTGAAATCAGCCACTTCGGTGCCAGCGTGAACCGGGGCCGCTTCGACAAGAAAACCGGCAGCGTGACGCTGGACAAGGCCGCCAAGACCGGCAAGGTGGAGATCAGCATCGACACCACGTCGATCAACAGCGGCACGCCCGCTTTCGACAAACACCTGCAGAGCCCCGACCTGTTCGATGCCGCCAAGTACCCCACCATCACTTTCGTGGGCGACAAGTTCACCTTCAATGGCGACAAGGTCAGCGAAGTGGCCGGCAACCTGACCCTGCTGGGCAAGACCGCTCCCGTGACGCTCAAGGCCAACCAGTTCGCCTGCTACCAGAGCCCCATGCTCAAGCGCGAGGTGTGCGGTGGCGATTTTGAAACCACCATCGACCGCACGGTGTTTGGCATGAACTACGGCGTGGACTGGGGTTTCCCCAAGAACGTGCGCATCGTGGTGCAGGTGGAAGCCGTCAAGCAGTGACGCCCAATGGGGCGTCGGTGGCGGTGGCGTGCTCGCGCCGCCAGCCCGCGCTCCAGGCGGGCACATCGCCCGCGGGCATGGGGCGTGCAATGGCATAGCCCTGTGCCAGGTCGCAGCCCAGCTCCAGCAGCGCCTCCCCGTGGGCCGGGGTTTCGACCCCTTCGGCCACCACCTGGCGGTGAAATGCACGGGCCATTTGAACCACCGCCGCCACAATGCCCCGGTCGTCCGGGGATGACAGCATGCCCCGCACAAAGCTCTGGTCCACCTTCAAGGTGTTGACCGGCAAGCGGCGGAAATGGCTGAGCGATGAGTAGCCGGTGCCAAAGTCGTCCAGCGCAAAGCCCACCCCCAATTCCTGGCACTGCCGCATGACGTGTGCGGCCTGGTCGATTTCGGTGATGGCCGCCGACTCCAGGATCTCCAGCTGCAAGGTGTGAGGGTCAAACCCCGGGTGGCGGGCCAGCGCTGCCGACAGCGCCTGGACAAACCCCGGTTTGAGCAGCTGGTGGCTGCTGACGTTGACGCTGAGCGTGCCGCTGGCAACGCCTGTCGCCTGCCACTCGCACCATTGGCGCAGCGCCTCGTCAATCACCCAGTTGCCCAGGTCGATTTCAAGGTCGCCGTCGAGCAGGTCGATGAGGAACGCCGCCGGTGGCAGCAAGCCCTGCTCGGGGTGTTGCCAGCGAATCAGTGCCTCATACCCCAGGATGTCGCCTTTGCGCAGGTTGACCTTGGGCTGAAAGTACAGCCGCAGTTCCTGCTGGTTCAGTGCCTGGCGCAGCCGGTGGAAGAGGTCGCGGCGTGAGCGCGCATCGCGGTCCTTTTCGGCCGCGAACACGTGAAAGCGGTTGCGCCCCGCCTCTTTGGCGCGCCACATGGCCTGATCGGCGTGGCGCAGCAGGGTGTCTGGGCTGACGTTGTCTTGCGGGTACAGCGCGATGCCGATGCTGGCCGAGACATTCACCAGGGTGTGTCCCAGGTCGATGTCGGCTTGCACCGCCGCCAGCAGCCTGCGCGCCAGGTCTTCGCACGCGGCCAGGTTTTCCAGGCCATTGACGAGGGCCACAAATTCATCACCGCCCAGGCGGGCCAGCGTGTCGTCGGTGTGCAGCTCGGCTTGCACACGCCGGGCCACGGTGGTCAGCACCAGGTCGCCAGCCTCGTGGCCATGGGTGTCGTTGATGTGTTTGAAGTCGTCCAGGTCAAAGTAGCAGATGGTCATCAGCTGTTCGGTGCGCCGGGCACGCGACACCGCCGTTTTCATCAATTCGGCCAGCAGGCGGCGGTTGGGCAGGCCGGTGAGGGCGTCGTGGCTGGCGACCCGCCGCATTTCCTCCTCCCGGGCCTTGAGCACGCTCACATCGGAGAAAACGCCCACGTGGTGGCTGGTGCGGCCCTTGGCATCCACCAGGGCGGTGAGGGACAGCAACTCCAGGAACACCTCGCCGTTCTTGCGCCGACCCCAGACCTCGCCTTTCCATTGCCTCTGGCCTTGCACGGTGCGCAGCAGTTCCTGGTAGGTGTCGTCGTTGACGTTCAGCCCCAGTCGTGTGAGGTCCTGGCCCAGCACGTCGTCGGCGGCAAAACCGGTGATGAGCTGGAATGCGGGGTTGACCTGAACGATGCGCAGGTCGGCGTCGGTGATGAAGATGCCCTCGCTGGAGTGGTCGAACACGCTGGCCGCCAGGCGCTGGGTTTCCTGTGCCTGCCGGCGGTCGGTGATGTTGCGCGCAATGCCCAGCACCTCGTTGGGGCCGATTTTCACCATCCGCATTTCAAAGTGCTGTTGGCCCCGGGGCAGTGGCAGGGCGTATTCGACGCGCATGCCTGGCAGGCCGGCGAGTGTTTGGGTCAGCGCGGCCATGGCGGGAATGGCCACTTTCGGCGGCAGGATGTCGGCCACGCGCTGGTGCAGAAAGGTTTCTGGCGGCAGGAACAGGTCCTCGGGCGTGGCACCGGTCTGGAAGTCCAGCACCGTGCCCTCCCGGTCCAGCCAAAACAGCAGGTCCGGCAGCGACGAGACAATGGCCTTGTTGCGGGCCTCGCTCTGGCGCAGCTGGTCCTCCTGTTGTTTGCGGGCCGTGATGTCGGTCAGGAAAATGGACATGCCCTTGCCATCGGGCTGCAGTCGGCATTCCAACCAGTGTTTCAGTGGCCCCACGCACATTTCAATGGTTTGGGGGGTGACCGTTTCCATGGCACTGCGGTAGATGTGTTCAAACCGATGGCCCATGTCGGCGGGAAACAGGGTCCAGAGGTCCCGCCCGGGCTTTTGTCCCGGCGGGGTACCCAGCCATTTGAGGGCTTGGCGGTTGACCATGCGGCAGCGCCAGCGCGAGTCCACCCGAACGAAGCCATCTTGGAGGTTGTTCACCACCGCCATGCGGGCGCGGTGCGCCCGCAGAAGGTGCACCAGCAATGCCAGCGCGCCCACCAGCCCCAGCACCGTGTACACCAAGGGCCAGCGGAAGTGGCGCCAGACATCGGCCCAAGTGATGTCGGGTGCCTGGTCGTAGGGTTGCATGCTCACCAGGCGCATGTGCTTGACCAGCAGGCTGTGGTCAGCCGGGAGGACAAAACCGATGGGCTCGGACTTGGGGTTTGCCTGGGCCAGCCTGCCCATGGACAGCAGTGACGCCCGCACCGCCTGAACGGTGGCGCTGTCCACGTGGGGCAAGGGGGCCAGTGCCCATTCCGGGTACAGCGCGGTGGACAGCCGTACTGGGTAAGTGGCTGCCGGTTGCGGGTTGAGCACGGCCAGGCGTGTGGCGTCCAGCAAGCCGCTGCGCTCCAGCTCCTCGATCAGACCGGTCCGCACAAAACCCAAATCCGCCTGACCCTGGAGCACGGCGTCGATCACCTGGTGCTGTGGCCCTGCGGATGCCTGCCAGTTCCAGCTGTCGGTGTCGATGCCGGCTTGTGCCAGCTCGGCCATCGGGCCAAGGTAACTCAGCAAGCCTTGTGTGTGCGGTGTGGGCAGGGCCACCGTGAGCGAACGGCCGTGCAGCGCGTCGAAATCCTCCAGGTCGGTCCGTGACGCGAGGCGAAACACCACCGCACCCCGAGAGGACACCATGGCACCTGACTCCTGCGTTTGCTGCGTGAGCAGCACGTCCGACACCGCGTTCCGGTGTCGCAGCGCCACGTGCTGCACCCCGTTGGTCAGCACAAAGTCCATGGACCCCACCCGGACCGCCCGCTCCAGTTTGCCCCAGGGGAGGGGCAGCAGGCGCACCTGCCACCCGGGCAGGTCGTTGCCCAGGTGGCGAACCATTTGCGCATAGGTGCGCTCGGTGTGTGCGGCCGAAACAGGGCTCAGAACGCCAATGACGAGTTCCGGGCGTTTGGGCGTGGCGTGGGCGGATGTGCCCCAGCACAGCCACAGGCACACGCAAAAGGCCCACAAGAGACGAAAACCCGGACGGGCAGAAAGGAAAGAGGTCACGGGTGGACAGAAGTGAAGTTGCAACAAATGATAAATATGATTTATTTGATTTTAATAGGTAAAAACCACAAAGGGGGGCACTCGCATACGCCATGCGGCGTACAGACGGAAAACCGGGATGCGCGGAGGATTGCGCCATCCGAATCACGGATTTGTTCCTTCAACCCCTGGAGTGCCCCACATGCAAGCGTCATCCCGCCGTTTCACCCTCAAGGCCCTGTCTGCCGCCGCCACCGCCGCGACGTTGGGCTTGGCCAGCTTCTCAGCCCAGGCCGCCGACACCATCAAGGTGGGCGTGCTGCACAGCCTGTCGGGCACCATGGCCATTTCCGAAACCGTGTTGAAAGACACCGTTCTGATGGCCATTGACGAAATCAACGCCAAAGGCGGCCTGCTCGGCAAGAAACTGGAGCCCGTGGTGGTGGACCCCGCGTCCAACTGGCCCCTCTTCGCCGAAAAAACCAAGCAACTGCTGGGTCAGGACAAAGTGGACGTGATCTTTGGCTGCTGGACCTCGGTGAGCCGCAAGTCCGTGCTGCCTGTGGTGGAAGAAATGAACGGCCTGCTGTTCTACCCCGTGCAATACGAAGGTGAAGAACTCAGCAAAAACGTGTTCTACACCGGTGCCGCCCCCAACCAGCAAGCCATTCCCGCCGTGGACTACCTGATGAGCAAGGCCGGTGGCGGTGCCAAACGCTGGGTTCTGCTGGGCACCGACTATGTGTACCCCCGCACGACCAACAAGATCCTGCGCGCCTACCTCAAGAGCAAGGGCGTGAAAGAGTCCGACATCGACGAGAAATACACCCCCTTCGGCCACTCTGACTACCAGACCATCGTCGCCGACATCAAGAAATTCGCTGCCGGTGGCAAAACCGCTGTGGTGTCCACCATCAACGGCGACTCCAACGTGCCCTTCTACAAAGAGCTGGGCAACGCCGGCCTGAAGGCCAAAGACGTGCCAGTGGTGGCCTTCAGCGTGGGTGAAGAAGAACTGCGCGGCGTGGACACCAAGCCACTGGTGGGCCACCTGGCCGCCTGGAACTACTTCCAGTCCATCAAGAACCCCACCAATGCCGAGTTCATCAAGAAGTGGAGCGACTACGCCAAAGCCAAAGGCATTGCCGGCCACAAGGACCTGCCTCTGACCAACGACCCGATGGAAGCCACCTACATCGGCATCAACATGTGGGCCCAGGCCGTGACCAAGGCCAAGACCACCGACGTGGACAAGGTGATTGCCGCCATGGCCGGCCAGACCTTCAAGGCACCCAGCGGCATCGTGAGCAAGATGGACGAGAAAAACCACCACTTGCACAAGAGCGTGTTCATCGGCGAAATCAAGGCCGATGGCCAGTTCAACGTGGTCTGGAAAACCCCTGGCCCTGTGAAAGCCAAGCCATGGAGCCCCTTCATCGAAGGCAACGACAAGAAGAAAGACGAGCCAGAGAAGAAGTGATCAGGTTTTGACTGAAATGGGCATTGGGCGCTTGATTTGAAAGCGCTGGCAGCTATGAAAAACAAAAGCCCGAACCGGCAACGGTTCGGGCTTTTGTTCTTGTTCGGGTGCTGTGCCTGTGACGCTTCGTCATTCATCGCGGCGTTTGGTCAGGCCGGAAAGCACGGCCACCAGCAGCAAACTGGCCACCCACCCAAAGACGATTTCGAACCAGACGAACAGACGCACGACGTGCTTGAACGTCCAGTGGCAAAAAAGCTCCTTGTACCAGGCGGCCTTGGGTGTGGGAATCAAGGGGGCCCAGTCCTGTTCCTGCTGCAAATTCACCACGGGCAGCAGCACATCCAGTGAATACATCAGCGGACTGAAGCCTGTGTATTCCTCGGGCAGTTCTGCGCACAGGTACCAGTTGCTTGTGCAGGTGGGGTATTTCTGAAACACCAGCGGGTTGCTCGGTCTCATCACCCCTTGCAGGGCGGCCGCCCAATACATCGCCGCGCAAACCAGCCACACACCCACCATCCAAACGGCCAGGCGCATGGGGCGGTAGCCATATCCCATCAGTCCTCCAAATACAGCGTGCATGCCTTGGGCGGTGGAGCGGTAAGGTATTCGCTTCCAAGCAGGCCATTCCTGGGGCGTTTGCCCAATCTGGTGGGTGGCGTATAAGTGGTCCTCCAGCGCAATGGCCACTTGCCGAGCGTCTTCGGTGTGTCCCATGTTGCGCAACACGTGTTGCAGTTGCTTCCAGGGTTGGGGGCGGAAGCTGGCGGCGGTGCGATGGTCCTCCGGCTGATTTCTCAGCCACTTCAAACGTGTGCTGGCATCGGTGGGCGCACCACCGCCGATGTGCTCGTAGACAAACCCGTCTAACACCAACTCGTTACCCCAGGCTGCGGTATCGTCAATCAATCGGCCCACGCTAGCCGAGGCCAGGCTGACACGGTCTGCAGGTTTTTTCAGGCTTTTGAAGAAGAAACTGCCCTTCACAGTCATGCCGTCGGCCGAAAAAGTGCCGCCGGTGTTGCTGCTGAATGTGGCGCTTTGGCATTCCAGATTACCGCCAATCTGTGCGCCCAGCAGGCGAACCTCGCCGGTGACGGTGAACCCGTCGTTCAGAAGGACGTTGCCTTTGATGGCAACTCTATTTGCGAACAGTGCATAACCGCTTTTGCCGTCCAGCTTCGCGCCATCGCATTCCAGATTGCTGCCAATCTGTGCGCCCAGCAGGCGAACCGTGCCAGTGGCGGAAAACCCTTTGTTCAGAAACACGCTGCCTTTGATGACAGCCCTGTCAGCGGAAAGCGCATCACCGTGTTTTCCGTCCAAATGAGCACCAGTGCATTGCAAGTTGCCGTCAATATGCGCCCCCTGCAGGCGAACCTTACCGGACGAGGTAAACCCGGGGGTCAGATGGACGCTGCCTCTTATGACAGCCCTGTCTGCGGACAGTGCATCACCGTCTTTTCCGTCCAGTTTTGAGCCACCGCAGCTCAACGTTCCGCCAATCTGTGCCCCCAGCAGGCGAACCGTGCCAGTAGCAGAGACCCCTTTGTTGAGAAACACGCTGCCTTTGATGACAGCCCCGTCAGCGGACAGCGCAGCGCCGTCTTTGCCGTCCAGCTTCGCGCGACCGCATGCCAGATCGCCGCCAATTTGTGCCCCCAGCAGGCGAACGCCGTCAGTGGTGGTGAACCCGTCGCTCAGGAAAACGTCGTCTTGGCACAGCAGGCCATCGGCCAACAGCCCCGGGACGTGGCTGCCCACCAAGCTGAGCACTCCCATCACCTCGGCACGGTTCAGCACCGGGCAGGAATCAAAGTGGGACTGACGGATGGCCAAGCTGCTGGGTACGGTGGCATCTGTCAGGTCCAGGATGCCTGTTATCCACACCCCACTCAGTTGAGTGCCGCGCTCGTGGATGGGTGCCTCATCGCTCCCGCCCAATGCCAGGAAGCGGAGGAAGTTGGCGCGCACCGTGTTTGCATCCGACTCGGCGGAAGGGCGGCTGTCCCCCAGGTCGGCGAGCAGACCGGATTTGCAGGCGTCAAGCAGTTGGGCCTCAGCCGGTTTCAGTGGCTGGAATTCGGCCAGGGTGCGGCCCGTGGGAAGTTGTTTCATGCAGGCCTCCGCTTCAAGGTTGTATTTGTCAGATGCCTGGTGACGACAGCTCAGGCAGGTTCTGCCACCCGTGCAAATGGCAATGCTCCCGCTCGTGGCTGTCGAGCCCGCCGTAGATCAGCAGGGGTTTGGGGGCGGTGGTGTCGCCGGTGATTTTTTGCCACCTTTTGAGTCCGTCGGTCCAGTCCGTGGCAAAGGTGCTGCCGGACTTGATCTCGATGGCTTGCAGGCCCGCCGGGGTTTCGCACAGCAGGTCCACCTCATGCCCGGCGCTGTCGCGCCAGAAGTACAGGTCGGCTGGCTGGCCTTGGTTGAACCGCTGTTTGATCAGTTCTGACACCACCCAGGTTTCAAACAGCGCACCGCGCGCCGCGTGGGTGGACAGGGACGACTCGTCCCGAATGCCCAGCAGCCAGGCCATCAGCCCCACGTCCAGGAAATACAGCTTGGGCGACTTGATCAGGCGCTTGCCAAAGTTCTGGAAGTGTGGCGGCAGGCGTGTGACGAGGTAACTGGCCTCCAGCACCGACAGCCACTCCCGTGCCGTGACGGCTGAAATGCCGCAGTCCACGCCCAAGGCCGCCAGGTTGAGCAACTGCCCTGAGCGGGCGGCGCACATGCGCACGAAGCGCTGGAATTGTGACAAATCGCGCACGGCGATGAGCTGGCGCACGTCCCGCTCCAGGTAGGTGGCCACGTAGTTGGGGAACCAGTCGCCAGCCGCCAATTCGCGCTGGTAGATGGCCGGGTAGCCGCCGTTGAGCAGCAGGTGGTCCAGGCTGCTGGGCAGGCAGGCCCCGGCCTGCATTTCCGCCAGGGACAGCGGCAGCAATTCCACCCGGCCCACGCGTCCAGCCAGCGATTGGCTGATGCCTGCAATCAGGTCGAATTGGGCAGACCCCGTGAGGACGAACTGGCCCATGTGCTGGCGTTCGTCCACCACACCTTGCAACCACGAGAGCAGGGCGGGGCAGCGCTGCACCTCGTCCAGGATGGCGCCCTCTGCAAATCGGGCCAGGAAGCGCTTGGGGTCTTGCTCGGCAAAGTCCCGCTCGTCGGGGTTTTCCAGCGAGACATAGGGCTTGTCGGCAAAACAGGCGCGTGCCAGTGTGGTTTTGCCGGACTGGCGTGGCCCGGTGATGGCCAGGATGGGAAAGCCCTTGGCCAGGCGTTCCAGGGTGTGACGCGCTTTGCGGAGGTACATGGCGGTTCTTTTTGTGCAAATCGAAAGTTTAAACTTTAATCTGCTTTTTTTAACGGCAGCCATCTCTGATGGGTCGCGCTGCATCATGGGCCGGTGCATCGGGAGAGACTTGAACACCTGCGTACGCCACACGGCGTATTCCTGAAACCGGGGGGCTTGCGCACACTCTGGCACAACACACCACACTTGGGAATCGGCTTATGCGCACAGGTTCACCCGGCTTACGCAATCTGGGGTTATTCATCATTTCGCTTTTTGTAGCTGCCAGCGCTTACGCCATAAGCGCTGATGCGGTAAAAGGCATGGCATTGGGCGAGGCCGAAGACCGGGTGAAAGCCGTCGGGTTGGCCGTGGTCGATGCGGACGACGCCACCGTGGCCTTCATTCAGGCCATGGCCAACGACGCCGTCAAGGTGTCGGGCGAACGGGTGTTCGTGGCCGGCCCCGACGCCGCCGAAGGCCAGGCCACCGACCCGCTGACGGGGAAAACCGTGGCATTGCCCGAGGATGCCGAAGACCTCATCAACAACAATTTCATGCGCAGCGGCCTGGACGCGGCGCTGGCCGCTCTCAAGCTGTTCTCGGGCGCCCCCGACGAGCGTCTGGCCGCGGTGGCCACCCTGATCAAAGAGCCCAACGAGGCCTTGCTGCCTTTGCTGGAAAAGGCCCTCACCAGTGAAAAGGATGCGGCGGTGCTGGCGCAGCTGGACCTGGCCCGCTCGGCGGCGCTGCTGGGCAGTGCCGATGTGGCCAAACGCCTGGAAGCGGCCAAGGCGCTGGCCAGCAGCAAAACGCCCGCCACGCAGCTGCTGCTGAACCAGCGGCTGGCCGATGAGGAGGACGCGGGCGTCAAGTCGGCCATCCAAACCAGCTTGCGCAGTATCCAGGAAACGCTGGTGTGGGGCGAACGCGTGGGCGCGCTGTTCACCGGCATCAGCCTGGGTTCCATCTTGCTGCTGGTGGCGCTGGGGCTGGCCATCACCTACGGGCTGATGGGGGTGATCAACATGGCCCACGGCGAGCTGATGATGATCGGTGCCTACGCCACCTATGTGGTGCAGGGCCTGTTCCGCACCCACTTGCCCGGCGCGTTCGACTGGTACCTGCTGGCCGCTGTGCCGGTGGCCTTCATGGCCTCGGCCCTGGTGGGCGCGGCGCTGGAGCGGGGGGTGTTGCGCTTCCTGTATGGCCGTCCGCTGGAAACGCTGCTGGCCACCTGGGGCATCAGCCTGGTGCTGATGCAAGCCGTGCGCAGCCTGTTTGGCGCGCAAAACGTGGGCGTCGAAAACCCCAGCTGGATGAGCGGTGGCGTGCAGGTGCTGGCCAACCTCACCCTGCCTTACAACCGCCTGGTCATCATCGCCTTTGCCGCTGCGGTGTTGCTGGGCATGGCCTGGCTGATCGGCCGCACACGGCTGGGCCTGTTTGTGCGCGGCGTGACGCAAAACCGCCCCATGGCCAGTTGCATGGGCGTGAACACCGCCCGCATAGACACCTACGCGTTTTCGCTGGGTTCCGGCATCGCCGGGTTGGCGGGGTGTGCCCTGAGCCAGGTGGGCAACGTGGGGCCGGACCTGGGGCAAACCTACATCGTCGACGCCTTCATGGTGGTGGTGGTGGGCGGTGTGGGCCAGCTGGCCGGGGCCGTGTATGCGGCGCTGGGCCTGGGCCTGACCACCAAGTTGCTGGAAGGCTGGACCGGTGCGGTGCTGGCCAAGATTGCCGTGCTGGTGTTCATCATCATCTTCATTCAGAAACGACCGCAAGGCATTTTTGCCATGAAAGGCCGCTCGGCTGAGGCCTGAGACGGGACATATCCCCATGACCACATCCACTTCCCAATCCGTTCCCGTGGCCGTTGTGTTGCCTCCCAAACCGGCCTTGTTGTCACGCCGAGGCTGGGCCGCCTTCGGTGCCGCGCTGCTGGTGCTGTGTGTGCTGGCCCCGGTGCTCAACCTGGTGGTGCCCGCCGACAGCGCCTTGCACTTGAGCGACTACGGCGTCGCGCTGGTGGGCAAGATCATGTGCTTTGCCATCTGCGCCCTGGCCATGGACCTCATCTGGGGCTACACCGGCATCCTCAGCCTGGGCCACGGCCTGTTTTTTGCACTGGGCGGCTACGTGATGGGCATGTACCTGATGCGCCAGATTGGCACCGACGGCAACTACAAAAGCCACTTGCCCGACTTTATGGTGTTTCTGGACTGGAAAGAACTGCCCTGGCACTGGGCCTTGAGCGACAGCTTTGTGGCCACGCTGGTGCTGATCGTGGCGGTGCCCGGTCTGGTGGCCTTTGTGTTCGGCTACTTTGCCTTCCGCTCGCGCATCAAGGGGGTGTACTTTTCCATCATCACCCAGGCCATGACGTTTGCGGCCATGCTGCTGTTCTTCCGCAACGAAACCGGCTTTGGCGGCAACAACGGCTTCACCGACTTCAAACGCATTCTGGGCATGCCGATTGCCACGCAGGAAATGCGCATGACGCTGTTTGTGCTGACCGCAACCACGCTGCTGGGCTGCTTTTTGTTCGGCCGCTGGCTCATCGGCAGCAAGTTCGGGCGGGTGCTGCAGGCCATCCGCGACGCGGAAAGCCGCGTCATGTTCAGCGGCTACAACCCGCTGCCCTACAAGCTGACCATCTGGGTGATTTCCGCCGTGATGTGTGGCATTGCGGGCGCGCTGTACGTGCCCCAGGTGGGCATCATCAACCCCGGCGAAATGAGCGCCGCGAACAGCATCGAAATCGCCATCTGGGCGGCGGTGGGTGGGCGGGCCACGCTGGTGGGCCCCATCGTCGGCGCGTTTCTGGTCAACGGCGCCAAAAGCTGGCTCACCGTCACGGCCCCCGAGTTCTGGCTGTATTTCCTGGGTGCCCTGTTCATTGCCGTCACGCTGTATTTGCCCAATGGCGTCGTGGGTCTGGTGAAGAAGCTGCGCGGAGAAAAAGCATGACCCCTGATCTGATGGAACAAGGCGCGCAGCGCCTGGAAAAAATCGCCCCCGTGTCGACCGGGGGGCAGACCGAGTCGGGCGGGCGCGAGGCCGGTTTCGGCCGCGTGCACACCCCCAGCGAGGTGGACGTGACGCACGGGCGCATCCTGTATCTGGAGGATGTGAACGTCAGCTTCGATGGCTTCAAGGCCATCAACCACCTCAGCCTGGACATTGCACCCGGCGAGCTGCGCTGCATCATCGGCCCCAACGGCGCGGGCAAAACCACGATGATGGACATCATCACCGGCAAAACCCGGCCCGACAGCGGCACGGTGTTTTTCGGCTCCACCATCGACCTGCTGCGCCACCGCGAGGCCGACATTGCCCAGCTGGGCATTGGCCGCAAGTTCCAGAAGCCCACCGTGTTCGAGCACCTGAGCGTGTTTGAAAACCTGGAGCTGGCCCTGAAAACCCACAAAGGCGTGTGGCCGTCCATGCGCTTCAAGCTGGACAGCGCCCAAAGTGACCGCCTGGCCGAGGTGCTGCACACCATCCACCTGGCACCCAGCGTCACCCGCCAGGCCGGGCTGCTGAGCCACGGGCAAAAGCAGTGGCTGGAGATTGGCATGCTGCTGATGCAAGACCCCAAGCTGCTGCTGCTCGACGAACCCGTGGCGGGCATGACCGACGACGAAACCGTCCGCACGGCCGAGCTGTTCCTCACGCTCAAAGGCAAACACAGCCTGATGGTGGTGGAGCACGACATGGGCTTCATCAAAACCATCTCAGACATCGTCACCGTGCTGTGCGACGGTTCGGTGCTGGCCCAAGGCACGCTGGACCAGGTGCAGGCCGACGAGCGGGTGATCGAGGTCTATCTGGGGCGCTGAGGGGCCTCGGCCCGGCATTCATAAACAATAGCTGCCAGCGCAATACCATATTGCGTTGAAGGCCAAAAAGGCTTGTAAAAATGCTCGACGTTCAACACATCAACCAGTACTACGGCGGCTCACACATCCTGCGCGACGTGAGCCTGCAAACCACACTGGGCAAGGTCACCGTGCTGCTGGGCCGCAACGGTGTGGGCAAGACCACGCTGCTCAAAAGCCTGATGGGGCTGGTGCCCATCAAAAGCGGCAGCATCACCTTCGACGGGCAGGACATTTCCAAGGCCACGCCCTACGAACGCGCCCGCGCGGGCATCGGCTTTGTGCCCCAGGGGCGGGAAATTTTCGCCCGCCTGACGGTTCAGGAAAACCTGCACATGGGCCTGGCCCACAAGCCCGCCAGCACGCCGGTGCCACCGGAGTTGTTCGAGTTGTTCCCGGTGCTCAAGCAAATGCTGCACCGCCGGGGCGGTGACTTGTCGGGCGGGCAGCAGCAACAACTGGCCATTGCCCGCGCATTGGCTGCCGGCCCGAAGTTGCTGGTGCTGGACGAGCCCACCGAGGGCATCCAGCCCAGCATCATCAAGGACATCGGTCGCGTCATCCGCATGCTGGCAGACCGGGGCAACATGGCCATTCTGCTGTGCGAGCAGTACTACGACTTTGCCCAGGAGCTGGCCGACGACTACCTGGTCATGGAGCGCGGTGAGGTGATTGCCCGAGGCCCGGGCAGTGAAATGGAGGCCAAGGGCGTGCGGCAGCTGGTGGCCATCTGAGGCAAGGGCCCACTCGCCACACGCTCAGGGGGCTTTGAGCCCCCCGGCCAGTGCCTTGATCACCGGTTCGGTGTGCTGGCGCGCCACCGGGTCGAACGCCTCGTGGCTGGTGCGCAGTTCCTGTTTGCGCGAGTTGTTGATCACCGCTCGGCCATGTCCCGAAGCGGAGGCCAGGATGCTGAAGGCGGCCAGTGCAATGTTGCCCGCCGTCTCTGCCGTGGAGGTGACATCGGCCAACTCGCCCACGCCCTGTTCGGACAATTGGGCGGTGTTCAACGACACCCGGGCCACCTTGCCGTCTGCGGTGGTCAGCATCAGCCGGTTGGTGAACGTGGGCAGCACCAGGGTGGAGGTGGTCACGGTTTCGGTTTTCGAGGCGAAGAACCCCCCCTTGCTGGCCTGAACACCGCCAGGGGCGAGCACCAGGCGCGCATGCAGCAGTGGGGCCTGGGCGGCCACGGCCAGGTCTTTCACCAAGGGTTGCAGGGTGGTCAGCCGAAAGCCCACCGACATCTTGTCGCCCAAGGACACGTAGTGGTCGTCCACTTTGGGGGCAAATGGCATGTTGTTGCGGTGCAGCCAGCCGTTTTCGTATACGTGCAGCAGGGGCAGCCCCGTGGCGCTGTACACCTTGCCTTTGCCGCCTTTGGCATCAAACGCCAGTGGGCTGGGGTCGGCCGCGGCTTTGAGCGCTGCCATGGCGGGCAAGGCTTGCAATGCCGCCGGGTCTGTCACTTTCACCCCCCGGGCGGTGACAGCATCGCTGACTTGCTGGCACAGCTGGTCCGTCAGCACCTGGAGTTTGTCGTCTTCCAGGCCCACCACTTTCATGTTGCTGTGGGTGCTGCTGATGCTGCCTCGTGTGCTGCCACCCTGGGCGGTGGAGCCGTCTTCAAACTCGGTCAGCACATAGACCTGGCAACTGGCCAGGGCCACCTGGGTCAGACCTTGCAGGTGTTCGGCGTTTTCGCTGTGGATTTCGGGTGCGGCGGGGGCGTCGGCCCAGGCAGCGGTGGCCAGCACCAAGGAGGAGGCCAGCAGGGCATTGCGGGTGTGTTTCATGGTGAGGGGAGGCGGGTAAATGCCGGGCATTTTGCCCTCGCTCCAGCCCTGTGGGTACCCCGTGAACAGGGGGTGTGCCAGATCAGTGGGGGCTCAGCACGTGAGAGCGCAGCGTTTCCCAGGCCTTGAACGTTTGCCAGTTCTCGACCCAGGCGGGCCAGTCACTGGCGGGCATGGGCTTGCCAATGCCGTAGCCTTGCGCGAGGTGGCACCCCAGCCGCAAAAGGGCAGCGGCATGCTCCAGGGTTTCCACCCCTTCGGCGATCACAGGGCGGTTGAAGGCGTGGGCGAGGTACACCACGCTTTGCACGATGCCGTGGTCGTCCGGATCGGTCAGCATGTCGCGCACAAAACTCTGATCAATCTTGATCAGGTCCACGGGCAGTTTGCGGAAATAGGCCAGCGACGAGTAGCCGGTGCCGAAGTCGTCCAGCGCAAACCGAACGCCCAGCTCCCGGCATTCGGCCATCACGTGTGCGGCAGTCTGCATGTCGGCCAGGGCAGCGTTTTCCAGGATTTCCAGTTCGAGGTCTCCGGGCCGTACGGTGGGGTGGCGCAGGAGTGCCTGTTCCAGCCAGGGCTTGAACCCGGGTTTGAGCAACTGTGTGCCGCTGAGGTTGACGCTGACGCAGGCGCCTTGCGGCAGGCAATGCGGCTGGGTTCGCCAAGCTGTGATTTGGGCCAGTGCCGTTTCGATGACCCACTCGCCCACCTGGACTTCGAGGTCGGTGCCGTCCATGTGCCAGAGAAAGGCTGCCGGGCTCAGCAGGCCTTTTTCCGGGTGCTGCCAGCGGATGAGGGCTTCGGCCCCCACCACTTCGCCGGTGTCCAGATCGACCTTGGGCTGGTAAAAGAGCACCAGTTCGCCATCGGCCAGCGCCTCGGCCAGGCGGGTGACGAGTTCGCGCTGCACCTGCACCTCGCGGTCTTGCACCAGGTCGAACAGGTGGTGGCGGTTGCGCCCACCTTGCTTGGCGCGGTACATGGCCTGATCGGCGTGGCGCAGCAAGGTATCGGCGTCCACGTCGTCGGCAGGAAAGAGGGTCACCCCCACGCTGGCCGAGACGGTGGCTGTCACATCGCCGAGCACCACGGGTTGTTTGACAGCGTCCAGAACCCGCTCCAGCACGTGCTCCCACTCGGACGGGTCGCTCAGGTCGGACAGCAGGAGCACGAACTCGTCGCCACCCAGGCGGGCCAGGGTGTCCTCGCCCCGCAAGGTGTGCAGCAGACGCTGGGTGATGTCCACCAGCAGGCGGTCTCCCATGGCGTGCCCCAGGCGGTCGTTGACGGGTTTGAAGTCATCCAGGTCCAGGTAACACACGGCCAGCGATTTGCCGCTGCGCCGAGAGCGGGCCACTGCCAGGTTCAGACGGTCGACCAGCATGCGGCGGTTGGGCACACCGGTCAGCGGGTCGTAATGGGCGAGGCGGTCCAGTTCCGCCTGATGGGCCTTCAGGTGACTGATGTCGGTGAACACCACCACATGGTGTTGAGCCTGCTGACTGGCATTGCGCACCGCCGATGCGGACAGCGCGCACACCAGCGTGTGGCCGTTGTGCTTGGTCAGCACGAGCTCTCCTTGCCAATGCCCCTCGTCGTCGAGGGCCTGATACACCTGGGTCAGCGTGTGGGTGTTGACGTCGTCGGTTGCCGTCAGCACCGCCAGTGTCTGACCCAGCACTTCGCTGGTTTGCCGACCTGTGATGCGGGTGAATGCCGGGTTGACTTGCACGACTCGGTGTAAGGTGTCGGTGATGAGGATGGCGTCGTAGCTGTTGGCAAACACACTGGCCGCCAGCCGCAGGCTGTCCTCGGCTTGTTTGGCCAATGTGATGTCGCGCCAAATGCCCACGGCGTGCGTGTGGCCGTCGGTGGCGTTCAGCAGGCGCAATTCGTCCTGGATCCACACGTGGTTGCCCTTGGCATCGGCAAACCGGAAGATCTGCTGGACTTCGCCTGTTTGGTGCAGGTGGCGCACGTTCGAGACGGCCTGCGCCCGGTCATCGGGGTGAAGGTGCGTGATCCACCAGTCGCGTTTGAGGGCCTGCTCCGGCGTGTACCCCAGGAGCCGTGTGATGTTGCCGCTGACCCAGGTGGGCTCCGTCTGATGGCGTGCCACCCGCAGGGTGTAGATCATCACCGGGCTGGCTTCCATCAGATAGGCCCGTTGGGCAGACGCTTCCTGCAGCTCTTTGCGTTCCTGTTCGAGGGTTTTCTGAGCGTGCAACAGCCGCCGCGTGTTCAATACCAGGCCCAGCGTCAGTGCCAGCACCAGCACGGAGGTACCACCCAGTGCAACGATCCACGCTTGGTAGCGTTTCCACACATCGGCCAGGTTGAGCGCTGGCGTGGTGTGGAACGGTTCCATGCGCAGGTCGCGCATGGCCTGTTCCACGGGCGCATAGTCGGCGGGAATGGTGAAACCATAGATGCCCGCGTTCAATGCCGCGGGGTGATCGGGCTTGAGTTCCATGAGCGCGGTGGCGATTCGCTGGCTGGTGGCGGCATCGACATGCAGCATCGACAGGAATGGCCAATCCGGGTACAGCCGTGTCGAAGCCCGGTGTGCGAACCCGGGGTGGTAAACGGGACGGATCACCTCCAGCTCACCCGAGGTCAGCTTGCCTTCCCGCTCCAGCTCCTCCAGCACGCCCGTGCGCATGAACCCCACATCTGCTTTGCCCGAAAGCACCGAGGTGACCACTTGGTCCACCGGCTGGGTGGTTTCCACCCAGACGATGTCGTCCAGGCTCACGCCTTCGCGCACCAGCTCGGCCGCCGGTGCCATGTAGGTGCCCAGGTAGTGTTTGCCCGCGATGGCCACCCGTTTGCCCGCCACATCCTGAAGCGTGCGGATGTCGGTGCGGTCTTTGCGCCTGACGATCACGGACCCGATGCCGTGGACCCCTCGATCGCCCTGGCGGACCACCATGGTGGCGAGTGCACCCGACAGACGGCCATGCTCACGCAGCTTCACATAGTGGGTGGGGTTGGTCAGGACGAAATCCACCTGCTGGTTTTGCAGGGCGCTTTCGAGTTCGTCGTTGAGCAGCGGTTGTACCTTGATCTGCACCCCCGGCAGTTGTTCCGACAGGTACTGACCCAGTGCCGCATATCGCTCCTGCATCACCGATTTGCTTCGGAAGGCAAACACCCCCAGGGTCAGCGTGGTCCTGCCTTCGCCGTCCACGGTGGCACTGTGGCCCACGCTGGTCCAGGCCAGTGACCCCACCAGCACGCACAGCACCCATCTGAGAAGTGGATGGGGTTGTCGGGGCTCGGTTGGCATGGGTGCACAAAGCGGTGTGGGTGGCGGGGTGCCAAGCTTAGCGCGGCCCACGGCGCTCGCGTGCCTTTCTCGGGTCGGGTATGCCCCAAGTGCTCGCTGCTCAGACCCCCCAGATCCGGGGAGCTGTGACACCCAGTTGCCACAGCCGAGGACGCAGCTGGGCCCACAGGTGCTTGAACAGGTCCATGGCCGGTTCCACCAGAGGGCTGAGGGTCCGCACCACCAGCACCCGTTCATCGGGGCAAGTGGCCCCGGTGGTGGGCGCCAGGGCATGGGTGCCGATGGCTTGGCGCACCGCGTCGAGCAGCAGCTCTCGCCGGGTGGCGGACATGGGGGTTCCGGACGCCAGCACCAGTGTGCCCATGCAGCGGTGCCCTGCCAGACCCAGTGGGCTGTTCAGCAGTGACAGGTCGCAGGCGTCCAGGTGCGCCTGTTCCCGCCACACGCCGGGCCAATGCAGGCACTGCCCGAGGCGGCCGCTGTCAAAGGCCTGCTGCGCGCCCGGCAGTCCCAGTGCAGTCACGTCCCAGGCCAACAATTCAGCGCCGGGTGCCAGGTTCAGGGTGATGCGGTTGAGGGCTTGGCAGCCCGGGTAGGCGATGGTTTCCAGCGGCAGCCATTCGAGCCGCGCATTCTCTGCCAGGGTCAGGCTCACCTCCTGGGTGGCCGGTTGCCCTTTTGAGCGGTAAAACCGGGTGGCTCCAGGCGTGCTGATCAGCGCATGTGCCCCGGCGGCAACGTTGACTTTGACAGACAGCGTGTCGCCTTCCACCAGCCCGCCTGGGGGGTGTACCAGCACGTTGTGGCAGATGCCGCAGCCCTCCGGGTACAGGCTCTGCAACACCCGCAGCGGCCCGTCGTGCGAAAAACGCAGCAGGGTGCGGGGGGCTTCTAGGCGGTAGTCGAGCGAGAGGCTGGCGTTCCAGGGCATGGGAAAGGAGGCGGGTCAGCCTCCGCGTTGTTGCCAGAAGTTCCGGTGGGTGTCCACCATGGCCGCTTCGACCTCAGCGAGGGGGCCTGTGACGCGCAGGGGCTTTTGGCCTCGGGCCACCACTTCACGGCAAGGCAGGCTGAGGGTGGGGTTTTCAGGGTGGTTGCCGGTGAGTGCCAACAGCGACTCTTCGCTGGCCCCGTAAACAATGTGGCCAATGTGTGCCCAGTAGATGGTGCCGGTGCACATTGCGCAGGGTTCAAAGGTGGTCACCAGGGTGCAGCCCCACAGGTAGCTGGCCGGATAGGTCAGAGACGCCGTGCGGGCCAGCGTCGCTTCCGCGTGGTGCACGGTGTCGATGTTGCCTTGCTCGGCCAGCACGGTTTCACCATCCGGTGCCAGCAGCAAGGCACCGAAAGGGTGACGTCCCATGGTCATGGCGCGTCGCGCCACCTCGTTTGCCCGCAGCAGGTGGCGGCGAAGCTGCTCGGGCGTCAGCGTCGGAGGCAGCGACAGCGGGGCTGCGGCAGAGGCATCACTCACCTTGCGAGCCCCGGTGCGCCCAAGCGGTGGTGTGTTTTTCGACCAGACTGAACAGCTCGTACATGGCCATGGCCATGACGCCCACCGTCAGCAGACCGCTGAAGGCCAAGCCCATCTGCATGGACGACCCGGCCGAAATCAGCAGATAGCCAATGCCCTGGTCAGATGCGGTCATTTCAGACACCGTGGTGCCCACAAACGCCAGCGTGATGGCCACTTTCAGCGAGCCGTAAAAGTAGGGCATGGAGCGTGGCAGCCCCACTTTGGTCAGCACGTCCCAGCGCTTGGCCCCCAGCACGCGCAACACGTCTTCCAGTTCGGGCTCCAGCGTGGCCAGTCCGGTGGCGATGTTCACCATGATGGGGAAAAAGCTGATCAGGAAGGCCGTGAGCACCGCTGGGCCGACCCCAATGCCGAACCACACCACCAGAATGGGCACGAAGGCGGCTTTGGGCAGGGCGTTGAAGGCGGTCATCAGGGGATAAACCGCCGCGTAGGCCAGACGTGAACTGCCGATCAGAAAGCCCAGCAGCACACCCACCACGATGGCGATGGCAAAACCCACCATCGTCACCCAGAACGTCCGCCAAGCATGGCCAGCAATGGTGCCGCTGTGCTCCAGCGTCTGTTCCCAGATGCGTATGGGGCTGGGGAAAATGAACTCCGACACATTGAATGCCGAGCACAGGATCTGCCACAGCACCACGGTGGCGATCATCAGCAGCCAGGGGGCCCAGGCTTCTTTTTGCTTTTTGTTCATGATGTGCTTTCCGTGGGGTTACTGGGTGATGGCCGCACCGGCCCCGCTTTTGCGCATGGCCCCGATGTGGCCGCGCAGTTCGTGAACGATGTCGGTGAACTCCGGGGTGTAGGTCACCTCCAGATCCCGGGGGCGTGGCAGGTCGATGTGGCGTTTCACCACAAACCGCCCAGGGCTTTTGCTCATCACATACACGGTGTCCGCCAGGAAGACGCTTTCACGCAGGTCGTGCGTGACCAGGATGACGTTGAATTTCTGCGCCGCCTGGAGGTCTCGCAGCGTGCACCAGAGTTCTTCCCGGGTGAAGGCATCCAGTGCGCCGAAAGGTTCGTCCAGCAGCAGCATCTTGGGCTCGTGGATGAGCGCGCGGCAAATGCTGGCACGTTGCTGCATGCCACCCGACAACTGCCAAGGGAACTTTTTCTCCATGCCACCCAGGCCCACACTTTCCAGCAGCTTGCTGGCACGGGCCTCGTACTCTTTGCGCCGGGCTTTGAATTGGCTGCGGTGTGGCTCCACGATTTCCAGGGGCAGCAGCACGTTGTCAAGTGTGGTGCGCCAGGGCAGGAGCGACGGCGCTTGGAAGGCCATGCCCGAGATTTTCAGCGGCCCGTCCACGGGTTGGCCGTCCACAAAAATCTGGCCCAGCGTGGGCTTTCTCAGCCCGGTGGTCAGCTTCATGAAGGTGGATTTTCCACAGCCCGACGGCCCCACGATGGCGATGAATTCACCTTCTGTGACCTGCAGGTTGATGTCCTCCACGGCAAAAATGCCTTTGGCGTGGAGGTCTTCGTTGTAAGCCAGCCAGACGTTGCGGAAATCCACAAACAGGCGGGAGGCCGAACTATCCGAGGCAGGGGGCTGTGACATGACGGTGGGTCTTTTCAAAAAAACGGCCAGTTGTCAGGGCAGACAAACTGGCCGCAGGGCCACAAACAAAGCAGCGAGGGGGTGCTTGCTTACTTCTTGGCTTTCGGCAGCACGTCAAGGGTGGCGGCGTCGGGCAAGGCGGAGCCGTCCCACACGGCTTTCACATCCACGCGGCTTTTGGTTTTGTAGGCATCGGACACTTGGCTGGCCATCAGGGCCATGCGGGCGTCGTTGATGCGGCCAAAGCCCTCTTTGCGTGCATCGGGGCTGGCCACCACAGAGTCGATGGCCAGTTGCAGGCGTCGGGTTTCCAGTGCCGTGTTGATGATGCCGTCGCGGGCCTTGACCAGCTCGATGGCAGCAGCTGGGTTGGCCATGGCTTCTTTGGCCCCTTTGGCAAAGGCGGTCAGGAATGCCTTGACCACTGTGGGGCTTTCCTTCAGGAGTTTGGGGTTCACGATGATGGCGTTGCCATACAACTTCACACCGAAGTCTGCGTAAGGCATGACCACCACGTCTTCGGTTTTGATGCCTCGGGCTTCCAGGTTCAGCAGCGAGGTGAATGAGAAACCGGTGATGGCATCGATGTCGCCACGGACCAGCATGGTCTCACGCAGGGGAGGATCCATGGCCGTCCACGCCACGTTGCTCACACCGTTGGCTTTTTCAAAAATGGGGAAGGCTTTGCGGCCCGCATCGAACACGGGGGCACCCAGCTTTTTGCCGTTGAGGTCGGCTGGCTTCTTGATGCCAGATTTCTTCAAGGCCATCACAGCGGCTGGGGTGTTGTTGTAGACCATCATCACCGCGACGGGCTTGTTCGGTGCGTCAGGGTTGTTGGCATGGAATTCCATCAGAGCGGCCATGTCGGCAAAGCCCATGTCATAGGTGCCGGACGCCACGCGTGTGACCGTGGCCCCTGAGCCGTTGCCTGCGTCGATGCTCACATCCAGGCCTGCATCCTTGAAATAGCCTTTGGCCAGCGGCTGAAGGAACAGGCCAGAAGGCCCTTCGAAACGCCAGTCCAGTTGAAATTTGATGGGTTTGTTCTGCGCATGGGCCGTGCCCAGCGCAAACAGACCGGCCAAGGCGAGTGCGGCGGACGTGGCTTTGAGGAAATGGCGTTTGATCATGCGGACTCCAATGGAATGGGTGTTGTCAAAAGGTGTTGGGAGGCGTCAAGCAATTACGGTGCCAGAAATCGGTTCTGAAGGCCGGGTTTGCGGGACGTTGAGATTAAAACCCACGCCCCGCTTGGGAAAATGAACACCATTCTGTATACAAAAGTGTCTACTGAATCCGTGTGATCAGGCATGCATGGAAACCCTCATGCACCATAATGGTGTGAATTTGGGGCGGTTTTTGTGCATTTGATACCCGTGTATACCGGTGAAGGGTCTGTGGGGTATCAAATGGGCGACTCGACTGATGCCCCGAACGCCTTGTTCTGGTGCGCGAGGCCGCAGTGCCGTGATAGGTTTGTGGGCCAGACGGAGGCGCTGGCCCTGCGAGACAACACACAATCAAAAGGAGTGACATGCGAACACTGGAACGGGAAGAGTCTGCCTTTGCGGCACACGGGTTCTGGACACCTGCCGTGGTGCTGATGCGAAACCTGCGTTTTGGCGCCAAGGCGCTGGTGATTTCCCTGGCGTTTCTGGTGCCGACCCTGCTGCTGGTGGGGTGGTTGTTGCTCAACCAGACCGACCTGTCGCTGCAGGAACGGCAAAACGCCACGCGCCAGCACGTGGAAGTGGTCGAGGGCGTGCTGGTGTGGGCTCACGAACAGGAGGTCAGCGGCAAGCTCACCCGCGATCAGGCGCAGACGCTGGCCAAGGGCGTCATTTCCCAAATGCGCTACGACCGCAACGAGTATTTCTGGATCAACGACATGACCCCAGCGGTGGTGATGCACCCCATCAACACCAAGCTCGATGGCCAAGCTGTGGGCGATCTCAAAGATCCGAACGGGTTTGCCTTGTTCCGGGGTTTTGTGGACGAAGTGAAGAGAAACGGCAAAGGTTTTGTGCCCTACCTTTGGCCCAAGCCCGGCAGCCCCGAGCCCGTGGAAAAGCTGTCTTACGTCGCTGGCTTCGCGCCTTGGGGGTGGGTGGTGGGTTCGGGCATCTACATCGACGACTTGCGCGCCGCCCGCAATGCGCGTTTGTGGCTGGCCGCCGTGGCCCTGGGGGCTTGCCTGATGGTGGCGCTCTACGTTTTTGTGGGGTTTTACCGGGTGAACAAAGGGGGGCTTGAGCAGATCAGCCTGCATCTGAACGCGATGGCCGAGGGCGACCTGCGCCACATTCCCCAAGAGCCCTGGGGGCGTGACGAGCCCGCCCAGTTGATGGCAGAGATGAAAAAGGTCTACCACGCCTTGCACGAACTCATCCGCAAGGTGCGCCATGGCGCGCGAGAGTTGCACACGGCCAGCCAGGAGATTGCCTCGGCCAGTGCCGATCTCGCTGCGCGCACTGAGGCGTCTGCTGCGGCCTTGGAGCAGCAGTCGTCGGCCATGGAGCAAATCGGGTCCACCGTGGGGTTGACCTCCGACCGTGCGCAAAACGCGGCCCGCTTCGCCGCCGACAACGCCGAAGTGGCGCAGGTGGGCGGCAAGGTCATTGCCGACGCGGTGTCCACCATGCAAGGCATACAAGCGTCGTCAGCCAAGATCAGCGACATCATCGGTGTGATCGATGGCATTGCCTTTCAGACCAACATCCTGGCGCTGAACGCCGCTGTGGAGGCGGCCCGTGCCGGTGAATCTGGCCGCGGTTTTGCCGTGGTGGCTGCCGAGGTGCGAAACCTGGCCCAGCGCAGCGCGGGTGCGGCGCGGGAGATCAAGGGGCTGATCACGACCAGCGTGGAGCAGGTGCACAGCGGCACCCAGGTGGTTCAGCAAGCCGGTCAGACCCTGGCCGAGGTGGTGAACAACGCTTTGAAGATCAACCAATACCTGGGTGACATTGCCACCTCGTCCCGTGAACAGGCCAGCGGTGTGGGTCAGGTGAGCCAATCGATCCAGGACTTGGACCGCAGCACCCAGCAAAACGCGGCACTGGTGGAGCAAACCACTGCGGCCGCCGAGGCACTGCGCCAACAGGCTGAAGTACTCCAGTCTGAAATCGCCAACTTCCGGGTGCCCTGACCCGAGAATGCGCCTGCGTCGGGTCAGAGCCCGATGGCGTCCTGCACCGCTTGCACGAAGGCCGGTCGACCTGCCAGGGTGAGCGTCACACACACCCAGCCGCTGGCCGGCAGGAGAGGCAGGCCGACCACCTGACCCGTGGCGAGGTGCAGCGCCACGGGAGGCCGATCGTCCACCTGGGCCTGCAACAGCAAGTCCCACTCGCCGCCTTCGTCCAGGGGTTGCGGACCACCGGGGAAATGCCGCTGGGCCCACGCCAGCACGTCCGTCACTTCGGCCAGCACTGCTCCGACCCGTGCGGGGGCCACGGTGGCCATGGCTTCCAGCGTCTGGGTGTCGTCCCCGCTATCGGACGACTCGAAATCCAGATAAGAGAGCTGAATCGTCATGTCCATCAAGCGCTGAAGCCTATTTTCAATGGGTAAATTCAGTCCCCCTGAGCGTCCACCGGCACACAGCTGCAGAACAGGTTGCGGTCGCCGTAGACGTTGTCCACACGGCCCACCGGGGGCCAGTACTTCGCCGCTTTGAGGCTGGCCAGCGGGAACGCACCCAGCTCGCGCGGGTAGGGACGGTTCCACTCGGCCCCCAGCAGGCTGGCGGCGGTGTGCGGGGCGTTCTTCAGCGGGTTGTTGTCTTGCGGCCATTCACCGGCCTCGACGCGACGGACTTCTTCGCGGATGGCGACCATCGCGTCAATGAAGCGGTCCAGCTCGTCCAGCGTTTCGCTTTCGGTGGGTTCCACCATCAGCGTGTTGGGCACGGGGAAGCTGAGTGTGGGCGCGTGGAAGCCGTAGTCCATCAGGCGCTTGGCCACGTCTTCGGCCATGACGCCACTGGTTTCTTTCAGGCCGCGCAGGTCGAGGATGCACTCGTGTGCCACGTGGCCGTTCTCGCTGGCGTACAGCGTGGGGTAGTCGTCTTTCAGCCGTTTGCTGATGTAGTTGGCGCTCAGGATGGCGGTTTCGGTGGCGTGTTTCAGGCCGTCTGCCCCCATCATGCGGATGTACATCCAGCTGATCGGCAGCACGGCTGCGTTGCCATAGGGCGCAGCACTGACCGCGCTCACCGCGGTGGCGCTGGGCGTGGCGCCGGTGCTGGCACCCACGGCCAACGCCGTGTGGTGACCGGGCAGGTACGGCACCAAGTCTTCCACCACACACACGGGGCCCACACCGGGGCCGCCGCCGCCGTGGGGGATGCAGAAGGTTTTGTGCAGGTTCAGGTGGCTCACGTCGCCACCGAACTCGCCTGGGGCGGCCACGCCCACCAGGGCGTTCATGTTGGCCCCGTCCACGTAAACGCGGCCACCGTGGCTGTGCACCAGCGCGCACAGTTCTTTCACGCCGGTTTCGAACACGCCATGGGTGCTGGGGTAGGTGATCATGACCGCAGCCAGATGGGCGCTGTGCTGCTCGCACTTGGCTTTGAGGTCGGCCAGGTCCACGTTGCCCTGGTCGTCGCACTTGGTGACGACCACGGTCATGCCCACCATCTGGGCTGACGCAGGGTTGGTGCCGTGGGCGCTGCTGGGAATGAGGCAGATGTTTCGGTGGCCTTCACCCCGCGCTTCGTGCCAGGCCTTGATGACCAGCAGCCCGGCATATTCCCCTTGCGATCCGGCGTTGGGCTGCAGGCTGATGCCGGCGTAGCCCGTTGCCTGACACAGCCACGCACGCAGCTGCTCGTCCAGCACGCGGTAGCCTTCCAACTGGTCGGCCGGGGCAAAGGGGTGTACGTTGGCAAACTCCGGCCAGGTGATGGGGACCATCTCGCTGGTGGCGTTGAGCTTCATGGTGCAACTGCCCAGCGGGATCATGCTGCGATCCAGCGCCAGGTCTTTGTCGCTCAGCATGCGGATGTAACGCAGCATGCCGGTTTCGGAGTGGTGGCTGTTGAACACCGGGTGCGTCAGGAAGGCACTGGTGCGCCGCAACGCGGTGGGAATGAGCGGTTCCAGGCCGTCTTCGTACGCACCGACCTCGGGCAAAGCCTGGCCGGTCAGGGCAAAAAAGACCCACAGTGCTTCGATGTCTTCCCGTGTGGTGGTTTCATCCAGGGTGATGCCCACATAGCGGCCATGGCTGATGCGCAGGTTGGCCCCACAGGACAGGGCACGGGCTAGCACAGCCTCCGCGTCCGCTGCGGTGGTCATGCGCACCGTGACGGTGTCAAACGCGGTGTCGCTGGTCAGGTCACAGCCCAGGTCCTGCAGGCCGGAAGCCAGGATGGCGGTGTAACTGGCCACGCGGCGGGCAATGCGCGTCAGGCCCACAGGTCCGTGGTAGACCGCGTACATGCTGGCCACCACGGCGGGCAGCACCTGGGCGGTGCAGATGTTGCTGGTGGCTTTTTCGCGGCGGATGTGCTGCTCGCGCGTTTGCAGTGCCAGCCGATAGGCGGGATTGCCGTGGGCGTCCACGCTCACACCCACCAGGCGGCCGGGCATGGAGCGTTTGAAATCGTCGCGGCAGGCCATGTAGGCCGCATGTGGGCCACCCGCGCCCATGGGCATGCCAAACCGCTGGGTGGTGCCCACTGCAATGTCGGCCCCGAATTCGCCGGGGGGCACCAGCAGTGTCAGGGCCAGCAAATCGGCCGCCACGATGAAGGCCCCTTGCTGGGCATGTACGCGGTCCACGTCGGCGCGCAAGTCTTCAATGCGGCCACTGGTGCTGGGGTATTGGGCCAGGGCAGCGAAGCAGCCGCCGTCCAGGGCGGCCTCCCATTCGGCGGCCGAGTTGGCCACCACCACGGTCAGGCCCAGGGGCCTGGCGCGGGTTTGCACCACTTCGATGGTTTGGGGGTGGCAGTCGCCGGCCATCACAAAGGTGTTGCTTTTGCTCTTGACGCTGCGCTTGGCCAGCGTCATGGCCTCCGCCGCAGCGGTGGCCTCGTCCAGCATGCTGGCATTGGCCATGGGCAGGCCGGTGAGGTCGGTCACCATGGTCTGGAAATTCACCAGTGCCTCCATGCGGCCCTGCGAAATTTCAGCCTGGTAGGGCGTGTAGGCGGTGTACCAGGCGGGGTTTTCCAGGATGTTGCGCAGGATCACACCAGGGGTGTGCGTGCCGTGGTACCCCTGCCCGATGAAGCTTTTCATGGGCGTGTTCAGCCCCGCAATGGCTTTCAACTCGGCCAGCGCCGCCGCTTCGGTCACGGGGGGCGGCAGGTCCATGTCGGTGGTGCGCGCAATGCTGCGCGGCACGATGCTGTCGATCAGCGCACGGCGCGAGGCCTCACCGATGACGCCGAGCATGTGGGCCTCGTCGGCCTCGCTCACGCCGATGTGGCGGGCTGTGAATTCACGGGGGTTTTCCAGCTCGGCCAGCGGCTGGGCGGTGGGCTTCGACATGGTGCGGTGTCCTGTGGGAAATCAGTGGGCCAGGGCGTTGTAGGCGGTTTCGTCCAGCAGACCGTCGATTTCGGCGGCGTTGCTCAGCTTGACTTTGAAGAACCAGCCCGCACCCAAGGGGTCGCTGTTGGCCAGCGCGGGATCGGCGCGCAGGGCTTCGTTCACTTCGGTGATTTCACCGGTCACGGGCATGTACACGTCAGCGGCGGCTTTGACAGACTCGACCACACCGGCCACGTCTTTCTGTGCAAAGGTTTTGCCCACTTCAGGCAAATCGACAAACACCACGTCACCCAGGGCGTCCTGGGCGTGGTGCGTGATGCCCACGGTGGCGGTATCGCCGTCAATGTTCAGCCATTCGTGGTCGGGTGTGTACTTGATCATGGGGTGCTCCGGGGGTGAAGAGAATGAAAAAAATAGCTGTCTACGCAGGTTGGATAAGCGTCAGGTGCCCATTTGGCTTGGATTTTGAACCCAGGTGGACCGCACCATCATCCACGGTAATAGCGGGTGGGGACAAAAGGCATGGCCACCACTTCCATGGGCACGGGTTTGCCGCGCACCACGGCATGCAGCCGCGTGCCCACGGCCGCGTGGCTGGGGGGCACGTAACCCATCGCGATGGGCTGGTTGATGGTGGGACCCAGCAGGCCGCTGGTGACCTCCCCCAGGTGCTCACCGTTGAGGTCGGTCAACTGGGTGTGTTCCCGCACGGGCACGCGTTCCAGAGCCAGCAGGCCCACACGCACCTTGGTGAGGGTTTCGGTCCCATCGAGCTGGCCCAGCACGGTGTCGGCCCCGGCAAAGCCACCCGCCCGGGCACCGCCGGTGCGGCGCACCTTTTGCATGGCCCAATTCAGGGCGGCTTCTACCGGGGTGGTGGTGGTGTCGATGTCCTGCCCGTAAAGGCACAGCCCGGCTTCCAGCCGCAGCGAGTTGCGGGCACCCAGGCCAATGGGTTTTACTTCGGGCTGTGCCAACAGGGCGCGTGCCAGGGCCTCGGCGGCGGTGTCGGGCACCGAAATTTCAAAGCCGTCTTCACCGGTGTAGCCGCTGCGCGTGACGAACAGGTCAGTCCCTTCCCAGGCGAAGGCGGCACCGGTCATGAACACCAGCTTCTCCACGCCGGGCAACAGCCGGGCCAGCGCCGTCACGGCCTGGGGGCCTTGCAGGGCCAGCAGCGCGCGCTCGGGCATGGGAATGACTTCGCAACGGTGGCCGATGCGGGCGGTGATGTGTGCCACGTCGCCCACTTTGCAGGCGCCGTTGACGATGACGAAGATGTCGCTGCCACGGTTCACGAACATCAGGTCGTCGATGACGGTGCCGCCGTCTGTCAGCAGCAGGCCGTACCGCTGTTTGCCCACTGGCAGGCCGATCACATCCACAGGCATCAGGGTTTCGAACGCGGCGGCGGCGTCGGGCCCCACCAGGCGCAGTTGGCCCATGTGCGACACGTCAAACAGCCCGGCGGCGGTGCGGGTGTGCTGGTGTTCGGCCATCAAGCCCGCCGGGTATTGCACCGGCATGCTGTGGCCCGCAAAAGGCACCATGCGGGCCCCCAGTTCGGTGTGCAGGGCGTGGAGAGGGGTGGTTTGCAGGTCGAGAAGGGATTCGGACATGGCAAAGGGCTGCGGACAAGGGCCAATACGCACGGCAATCACGCCGTGGGCGAGCCCCCGATGTCCGCTTTACCTGAGAGATTCACCGGCCGAAAACTCTGACCGGTTTGCTCCTTCGGTGGGCAGCGCCACGGCTTGAAACCGGGTGTTGCCTCTCTCCAGCAGGGTGCCGTCTGAGAACAGACGTTTGCCAGTCCTTTTGCCTGAGCGTTCGTCAGAACACGCGGGTTCTGTTGCGCCTTCGGCGAGCCCTGGTTCGTTGGCACTCTCGCGCCAAACCGGGCTTCTCTCCTGACAAGGCCGCGATTCTAGCGGGCGCGAGGGGCACCAGCTCACATGCCGGCGTAGTTGGGGCCACCGCCGCCCTCGGGCGTGACCCAGACGATGTTCTGCGTGGGGTCCTTGATGTCGCAGGTCTTGCAGTGCACGCAGTTCTGCGCGTTGATCTGCAGGCG
>Ga0209066_10001224_pt1 | contig 34743 bp, 38 predicted proteins | sample All_14_2_FD_187198 | JGI IMG/M metagenome (GOLD analysis project Ga0209066, IMG submission 187198) | Freshwater microbial communities in response to fracking from Pennsylvania, USA - Allegheny Zone_MetaG_DW_15 (SPAdes) (version 2) ... | reverse complement strand
GCTCGGCGGCCCGGGTGGGATCGTTCACCGTATAGCAGCGCAGCGAGAAGCCCTTGGCCCGGATCGCTTTCGCCTGTTCCGGCGTCAGGGTTTTGTGGCTGGTGTGGATGGCGGTGGCGGACAGGCCGGCTGCAATCGCCTCCCACTCCTCCGGAATCGCCTCGAACAGGGGGGCGATCTCCGCCGCCACCGGCAATAGCGGCCGCGCGGTCGCCAAAGCTTCCATCGAGAAGGACGAGATGACGGGCGGCGGCAGCGCTGCCGGCCAGTCCGACGCGATCAGGCCGGCCACGACCTCGGCCGTGCGTTCCTCGAACCCCTCGCAGGGTTTGATCTCGACATTGGCGCCCAGGCCAAGCTCTGCCATCAGCGCCATCGCCTGTTTCAGGGTCGGCACCGCCTCCCCCCGATAGGCCGGGGCGAACCAGCCGCCCGCATCCAGCCCCGCGATCCGCGCATAGGGCGTGTCGGATACGATCACATCCAGCCCCGCGCAGCGCGCCAGGCTGTCGTCGTGATGCAGCAGCACCATCTCGTCCGCCGAGATCATGGCGTCGAATTCCAGCCAGCTTGCACCCTGCTCCTTGGCCAGGCGAAAGGCGGCCAGCGTGTTTTCCGGCGCATCGGCGCTGGCGCCGCGATGGGCGATCAGCTTCGGTACGGTCAGCACGGCATTGGGCATCTCAGATCATCCCGTCAAAGCGCCGGTCGGCGGCATGGCGCGGCCCCCGATCGATGGTGATATGGGTCAGCGTCGCATCCTCCGCAGCCATGCGCCAGGACAGCATGTCCTGCGTTGCGCGCAGCAGCCGGTCCCGGCAGGACGGGTCATCCGCCCGGTCGCGGATTTCCGCCTTGTCCTCCGCCAGATCGAAGAATAGCGGCGGCAGATGGCTGAAATGCACATATTTGCTGTCCGCCCCGCGCAGCACCGACAGGCGGCACTGATCCGATGTCAGGCCGAATAGGTTTTCCAGCTCCGGATTGGCGGGGTTGCCGAAATCAAACTCGAAATGGGCGGCGGTGCGCCAGCGTTCCGGTGTCCGCCCTTCCAGCCAGGCGGTCAACGGCACGCCATCCATCTGGCGTGGTACAGGCAGGCCAAGCAGCGCCAGCACGGTGGGGGAAACATCCACCGATTCCGTGAAGGCCTGCACCCGGCGGCCACGGCCCGCCGCCGCCTCCGGCCTCGGATCGCGGATGATCAGGGGGACATGATAGCTCTGGTCGAAATAGCCCAGCTTGCCATACAGCCAGTGATCGCCCAGCTGTTCGCCATGATCGGCGGTCAGCACGATCAGCGTCTCGTCCCAGGCGTCATGCTGTTTCAGCCAGGCCAGGATGCGGGCGAATTGGTCCTCCACCTCATTGATCATGCCGCAATAGGTGGCCCGGACCTGGCCCTGGTGTTCGCCCTGGAAGTCCTTGGCCCCCACCGTGTCGCCGACAAAGGCCGCCATGCCATGGCCCTTGCCCGCCTGAAAGGCCGCGAGGCGGTTCGCCAGCCAGGGATGGGTCGCCTCCCCTTCCGGCTCCGACGCGCGGATGGGGGCCGGCATATCCTCGGGCCGGTAGCGGTCGTGATAGGGGGCAGGCGCGATCCAGGGCGGGTGCGGCACGATATAGGAAACATGCAGGAAGAACGGCTTGCCGCCCAGCCCGTCCAGATGCTCCAGCACCCGGTCGGTCAGGAAGGCGGATATCGAATCCTCCGCCCGGAACCGGGCGGGCGCGGCGCAATAGGGGCGGCCGGGCGCGACCTTCTGCGGCCGGAAGATATCCCAGGGCTTTTCGGGCACCGCATAGCCCTTGCGGCGCAGATCGGCCAGCCAGGGGCCGAAATCCTCGTCCAGCCGGCACAGCCGCGTCAGCCCGGGCAGCACGCCTTCATAGGTGTCGAAGATCGGATCGGCCGGGTCCTTGCCGCGCGGATCAGGCGAGATGTCGGTATAGCCGAACAGGCCCGGATCGAAATTGCGCTTCCGGGCCTCCAGCGCCAGCGTGGTGAACCGGTCCGACAAGGGGGTGCCGTTATGCAGCGCCCGGTGCTTGTTCAGATAGGTGCCGGTAAACAGCGAGGTGCGCGCCGGGCCACAGGGCGCCGTCACCGAGAAATGGTTGGAGAACCAGGTGGCATCGGCAATCAACTCATCCAGCACTGGCGTCTTCAGCACCGGATGGCCGGCCGCGCCGATATGGTCGCCGCGCCATTGGTCGAAGGTGACGAACAGGACATTGCGGATAGCCGCCATGATGCGCGCCCCCGCTCAGCCCCACAGATCCGGCCCGGGCGGCAGCATGCGGCTGCCGTCATAGACGATGCCATGCGCCCGGTCCTTCGCCAGCAACAACGGCCCATCCAGATCAACGAAGCGGGCGCCCTGCGCCAGCAGGAAGGCCGGCGCCATGCCGAGCGAGGTTCCCACCATGCAGCCCACCATGATTTCCAGCCCCGCCACCAGCGACGCATCCTTCAGCGCCAGCGCCTCGGTCAGCCCACCGGTCTTGTCCAGCTTGATGTTGATGGCGTCATAGCGCCCGATGAGCTGGGCCAGACCATGGCGGGTATGGGCCGATTCATCGGCGCAGATCGGCACCGGATGGGTGACGGAGGCCAAAGCCTCGTCCCGGTCCGCCGGCAGGGGCTGTTCGATCAGCTGCACGCCAAGCCTGGCCAGGGCCGCGCTATAGGGTTCGACCATGTCGATGGTCCAGCCTTCATTGGCATCGACAATCAGGGCGGTGGCCGGTGCGGCCTCCCGCACGGCGGCGACACGCTCCATATCGCCTTCGCCCGTCAGTTTCAGCTTCATCAGGGGCCGATGCGCATTGGCGCGGGCCGATTCCGCCATCGCCTCGGGCGTGCCCAGCGAGATGGTATAGGCGGTGGTCACCGGCTCCGGCGCTTTTTTCAGATCGGCCAGCTTCCAGGCCGGAATGCCGAAGCGCTTGGCTTCCAGATCCCACAGGGCGCAATCCACCGCATTGCGCGCCGCGCCCGCCGGCAGCAGCGCCTGGATATCGGCCGGCCCCGCCCCACCGCGCAGCATGTCGGCGATGCCCTGGATCTGGGCCGTCACGCTGTCCGGGCTTTCGCCATAGCGCGCATAGGGCACGCATTCGCCCCAGCCGACATAGTCGCCGTCGCGCAGCTCCACCACGACCACCTTGGCCTCCGTCTTGGTGCCGCGACTGATGGAAAAAGCGGCGGCCAGCGGCCAGGACTGCGTTTCGATGGAAAGCTGAAGCATGACGGACCCGATCCAATCGCAATGAACGAACGGCGGCGATGCTAACCCAGCTTCGCTACAAACGGAATGCGGGTGCATGGACCATTGACCGGATCTACGGTTTGCACCATAGTGCGGTACATTCACTCAGGCCGCCTCATTGAATGGAGAGTCAATATGAGTCCGCTTTGGGAGAGTAGTCATGATCGTCAGTTTTCGGGATGATTGGCTGCGTGCATTCCTTGTCGATGACATTCGATCGAAATGGGTTCCGGCGGCGATAGAGAACCGCCTTTTCCGTAAACTCCAGCTTGTTGATGATGCGCGGTCGGGACAGGACTTAAGGGTGCCGCCCGGCAACCGTTTCGAGAAGCTGCAAGGCAATCTTGAAGGTTTTCATTCGATCAGAGTGAATGAGAAATGGAGGCTGGTCTTCGAATGGAACGAAGAGAGAGGCGAGGCATCCGGCATATATCTTGATGATCACTCATACCGTTAGCGACGATAAACTTCGCCGCACATGATGATGACCTTTTAACCAGGGAATGGAATGGTAGAGCCGTCGAAGCGGTTCGTACGTCATTCCAACGCAAATGATCGAAACCAAACGCAGGCCCGTGAGCGTGGGCGAAATGCTGACCGAGGAATTCATGATTCCCATGAAGCTGACCCAGGCATCCTTGGCGGAAGCGATGGGCGTACCGCGCAAGCATGTGAACGAGCTTTGCCGTGATCGCCGCTCCGTAACCGCCGCAACGGCCCTGATCCTGGCCCGTGTTTTCGGCAACAGCCCGGATTTCTGGCTGAACACCCAGCGCCGCACCGATCTGTGGAAGGCAGTGAACGACCCCACCGAACGGGCCCGGATAGACCGGGCGAAGCCTTTGCAAAGCGCGACCTGATCAGATCAGCTTGAATGAGCCAGCCTACCCATCAAAAGATCAGTTCTCTTCCAGGCTTTGGGCCACCATGCCTGGATGGCGGGCGATCACCCGAAGATAGGCTCGGGCCGCGCTGTCTGGTTGTTTGCGGCCCTGTTCCCAGTCGCGGAGGGTTCCAACCGCAATACGGAACCGCGCCGCGAATTTCCCCTGTGACAATCCTGTAGAAGCACGGATGGCGCGCACATCCACCGGCAGGGTCTCCGGCGCCACATCGGGATCGGCGGCAATCTGTCGCTCAATCGCAGCGTCATCCATGGCGTCCAGCTTGGCCCAATCAACCTGGCTCAGCGCCTTGTCTGTCATCTCAGTAGAGAGCTTGCGGATCATAGGCACGCCTTTCTCTCGAATTCGCCTTGCGCAGGGAAATAATGCACCGCACCGAACCACGGCCCGTGAAAACACAGACAAATAGTCTGCCCGCAATGCGTCCGAACGCGATTTGTCGATGCTCCCCATAATCATGGCGATCATCATCCGTCAGATAGACGAGATCTTCAAATACCAGGGGCGCAAGAGCCAGGGACAGGCCCCGTTCCGCCAGACTGCGCGCATCCTTGGCAGGATAGAACTCGAATTCCATACTATACTATACGGCATTGCCGCATAATCACAAGATGGCGCCGCTCAGACCGGCGTTTCCAGACCGGCCGACAGCCAATAGGGTTTCCCAGCCAGTTTGTCTGGCCGAATGATGCTGTTTCCTGTATAATCTGACCAGTTTTCTGACCAGATTGGATCATCCATGACGTCCGTAAATCTTGCCGATGCAAAGGCGAAGCTCAGTGCCCTGATCGAGCGGGCCGAGCGGGGTGAGGACATCGTCATCACGCGCCATGGTCGACCGGTAGCGCGGCTGACGGCCATGGCCGGCGAACCGAAGCCGATTAACCTGAAGGCATTGAAAACATTCCGGTCAACCCTGCCGCTGAGAACAGCCGCAAGCGCGGATTTGTTGCGGGATATGCGTGACGAGGATCTGTGATCCGTTATGCGGTATTTTGATACAAGCATCCTGATTCCGCTGGTGATGCGCGAGGCCAGCAGCGATCAGGTTTCAAATTTCCTGGCCGCACTGCCCTTCGACCATTGGTCGATCAGCGATTGGACCACTGTCGAATTTGCCTCCTTCCTGGCGCGCGCCATCCGTATGGACCAGATCTCCGCCCGGGAGGCGGTCCCGATCCGGGACCGTTTCCAGATGATGATCGAGGAGAGCTTCGTAACCCTGCTGCCGTCGCGCGCGGACTACAGGCTGGCGCGGGATTATCTCGTCCAACCGGATACCGGCCTGCGCGCCGGGGACGCCTTGCATCTGGCAATCGCCGCCAACAACGCTGCTTCTGAAATTCATACCCTGGACAGGATCATGCTGAAGGCCGGGACGCGGTTGGGACTGCCGATGTCCAACGGCCCACTCTGATCAGATAAGCTTTTCCAGGCTGGCGACCGTGTCGGCCTCCTCCACCGGCTTGTCCCAGCGCAGGCGATGGAAGCGGGGAAAGCGCATGGCGATGCCCGATTTATGCCGGGTGGAGCGTTGCACGCTGTCAAAGGCCACCTCCACCACCAGCTTCGCTTCCACCGCGCGCACCGGGCCGAAGCGTTCGGTAGTATGGGTCTGGACGAAGCGGTCCAGCTCCTTCAGCTCCGCATCGGTGAAACCGGAATAGGCCTTGCCGACCGGCACCAGTTCGCGGCCCTGCCCGTCGGCCCGGTCGCGCCAGCAGCCGAAGGTGAAATCGGAATAGAGCGAGGATCGCTTCCCATGCCCGCGCTGGGCATAGAGGATGACGCAATCAGCCGTCAGCGCGTCGCGCTTCCATTTGAACCACGGCCCCTTGGGACGGCCGGCCAGATAGGGCGACGCGCGTTCCTTCAGCATCAGCCCTTCAATGCCCGCATCGCGTGCGCCATCGCGCAGATCAGACAATTCCGCCCAATCGGCAAAGCCGATCAGGGGCGACAGATCCATCCCCTGGGGAGCAATTAACCGGAACCAGGTTTCCAGCCTTGCCCGGCGCTGGTCAAACGGCAGTGCCCGAATATCCTCCGCAGCATCAAAAAGCATGTCGTAGAGGCGCACATGCACTGGGAATTCCTCGATAATCTTTCTATTAACCGTTTTTCTGTTAAGACGCTGCTGCAGATCGCCGAACGGCATCACCTGCCCATCGCGCAGCACCAGCAATTCCCCATCCAGCACGCCCTGGAAGGTCAGTCGGTCGGCCAGATCGGGGAAGCTATGGGTGATCTCGTCCCCGGAACGCGAAAAGATGCGCCCGCGCCCGGTGCCATCGGCGGAAAGCTGCACCCGGATGCCATCCCATTTCCATTCCGCGGCATAGGTGCCGGGATCCAGCCTTTCCAACTCCCCCTCCTCCAGCGGATTGGCCAGCATCAGCGGATGGAAGACGGAGCCTGCATCGATCACCGGCCGCTCCGCCCGCCCCTCCGCCCAGGCGAATAATTCGGCATAGGGCGGGGCCAGGCCGTGCCAGACCGCCTCCACCTCCTCCGGCGGTAAATTGCCCAGCTGTGCCAGCGCCTGCTTGGCGAGCCTGGCCGACACGCCGACGCGCATACCCCCGGTGACCAGTTTCAACAGGGCCCAGCGCCCGGTCGCGTCCAGCGCATCCAGCCACCCCTCGATCAGCCCGGCCGCCTGGCCGCGCTTGGCCGCCCCCAGGCGTTCCACCACCTCCGCCAGCTCCGGCGGGCGGTTGGCCCCGGGCCTGGCGGGCCAGATCAGAGAGACGGTTTCGGCCAGATCGCCCACGAAATCATAGCTGAGCGCGAACAGCACGGGGTCGACGCGGCTGGCCGCCAGTTCGCGGATCAGGGCGGGCTTGGCCGCCTTGATCTGCAGCGTTCCGGCCAAGGCCGCCAGGGCATAGCCACGATCCGGATCGGGCGCGTCGCGGAAATACCGTTCCAGCAGGGCCAGCTTGCCATTGCGCGACGGCATGAAGATCAGCGCTTCCAGCAGGGTGGCGAAAGGGGTCATTCCGCCTCCCCTCCCTCATCACCATAACCGACCAGCGACAGGGCCTGGGCATCGAAGCCCTGGCCGCGCGCCCAATGCACCAGCGCCTCCTCATTGCCATGGGTGACCCAGACGCGCGGCGCGCCGACATCGACCAGGGTGCGCGTCAGCTCGTCCCAATCGGCATGGTCGGAAATCACCAGCGGCAGTTCCAGCCCCATCGCCTTGGCGCGCTGCTTCACGCCCAGCCAGCCCGAGGCCATCGCCAGCACCGGATCGTCGAACCGTCTGGCCCAACGGTCGCGCAAGGCCGATGGCGGGCACAGCACCAGGGTGCCCCGCAACTCCTCCTTCGATGCGCCGATCACCGGGCGCAGCTCGCCCAGATCGATGCCGCAGGACTGATAGAGCGCGTTCATCCCCTCCATCGCGCCATGGGTATGGATCGGCCCGGCATGACCCGCCTCGCGGATCAGGCGGATCATCCGCTGCGCCTTGCCCAGGCTATAGGCGCCGACCAGATGCGCCCGATCGGGAAACAGCGCGCGCGACGCCAGCAGCCGGGCGATTTCCGCCCGGTCATCCGGGTGGCGGAAGACCGGCAGGGCGAAGGTCGCCTCGGTAATGAATACATCACAGGGCACGGGTTCGAAGGGCGGGCAGGTCGGATCGCGCCTGCGCTTGTAATCACCCGACAGCACGATGCGCGCGCCGCGATAATCCAGGGCGATCTGCGCACTGCCCAGCACATGGCCGGCGGGATGCAGGGTTACATCCACCTCCCCCACTCTCAGGCATTCGCCATAGCGCAGCCCCTGCGCGGATTTCAACCCGCTTGCCCCCATGCGCCCGCGCATGATGGCGATGGTTTCGGCCGTCGCCAGCACATGGCCATGGCCGGCGCGTGCATGGTCGGAATGGCCATGGGTAATGATGGCCCGATCCACCGCCCGGTGCGGGTCCAGATAAAATCCTCCCGGCTCGCACCACAGCCCGGCGGGCGTGATGGTCAACCATTGTTCCGGCAGGGGTGTCGCGATGGCGGTCATGGCCCAAAGATAGGGTGGCTTCGGGGCACTAGCCAGCCATCACGCGCAGGGATAAGTTGCCGCCCCATGACAATACAGAAGCGACTGCTCTGCGTGGGGTCCTGCGCGCTGGACCGAACCTGGCTGGCGGAAAGCCGGATTCTGGCCCATGCCTCCAACCCCGGCCATATGCACAGCTCCGCCGGGGGCGTGGCCTATAATGTCGCGGCAGACGCCACCAATCTGGGCATCGGCACCAGCCTGATCGCCGCTTTCGGCGCCGATCATGACGGGGCGCGGCTGCGCGAGGACTGCGCCCGGCGCGGCATCGACCTGTCCGCCGCGATTACCCTTCCGGGCCAACAGACCGCGAGCTATCTGGCGGTGCTGGACAATGACGGCGACCTGTATGTCGGCGTGGCCGCCATGGCCATCGTCGATCATCTGACACCCGATCGCCTGCCCGACACGCTGCCGCAGGCCGATGCGGCCTTTATCGAGGCCAATCTGCCGGAACGCACCATCGGCGCCATTCTGGAGCGGCTTTCCCCCCGCATGCCGGTCTATGGCGGCACGGTATCGCCGGCCAAGGCCCGCCGACTGAAGCCCTTCCTGGGCCGCTTCGCCGGGCTGTTCATGAACCGGACGGAGGCGGAAACCCTGCTGGACCGCACGCTGGACAGTGACGAGGCGCTGATCGGCGCCACCAGGGGCTTCGCCGACCAGGGCGCGGAAGCCAGCTTCATTACGCTGGCCGAACATGGCGTGGCGATCCGCGAGGGCATATTGCCCGCCTTCCCCGTCATCCCCAAAGACGTGGTGGGGGGCGGCGACGCCTTTGCGGCCGGTGCGATCAGCGCCCTGCTGCGCGGCGCATCGGTGCATGTCGCGGCGCGAACAGGGCTTGCCTGTGGCAGCCTGGCGGTGGAAACCGAAGGACGCGGCTGGGACGCCATTTCCCCCGCTGCGGTGAAAAGGAAGCTTGATGCCAATGCCTGATCTGCTGAAACCGACGCAAGAGGTGGCCGACGCGCTGGCGGACGGCCGCCCGGTCGTGGCGCTGGAATCCACCGTGATCAGCCATGGCCTGCCCAAGCCCGACAATGTGGAAACGGCGCTGGCGATGGAAGCGGCCGTGCGTGCATCCGGCGCGGTGCCGGCGACCATCGGCCTGATCGACGGGGAAATCCGCATCGGGCTGAGCATGGCGGAGATCGAGCGTTTCGCCTCCAGCCCCGGCATCGCCAAGGTTTCCCGGCGCGACATGGCCGCCGTGCTGGCCGCGCGCGGGTGGGGGGCGACGACGGTGGCCGGAACCATGATCGCGGCGCAGCTGGCCGGCATCCGCATCTTCGCCACCGGCGGCATTGGCGGGGTGCATCGGGGCGCGGAAACGAGCATGGATGTCTCCGCCGATCTCTTGGAACTGGCGCGCACGCCGGTGATGGTGGTCTGTGCCGGGGCGAAGTCCATTCTGGACCTGCCGCGCACCATGGAGGTGCTGGAGACCCAGGGCGTGCCGGTCATTGGCTGGCGCACGGGCAGACTGCCCGCCTTCCATGCCGTCGACAGCGGGATCAGACTGCATCTGCGCGCCGATACGGCCAAGGAAGCAGCCGATCTGGCCGCGCTGCACTGGCGGCTTGGCCTGGGCGGGCTGTTGCTGGCCAACCCCGTGCCTGCCGAAGCGGCCATCGACCGGGCGGAGATGGAAGTCTGGATCGCCGAGGCACTGGCCCGGGCCGAAACCGACGGCATCGCCGGCAAGGACGTCACGCCCTATCTGCTGGCCGCCATCGGCCGGGCTTCGGACGGGCGAACGCTGCGGGCGAACAAGGCGTTGCTGCTGAACAATGCAAAACTGGCCGGCGAGATCGCGGCCGCGCTGGACGTAAAGGATAGGCCATGACCGACTTCATTCTGGACCCGCGCCTGGAAGCCGACACCACCCAGATCGGCAGGCTGGCCCTGTCGCGCGTGTTGTTGAACAAGGATGCGCGCTTTCCCTGGATCATTCTGGTCCCCGAACGTCCAGACATGGTGGAGATTTTCGATCTGTCCCAGGACGACCGGGCCATGCTGCTGGCGGAAGCCTGTGCGATGGGTACGAAGCTGAAGGATGGGCTGGGAGCCACCAAGATCAACATCGCCAATCTGGGCAATGCGGTCGCCCAGTTGCATGTGCATGTGGTGGCCCGCTTCGATGGCGATGCCGCCTGGCCGGGGCCGATCTGGAACAGCGGCAAGCCCGAACCACGCACGCCCGACGCACAGAAGGCCGAGGCCGAGGCGATGCGGAAACTGCTGGGTCTCAACTAGGGCCTGCCTAGTTTAGAGTCTGTCTGGTCTTTTCCCCCGCCCTTCGAGGCTCGCTATCGCTCGCGCCTCAGGGTGAGGGAAAAGCTGTAAAACAAGCCCTCATGCTGAAGGGGCCAGAGGCCCGTCTCGAAGCATGAGGGCAGTGTGTAACTAACCCAGATCCTTCGCCACCGCCTGCTCCAGCGCGGCGGCAACCTGGGCGGCGAGCTCATCGCCATGCCCCGCCTTGCGCTCGCGCAACACGATGCGCAGGGCCTGCAGATGCTGTTCGATCAGGTCGGGATTGACCGGCTTCGCCGCGTCGCGCTCTACCATATATTTGCAAAAGGATGTGCCAATCCGCGTGATCAGCGGGAAGCCCATGGTGGAGCCCTGGCCACGCAGGTTGTGAATGCGTCGGAACATCTTGTCCAAGGTCGCGGCGGACCGGTCGCGACGGAAATCCGCAAGCAGCCCGTCCAGCGTGTCCAGCTCCTCGGGAATGGTGGCGATGAACTCCACCGCCACGCTCTGCAGTACCTGTTCCATCCTGCGCATGGCTTCCGCCGGATCGCGCCCACCGAAGCTGGGCACCTTGGATGCCAGGCTGGGCGGCGTAATCACCTCGACCCCAGGCTTCGGAAATTCCCGCTTTTCCTTCATATCCGCCCTCGGAATGCGGGTATTGGCACAGCATGCCGTGGCATGGCCGTCCCCGCCCCTCACCATTGCGTTGCGGTGCCCGCATATGCAATGCACCGCAACTTCTACGCCCCCTTGGGCTAATTTACTCCCCTTTTCGCGGTTGCGGCAAGCCGCACTGTTACCGAAACATGTCAGCGTCCCCGGCTACCATCCAGGGTCAGGATCGGCCCATACAGCTCCGGCCTGCGGTCGCGGAAAAAACCCCAGCTTGCCCGCTGGGCGCGAATGCGATCCAGGTCGAAACTGGCGGTCAGCACGGTTTCGGTGTCCCGGTCGGCTTCCATAAGCTTGGCGCCGAACGGGTCGGCAATGAAGGAAGAGCCATAGAAGGTCAGCGACGCCGCCTCCGACCGCTCGGTCCCGATGCGGTTGGACGCGATCAGCGGCATCATATTGGCTGCCGCATGGCCCTGCATCACCCGCTGCCAGTGATCGCGCGAATCGATACCCGCATCCTGCGGCTCGTTGCCGATTGCGGTCGGGTAGCACAGGATTTCCGCCCCCAGGAGCGCCATGGAGCGGGCGCATTCCGGAAACCACTGATCCCAGCAGATGCCGGCACCGACCCGGCCGAAACGGGTATCGAACACCTTGAAGCCGGTATCGCCCGGGTTGAAATAGTATTTCTCCTGATAGCCCGGCCCATCGGGAATATGGCTTTTGCGATAGAGGCCGAGATTGCGCCCGTCGGCATCGATCATCACCAGGGCGTTGAAATAGGCGCTGTTGGCGCGCTCGAAAAAGCTGACCGGCAGCACCACCCCCAGCTCCGCCGCCAGGGCCTGCATGCGCGCTATGGTCGGATGGCCTTCCAGGGGCCTGGCCAGCGCGAACAGCTCCTGCTTCTGGTCGGGGCAGAAATAGGGCGTCTCGAACAGTTCCTGGATCAGGATGACATTGGCACCCTGCCCCGCCGCTTCGCGCACCAGTTTTTCGGCACGCGCGACATTGGCTTCCAGATCCCAGTCGCAGGCCATCTGCGTCGCGGCCAGGGTAACGATGCGGGCCATGGCGTCAAACCTCCGGCTGCTGCTGGGTGATGCAATGCACGCAGCCGCCCCCGCGCACGATATCCAGCCCCGGCACCGCCACGGTCTGGCGGCCCGGGAAGCAGGCGGCAATGGCGGTCAAGGCCGCCTGATCGCCCGGATCGTTGAAGACCGGCACGATGACGGCATCATTGCAGATATAGAAATTGATATAGCTGGCGGCCAGGCGATGGCCGTCCATCTCGCGCCGGCGCGGTTCGACCAGCGGCACCACCTCGAAAGGCCGGCCGCGCGCATCGGTCTCGGCCCTCAGCCGGCGGATGTTTTCGCGCAAGCCCGCATGGTGCGGATCGGCCGGGTCCGGTTCGTCCAGCGCCAGGGCAAGACCAGGGCGGGCAAAGCAGATCAGATTGTCGATATGCCCGTCCGTGTCATCATATTCCAGCGGCGCCTCCAGCCAGATCGTCTTTTCGATGCCCAGAAAGGCGCGGAAGATCTTCTCCGCCTCCGCCCGGGTCAGGCCCGGATTGCGGTTCGGGTTCAGGACCACGGAATCGGTGGTGATCAGCGTGCCTTCACCATCGGTATGGATCGCCCCGCCTTCCATGAAGATCGGGGCCTGGAAGCGCTTGGCCCCGGTCAGCTCGGCCAGGCCTTCGGCCATGGCGGCATCGCCCGCATGGCCGGCGAAATTGCCGCCCCAGGCATTGAAGCGCCAGTCGACCGCACCCAGCCCGCCCTTGCCGTCGATCAGGAAGGTGGGGCCGATATCGCGCATCCAGCTGTCGTCATGCGGGCGGACCACGATGTCGACACGGCTGCCGCAGCGCGTGCGGGCGTCGGCCTCCTCACCCGGGTTGACCACCATGGACAAGGGCTCGAACCGGGCAATGGCACGCGCCACCGCGGCATAGGCATCGCGCGCGGCTTCCAGCGAATCGGGGAAGGTCTCCTCCCGGCAGGGCCAGGCCATCCAGCTGCGGGCATGGCGGGCCCATTCGGGTGGCATATGAAAGCCCAGGGCTGCGGGGTCGGTCATGGCCGGAATTCCTCCTCACTGCGTCCGATCGACCCATACACCAGGACGCGAATTGTTGCCATCCCGGGGCCGCATTCGACATGCTACCATCCGGGTATGACACCACCGGATGATGACGAAACCCTGCGATCCTTCAGCGCCATCGCCCCGCGCGAAACCCCGGCGGCGAATGCGGGCACGCCCCTGCATCTGGGGCATTTCGCCCTGCCGGATTATCCCCCGCAATCGACGCGGGCCAGGGATGGCAGGCAGGGGGAGGCCGGGAAACATCCACGCCGCAGCCTGAAGGATGTGGCGGAGCTGCACGGCCTGTCCCTGGACGGGCTGGCGCCGGATGCCCTGGCCGTGCTGCAGGCGATGGAGCAGGAGCTGGGCCAGGCCTATGAGGCCCTTGCCGCCGCCGAAGGGCGCATCGCCTTTCTGGAGCAGGAACGCGACAGCGACGGGCTGACGCAGCTTCTGAACCGCAGGGCCTTCCTGGGCGAAATCGAACGGCTGAAGCAGTTCGACCGACAGGAGGAGCGCCGATCGACCCTGATCCTGCTGGAACTGCCGGGGATTGAGCGCGAACGCGCCGACATGCCTCCGGCGGAGTTCGAACGGATCATGGCCCGGCTGGGCACATTGCTGGCCGATGCGGCGGGCGCCATGCCCGCGGCACGGCTGGGCGGGGCACGTTTCGCCGTGCTGGCCGTCGCCATGGCCGGGGATCAGGCCAATGCGGAAGCCAGCAAGCTTGCCACCGCCCTGTCCCAGCCGGTTGCCCTTCCCGGCGAAACAAGACGCTATCACCCGCGAATCGGCCTTGCCGTCATAAGGCCGGACCGGGAGCCGGAAGAGCTGGTCGCGCAGGCCGAATCCGATCTCAGGCAATGATATCGGGGACCAGCAGATTTTCCAGCCGCAGGATCTGATCCTTCAGCGACAGTTTGCGCTTTTTCATGCGCTGCAGCTGCAGCTGATCATAGGCCGGCTCTTCCATAAGCCGGTCGATGACATCGTTCAAATCCTGATGTTCGATGCGCAGGCTTTCCAACTGCGCGCGGATAGCCCGCTCTTCTGCGCTGCTGAGACCCATGTGGCGCCTTATCGAACCCTGTTGTTGCCGGTCAAGGGCCACTTCTCAACCGGGCCCGCCGTCGATTTATGGCGAAGGCCCCTCACAATGTCCAGGGCTTGAGCACCGGGCCAAATGCGGTCAAGGTCGAAACCCGGCAAGGACGGAGGAGCAACGGGCATGGTGAAGCGGATCGGCATCCTGACCAGTGGCGGCGATTGCCCCGGCCTGAATGCCGTGGTGCGTGCGGTGGTGCATCGCGCCGTGGGCGGGTTGGGCTGGGAGGTGGTGGGCATCCGCAACGGCACGCTGGGCCTGTTGCAGGACCCGCCAGACGTGGAAATCCTGACCCAGGCGCGTTTCGACGGCCGCCTGCTGCGCGAAGGCGGCACCTTCCTGGGCACGACGAACAAAGGCGACCCCTTCGCCTTCCCCATGCCCGACGGCACCCGAAAGGACCGTTCGGAGGAGATCACCCGGGCCGTCCGCACCCTGGGTCTGGATGCCATCATCGGCATTGGCGGCGATGGCAGCCAGGCCATCCTGAAGAAGCTGGCCGATCAGGGCGGCTGGGATCTGGTCGCCATCCCCAAGACCATCGACAATGATCTGGGCGCGACGGAAGTCGCCGTCGGCTATGACACGGCGGTGGAAGTGGCGGTGGAGGCGCTGGACCGGCTGCAGCCGACCGCCGCCAGCCATCACCGCGCCATGGTGCTGGAGGTGATGGGCCGCGATGCGGGCCATATCGCGCTGGCAGCCGGCATTGCCGGGGGCGCCGATGTCATCGTGATCCCGGAAATCCCCTACCGGCTGGACGAGGTGGCGAGGGCAGTAAGAAAGGCGCTGGACGCCAAGGCCTTCGCCCTGATCGTGGTGGCGGAGGCGGTGAAGACCGATACGGGCGAAGCGGTGAAAACGACGCTGGGCCATGGGGCAGCCAGCTATGGCGGCATCGGTTACTGGCTGGGCGACCGATTGGCGGAGGCGACAGGGGCCGACGTGCGGGTGACCGTGCTGGGCCATGTGCAGCGCGGCGGTTCCCCCAGCCCGCGCGACCGGCTGATGGCCTCGGTCTTCGGGGTGCATGCGGTCGACCTGATCGCCGAGGGACGCACCGGGCGCATGGTCGGCTGGTGGCATAGACAGGTGATCGATGTGCCCATAGAAGAAGCGATCGCGCGCTATCAATGCGTCGATGTGGACGGCCCGCTGGTGCGCACGGCCCGCGCCCTGGGCATTTCCTTCGGAGACCGGGCGGAATGAATGATGCGTTGGGCGAGGAATCCGCCTTCTGGAAATTTTCGCTGGCGCTCTATGCCCGGCCGGGGGTGGAGGAGGCTTGCCTCGCCCTGCAGGACGAGCACGGGCTGGATGTCAATCTGGCCCTGCTCTGCTGCTTCCTGGGGCGCCACGGGGTGAAGCTGGAGGAGGCGGGGCTTTCCCCCCTGATCCGCCAGAGCAGGGCCTGGAGCGAGACGGTCCTGATCCCCCTGCGCCAATTGCGGCGGCGCCTGAAGACCGACCCGGTGGGCGCCATCGGCCCCGCGGAGGCCCAGGCAACCCGCCGCGCCATCCAGGCGGCCGAGCTGGAGGCGGAAAAGGCGCAGCAGCATATGCTCTACCGCGTGCTGGCCGTCACCCCGGGGCGCGATGCCCGCGCAGCGGACCGGGCGGGCCTGGCGCGGCTGAACCTTGCCAACTACGCCGCCGCCAGCGGTCTGGCCTGCGACACCGTGTTGCGGGGGCTGTTCGAAGTGCTGATCCGCGGCATGACGGATGATGCGAACCCGCCGGATTCCGCCGATCCGACCGCGATGTGAAGCAGCCTGCTTTCCCACCCTGGTAATAAAATTGCAAAAATCAAGGCTTGGATGGCTTTGCCAAGCGGTATAGCATTCCTGTCTGGACGATGATCGTCCGGGTAGGAGGAACGGCCGCTTGCATCGGCCCCTTCTTCCACCGGCCAGTGCCGCGTCAGGCCTGGCGGATGCGGTTGCAAGACACTGCATCCCTTGGCCCAGGACGATGGCACCGGCGATGGAAGGTGCCGATCAGGCTTGCGACCGTTCGAAGCGATAACCTTCACGAACGGAGGAGCCTTATGAGCATCGAAGCCCGTATCGACACGTTGAAGGCCCGTCATGCGCAGCTTGAGGATGAGGTGCATGATGAGGAGGTGCGTCCCTCCCCCGATGAGTCCCGGCTTCTGGAACTGAAGCGCCGCAAACTGGCCCTGAAGGACGAAATGTCCCGGCTGGCAAGCCCGTAAGGATTTCCCCCGTCAAATCCTGAACAGGCCCGCCATCGCGGCCCGGTCGCGGGCGGCGGGCAGAATCTGGCTGATCGCCTGTGCCGAGAGGCGCAGGTGATCGGCCAGGACGGATTTCACAACACCCCTGAAATCGGTTGTCGGGCGGATCGCGCCGGAAGCGTCCAGCGCATCCGCCCCCAGTCCACGCCAGGCGCCGGCAAACTGCCCGCCGGCCACATTGCCCCCCGCCAGCAGAATGGTCTGGCCCAGCCCCAGATCCGTGCCGCGTGCCGGGTTTGGAGACACCTTGCGCCCGGTCCAGCCGGCGACCAGGATGGCGGTTTCGGCCCAGGCCGATCCCATCTCCTGCCGGATGGCAGCCAGCATGCCAGCCACCAGGGCCAGGCGCTGCGGCAGGAATCCCTCGCTTGCCCCCTGGTCGCGGGCACTGTCCCAGCCGCCGATCCTAAGCGCCGCCAGGCGTGGCCCGTCCTCCCGCGCCAGAATCCGGGCCGCCAGCATGGCATAGGGCTGGGCCGCGATGCCGCGCGGATAGCCGGGGCCGCCGGCCTGGACCAGCCGATCCTGCCGGCTGGCGGCGGCCTGCGCGAAGGCCGTACCCAGCACCGGATCATCCTGCACCAGAAGCTCGATCTTGCGCCCGAAGCCCAGCACGGGGTTGGGCGCGCCGGGCGGATCGACGCGCGCGCCGCCGCCCTGCAGTACGGGCGGCACCGGCAGGCCGATGGACAGCGCCCCGGCCCCGCCGGCCGCACCCGACAGCCGCCCCATCCAGCCGGGGCCGGCCGGTCCGCCCGCATCGCCGGTCGCGAAAGCCCGCGCGGCCAGGTCCGCCTCGGGCCGTGCAATACCGGTACCGACCGCCGGAATGATCGTCAGCTCCTGCGCCTGCCACAATGCCAGCAGGGCGCCCAGATGGCGCGGCAGGCCGAATTCCCCATCCAGATCGAACACCCCGTCAAAAGCGCCCGGCGCCGGCAGGGCCAGCATGCCGCGCAGCTTCGCATAGTTCGGATCGCGGAACGGCACGGCCAGCGCCAGCCCATCCACCGCCCCGGCCAGCTCGATCAGCAGGAAACGCCGGCGCCCGGCGCGCGGGGCCTGGGCAAAAGCCAGCCCGTCCGGCAGCAGCCCCGCCGCCATCGCGCCTGTCAGCCCGGCCAGCAGATCACGCCGGTTCATGGTTCCGCCCCCGCTCATCGTCGCTGAAACTCCGGCGAGGCGAACAGGATCGACATCGCCTCCTGCGGGTTGGGCGCGACCAGCATGCGCCGGCGGGTTTCTTCGGCGAAACGCGCGCCCATCACATCCAGCGCCCAGGCCACCGGATCGGCTATTCCTTCGGCATGGGCGCCCATGGTCTCCGCCCATTCCAGCCGTTCCGACATGCGGCGCGGATCAATCCAATATCCCGCGACATCCGGCCAGCCCTCCTCCGTCGGCGGGGCGAAGGGCCGCTCTCCCATCGCCTCCACCATCGCCAGCAACTGCGTGCCATCCGTCGGGCGTTCGTCCAGGGCACGCGCCGCCGACACGACCAGATCGGTCGGGCTTTTCACCTTCATCGGCGACGGATCGCGGGCCGCCTTTTCGAACAGATTGGCCGCCCAATCGATGGAAAACCAGCTATCGGCCGCCGTCACCATGCCTTCGGCCATGCCGCCCAGCGTGAAGCCGGAGGCCGCGAAGCCGTTATAGGCGGCATCGACCACGGTCTGCGGCGGGTCATCGGCCACGAAATGCCGGGCGAGTTTATAAGCCAGCCTGCGGGCGGTGGAACGGTGGCGGGTCAGGATTTCCACCGCCGCCTCGCCCTGCAATACGCCGCCATCGGGGATGACCTGGCCGAAAAAGCGCTTCGGCCCGCGTGTGTGCCAATCCGCCTGAAAGCGGAAGCGCGGCGGGTCGGCATCCAGATCGACCGTCCAGCCGGTGAACATCTCCGCCAGCGACGCGATGTCGAGCCCATCCACCCGCCGCTCCGCCCGGCCCAGCGTATAGGCATTGACCAGCCGGTCGGCGATCAGCCGGTTCGGGCGCGGCGGCTGGCCCCGCCAGGCGGCCGGCGAGCGCGGCCCCATCGAATTCTCGTTGCGCAGATGCAACAGAAAGGCCGGGTGGCGGATCGCCTGCATCATCAGGGTATAGAGCGGCCCGGTCATGTTCGGGCGGATCACCTCGCGCTCGAAGGCCGCCGCCAGCGATCCCATGCGCGGGTCGCGGGCATTGATGCCGAACTGCTCCGTCCAGAAGCGCACCAGCCGCTCCCGGAAGGGCGTGGTGGTGTTGACCATCAGCGCCAGATGGGCCGCGCGTTCCTGCTGCAGCCGGGCGAAGCCGTCCCGCTCCGCCGCCGCGAAGGCCTGCGGCCCCTGGCGTTCCGCGCGGATCAGGGCAGCGGCGCCGTCGCGCGCGCCCGGCAATGCCTTCAGTTCCGGATCATCCGCCCTGCCCCGGATCTGTTCGATCAGCCAGCCCTGCGCATCGCGCTTTATATTCACCAATTCGCCGGGGCGCGCGCCATAGCCGAAACGATGCGCCGCCACCGCCGCGCGGATATCGGCGTCGGACCATTTCAGCGGGGGGTTGGCGGGTATGCTCATGGGCAAAGGCTACTCAAGCTTCGTGCCAAGGATCGGTGCCGACTATCGCGGGATTCGATCCGCCGCGCCATGACGCAAAGAAAAAGACCCCGGCCGTTGCCGACCGGGGTCCTGCCCATTCCCTGCCGGGAAAGGCCGAATGCCTTACCAGCGGGCCATTGCCGCCTTCAGGTTCTCGTCGATCTTGTCCAGGAAGCCGGTGGTGGTCAGCCAGGGCTGATCGGCCCCGACCAGCAAGGCCAGATCCTTGGTCATGAAGCCGGATTCGACCGTGTCGACGCAGACCTTCTCCAGCTCCTCGGCGAACTTCACCACATCGGGCGTCGAGTCGAACTGGCCGCGATATTTCAGGCCGCGGGTCCAGGCGAAGATCGACGCGATCGGGTTGGTGGAGGTTTCCTTGCCCTGCTGGTGCTGGCGATAATGCCGGGTCACCGTGCCGTGGGCAGCTTCGGCTTCCACCGTCTGCCCGTCCGGCGTCATCAGGACCGAGGTCATCAGCCCCAGCGAGCCGAAGCCCTGGGCGATGGAGTCGGACTGCACGTCGCCGTCATAATTCTTGGCGGCCCACAGGAAATCACCGTTGGCCTTCAGCGAGAAGGCGACCATGTCGTCGATCAGGCGATGCTCGTACCAGATCCCGGCATCCTTGAACCGGTCGAGGAATTCCGCCTCATACACTTCCTGGAAGAGGTCCTTGAAGCGACCGTCATAGGCTTTCAGGATGGTGTTCTTGGTCGACAGATAGACTGGATATTTGCGCATCAGCCCGTAATTCAGGCAGGCGCGCGCGAAACCGCGGATCGAATCATCCAGATTGTACATCGCCATGGCGATGCCAGCCCCGGGGAAGGAAAACACCTGATGGCGGATGGTTTCGCCATTCGGGTCCTGCGGGGTGAAGGTGATCGACAGCAGGCCCGGGCCGGGTACCAGGAAGTCGGTGGCGCGGTACTGGTCGCCATAGGCATGGCGGGCAACCACGATCGGCTTGGTCCAGGACGGTACCAGACGCGGCACATTCTTGCAGACGATCGGCTCGCGGAACACCGTGCCGTCCAGAATGTTGCGGATGGTGCCGTTCGGCGACTTCCACATGGACTTCAGGTTGAATTCCTTCACCCGCGCTTCGTCCGGGGTGATCGTCGCGCATTTCACACCGACGCGGTACTGCTTGATCGCATTGGCGGCATCGACGGTGATCTGGTCGTTGGTCTCATCGCGCTTCTCAATGCCGAGATCGTAATATTTCAGGTCGATGTCGAGATAGGGCAGAATGAGTTTGTTCTTGATGAAGTCCCAGATGATCCGGGTCATCTCGTCGCCATCAAGCTCGACGACGGGGTTCTTCACTGCGATCTTGGCCATAGGAATGAGCGCTCCGTTCGATTGCCGGGTCTCAGGGCGCGCATCGGGAATTGAAACGCAACCGGGCCCGGGCGATTCAGGGCGGCTCGGGACGTGATCGGCCGATATGGCGACCGACCGCCCCGGAAAGCCGGGCGGACATTAGCGAAGCGCGTCCGAAAGGGCAATCTCGGAAGCGTCGGACATGCCCGAATCGTGCGCTTGTTGCGGGCGGCCTTGCTCCGGGGTTATGGTGCAGGGTCAGAGGGGATTTTTGCGGTTCTTAAGGTCGGGGGCTCGTACAGCAGTGGATGAAGAGGGTAACAAGGCAGGCAGCAAGCGACTGATCGGCATCGGCATAGCCGGCGCCGTTCTGATCCTGGGCGCCCTTATCGGGGTCCTGCTTCTGAACACGGACCATGTTCCCGCCCCGCCACCCCAGGTGACGGCCAATACCAGCCAGCCCCCGCAGGAAGCCCCTGCCGGATCGCCGGCGCGGCCGGTGGAACCCGCCGCCCAGGCGGAACGCGTGGTGCCACCCGCCGCCAGGCAGGTGCCGCCCAAGCCGGATGCCGCCCCCAGCTTCGACGTGGTGCGCCTGTCCCAGGACGGCGACACGGTGCTGGCCGGCCGCGCCGCGCCCGGATCGGAAGTGACGGTACGCGACGGCGAAAACATTCTGGGCACGACCAAGGCCGATGAGCGCGGCGAATGGGTGCTGGTGCCGACCGATCGGCTCGATCCCGGCTCGCGTGCACTGACCTTGGAAGCCAAGCTGCCGGATGGGAGTACCCGCCAGGGTACCGATCAGGTCGTGGTCGTCGTGCCGGAACCCGGCAAGGATATTGCCGGCCGCCCGGCAGCCACCCCGGCGCAGGAAGAACCGCTGGCGCTGCTGATTCCCACCCAGCCGGAAGCAAGCGGCGAAGCGCCGGTGGCGACCCGGGTGCTGCAGCGCCCCTCCCTGCCCGGCAGTGTCGAAACCGCCTCGGGCGATCTGACGCTGGATGTCGTCGACTATGACGACAAGGGCAATCTGCGCCTGTCGGGACGCGGTCTGTCGGGTGCCGGCGTGATCGCCTATCTCGATAACGGCTCCATCGGCGGGGTGACAGTCGATCAGCGCGGGTTGTGGACGCTGGTACCCGACAGGCCCGTCGAACCGGGCGTCTATACGCTGCGGCTGGATCAGCTCAACGCCGGCAAGGTCGTTTCCCGCCTGGAATTGCCCTTCAGCCGCGCCGCACCCCTGACCGACTTCTCCGGCCAGGCCTTCGTCGTCGTCCAGCCGGGCAACAGCCTGTGGCGCATCGCCCGGCGCGTGATGGGCGAGGGGGACCGCTTCACCGTGATCTATCAGGCCAATAAGGACCAGATCGGCAACCCCGACCTGATCTATCCCGGACAGATCTTCGAAGTGCCGGTGGGCGAGTGAGCCGCAGCCGAGCCGGGTTGGCGTGCGGCCCCATTTCGCCTATCTTGCCCTGAGGAACGGGATGGCACGCTGACCCGACAGCCGGGTTCGTGCCCCCTCGACCATCAGAATTTCAGGAGATTGCACGCTTCATGTCGTCGGGTACGATTTCATCCGTCTTGACGCCCATCCATCGCGAAGGATGGCCGTTCATCACACTGTTCGCGCTGATCACCTTCGTGCTCGGCCTGTTCTGGACGCCGTTCTGGGTGATCGGCGGTCTCTTGACGGCATGGTGCATCTATTTCTTCCGCGATCCGGAACGGGTGACGCCCGACCGCGACGGGCTGGTGATCAGCCCGGCCGATGGCGTGGTGGAATCGATCGGCAGCTACCCGCCCCCGCCGGAGCTGGGGCTGGGCGACGCGCCGCGCACCCGCATCGCGGTGTTCATGAATGTGTTCGATGTGCATGTGAACCGCGTGCCCTGCGAGGGGACGATCCTGAAGCTGGATTATCGGCCGGGCCTGTTCCTGAACGCGGCCATGGACAAGGCCAGCACCGACAATGAACGCCAGACCGTGCTGATGCAGACCAAGGACGGGCAGGAAATCATCTTCGTGCAGATCGCGGGCCTGGTGGCACGGCGCATCCTGTGCGACCTGACCCCCGGCCAGGACGTGGTGGCAGGCGAACGGTTTGGCCTGATCCGCTTCGGCAGCCGCGTCGATGTCTATCTGCCCGAAAATGCCGTGCCCCTGGTGGTGGAAGGCCAGCGCGCCGTGGCCGGTGAAACCGTGCTGGCGGAGCGCAATTCCAGCGAGAAGCCGCGTCGAGGGCGCAAATCATGACGACCAGCCGCAAGCGGAATCTGCGGGCAAGGCGAAGCCGCCTGCGCGACCGTCTGCCCCGTTCGCGCGGGTTGACCATCACCAAGCTGATCCCCAACGCCATCACCGTTTCGGCGACCTGTGCCGGGTTGACCGGCATCCGCTTCGCCATCGAAGGGCGCTTCGAATTCGCCGCCATCGCCATTCTGGTCGCGGCGATCCTGGACGGGCTGGACGGGCGCATGGCCCGCCTGCTGAAAGCCACCAGCGATTTCGGCAAGGAGCTGGACTCCCTTTCCGATTTCGTGGCCTTCGGCGTTTCACCGGCCATGATCCTGTATTTCTGGGCTTTGCGCGACCTGGGCGGCATCGGCTGGGCGGTCGCCCTGTTCCTGGCGGTGTGCTGCGGGCTCAGGCTCGCGCGCTTCAACATCGCGGTCGAGAAGCTGCCCCCTTACGCCTATAACTATTTCCAGGGCGTGCCCGCGCCGGCCGGGGCCGGGCTGGCGCTGATGCCGCTGCTAGCCTCCTTCGAATTCTGGGGCGGCATTTCCGAATGGAACGAGATGGTGGCGATCTGGACCGTGGGCGTCGGCCTGTTGATGGTCAGCCGCCTGCCGACCTGGTCCTTCAAGGGCGTGAAGATCCCGCGGGAATTCGCCCTGCCGCTGATGGCAGGCGCGGCCCTGGTGATCGCAGGCCTGGCCGGACGCCCCTGGCTTACCCTGTTTGCCCTGTTCGCCGCCTATATCGCGACCTTCCCCTTCTCCTGGAAGACCTATCGCCGCCTGCGGCTGGAGGCGGAACGCCTGCAGGATGGGGAGGAGGAAGTATCGGGCAGCCCCGCCACCCCAACCGATGACGCGGCCGCCGGGCCGATAGTGGACGACGACGGCAAGCCGGATGGCCAGACCGAGCCGGATGGGCGCATCGCGACGCTGCGCCCCGGCAACCGGCGAAATTGACCATAGCCCATGTTTGACGCGGCGCTGCGCCGGCTTCTCGACCCCAGCCTTGATCGGATCGGGGCGGAAATGGCGCGGGCCGGGATTTCCGCCAACAGCGTCACCGCGACGGGCTTTGCCATCGGGCTCTGCGCGGTGCCTGCCCTCGCGCTGGGGCTGACCGGCCTGGCTGTGGCCTGCATCGCGCTGAACCGCCTGCTGGACGGGCTGGACGGGCCGGTGGCGCGCCATGCGGGGGCCAGCGATCTGGGCGGCTTTCTGGATATTGTGGCGGATTTCATCTTTTACAGCGCGGTACCCTTCGGCCTGGCCCTGGCCGATCCCGGTACCAACGCCTTGGCCGGCGCCTTCCTGATCTTCAGCTTCGTCGGCAGCGGGTCCAGCTTCCTGGCTTATGCCGCGATCGCCGCCAAGCGCGGCCTGCATTCCAGCGCGCGCGGCCGCAAGAGCTTCTATTACCTGGGCGGGCTGCTGGAAGGGGCTGAAACCATCGTCTTCCTGCTGTTCATCGCGGCCTTTCCGCACTGGTTCGCGCCGGCCGCCTGGATCTTCGGGGCGCTGTGCTGGCTCAGCACCGCCGGGCGCGTCGCCATCGCGGTGCAGAGCTTCCGCCGCTGAGCAGCCTTTGCAAAGGCTTGCCCAGGAACCGCCCGGACTGCTAAGAGCAAAACGCGGGCGGGCTTGGCTCACCCGCGTTTTGATTAAGCCCGTGCGGCGATTGAGCAAAACCCACACGCGACCGGTCGAAGATCGGGCGTGTTGGTACAAAGGCGAAGCCGTCCGGTCACCGGCGCCGGGCCCGTAGCACAACTGGTTAGTGCGAACCGCTCATAACGGTTTGGTTGCAGGTTCGAGTCCTGCCGGGCCCACCAATCTTTTCAATAAGATAGTGTTACAGGCGTGATGTAGCCAAATCTCGGCCGCAGCGGAATTTCACGACAGGCCCAAGCTGTCCCAACTCTCCATACGCAGCGGTTCAGGCAGGCGGGCGAAGGCCTTGTCGTTCGTCACCAGAACCGCATCGGCGGCGACCGCCTGGGCTGCGATCATCATGTCGAGCGGCGCAAGGGATACGCCGCTGGCCTCGCACCCCGCCCGCAGATCGGCATAAGCCTGCGCCACCTCGTGATCCCAGGGCAACACGTCCACCCGCAGCAGGAATTCCCGCACACGCCGGGTCAGCGCGGCGGGATAGTTCCGCTTGCCAAGGCCGTAGAGCAACTCGCCCTGCGTCACAGACGAAATCGCGATCTCCGCCATGGGAAGGGTTGCCAGCCGTTGGCTGATCGCGGGGCGATCCCCCCGGATCACATGGCTGGCGATAGTGGTGTCGAGCAGATAGCCGCTCACTCTTTACAACCTTCAAAGGGGTCGCGGTCCTGGGGCGGTTACTCGCGGTCACTTGGCCCCAGGAAGTCGTCAGGGACGTCGCCCTGGCCGTACAGCGCGAACAATCCATCCCAGGAATCCGGCTTGCGCGACAGGATCACGTCACCGGTTTTCGGATCACGACGCACGAAAACCTCGCTCCCCTCAAAGCGGAACTCCACGGGAAGCCGAACCGCCTGGCTGCGGCCCGTGGTGAAAAGCTTGGCGGTTCGTTTTCCCATGGCATGCACCCCGCTGATAGATATCATGGTATATAGCAGCGGCGCGGATTTGTATCAAGGCGGGCAAGCCGCGAGACTGGAGGGCGTTCAGTCCTGAGCTGCGCAGCGGGGCTCCGCCCCCTGACTGTCTGCGGGTGCTACCCCTTGCTGATCTCGCGGAACAGCAGAGTCACGTCCATCTTGCCGTCTTCCTGGCGTTTCAGCTTCAGGCGCTGTTCGACATGGCGGAAATGCTCGGCGGAAAGGCGTTGCGCCTCAGCCGTGTCGCGCCGCGCCAGCGCATCCAGGATCGCGGCATGCTCGCTGACGCCGCAGATCGCCTCCGCCGGGTTTTCATAGACCGATACCATCAGCGAGGAGCGGCTGAGCAGATCGCGCAGGAAGCCCGAGGTCACCTCATTGCCCAGGCTGTCGGTCAGCAGCAGATGGAACTCGCCCGACAGGCGCACGGAATCGGCGCGGTTTCGGGTTTCCGCCGCCTGCTTTTCGCGCGCCACATGGCCATGCAGCCGGGCAATCAGCGCGTCGTTGATGCGATTGGCCAGCTCGGCGATCACGCCGGCTTCCAGCACCCGATGCGCCTCGTAGATCGCACGCACATCCTCCAGCGTCGGGCGGGGAACGCGCACGCCGCGATTGGGGATCGCCTCCAGCCGTCGTTCCGCCACCAGCCGGTGCAGGATCTTGCGGATGCGTTCGCGTGATACGCCGAAGGCCTTGGCCAGCGGCACCTCCGCCAGCTTGGCGCCCGCCTCCAGCTTGCCTTCCAGAATCGCACGCAGCACCGCGTCATAGACCGCCTCGTCGGTCTCGACATCGCCCTTGCGCGGTCGTGGTGGTGAAATAAGCATCATACCATTTCTATTGCACAGGGAATGTGCACAGTCACGCAAAAATAATGTGCACATGCGTGCTGTGCCCTGATTCCCACTTGCCTGGAAATATGCATCAAGTTTTTGATAGTCTTATGAAACTTCAAAATGTGCACATTTGGTATGGCGCTTGCAGCAGGAAGCATGCAACATTCTTCAGGGGAGAACGGGTTCATGCACAGATTTAGCCTTCATCGCCGCGGTTTCCTGCAGCTGGGTGGCGCGGTCGCCGCCACGCTGGCCATGCCGTCGCTGGTACGGGCGGCGCCCAGGGAAATCGTGATTGGCGGCCCGGCCGGTGCCGCGAAATACTTCAACGGCTCGGTCTTTCCGGTGCTGGAAGCCAAGCTGGGCGTGAAGATCCTGTATGAAGGGTCGAACTCGCTGACCAATCTGCAAAAGATGCAAGCCGACAAGGCGGCACCCAAGCTGTCGGTGGTGATCATGGACGATCCCGTCATGATCCGGGCCGCCGATGAAGGGCTGATCACGCCGATCACCAGCGCCGCCTCGCCCAATCTGGGCAAGCTGGTCGCCAGCGCCATCCATCGCGACGGGATGTGGGCGAACTATCAGCGCCCCTGGGCCGGCATCGCCTACAATACCGGCAGCGAGGCCCCCGGCAGCTGGGCCGCGATGTGGGACGGCGCCAATAGCGGCAAGGTCATCATCCCGTCGATCCAGAACACCGAAGGCTTCTGGAACCTGTTGATGGCGGCGCATCTGGAAACCGGCAAGCCTTTCGCCGAAGCGCAATACGAGATCGATGCGGCCTTCCGCAAGCTGAAGAGCCTGGTTCCCAATCTGCTGAATGTCTACACCAATGCGCCGCAAGCCATGAACCTGCTGGAACAGGGCGAGGCGACGATGATCGGCGGGCAGTTTTCCGCCTACACATTGACGCGCAAGGCCGAAGGGGCGCCGGTCGATCTGGCCATTCCTGCGGAAGGCGGCTTCGCCATGCCGTCGGGTATTGCCAAGATCGCCAAGGCCCCCGCTTCCGAGCTGGCCGATCAGGTGATCGACGCCTTCCTGGGCGCGGAAATCCAGGCGATCCTGGTGGAGAAGGCCTTCGTCGCGCCGACCAACAGCGCGGCCGCCCGGCCCGCCAATTTCCCCGACCCGGCCACGCTGTTCGTGCCCGATTGGGGCTTCGTCGCCAAGGAACGCGGCAAATGGGTGGAACGCTGGCAGGCGGAACTGATCTGATGGACGATGTCGCGCCCGTGCCCGATCCCCTGCCCGTGCATCTGGTGATCCGGGGTCTGTCCAAGCGGTTCGGACAGACCCGGGTGCTGAGCGATATCGCGCTTGGCATGCCCAAGGGGGAGCTTTTGACGCTGCTGGGCCCATCCGGCTGCGGCAAGACCACCCTTCTGCGCCAGATCGCGGGGCTGGCCCAGCCGGATACGGGCAGCATCGTGCTGGATGGGCGCGACATCACCCATCTGCCCCCCCATCGCCGCAGCGTGGGGGTGGTGTTCCAGAATTATGCGTTGTTCCCGCATCTGAATGTGGCGGGCAATGTGGCCTTCGGGCTGAAATTGCAGAAGAAGAGCCGGGCGGAGGTGGAGGCGGCGGTGAAGCGCACGCTTGCCCTCGTCCATCTCGACCATCTGGCCGACCGACCGATCCGCGCACTTTCCGGCGGGCAGCAGCAGCGCGTCGCCCTGGCCCGTGCCCTGGCGGTGGAACCCAGCGTGCTGCTGTTCGACGAAGCGCTGTCGGCATTGGACCGCAAACTGCGCGAAGCAATGCAGGGGGAGCTGCGCCGCCTGCTGCGCGAGATCGGCGCCACCGCCATTTTCGTGACACATGACCAGGAAGAAGCCCTGACCATGTCCGACCGGGTCGCGGTCATGCACCAGGGCCGGATCGAGCAGCTGGCCGATCCCAAAACGCTGTATGACCGGCCGGCCACCGCCTTCGCCCTGTCCTTCGTCGGCCAGTCACTCCAGATTCGCGGCAAGGTCACCTCCAGCGAGGCCGGTTATTCCACCATCGCGACCGAGATCGGCCAGGTTCTGGCCCCACGCGCATTCCTGCCGGGCTCCGAGGTGATCGTGGCGACCCGGCCGGAACATGTCCGCCTTTGCGAGGGCGACAACACGCTGATGGGCAAGGTCCGGGCGGTCACCTATCAGGGGCCGCGCAGCCTGGTGGAGATCGAGGCGGGAACGGCCCGCATCCTGGCCGAGCTTTCGGGGCGGGAGGTGCCGCCGGAACCCGGCCGCACCGTGCTGTTCAGCTGGCCAGCCTCGGAAACGCTGGTCTATCCGGCTGGGGAAGGCGCATGACAGCGCCCGCCCCCCTGCTGCCGCTGGATCGGGAAACCAGGCTTGCCCTGGGTCTGGCATCGCCGGCCTTTCTGATCCTGGCGGCCCTGTTCATCCTGCCGCTGGCCCTGTTGCTGGCGGTCAGCCTGCAGGGGGCGGAGGGGCTCAGCCTGGCGGCTTATGCCAAGCTGCTGGGCACGCCGCATTATCTGAAGATCATCTGGAATTCGCTCTCGCTGGCGCTGATCGTGACCGGGATCAGCCTTCTGATCGGCTATCCCGCCAGTTTCGCCATTGCGCGCGCCAAAGGCCATTGGCGCAGCCTGATGCTGGCCTGCCTGTTCCTGCCCTTGGCCGCCAGCGTCATCGTCAAGGCCTTTGCCTGGACGATTCTGCTGCGCTCCACCGGCATCGTGAACCAGACCTTGCTGTTCCTGGGCATCATCGACCAGCCGATCCGCATGATCTTCACCGAAACCGCGCTGGTGGTGGGCGCGGTCAATATCTTCCTGCCCTTCATGGTGCTGCCGATCTTTTCCGTCGTGGCGCAGTTCGACCGCCGCCTGTCGGAAGCGGCCGCTACCTTGGGTGCGAACCCGCTGCAGGCCTTTCTGAAAGTGATACTGCCGGTCACCATGCCGGGCGTGATCGCCGGCGTGGCGCTGGTCTTTTCGCTGTCGGTTTCGGCCTATGTGGTACCCACGCTGCTGATCGGGGAACGCTTCCCGACCCTGGCCAGCACCATCGCCAAATCCTATCTGCTGACGCGGGAGGAGGCTTTCGGCGCCGCCAGCGGGGTGGTGTTGCTGGCGATCGCGGTCGCCGTGGTCATGCTGTCGGCCCGCTTCGGACGGGAGGGGCGGCGATGAACCGGATCGGCCTGCTGATCGCCTGGGCGATGGCGATTTCGGCCTGCATCTTCCTGCTGGCCCCGCTGCTGGTGATCGCGGCGGCCAGCTTTTCACCCACCCCCGTCTTTGATCTGCCGACCGGCGGGGCTTCGCTGCGCTGGTATCAGCGCATCGGCACGCTGGACGGGTTCTGGCCCGCGCTGGGGCTGTCGCTGCAACTGGCCCTGGTCTCCACCCTCGTCTCCCTGGTGCTGGGGACGGCCGCCGCCATCGCCATCGTGCGCGGCAGGCTGCCCGGGGCGGAAGCCTTCGCCGCCGCCCTGACCTCGCCCCTGATGATGCCAGGGCTGGTCCTCGGCATCGCGCTGTTGCAGGCCTTCCGGGGCGTCGGCCTGTCCAACCCCTGGACCAGCCTGTTCCTGGCCCATCTGGTCATCACCCTGCCCTATGTGGCGCGCACCATGATCGCGGGGATGACGCGCTTCGACTTCACCCTGATCGAAGCCGCGCTGACCCTGGGCTGCACCTATCGCCAGAGCGTGATCAAGGTGATGCTTCCGGCCCTGGCCCCCTCCTTCCTGGTGGCTGGTCTGTTCAGCTTCCTGGCCTCCTTTGACAACTATCCGGTGTCGATCTTCCTGACCGATGTGCGCAGCAAGACCCTGCCGATCAAGATGCTGCAATATATCGAAGAAGCGCCGGACCCGACCATCGCGGCGCTGTCCTCCCTGATCCTGCTGGGCACCATCCTGCTTCTCGTCCTCGCCGACCGCTTTGTCGGGCTGTCGCGCATGGCCGGAACCAACGAGCAAGAGTAGACGCCATGACCAACGGCATCCTTTCCGAACGCGACTTCGCCGGCTATCGCGGCAGGCCGCCCGCCATCGCCTGGCCCGGCGGGGCGCGACTGGCTGTGTCTTTCGTGCTGAATTTCGAGGAAGGGGCGGAGTTTTCCGTCAGCGATGGCGATGCCCGCAACGAGGCGATCTATGAGGTGACAGACCGGCTGGAAGGCCCGGACCCCTGCATCGACAGTCATTTCGAATACGGAACCCGGGCCGCCTGGTGGCGCATCCTGGATCTATTCGACCGGTATGGCCTGCCGCTCACTCTCAGCGCCTGCGGGCGGGCCGTCGAACGCTCCCCCTGGCTGGCACGCGACGCGGTGGCGCGCGGGCATGAGGTTTCGGCCCATGGCTGGCGCTGGGAAAGCCATGCCGGCATGGCGGAATCAGCCGAGCGCACGGCAATCGCCCGTACGGTGGAGGCGATCACCAGGGCAACCGGCGCGCGCCCGGTCGGCTGGCATACCCGTTCCGCCCCATCGGCCAATACCCGACGCCTGCTGCTGGAGGAGGGGGGGTTCCTATACGACAGCGACGCCTATAACGACGACCTGCCCTATACGCTGGCGATCCAGGGGCGCCGGCATGTCGTGCTGCCCTATGCTTTCGACAGCAATGACATGCATTATTTTCACACCCAGCGCTTCGCCGGGCGCAACTTCGCGGACTATGTGATTGATGCAGCAGACTGGCTGCAGGGCGAGGGCGGACGGATGCTGTCGGTCGGGCTGCATCTGCGCATGATCGGCCGGCCGGGGCGGATCGGCGCGTTGAAGGCCATCCTGGATCACATCAGTTCCATGCAGGGTGTCTGGGTCGCCCGGCGCGCCGATATCGCACGCCACTGGCTGGTTGAAACGGCGGAGCGGGCGGCATGATCCCCCGCATACTGATCGCCAACCCCAACACCTCGACCCATATCACCGAAAGCCTGGTGAAGGCCTCCCGAAACCTGGCTGGCAACCGGGCAGAGATCGTCGGCGCCACCGCCGCCTTCGGTGCCCCCGCCCTGGAAAGCGCACAGGATCTGCGCACCGCCAAGGATGCCGTGCTGGACATGCTGTGGGGGAACCGCAGTTGCAGCGGTGTGCTGATCGCGGCCTTCGGTGATCCGGGCCTGGCTTTGCTGCGCTCCTCCAGCCGCTTTCCGGTGGAAGGGCTGGGCGAAGCCGGGTTGCTGGCGGCCGGTGCCGACCACCGGCGCTTCGCCATCCTGACCCTGGGGCCGGCCATGCGGGCTGCGATCCTGACCAAGGTGGATGGGCTGGGGCTGGCCGACCAGCTTTCCGCATTGGATTTCCTGGAGTGCAGCGTGCTCGACCTGGCCCGTGACCCGCAGGCCCATCGCGACGATATTCTTCGATACGCCGAAGCGGCGGCGCGGAATGGGGGCGCGGAGGCGGTGCTGCTGGCCGGCGCCCCCTTTTCGGGCCTGGCCGGGGACATCGCCGCCCATGCCCCCATCCCCGTATTCGACGGGCTCAGCGCCGGGGTGAACCGCCTGCTGGCTGCGCTTCAGCGATAAAGCCCCCATCACGGTAATACCACGCTGCGAAAAACCCCGCATCCGGTCAGGGATGCGGGGTTTTCATGCGTCGCCGGATCGGCCGGTGTCAGCGGCCGAGATTCCACCAGCCCCGCTTCTTGGGCCGGTTATCATCCTCGCCTTCAGGCGCGGCTTCTTCCGAAGCAGCAGCTTCCGAGGCCGGTTCGGACAGGACCGGGGCCGGCACGGGCTCGGCATCGCCTGCGATGCTCTGTGCCAGCACGGCTTCGGCAACGGCCGGTTCATCCGCCTGCGCTTCGGCAGGATCGGCGGCAGCGGCATCTTCAGCCGGCTTGGCCTTGCGCGTACGGGGGGCCTTCGCCTTCGGTTCCGGCTTGGCCTTGGGTTCCGCCTTGGCTGCGGCCGGTTTACGCGGAGCGCGCTTCGGCTTGGCCGGCTTTTCCGCAACCTCGGCCTCGCCCTCGTCCCTGGTTTCGGCCTGGGCTTCCGGCACGGCCATGGTTTCGCTTTCCGCCGCGATGGCGGCAGGTGTTTCGGCTACAGCCTCTTCCGACTTGGCCTTGGCCGGGCGACGCCCACGACGCTTCGGCTTTTCCACCAAAACCTCCTGGGTCGGCGCGGCCTCGGTCGAGCCATCCTCGGCCGGGACCGGTTCCGCCGCAACGGCCTCCGTTACCGGCTCGGCGACGGGTTCGGCCGTTTCGATGGAGAGGGCATCGGCCACCTCCATGGTCTCGGCAGCCTCGGCCACCACAACCTCGCCCTCGCGGCCTCGCCCACCGCGACGTCCGCGACGGTTGCGCCCACGCCGGGCAGGAGCTTCCCCCTCGCCCTGCACCGCAGCAGGACGCTCGGCCGATACGGACTCCGTGGCTTCTACGCCCTCTTCGGAATCGCCCTCGTCCTCGCCATCGTTCTCCGCTCCGGCTTCCAGGGCCTCGCCGTTCTCGGCTCCACCCTCGCCCGGGCCGCGACGCCTGCGCCGACCACCACGACGACCCCGCCGACGGCGGCGGCGATTGCCGTCCCGATCCAGGCCGTCCCCGTCATCCTGAGCCGGCGAAGCGGCCGGAGTGGCGCCGGCCGGCGCCTCCGCGGCCACCTCGATCTCGGCGTCCTCGTCTTCCTCGTCCTCATCCTCTTCCGGCTCATCCTCGATCCGCTGCGGTGCGGCCGCGCGTTCCGGACGGGGGGCACGCTGGTCGGCCTCCTCCTCATCGTCGCGATCACGACCGCCACGGCGGTTGCGACCGCGTCCCCGACGACCACGGGCATTGCGATCATCCTCGCCCGCCTGGGCCTGGAAGGGCTGCACGGTTTCCCGAGCACCTTCTTCCCCGCCACGCTGCAGGGAGAAATCGCCGTTCACCAGATCGGCATTGACCGTGACCAGCACTTTGCAGCCATAGCGCTCTTCCAGATCGGCCAGAAGCTGACGCTTGTGGTTGAGCAGGTAGAGCGCGACATCGGTCGGCACTTCGATATAGAGCAGAGGCGAACGACGGCGCATCGCCTCGTCTTCCACGGCACGCAGCACCGTCAGGGCCGCAAGCTCGGTCGACGCCACATGTCCGGTACCATGGCAGGCCGGACAAATCTGCGTCATCGCCTCCTGCAGGCTGGGCCGCAGGCGCTGGCGCGACATTTCCAACAGGCCGAAGCCGCTGATCCGGCCGGTCTGGATGCGCGCACGGTCACGCCGCAGCGCGTCCTTCATGCGGCGTTCGACCTGCTGATCGTGGCGGCTGTCTTCCATATCGATGAAATCGACGACGATCAGCCCGGCCAGATCGCGCAGACGAAGCTGGCGTGCCACCTCGTCGGCGGCCTCCAGATTGGTCTTGACCGCCGTTTCCTCGATATTGCGTTCGCGCGTGGCCTTGCCCGAATTGACGTCGATGGCCACCAGCGCTTCGGTCTGGTGGATCACGATCGACCCGCCGGAGCGCAGCTGGACCACCGGATCGAAGATCTTGGTGATCTGGCGTTCGACCCGGAACTGGTGGAACAGCGGCACGCCGTCTTCCGCCCGGTAGGGCTGCACCTTCTTGGCATGGCTGGGGATCAGGGCCTTCATGAAGTCCTTGGCGGTGCGATAGCCTTCCTCGCCCGCGACCAATACCTCATCGATATCCTTGTCATACAGATCGCGCAGCGACCGCTTGACCAGGTCGCCTTCCTCATGGATCAGGCAAGGCGCGGTCGATTCCAGCGTGTGGGTGCGGATATCCTCCCACAGCTTCAGAAGATAATCATAGTCGCGCTTGATCTCCGCCTTCGAGCGTTCCTGGCCGGCCGTGCGCAGGATCACCCCCATGCCGGTCGGAATCGCCAGATCCGAAAGCAGTTCCTTCAGGCGCTTGCGGTCCTGGGCATTGGTGATCTTGCGCGACACGCCACCACCACGCGCGGTGTTCGGCATCAGCACGCAATAGCGCCCGGCCAGCGACAGATAGGTCGTCAGCGCGGCACCCTTGTTGCCGCGTTCTTCCTTGACCACCTGCACCAGCATGATCTGGCGGCGCTTGATGACTTCCTGGATCTTGTACTGGCGGTTCAGCCGGGGCCGGCGCTTGGCCGCTTCTTCCACCGGTTCGTCGCCGCCCAGATCTTCCACATTGGTGCCGTTCTCGGCATCCTCATCGTCGTGATGCTCGGCAATCAGCGCCTCCCGGTCACCGACCGGGATCTGATAATAGTCCGGGTGAATTTCGCTGAAGGCCAGGAAACCGTGGCGATTGCCACCATATTCAACGAAGGCCGCCTGCAGTGACGGTTCAACCCGCGTCACCTTGGCCAGATAGATATTGCCTTTGAGCTGCTTTTTGGCTGCGGTTTCGTAGTCGAATTCCTCAAGCCGGTCGTCCTGCATTACGACGACCCGGGTTTCCTCCGGGTGGATCGCGTCGATCAACATTCTGCGGGTCATATACGAAAACTCCGGCGCCAAACCGGTCCGTGCTGCGCAAGAGCGAACGGGCAGGCGCGATTGCGGCATCGCGCTCATCCGCCCTGCGGCGCGGGACACATGCCGACCCATAAGGTCGGGCAAGCCCAAGCGCCGCGCCGCAGGGC